>ERZ773051.47-NODE-47-length-109536-cov-4.429052_pt1 | contig 109536 bp, 92 predicted proteins | sample MGYA00580631_ERZ773051 | MGnify/ENA primary metagenome ERZ773051 (study PRJEB29015, sample SAMEA2738137) | human oral metagenome | biome: human oral; feature: human-associated habitat; material: saliva | place: China | collected 2204 ... | reverse complement strand
GTCGGAATGGTGAGACTCGAACTCACGACCCCCTGGTCCCAAACCAGGTGCGCTACCAACTGCGCCACATTCCGTTGCTGGCGGGTGTGCCCTTTGTTCTCAGATTACCTCTGTTAATAGAACAAAGAGCACACCGGATGCGGTCTACGTTGAGGAAGGTGATTCCATCAGCGTTCCGCTACCTCTGGGAGAGGTGGTTTGTGGTGGGGGATGCTGTTTGGCGAGCCGACAGAAACACACACTATATTAAATTATGTGCTCGTCTGGGGTGCGACCCCATACGTGATCCCCCGATCACGGCGGTTGGTCTAGCCATGGAACCGAGGCAAGGAAAGTTCAATGGCAGGAGAGGGTAGCTATCCCTCTTCTATTCATCCAGCATTATCCAACCGCTGGGTGGTTCCCTCGGTGGGAGTTGAACCCACACGTCCTTGTGGACATCTGATTTTGAATCAGACGCGTCTGCCTGTTTCGCCACGAGGGATTTTGATTGGTATATCAGTATTATATACCATGTGTCAGTTGTTCGCTATATCTCTTGCGCGCGAGATGATCATTGTAGTATCGGGGTTATGTGCGGCATTACAACGTCGAACAATTTCTGCGAGATCATCATTAGTGTAATGATTGCCCCATGGGTCCACCCAAACGCAAAAAGGTTCATTGGGGTTGTGTGGTCGATGAATGTGATAGAACGTATTACACCCCGGTGGATCAATGATCGTACCGGCGGAGAAACTACTCGCCTTGAAGATATGACGAGTACCGTCAGGACCTTCGGCTTCGAACATGTCGCCAGTGAGCTTTTCTGGCTCGCTCTCATCTTCTGTCATTGCTTTTTCAGCCTTTTCGGAAGTATCAATGGGATTATCCCCATTATCCCTATCGGTGATAAGAGACTTATCAATGTCGATGTTGAAGATGTCGCAGAAGCAATCAAGAGCGTAGTCGAGATCGGTCTTGACATCGAAGTCGGATTCATTTTCTTCAGAGATTTCATCGGAAAAAGCATCGTTGAGAATGTCGTTGAGAAGTTCAATGAGAGCTTCTGCGTTACCTATGAATTTTTGACGGTTAGTCATGGTGTAATCCTTTTCGAACTTTGGGTTTAGTGGCTGATCTCAGCGGTGTTGTAGTCGATGGTGTAGCCATTTGCGGTGTTGGGCACAGTGATGTGCTCGGAGATCGACTTGTCGCATGATTCGATGTCAACAGTCACGGTGCGAGGGATCAGCTCATTACCGTTGTAATTGGGCGTGACTGCGTAGTAGAGCGGGCACGATGCGTGGGCTTGGTTATCCAGGTACGAGCGCGCCTTGGTCTCGGAGTATGCCATGCCGCCGTTATGAGCAGAGCTGATGCCAACGTTTTGGGTGCGAGTTCCGGTGACAAGGTTCTCCTTCACCGGGTCGCCACCGAGAGAATCAGCGATCATGTGCGAGCGGTTCCAGAACCACCCTGTGTATGACTGCGAGCCATCGGTGATCGTGACCTTCTGGTTGTGCTTCGGCCAACCTGTGGGGTTCACGTCAATATGCTGACGACCACGGGCTTTAGCAGCTTTGCGCATATCAGTGGTGAGCAAGCCGTAGGCACAGGTGGGCCTGCCCAGAGAGTCAAGATCACAGTAGGTGATCTGACCTTTCTTTGCGTCCTTGTATGAGCGCTGCGCCTGCCCGTCAACCTGATAGTAATCAGCGTTGTACGTGATGCGCGGCGTGGGCTGAGTCTGCTGCGTTTGCTGTGGCTGGGGAGTGGTATTGTGCAGCTTGTATGCAAAGGCGATGTATCCGGCAATCATAGTCGCACAGATGACAAGTGCGAGGGTGATGATCCCAATCAACCCGAGGTGTTTCTTTGACATGAGAATTGTCCTTAATCAGTGGCGGTATTTGTGCGAAACGGGCGGGCAGTAGCCATGGCCGGTGAGCAACCATTCGACGTCAACGATGAGAATCGAGGCAAGAATATCAAGATCTGCGATCGTGTAGTCGAAAAGGTACCCGATGTAGGGTTCCATGCGTTCTGGCTCGATCGTCGGATTGATCTGGCAGAAGCGATCAATGACTCGGTTCAAGAACGCTTTGTGGGCGTTCTCGCTGGTCACATAATGGATGTCAATAGCCATGGTGATGGGGCCTTTCGCTGTGTTGATAAGAGAAGAAAAGAGACCCTCTCCGTAACGGAAGGTGGGAGAGGGTCGGGAGAGAAAGAGAGTCGTTATAATTTTCGGCGCACATTAGTGCGCCACACTCACTCCTACTCTGCTCTAGTGAAGGATTGGGTGCTCAAAGTAGTAGACACCCATTGTGATCTTGGGGATCAGTGTATCGCCACCTGTATCACAGGCCTTTTGGTTGCCCCGTGCGTGCAACCACGGGTCTTCTGAGCATACGCGTTCACTGAGTTCAGCACCAGTCATGTTACCCATGAGGGTGCAGATGCGAATGATGAGGTTCTTTTCCTCGTCGCTGAGCCGATCGGGATCGCCTTGTGGAAGCTCACCGGGACGGATGAGGAATTTGTGTCGGTGCAAAATGAACAGAAGTGGGGCCACAGGGCCAGAGCGCCAAGCGTAGAAGTCCTCTGGGAACAGCGGTGTGCCGCCATGCGCGACGATATGTGCTGCCTGAGCGTAGTACGCGAGTTTGTGGAGCTTCATTGTCGTGATAATTCCGGTGCGGTTCAGGATAAATGCTGCAACGTCGGTGATGGATTGGGTCATAGATGAGTCCTTTCTACGAGCTGTTTTACAGGATGTATGCGGTCCCATGATCGGGATGCGATGGGTTGTAGACCCATATGCGACGGTTCCATACCACGTAAACGGGGATACCGGCTTGGTGCGCGAGGTCGATGCATCCCCATGTGCCGCGCGAACCTTGTCCCTTGGGGTGGTCAGGGAAGGCCAGGCAGAGGTCGGCTCCAAGATTCACCATCTCTTTGTTACGGATGGGGCCAGCGGCTCTGCCGTAGGTGTTCCAGTCGGCTCGATGAACCTCAATCGGGAGACCCAGCAGGCGCTGTCCTGCACGAGCAGCTTCGGTGTCTGCTCCGGTTGCGCCGCCATGGACGAGAGTGGGAAGAGTGTGGGTCTTTTCGAGGATTTCTCGCACGGCGATGAGTAGAGCGTGTGAATCATATGGTGTCCATTGATGAGCGCGAGAACCTGTGATGAGCAAGCGTGACATAGGGGTGCTCCAAAGAAAAAGAAGGAAATAAGAATCTGTATAATTATCGGCACACACCAGTGTGCCACAGAACTATGTTATACTTAAGTATCAACGGAAACGTAGAGCCATAAGGCTTTGAAAGGAGAACTTAACGGTGAGCGAACGCGAGGCAGGCGAGCCGATGGTCAGGCTCAATGTCCGTATGCCACAAAGCATACGCGACAAGGTTGCGTATTGGGCTGAGAAAGAGAATTTGAGCGCTAATGATTTCATCATTGAGTGCATCGAGGGGCATATCGCGCGTGCCAATGGCGATTACGATCTGCCGACTTTGGAGCAAGCGCGCCTGGCTCAACTCGTTGATGCACAGGTTGTTCTTGCGAGTAACGTCGCCAACCTTCATAAGATGGTTGAATCAATGGCGGGTACCATCATTGGTCTCACCCGAGGAGACAGTTACCTGCTCGATGACGAGGACGGAGAAGAATGATGCCTGAGTACGATTACGACGGTAGAGCGCCTGAGATTTTTGATCCTCGCGCTGCCATTAAGAAGCAGTTGCGCGAGCGAGGTCATAGCGATCGGCCTGTTGTGGTCTCGGCGCGTGGACAGCACGGTGGCAGCGGTGGTCACAGTAGCGCTGCTCCTGGGGCCACGTCTGGTATCGGTGCGACCCCGCCACAGCCTCAGCGCGATGAGCCGGGGGATGCGATCACGGAAGCAGAGGGTGTTAACTCGTCTGCTCGTGAGAGTGAGACCCCCAGTGGTGAGCCTCAGAAGGGGATTGATGAGCCAAGTCATGAGACGGTGCCGATGACTTTGCGTCATCGCGATGGCAGCGAGATCCCGGTGACGATCGAGGGCGACGCCTCGTTTACCTTTGATGGCGAGAAGAAGCGACCACGTGACATGCCTGCTGTGATCGATCAAGCTATTCGAGACGAGTTGACGAGGCTTGGGGCACCGGCACTAGGTGCGGCGCTGACAGCATCAACCCAGAGTAAGGCTCTGTCGTTTGCGTCTCTGATCACGGCGCTTGCAATGAGTTCTTTGGATATCGAGATCCCAGGGGTGGACGAGAACACTCGTCGCGCCGCTGAGGTCTTGCGCACGGGGCAGGGGCGCGTTGCCGCCATCGAAATGAAGGTGGAGCAGGTGTTGGATAACCAGAAGCGCGCTCAAAAAGATCTCGATGCGATGACGAGGCGGGCGCTCAGCGCTGAGAAACAGCTCTATGAGCTGGAACTCATGCTCACGTGGTTGCTCGTCGATAAGACTGAACCGCTTTTGTTCAACCAGGTGACATCTTCCGCGATCGATCTGACGAACAAGACTGTGCTTGACGCACGGGCGCGTCTTCGAGAGAAGGCTCGCGAGTTGGATCGAGCTGAGTCGGTGCAACGTGGACGTGGGCAGATCGTCGAATGATGTTGTGCTACCCTTGAAACAATGATAGAATCGTCTCATGAACGAATTGAAACTGTTTCCCGAAGGTAGTGTCAACGACCTGGTGTGCCGTGGGTGGTCCCGTGAGCGTGTTTTAGAGCGCACCGGTATTGACCCCGGCTACCACAACGCCTCGGTGAAGACTGAGCTGAAAGGTGTGGATCGACACGCCTATAAGATCGAGCACGTGAAGCAGCGTGTTGGATTGCCGGTGGCACGAGATCTGGTGGAGCGATTTGCAACGTGTGAGCTGGACAAGGCTGGTGTCTTGGAGCAGCTTGGGTTGCACGACGCTGTGAATCTGATCAAGCTCGCCGACTTGTTCACAGGATTGGGTCTAGGCGATGAGTTCAAGGATGCGGATCGTCGCGCGCGCCGTAGTACGATGCGTGCAGGTATGGTTGCTCAGTACGGTACGGACAACCCGTTTAAGCTAGAGGATTTTCAAGAGAAGGCCGCTCAGACACGTGAGGAACGTTACGGTGCTCGTTACACGCTTGCGGATGGATCAGTTTTCGCTGATGAGGCTCGGAAGAAGGGTCAAGAGTCGTTAGAGCCTATACGTCGAGCTAAGCGTGAACGAACTTTAGCTCGTAAAAAGCGCGAACGCGAGGAACGTCAACGTGAGCGCGCCCTGCATGGTTACCATCGTCGTACTTTGACTGATGAGGAAAAGGTCGTGGCAAATGAACGTCGTATTGCGACCTCGCAATCTCGTTATGGTGTGGACCATCCTTCTCAACGCGCTTCGTTTAGACAGAGCGTGTCGCAGTACATGACTGATCCTGAGAACCAACGACGTATACGAGCAAGAACCGTTACCACTAATCAGGAGCGGTACGGTGTTGCTTATTTTACGCAGCTACCTGAGCATCGCCAGGAGCAATCGCGTCGAATGAGCGACCCGTCGCATCAGCGTCGTATTTCGCGCGCAAAGCGTGAAAATGGTACGTTCAATACGTCATTGTCAGAAGATGTTCTCTATAAACTACTTGTTGAATACGTTAACCAGCATGGTATGACCGTGGTGCGACAGTATCGTGACGAGAAGCGCTATCCTTTTGCTGTTGATTTTTATATTCCTGAGCGTGATCTGTTCATCGAACTCAATGGCTCATGGTCGCATGGCGGACACTGGTATGAGGCTGATCGTGAGATGGATCAGCGGACAGTACAGACGTGGCTCAAGAAGGGTAAAAAGTCTAAGTACTATCGTGTTGCTTTGGAGACATGGATCAAGCGAGACGTACGCAAGCGTGAAGCGGCTCGCAAAGCACAGCTGAACTATGTCACGCTGTGGGATGGTCTTGAGTCCTTGTTTGATGCTCATCTGTGGTTTGCTCTAGGGGCACCAGATGGCCGGGATTGGGAACGTGAGTACTCCTGGCTTGATCTTCCTGAATGGCTCAATGACCTCACGGTCGGTTTGTCAGAGCAGATCGAGCAGTGGGTTGATATTGATGTCACAGAAGCTGGTTCGAGGCAGATCTCCTGGCTGGCTCGAAGTGCGGTGTGGGAGACGTTCTATGCTCGCGAGTTGCAGATGTGGAACGACGACGAGGTGCATCATCGTAAATGGGGTCGTCTACGAGCACGTTTGCTTGCCAACCGATTGCACTATCTCGGTAGGTTCCCTGAGTCGGCTCTAGAGGTGGTGCGAGGTTTGGCGATCAGCGGTGAGATCCGGTCGTACTCGACCTTCATTAACACGGCGATGACGGCTGTTCTCGATCAGTACAAGCCGACGAGTTTGTATGACCCGTGCAGCGGGTGGGGTGAGCGTATGCTCACGTGCGCGCAACGCGGTGTGACGTACACAGGTACGGACATTTCTGAGGCAGTGGTTCAGGCTCACCAGAGCCTGATTGATCGTCTTGGTTTGACTCATGCTGACGTGACGCTCGGGGACAGTGCTACCCGTGATATGCGCGGTGGAACGCATGAGATGGTGTTGACCTGTCCGCCGTATGGTAACACTGAAGTTTACACTGAGAATGGAGCCGAGAATCTGGATGATGAGGCGTTCTTGGGGTGGTGGAAGCGGGTTGTCACCATGAGCGTTGCACCAACGACCCGTGTTTTCGCCTTCCAGATCAGCGAGTTGTGGCGCGAGCGTATGAGCACGGTAGTGCACAGCGTTCTCGGTGATGGGTGGCGTTGTGTGGATGAGATTGATGCATCTGCTTCCCGTAACCATTTCCAACGTTCTCGTTCGCGTCAGACGCATCGCGGTGAAACGATGGTAGTTTTTGAGCGACTCTGATATACTTGTTATATTCGTATACGAACGTTTTCGACGATTAGGAGGATTTATGACAGTCGGTATTTTGACTGAGAAACCGAGTGCTGCGCGTAACTTTGCCAAAGCGCTTGGTGGTCAAAGTGGTACCTGTAACGGTGAAAGTTATGTCATCGCTTTCGCACGTGGCCATCTGTTTGAGCTGAAACAACCTGTGGATCAGGTGGATCCGTCGAAGCGTGCAAAGTACGCTTCGTGGTCACTGAGTGAGCTTCCGTGGGATGTGAACGACTTCGCATTTGAGCGTGAAAAGAAGAAGGATACCTCGAAATTACTCGCTGATATCAAGAAAACGCTTGGTTCTTGCGATGAACTGGCGATTGCCACAGACTCAGATGTTTCAGGTGAGGGTGGCCTGCTTGCTTGGGAGATTATTTCTGAATTAGGGCTTGATCATAAGCCGATTTCACGTATGTACTTTACTGATGAGTCTCCTGCGTCGATCAAAAAGGCGTTCGTCTCTCGCAAACGTTTGACTTCGATGGAAGACCATGATGAGTACCGTATGGCATGGTTGCGTTCCCGGTGGGATTTCCTCTCCATGCAATGGACGCGTATTGCTTCTGAGCTTGTTGATAAGCGTGCGATCGTTCGTCAGGGGCGACTTAAGTCGGCCATGATTGTGCTCGTTGGGGATCAGCTTAAGGCACATAACGAATGGAAGAAAGTTCCGTTCTACGAGCCTCGCTTCCGCGATGAGAACGGCGTCATGTACATTGATTCCGATGCTCAGAGGTTTGCACACGAGAGCGACGTGGATCTCAGCGGTTTGCACGCGTCGAGCGTGACGGTGGATTCTAAGACCATGAAACGTTCTGGCCCGCCTCGGATGCTGGATCTTGCAGGTCTGTCAGCACTGCTGAGCGCCAAAGGTGTGAAGGCAGCTGAGGTGCTGGGAATCTATCAAAAAATGTACGAATCTCAGGTAGTATCGTACCCCCGCACAGACGACAAGCACGTCACCAAGGAGCAATTCGCTGAGCTTGTGCGCAATGCTCCAGCCATTGCGCGAGCTGTTGGTATCGACCCCTCGTTGCTTACGCACACCGCCGCTCGTTCCACCCATGTGAAGGACTCAGGTGCACACGGTGCGAACCGGCCTGGTCCGAACATTCCGTCTTCTCTCGCAGAAGTGGAGAACAAGTACGGTAAGACCGGCGCTATGATCTATGAGCTGCTCGCTCGTTCGGCTCTGGCTGTGCTCGCGGAAGATTACGAGTACGAGGCCCAGAAGGGTCACGTCACTGATTTCCCCGCATATGTCGGATCATGCTCCGTTCCTAAGAAGCAGGGCTGGAAGGCCGTGCTCGGCGGTGCATCAATGGCGGACGATGACGTGGACGAGAACAACGGAGCAGGTCTGGGCACCCAGGCCAAGCCGTTTGTTCATGAAGGTGTGCCGTCTCAACCTGTCGCACCGACTGTCAAGTGGCTCATGAAGCAACTGGAGCGGCGCGATGTAGGTACTGGCGCGACTCGTACCAGCACTTTTGCTGAGGTGTCGAGTTCTAAGTCTCGTTATCCACTTATGAGCGAGACGAGGGGCAAGATTGATCTCACCGAAACAGGCGAGATCAGCTACCGCCTGCTTCCGGGTACGCATATTGGTGATTTGGCGATCACAGAACGCGTGTTCTCGGACATGAAGGCCGTGGCGAAGGGAGAAAAGCAAGCAGATGATGTCCTGGCTGAGGTGGCTAGGCTCGTAACCGATGATATTGCCGTGATGACGGTGAATGCTCAAACCATGAGAAAGGATTTAGGAATGGGCGACTACGTGGAAAAGGAATATTTCGAGGGAACCTGGGAGAAGACGGGTGAGCATGTGCGGTTCAACCGTACGTGGAGCGGGCACCGTTTCACGGATCAGGAGTGCATGGATCTCTTGGCGGGTAAAGACATTGAAATCACCGCTCAGTCCAAGAAGACTGGGGATGATTTCACGGTGATCGGCGCGCTGGGTGAAGGGGAGTACCAGGGCCGCACCTTCGTTGGTTTCACCCCTGATTTCACCAAGCCGACCTCGGCTGCAAAGCGCGGTGTTGCCCCCAAGTCGATGCTCGGTGTCAAGCTCACTGATGAACAGCGAGCAAAGATCGAAGCTGGGGAAAAGGTCTTGGTCAAGGGTATGAAGTCCAAGAAGTCTGGTAAGAACTTTGACGCCTACTTGTTCCTTGAGGATAAGCCGGATGGCACTCGCGGAATCGCGTTCTCGTTTGATGCGTGAGTCGATTTAGGTGTGAGAAAGGAGAGCGCGACGTATGGCGAAAGATCGGTACTCAGTACCTGTGTCGCTTGATCGGTCGATTCTTGATCATGAGATTAACCTGTCGAACAAGTCGTTTCAGGTCAAACCCTTGCCCATGAAGGTGATCTTTACCTACCTGGGAAGCGCGATCGTGCTCATGTGGGTATTGACGAGTACACCGCTTAAGGGTGCGAACTTTGGATTGCTCGCGCTCATCACCTTGTGGTGGATTGCGGCGACAGTCTATTTCGCCGCATACTCGAAGACGAAGGAGATGCGAGGGAGCCAACTTTCCGCTTTGTTCGACTATCTCCCGAAGACGTCACGCCGGGTGGTCACTCGGTCGGATTCTCGCACGGGACCATTTTTGTCCATCGTCGGCATTAAGGATGTTGATCAGGATACAGGTCTGATCACGTACGTTGATGGCATGGTTGGACAAGCCTATAGCGTCGTTGGATCAGCCTCGCGCCTGCTCTTTGATCAAGATCGTGATGCGATCTTGAACCGTAACGATCGGTTCTACCGTAAGTTGGAACCGGGTGTGGAATGGGTGTTCATCACCACGAAGGAACCGCAACGCGTGTATGCTCAGGTGGCTGCGCTTGAAAAGCGTAACCAGGCCCTGCCTTTAGAGGCACGGGATCCTGAGCTGGTCGCACTGATGGATGAGCAGTATGAGTCACTGCGCTCATACGTTGGATCGAGCTTTTTCAGCATCCATCAGTACCTGATCCTCATCGCTCGAAACGAGGAAGAGTTGCGTAAGGCGCACAACCTGCTCGACTCAGAGGCGGCGGACTCGTCGCTGATGTTTAAGCAGGTGTCGATGCTCACCTATGATGAGACGATCGATCTTCTTGCAACTCACTATGGGCCGGTAGCGATGACGAAATAATCACGTGAATTGTTACCTGGTGCACCCCTGAATGACAGTGTTCAGGGGTGCGTTTCTTTTGGTTCTCGTGTAGAATATATTGAGTAACCACTATAATCGAGTTGTTCAATACGAGGGAAAGGAGTGGCATGGCGAAGGGTAAAGCGCAAGCTGTACAGACTGGGGCGGTTGATACCTCAGTATGGGGTGGGGCTACACAGCGTGTACGCGAAGTGAGCGAAACTCATGCAGCATCCGAGGCGCGCGATAGGGCCGAGTCGAGCGAGCGTGCCTTGAAGGGCATGTCGCGTAAGGAGCGTCGGGCGTTCTTTTCACGGGCAAATAATGGACAGGTGAGGGACTATGCTCATCTTCTGGCCGTTAAGCCCAGACAGGGCTACGTGTTCCATTCCGACTATTTCGAGATTGACGGTGAAGTCGGATGTATTCTGAGCTATTTCCATGACGAGAGTGCTCGCGATGAACTACCGCCGTTTTGGGGTGTGAATCTGATCCCGTATCTTCCTCAGAACGTGACGGCTATTCTCCTGGAACAAATCTCTCGCGTGACTGAATCGTGGCTGACGAACAAGATCAAAGAGTCCGAACGTCTTGATCGCCTCGATAACCAAGAGCAGAGTGAGAATGGAACAAAGTCAACGCGTCGTAAGGCGTCGAAGGTCTCTGCTGACATTGAACAGGTGATTGCCGAGATCCAAGACGGGGCCGCGTACCTATCTGTGCATTACCGTATCTTGCTCAAGGCTCCCTCCCTAGAGGTGCTCGATGACGTGATCGATGACTTGCGACGCAAGTACATCGACGCTGTGGGCAATCTGTCGATCGCTGGTCACCACGGTCTCCAGCGCCAGGAGCTTGCGACTCTCTTTTCCCCGAACGCCTCGAAGAAGGGTAAAGGCTTCCACTTCACCTCAACTGAACTGGCTGGTGCTTTCAACCTCGTCACCAACGGTTTGAACGACCGGGGCGGTGAGTTCGTCGGCTACATGGTGGGCGACGTCAATAACTCCGGTGTGCTCATGGACGTGGACATGTACAAGCACCACGTCGTGGTTGCTGACGATGATAAGTCTCGTGCTCAAGCTATGGGGAATGCTCAGGTTGCTGATATGTGGGCATCGAAGATTTCCCAGGCAGCACTTATCAATAACAAGCGCGTGGTTCATATCATTCTTGATGGTGCTGATCTCACCGGCGTTCTTGGACCTCGTATGGAGACGATCACTGCTCGCATTGATATGTCTCAAGGCGATGTCAACCCCTTTGAGGTGTTTGGTGAGCGTAAGGATCAGCTGTCGCTGTTTTCGACGCACTTGGAGAAGCTCGTGCTCATGACTGAGCAGGCGTATGAACCAACCGATGCAGATCGTTCAATCATCCGAGCTTCGCTCAAAGATACGCTCACTCAGTTCTATGTCGATCAGGACATGTGGGTTCGAAACGCGAAGCACAATGTCGATCGCTTGCGTCTTGTGGGGATCCCTCATGACCAAGTTCCTCAGCTCAAGTTGTTCGTTACTTACTTGGATCAGCGCTATAAGGCGCTGACTGGTAAGTCGAACCGTGACGATGAGCTGTTGCACGCATACTCCGTGCTCTCTGCTGTCTTTAAAGACATGCTCGACGCGAACGGTGATCTGTTCAATGTTGTGACGAAAGATGCGATTGACGGAGCGCAACATGCTCGTCGCGTGATCTATGACTTTTCCTCTCTGATCAACCGTGGTAAGGGTGTGGCGATGGCTCAGCTCGTTAACGTGTTGGCGTTTGCGGCTTCTGCGCTCGGTGAAGGCGACACGCTTATCGTTCACGGAGCAGAACTGATCGACGAGGGCGTCAAGCCCTACGTCACTGATCAGTTCGAGCGACTGTACCGCCGTAACGCACGTGTGGCCCTGTGCTATAACGGCGTGAAGGCGATGCTCGATGACTCGGAGTTCAACCACTTTGACGAAGCCGATTGGACGGCCCTGGGAGCCATGAGTGATGCTCTGGTTCCGGTCTACGAGAAGAAGCTCGCCAAGCGGATCCCTGTTGATATGACGAAGGTCATTACTCGCCGAGGCGAGGGACTGACCTTTTTGCGACGCGGGACTGTTAACGTGGTGTTTAAGCGCGATCTTGCTCTCGGGGTCAATGCTCATGTGCGAGGGACTACGTATGATGGATCGGTTGCACCTGGCCGTAATCGTGGTGCTGTGATGAAGAAACGCGCAGGTGGTCAAAAATGATGAGAACAAAGGATAGGAAAGGATTGTTGATGGGACATCGGAAGGGGATGGACGCTCACGTGCGCGGGAGCGTACGTGTGCTCACAGGGTTTACCCGCGTGATCACACTGATGGTCGCCGCTCTTGTTCTAGCCTTTGGTGTGACAATGATTGGCGGGAGTACTCACGCTGATCCGGGTAAGACGGAAAAGTATGACTTTTATACCTTGTCATCGAATGTCACTGCGTATTTCTCCGATGCCGTGAAGCCGGGGGCAAAAACGGGTCTATCTAAGGATGAAGGGTGGACAACGATTGCTCAAAACGCAAGCGAAGGTGGGGATTTTCTTGGTTACGGCGATGATAATATCTCCAGCTTTACAGGTTGGTTAGTCTCTAAGACTACAGGCGCATCGAATACTGTCGGTTATGATTCATTGCGCGCCATTAGTAGCGATTCCGATGGTAACAAGACTTCGCTTCAAGGTGCCCTTGGGTATGCTCAGTATGGGTCGTTGCTTAATGCTATGGGCCTAGATTCAACATCGACAGGTATTGGACTCCATTTGGAGAACATGATATTTGGCTTTGTCATGATGTTGCTTTATCTTCTTGCTGGCGGCATTGATACGATCTTCTCGGCTGTTGTGTGGATTCTTGACCTGCTCAATCCGTTTAGGATGTTCTTTCAAGCCGTGTCTGCATCGAGTGCTTCTCTGGCTGACGGAATGACGGATGGGCAAGGCGTTCCTGTATGGATGCAGAGTCTAAGTACATGGGTAAGCGACTGGTATCAAGTTCTCGTCAATATGTCGTGGACAGTACTCATGCCGTTGTTTTTGGTTACGTTCGTTACTTCCGCTTTTTTGTGGAAGAAGGGACAGGCTCTTAGTGGTTTGAAGAAGCTACTGGTACGTGTGGTATTTCTTGCGTTCGGCTTGCCTCTTATTGGATCACTGTACACAGCGACACTTTCAACTATGAAGGACGCATCGGCTGGAGCCGGTATGGGTGCGACTCGCGTTGTTGTTTCAACGTTTGTTGACTTTGAGAATTGGGCGAAGAATAGTCGTCTTGCTGTACCTCAAGGTGCGACGTTGGCATGGGATGGTTTGACCCAAGCGCCTACAGGCTATTCTGTGAATAAGCTCCGTCAGACGACGGCTGCTATCAATGGTCTTGCACAGCATGAGGCATTTAAGGATGTTTCTAGTTTGGGTGTTTCTAGTCTTGGTTCAATCACCATCGAAGCTGCGAAAGCAGATGAATCGCAAGACAGTGGTGTGAACTATAAGACGTATGGCGCAACAATGGGTATGTTGCTGCGCTATGCAACAGCTCAACGCTATGAAGCCTCGGATTTTGAGACGGCTGTTAAGGGTACGCTTGGACAAGCTGCGGCGTCTAATTCGGATAACGGCACACTGGTTAAAAGTTGTGCAACGACATGGTTTGGTGTCCAAACTGACGGTTCGACGAAGGCTGGAGAGTCTGGCGATAATCAGAAGTGTGACAAGCTCAAGGCTTCTGATAACCCTGTATTGACGGTTGCGCCTGGTTCTGGTCTTAAGGCGGATCTTGGCGAAACAGGTAGCGTTTATACGTTTACGACCCCAGGGGGAAGTGATTCACCAGGCGCTCGTGTTGTTAAGGGTGGAGAACGCGTTAATGCCAACTTGTCAGCTCTGTCGATGTACAACTATCTGAACACTTCGTTCGATAAGAACGCATTGACTGTGTACTCGTCGAGCAATGCTGTGTCACAAGCAACTCGTGAGTATCACGCATCGGTGAACCTTGTGGGATCCTCTGGTGTGAACTGGCTCTACTGGCTCAATGCATCGACGACGCTTTTCTGCTTCGTCGTGCTCGGTCTGGGCTACGCCCTGGGTATGCTCACAGGAGCTGTGAGAAACACATTGCGTATCATTACGGCGGTTCCGTTTGCAACTCTTGGTTCTTTAGCGGCTATCGCTAAGGTGTTGATCTACACCTTTACGATGATCACTGAGATCATCGGTACCATGTTCATCTATCGACTGGTTCAAGAGTTCATCGTCTCGGTTCCCAGCATCTTTGAGGGTGGTTTGGAACATATGTACAACTCTCTCGGTGGATTCGGTGATTATCTGCGCAATAGTGGTTATGTCACGTTGTTTACAGCGATTGTGACAACTGTTGTTCTGCTCCTTTTGACCGTGAAGATGATGCACTTCAGGGGCGCTTTCGTCAAGGGTCTGAATGAGGCTGTGACGAAGATTGTCGATAAGTTCCTTGATGTGAACGTTTTGCCACCGGGTGGGGGCGTCAAGGGTATGCCGTTGATGAGCGGTGTTGGTGCAGGCGTAGGCAGCGCTGCTGCGAACCGTTTGATGAGCGGTCGTGGGGGCCTTGGTTCCACTTCTGCTGCTCGTGATGGCATCGCGCGTGGCCTGGGGGTTGCAGGTGGAGCCGCTGCTGGCGGTTCGTCGATCAACGGTACGGATAACCCAGACGAAGCAGGACCGGGTGCATTGGGTGCTGGACCCAGCAGCCCAGGCGGAAGCGGCGGCGGTGGTCTGCTGCTCAGTGATGGCAGCGGTGGTATTGCCTCTCGTGATGAGGGATTGTCTGCTGGTGGTCCTTCCACAGCACTGACAACCTCCGCATCGGATCGTCAGCTCGCTCGTGAGGTGGATAGCCGTGGCGGTCTGTCTGAACCGCCCCGTCTCGAAGCTGGTCCGAAGGCTGATACAAAGGACGCTGCTGCATCGAGCACTGTGGCAAACGGTGAAGGTGATGGCGTGAGCGCGTTCACCGGATCGATCCGGGAAACCATGGACGCTCATAGCAAGGCTGACAAGGCCCGTCGCTCCCAGCTGACCTCGGGTGTGAAGGCTGTGTATCACGGTGGTAAGGCAGCGGCTCGCGCATCTGTTGGTGACGTGGCTGGTGCGGCACAGGATGGCAGCAAGGCTGTTGGTGATCTCCAGCAAGCTCGTAGCAAGGGTCAGGAAGCAAAGGCTCACCGTCAGGTGGCCGAGGCTCCGCGTCCTGTGCGCCGGGTGCAGCAACCACAGCAGAGCAGTGCTCCTGCTCAGGCTCCTGCTCCAAGGCCCGCACCTACGCAGCCCGCTGCACCGGCTCGTGGTCGTGCACCACGTCTGGCGGCTCAGCCATCTAGTCCACAGGCACCTGCGTCACCTCACCTGCCTCCGACTGCTCCACGAGGTGGGACAGGGATGAAGCCTGGCGGTGGCCCGTCTATCCCACCGATCAAGAAGTGACGGTGGTGTGACACACGCAACGCCCTCGGTTGTGTTGGATAACCAACATGATCGAGGGCGTTTCACTTGCTCGTTATAGACACTTTGTGTACAATGGTTGTAGGTCATGAGTGGATGTATCTGACAACCAGATGATGCTCTGGCCGTCAAAGATACGTACGTACGATTGATGAGAAAGGAGACTTAATATTATGTCTCTCAACGTTCTTGCATCTGAGGCGATGACTCGTCTTATGGTGCCTGCATCCGGGTGGAGTGCAAAGACTCTCTTGGAAAAGATGTTCAGTGAAGGAAAGACCTATCTCGGTCTGGCTCTTGGAATTTTTGGCCTGGTCTTGATCGGCTGGTCAATCTTCAAACTTGTTGGTAAGTTCATGCAGACCCAGGGTTCGCAGCAAACCTCGTGGTTCATGATCCTTCTGGCATTCATGTTCGGTGGCTTGCTCCTGTTCGGTGGGGTTTCGATGGTGATGAATATTGCACAGGGTGCAAAGGAATCATTCGAAGAACTTGGCGGCGGAATGATTCTGCCCTATGCGTTGACTTTCTTGCCGTAAGAGCGACCAAGTCACAACCCATCAACACAGCCGGGGCCGGGGAACCGGCTTCGGCTGTTGTTGTTTTTATGTGCGTCCCTTAATCTCGGTTTATTTATGCGAAAGGATCCTATTATGGCGTGGAATCGTCGAAAGAAAGCTCAGGGAGAATCTACCCAGCCTGGCACAGTAGAAAGCATTGGTGGTGAGGGAGTTCCGTCAGGTTTTTCCCACAAACTCAAACAATTTCAGACGAAGTATAAGTTTGATTCCCACCATGCGATTGAACGTTTTGGTGTAGCTGTTGCCATCTTTGGCTTCACTGGTATTGCTCTTTTTGCAGGAGCAGGTGTGTCCTCGTATGCAAACGGACAAGAAAAGCTCGGAGCAACAGCTCTTTATACTCAGTCGTTTACCACCTCGCGTACTCAGGTGGGCGGCTCTGTTATGGGCGTGTACACCGATCCGTCAAAGACGCGCACGATGGTCTTGCTCTCGGTTAAGGACGATAACCGTCTTCCTTCAAGCGCTGATGATTACCAGGTCTTCCTCACCGGCACTGACACCGAGATGAACCATTACTCGCTCAAAGGCCAGCCAATTACGGCACGCTATGTGACCTTTGGAAATAATGCGAAATACATGGGTGTCGTGCTTGATAACCCGAATAAGTTCGATCTGCGCATTCTCGATATGATCGTGCGTATTAACCGTGAGGTTTCGTATAAGGACACGGGTGATGGTTCTGGCGCTCAGGCTGGGCCGTCGTCGGATTCAACACAGAATTCAAACACCAAAGGTAAGTCGTTTGAGAGGTACGATCAGATCAGGATCGCGTTTAACCCTGTGGCAACTGGGTCTACCGAGATGAATCTGGGTGTTGCCGGAAGTGATTTCAACGCCGGTAACGTCTATCACGAGGCTGTGACCCGCGATGCTGAGCAAAAGTTGCGTGACAAGATGGATGGTCAATTGCTTCAGATGCAAGCTGATCTGGCGAAGATTGATCAGTACAATTCCCAGATTGCAACGACCACTGTCAATGACCGTGGAAACATCTTGAAGTTGAACGATCCGCCTGCGCCGGAGATTATTGCGGGCGATCAGGTGACGGGTCAAGACGCTAAGAGCAGCAAGACGGGACAATCGACGCTGGCACTTGTGTCCAAGAAGGTTGTTCCCGGTGGTTACGACTTTGACTGGCGCAAGGGCAACGTCAGCGAGGGGTACCTCGATCGGATTGTTCCCAAGGGTATGAGCTATGTGGACTTTATGAAGGCTCAGTCAAAACTCACCGCTCCTGCGCCCGTCTGGGATAAAGTCGAGTTTACGTTGAATAACGGAACGCCACTCAGCGTTTATACCAATCGGGATACTTTTATCAAGCCGTTGCTTGACTTGCGGAGTAATCTTATTGCCTCATGGCAGACATATTACGAGCACAAGAAGGAGTATCAGGTGACGTCGTATTCCGACTTGCTCAACCTAGAGATTGAGTTGCGTAACGTCCGTTCAAATACGACTCAGAACACGAACGCGAACGTTTTGACACTGTACTGAGAGAAGGAGATTTGTGATGACAGTGAGTAAAGGCGTAGCTGGTGGGCTAGACCCATTGAAGGGCGACGCTTCTACCCCTGAGACGATTGACAAGCCTGATCGTTCCGCATCTCAAAGTGATGTGCCTGAAAAGGTTGATACAGGCGCTAATGGTACCGATGTGATGGGATCGGGTGGCGCGGCTCCTGGTGGAGCGCCCTCTGGTATCGGTGGCGTTCCTGGCGCGGGTAAGGGCGGCAAGGCTGCGGCAGGTATGGCCGCTGGTGCTGCTGCTCCGGTTGCTGCGCAAGCTGCTGCTCTAGCGACGTTTCTTAACTGGCTGAAAACTGTGATGATGACAGCCGTTGCTGCTGCTCAGTCACTGTGGTCTATGGCAGCAGGCGCTCTCGTCGCTGCTGGTAAGTCGGTCGTCGGGTTCTTTGCTGGTCTTGGTACTTCAATTTCAAGTGCGATGGGTGGCATGGTTTCAGCTGCAACAGCGGGCGTTGCTTCGTTTGCGGCTCTAGCGGTTGGAGCTGTCGGCGTGGTTGGTGGTGCTCTTGCGATGCGCGATGGCGACACCGCCTCTCGCGATGGATTGCTCCCCTCATGCACTGTTGAAGTGAACAACGCTGTGAAAGCATCTGAGGGCGCTCAGGGCGATTTCTCGGCTCAAACAGAAGAAAACGCCAAGACGATTTACTCCGTGCTCTCGGCATGGGGAATGTCGAATGAGAATATCGCTGGCATCCTTGGCAACTGGTCGCATGAGTCAGGTATCGATCCAACGAGCGTTGAAACAATCTTTGACGAGAAGTTCACGATTGGGCCGCGCAAAACGGATGCTCAACTTAAGAACTTTAAGATGGCTCAGGTTGATCCGGCTTACGCTGCTCGTTTCCCTGCGATTGACCTCATGGGTATTGGCCTTGGACAGTGGACGAATGGCCGTAACACGCTGCTCACCGAGTATGCAAAGTCGATCAATAAGCCGTGGTACACGCTGGAAACTCAGCTTGGTTTCATGGTCTCCAAGGATGATCCAACCCGTGTGGGTCAGGTGAAGGCTCTCATCAATAACTCTGAGGGTGGAAGCGTGTCTGCTGCAACCTCGTACTTCCTTACGAAGTGGGAAGGCATCAATGATGGAACGCTGCCAACCCGTGAAGCTGCTGCTGGCACGTGGTTTGCCAAGATGGGTGGCTGGTCGAAGAATCAGTCGCTCGCTGACTCGATTCTTGCTCAGTCAGGTAGTGCAGTGACAGGAGCGAACAACGCTTCTGTTGCTCAGGCGGCAAGTCAGTGTAAGTCTTTTGCTGGACACGTTGATAACTCGTCGCTGGTCAAGGCTGCGCTGTCCTACGCATGGCCGTACAACGATGAGGGTAAGGGCAACGACGGCACCGATCTGTACAAGTATCTTCATAAGGAAGTACTTGGTGAGTCGGATCATTTCTTTGCTTCATGTGACCGTACGGTTGCAACCGCTGTGCGCTGGTCTGGAACAGACGATAGCTATCCCGCTGGTGGTGTATCGAACCAGCTCGCCTATCTCCAAGGTGAAGGCAGTTCGAAGTGGAAGCCGGTTGATTACAACGGTGACAAGTCCAAGCTGCAACCGGGAGATATCCTTTTGCGCACAACTGGCGGCGTTTCGCACACAGTCATGTACGTGGGTGAAGACTCGGTGAAGGAAGTTTGGGGCGAAGGAAACTACGAGTCTCATGGCGAGATTGTTTCTGGTTCGCTCAACGACCGTTCGCCAACAGTTGGTCAGTTCTACACTGGTTCAACGGGTCTCGATACGGATTACTTGGCGTTCCGTAACGTGACGAAGGAGCAGTCTTCGAAGTTCACGTCTGTTACTGTCCCGTCCTCTATGCAGAAGGGGCAGGGGGATAAGGGTACGCGCCTGACCCCTGGACCGTGAGTTGTTGCATGGATTGATCACAGGCCCCGTGCTAGATATTGCATCTAGTGCGGGGTTTTGTGCTACAATAATTATATTGATACACGAGTGAAATCGCGTCAAACGAAAGGAAGTGATAGCCGTGTCGAAACTTGATGACTTGATTGAATGGTCGCGCACCCCGACTGAAAAGCCGAAGCGCACAACTCGCATCGACGTTGCCGAAGAATGGGAGCGTCGTCGCGCTGAAAAGGAGCAGGGTTCCGGTGAGAACACTCGCTCTCGCACTGGCCTCAAGGTGGGTGCAAGCATGGGTCTTGCAGCTCTTGGTATTGGTATTGCAGCGTTTGGGATGCAGACCAAGCCTGTGGACCGCACGGCTGAGATTAACGATCTGAACGCTCAGATCTCTAGCGCACAGCACACCGAGCAGGCTGTTCCTGATGCGAACGTGGCGAAGAAGGCTGTGAGCGCCCTGCAAGAAAAGAGCCAGAAGGTTGCCGATCTCCAAAACGAATACAGGGGTTGGCAACCGAGCACTGCTGCTGCACAGGCACAGCAGGATGCACAAAAGTCCAAGGCACTGTATGAGGCGTTGGCTCAGTTGGTTCCGAGCAAGGCTGCTGGCAGGTGGTTCTCGCCTTTGGTTAAGGACGGGTCTGGCGGGGCAAATCCGATGCCCGCCGATCAGTACAAGTGGGAATCGGTTGTCACCTACGATGTGACAGACACGTCCGCTCTGCCGATCGCATGGTTGTGCAAGGGGAGCGACGGTACGTTGCTCGCATGGACGACAGCCACGTATGATGCTGGGTCTGGAACGTTCTCCAAGCTGCATACTGGCGTGACGAGTGCTGGAGCACGCTTGCTCATTAGTGATGACACGGCACACGCGAACGGAGTTGGTTGAGATGACACAAGAGAATAAGCCCTCGTGGGTTGTACGTTTCGGAGCACTCATTGCAGGTGGTGCGATTCTGTGCGGTGGTATCGGTGTTGCGGCTGTTCACGGAAACACCGTGAGCGCCGAGAACGCACGCACGGAAGCCTACGTCCAGCAGTTGCGCTCTCAGCTTGGCTCGACCCAGGCATCAAGTGCGACCGCGCAAGAGAATGTCTCGACCGAGACCACTGGCATGTCCCCGGCTCGTAAGGCCAAGGATGACGAGACTGTTGAAGCCATTATGAAGCAGGCGCTTACGTGGTCAAGCGGGCAACAGTACATTGATGCACGAAAGGCGCTCATCGATCGTTGGCATCTCGATGAGAACTCTCAGTTCCTCAAGGTGTTTATGCCGGGTGAAGATGCAGGTGCGTGGCGCACAGACTCGTCTGGAAAGACGTACTTTGCTTATGAAGGCGCGAACTCGACTCTCGATTCGTTCACGAGCGCTGTGACGAACATTAACGGCACGAAGTACTCCTACTTTGCCGTGGTCGGTATCAAAACACGAAGCGTTGACGGTAAGGCAACCAGCACCTCGTACTCTACGATGAGTTACACCGTGGATAGTGATGGAAACGTTACTGATCTCATCGGTTGGGCCGGTTCTCCTGGTCACGATCGGACGTACTAAGCATGTGCAGTCCCACATGTCATTGTTTTATTGAAATAATCTGAAAGGAAATCTCGAATGAACCTGACTTCTTTGGTTAAGACCTCCCGCACTCCCATGACTGACGATGAAAAGGGTGCAATCAAGCGAAGTGCCCGTATGGGCCTCTACGTTGTTGCCCGCGTCATCGGCTTTGTCCTATGGCTGTTTATCAGCCTGTGGATCACGATGTGGGGAGCGCTGAAAGTTGTTCCAAACATGGGATCACTCATTCAAAATGCATTGGGTGTGACGAGTGCAAACGCGCCGAGCAGTGAATCGTTCATCACGTACTGGGTTGCTCCGATGCTGCTCACAACCTTGGTGATCTCCGCTGGTGTGATCGCGCTGTGCGCATGGATGTGGCGCGTCATGAACCGAGGTTTTGACTCGATGAGACTATGGGTTGATCGAGCAGGGGGCATGGGCGAGTGGACAGAAGGTGTGCACCACGCCTCTGAACCAATGGGCCGTGCAAAGCGTGTCGAAACCCCTGAACCAGACCGAAAGAAGAAGAAGTCGCGTCGGCGCTGAGCCGATGGTTCTACCCCTACTAAAGGAAAGAGAGAATATATGAGTACCGTTACCGGAATGCGTCGCTCGAATCGCTGGGTACAACGCGCCCTGTCGATGCGAGACGTTGAAACGCGTGAGGTTGAAGGCGAAGCCGACATCAAGGTTCTTGTGGACACCTTGTATTTCACCAACCATGGACCAGCCTCTAACTACCGACCCGTTCTCCATGTTCGTGGTCGCCTTGTTGGACTGGTCCCCTATGACTCACCCGAGATCGCCTACGGCGTGACCGAGGTGGCTTTTGATCGGAACATGGATGGCGGTGACTCAACGGTCGATGCATTCTATGAATTCTCCGATGAGCAGCTTGTCGCCCTTGTTCAAAAGGGTTTCTTCAACGAAGGTTTCGAACCCCCTGCCGATCTGCTCAACCAAGTGTGGCAGCTTCCGGCTCACTACAAGGGCATTGCAATTGCACCTCGAAACGAAACGGAAGCACCACTGGTGTTCCTTGACGTTGTGGACCGAGACGGACTTGTCATTGACTCCGAGAACTCCGGCCTTGATCTGTCCGACTACTTCCCGGATTACCTCAGTGAGATTCGCTCTCGTGAGAGTGAAAACAGCCTGTCTGCGGATCGGAGCATGGAGCGAACCTCTCAGGTGAACGACATGTTCGCCGGTATGGATCTGTCTGAGTATGACGAGGACGGCTCAGAAGGTCGAGTCAGCGAGGCAGAAGGTGCGTCGATTTCTCAGGCTCTGAGCGGCGCTTCTGCGACTTCTCTGCCTGTCATGGAATCGCCTCTGTTCGATGCGCTGATGCGCAACGCTCAAAACAAGGCAGCCGCCCAGGATGAGGCCGAGGTCGAAGCAGAAGAGACGCGCGAGGACAAACCGAGCGTGGAGTCTGCCAAGGAGAGCACCCTGGACTCGACGTTCAAGTCTGTGCTCGGCGACTTTGTCGCCTCTCAGATTGCCGAGAACAGCCCTGCTGTCACCGAGGCTTTGAACGATGACTCGATCCGTGAAGAGGTCGAAGCACGTCTGCGTGAAAAGATGCCTGTCGCGGATGAGAGCGACGAGAAGGACACGAGCGCGGGAGACAAGACGATTAACGCTCTTGACCTTGACATCGAGGACGAGGAACCCGAGTTCTAAGATGTCGCAATGCGGCAGGGGCGGTGGGATTGCGCCGCCCCTGTTGCTTGTATTCAGACGTTACAGAAAGGTTGAATGGTGAGCCTTAAGAGCAGCATCGTTGTCGTCAACGAGTTCAGCGTGCCCACCCCAGGGTCTGGCAAAGGTGGATCACGTGGTGGTACCCCCGGTACCTACGTCATGCGCTATATGGCTCGCAAAGGGGCAACCGAACCTGTCACGCCGATCCGCAAGCGCGATACGGAAGACTTTATTCTTCGTTACATGGCCCGTGAGAGCGCAACGGAGAAGGCTCATTCGCGCTACGAGGTTAAAGAGAGCGTGCTCCATGTCTCTGGGCTGGGCGGCGTTGCCTTTGGCTACGGCCAACCCTCGCTCTCTGATGAAGGTGTACGCCGAGCCAGCGCTGACATTCAACGTCTGTTCGATGAAGGTCACACAGTCATGAAAACTGTGTTGTCTTTTAGCCCTGAGTATCTGCAAGAGATGGGTGTGGTTCCCAAGGGTTTCGTGGCACAGAACAAAGGCGATTACCGAGGCCATATCGACCAGATGCGCCTGCGCATGGCGATTATGCATGGACTGGAGCGTATGGGGCATCGTTTCGATGACCTGCGCTACGTGGGCGTGATCCAGGTGGATACCCTGCATGTTCACTGCCATCTCGCAATGGTTGATGCCGGGCGCGGTCGGAGAGTGCGCACCGGGAAAGGCGTCCAGCAGAAAGGTAAACTGACGAGCACCGACATCTCTGTGCTCCGCCGAGGGGTGGACTCGTGGTTAGACGAGAACCAGCACGTGGCTCATATGTCGAGCGCTGTGGGGTATGAACGACTTAATGTCGCAGCGTTTGTTAAGCGATGGGCGCATAAGAAGGTGCTCGAAGAGTCGCTTCCACAGCTGCTGCTCGCGTGCCTGCCTGCTGACAAGACTTTGTGGCGTTACGGATCAAACCGGAGCGAGATGCGACGTGCCAATAGCGTTGCCACAGAGCTGGTGAGTGAGCTGCTTGAACAAGAAGGCTCACCGATGGCTTCTGCCATGCTCGCTGTCGAGACCTACGCTGGCCGTAGGGCACAGCGAGAAGGTTTGAGTGAGCAGGCGCGCAAGGCATTGGTTCAGCGTGGGTATCAGACCATTATGGAGCGAGGTGTTAACGGTTTGTACCAAGTTCTTGCCTCGTTGCCGCCAGAGATGACACATGTACGTACGCCGACTCTGGACGTGATGAGCCAAGACGTGGAGACCCTGATGGCTACTCACGCTCAGCAGATCAAGACCCGAGCTGGGGGCGTGAGCGCCGAGGATGATCTTGTGGGCTTCTCATTGCGACTACGCTCGTATGGAACAAGGATGCGGGAACATAACGCTCAACGTGAGATGTGGCGTCAGCGTGCCTCAGAATGGGAGTCTGGTTTCCAAGCAGGGGTCGTCTCGTCAACCTCTGAGCCGATGCATAGGCTCTATCTCGAAGAGGAAGAGTATCATGCCCGGTGCGTGAGTAAATATCGCTCGCTGCTGGGGCCGCTGGCTACAGGCGTTGATGGTGAGAGTAGCGATGAGACGTGGAAAGAGGCGTTGTATGCTGTCGATCAGGCACGCACGGGTGTTTTTGGCCTAGAGGGGTTGCTGGGGGACCGTTCCATCCCGAAGATGAAGGATGCGAATGAAGCCGAGCGCTTAGGGGTGGTCTCTCATGGCGTGAGCGGTGGACGTTTGCTGGTGGCCGGTGGCTCAGCGGGGCGTCAGACTTTGCGCCGCCGCCTAGAGAAGGCGCGTGAGACGCTCAAAACCCGTATGAACGATCTTGTGTCCACCCTGTCGGGTCAAGGTCTTGTCATCAAGGCTGTGGGCGATGAGGACTCGGATCAAAAGGATCAGACAGCAGGTGGCGAGAACGCCCTCACTGTGGTGCAAGGGGAACGCTGGACATTGTCTGAAACCAAGGGTATGGATCTTCACGACGTTAGGTCGGACACGGTGGTGGATATGGCCCTGGGACGCCACACGGCCCAGGGCTTCGTTCAGTGGGCACGAAGGCGGCAACGTCTGGTTGATGAGGCTCGAACCTATTTGGAGCAATCAGGCCAGAGCACCATCGTTGACGCCGTGTTGCCCCTGGGTGATGTGCGCCGGATGAATAAGGTGGCTGATGATCTGGAGAAGCAGATGAGCCACAAGAGTGGCGATCTGGTTCTCACAAGCGCGCTCAGCGATGTGGTTCCGATGAAAAAGGGGGTGCGCCGGAGTGCAACAGTCAGTTTTGACGAGGGTCTGGCTGGCATCGTTCGGATAAGCACATGGCGCGAGACGGCAGACTTGGTGCCTCAGATTGAGGCTGTTCTGGACACGCCTGAGAATGACATCATGGATGCATCCGACGATATTGAACTTGGTTGATGTTTGACTTGACACTCAGTGTTTTCTCGTATTATGATGAAAGAGCGTTGCACGGGAGGGACCCGTGTATATGAGAGGGCTGATTAACCCTCGACTGACGCTCTGCGGAGCGGGATATGGAAGGAGGATGGCGCAATGGCTATTCTACGTGGTAAGGGTTCAATGAGTGGTGTCGAGCTGGTGGTTGTCGAATACCCCAACGCACACTCAAAGGCTGGCGATCGTTTCTTCCTGGATGCACAGGTGCGTCCTGTTGAGGGTGTTGCACCCCAGCAAGTTCCTCACCTGGTGTCGAAGAAGCGTGAATTGGATGGTCGAACGGTGTATGATCACCAGGCCGGTTACAGTGTGTCTCAGCGAGATGCTATTGTTGCTGCGGCTGGCGATAACTTCGTTCAGATGCCTGAGCGTGACGGTCATCCGGGACCTCGCGTTTACGCGGTGAAGGCAGACGTGATGCCTGCATCTGGTAAGCAGACTGGTCTTGTCATCAACACGAAGACTCTTGAGCCTTCGGAGTTGGCGATCGACGATAAGATCTTCGATGAGCTGCGTGCAGCTTCGAAGGCAGCTAAGGAAGCTAATGAAGCTCGCAAGGCTGCTCAGAAGGACGCAGAAGCCGAGGTTAGCGCCGAGGCGCAGGTTGAAGAGGTTGCTGAGATCGAGAACGACGAACCGGAGTTCTGATCGTTTGGTAGGTTTACACCTCCGTTTCACCCTCGCTGGAGAAATCTGGCGAGGGTGATTTTTTATTGTCGAGTGATTGTGCTAGAATGCTGGTATACCAAGTTAATCGATTGAACGGAGTGTTAATGTGTTCGACAATGATCGTCTGAATGAGGCTTATCCCATGCTGCGAGATTTTGCGTCTCGTCTGGGCAAACCCGCGCGTGAAGTTGTGGGCCGTGAAAAGGAGAAGGTCTCATTGATGAGTGCTCTGGCTCGCCCCGAGATGTGTAACGCGATTCTGCTTGCCCCGCCAGGCACCGGCAAGGCTCATCCAAACGATGAGTTGATTCCGGTTGCAGACGAACGTGGGTACGTGCGTATTGGGATGCTCAAGGTGGGGGATCGCGTCTTTGATGAACACGGAGACCCTGTCACTGTCACAGGCGTGTTCCCACAGGGGATGCGGCGCGAATATGAGATGGTCACGAATCGAGGGGATCGAGTACGCTGCAACGATGAGCACCTGTGGACTGTGCGTCGCTGTGGAACTCACGAGTGGCAGACATTGTCGCTGCGAGAGATTATGGACCAGGGCTTGGTGGATCCCCAGGACAGGTCTTTGGTATGGGAGCTGCCTGCATCTGGAGCACTGGTGCGACAGAGCCGTTTGCTCCCGGTTGATCCTTATGTGTGCGGAGCGTTTCTCGGCTGGGGTGTACGCATTGACGAGCGTGGGTACGTCAGTATGCCGAATGAGGCTCCCGATGAGGTTTTTGCAGCGATCGAAGAGCACATGGGATGGAAGCGACAGCGCGAGAGTTCCCGATCGATTTTTATCCACGAGGGGACAGGTAAGCGCGTCGAAGGCCCACAGGTGATGACGCATCCAGCATTTACAGGTTTGATCGTGAAGGATGAGGAACAGCGTCGCATCCCGCGTCTGTACATGACGAGTAGCGTTCATGATCGTCAAGAGATGGTACGAGCCTTGCGAGAAAGTGAGTCGTATCGAGATGTGTCCTCGCCTTTCATCTGGAAGGTCGATATCGACATGCACGAGCTGGAGTGTTCTCTGGGTCGAATCGGTGGCTTGATCGCTGAGGTTATTGACAATAACCGTGAAACAGAGATGACGTGCATCATGGTGGACTCGGACACTCACCTGTACCAGGTGGGTCGGGGTCACATCGTCACGCACAACACTGTGCTCGTACAGTCGTGCATGGAAGATGATCCGGCTCGTATTTACCTCGAAGTTGACATGGCGAAGATGATCTCTGACCTGTCGAACCCCGAGGAAATGGCTGCACGCCTCAAGGCTCTGTTCGACGAAGCCGAGGCTTTTTCTAAGGCCGAGGGCCGGGAAGTCGTGCTGTTCATCGACGAGTTTCACCAGGTGGTTCAGCTCTCCGCTGCTGCTGTGGAAGCGCTCAAGCCTTTGCTCGCGGCTTCTGGATCGCGTGGGATCAAGGTTATTGCGGCAACGACCTATGACGAGTTCGATGCTCATATTGCCTCGAACCTGCCTTTGGTTGAACGCCTTGCGCGTATCAACATCCCTCAGACGAATCGAAGGGTGACTATCGAGATTCTCAAGGCCATGGCGCAAAAGTATGGCGTCGATCAGGGCATGATCAGCGAGTCGCTCTACGAGCAGATCTTTGACTACACGAACCGCTACGTGCCTGCCTCCGTACAGCCGCGTAAGTCGATCCGTGTGCTCGATGCCATGGTGGGTCGCCACAGGTACCTCGGTGAGCCGATGGATAAGAAACTGCTCGCAACAGTGTTGAAAGTCGAGTTCGGTGTCGAAGTCGAGATTAACGTCGATGCTACGGCGATTAAAGCCGAGCTGGACAAGCGCGTCTTTAGCCAAGACTTTGCCACGACGTCGATTGCACGGCGTTTGCAGCTGTGTGTGGCCGGGTTGAATGACCCGAGTAAACCTATGGCATCGCTGTTGCTGACGGGCAGCTCAGGCGTGGGCAAGCTGTGTACAGACTCTACTCGTGTACCAGTCTTTTCTGAGGATGGTTCTGTGGCGTGGAAACGTCACGGTGATCTCGTTCCTGGTGATCGTGTGTTTAAACGCGATGGCTCACCGGAAGAGGTTCTCGCTGTGTTCCCTCAAGGGAAGCAGGACATTTATCGTGTTCACACGTGGGATGGTCGACACCTTGATGTTGGTGGGCCGCATTTATGGAGTGTGTACACTCGGTCTATGCGGGAGCGTAAGCGTGGGGGCCTCGATGTTCAGCCTCGTGTGATGACAACGATGGATATGTTGGAGTCGGGTGTATTGAACATTCATCCAAAGAGTGGGGCGAAACGCATGAAGTTTTTCATCCCGATGAATGAGGCTGTGCAGTGGCCTGATGCTCATTTGCCGGTAGATCCTTATGTGGTTGGGGTGTTTATCGGAAATGGGTGTTTGACGAGAAAGCCACTGAGGCTATCTTCTGATGATATTGATGTTGTACGTCGTATCAGTGAGACCATCGGTTTTGAGTTTAAGGAAGATAACGCACATTATTGCTGGCTATTTAAAACTGGTGAGAAATTTGGGCATAGGGATAGTCTCGTTCAGACGAAAGATATCTTTGCTAAGGTTCCTGAGTTAATCGGTGTATATTCTACTGAGCGTCGTATCCCACAACAGTATATGGCGGCATCCGTTGGACAACGTTGGGAGCTAGTGCGCGGGCTTTTCGATACTGACGGTAGCATCGTTAAGGATCGTTATGATGTCAGTTATTCGACATCTTCTCAGGGCCTGGCTGAGGATGTACGCGAACTGCTGTTTTCGCTCGGTGTGTCTAACACTATGAATACGTATATGCGCACCGATGATGATGGTCGTGTGTCAACGGAGTATACGATTTACGTCAAGTCCAGCAATGACGATAAGACTCGTTTCTTTTGGTTGGAGCGTAAGCGTGCCATTGCTGAGGAAGCAAAGGTCGCAACCAAGGGTCGTCAACGTGTCAAGAAGTTCGATATGGTCGGTATCACCAAGATCGAGAAACTTCCGTATCGAGAGTCCTCTTCGTGTATTTACGTTGCCGATGACGAGCACCTGTACCAAGCAGGTGACTTCATCGTTACGCACAACACTGAGGTCACGAAGCAGCTTGCAAAGATCCTGTTTGGCGACGATCAGCGCCACCTTGTGCGTTTCGACATGTCGGAATGGGGCAGGGATGACAGCGTTGATCTCTTCCGTGAAGACCTCGCTCGTCACGTGTGGGCAACGAGCCACTGCGTGCTGCTTTTCGATGAGATCGAGAAGGCGTCACCGCTCGTTGTGCGCCTGCTGCTTCAGGTGCTCGATGACGGTCGTCTGTCCGATAAAGATGGTCGCCAGGTCTCGTTCCTGAACACGTACATCGTGTTGACCACGAACGCTGGCTCTGAGATCTATCGCACCATTGGTGAATACAACGCCGATGACCACGGGAGCGAAGAGACGATGCGAGATTACGAGAAGATCATCGAGACCTCGATCAAGAGCGAAGACGGTGGAAAGTTCCCACCGGAACTCTTGGGTCGTATCGATGCCATCGTCCCGTTCCAGCCTCTGTCTCGTGCCACGCTGCGCAAGATCATGACGAAGAAGCTCGCTGAAATGATCACAGACGTCAAGCGTAAGCACGGTATCCATGTCACCGTCGATGGGCGTGTGTTGGAGTTTCTCGTGGAAGATGAGGCGCGGAGCGACTCGGACTCTGGTGGTGCTCGTGACATGGTGCGACGGATGCAGCGATTTGTGACAACGGAAATCGCCGCGTTTATCAATGAACATCCACATGAACGTAATATTGCCGTCAGAATTGAAGGCACATTGCGTAGTGAAGACGTGTCGATTTTGAAGTCGGATGCGCGTGTTGTGGTCCAACCTTATGATGCTGTTCTCGCGTAATAGTGCGAATATGCTCGTGTATCAACATCGGTGCATAAAAGTGTGATATGCTGATACACGAGTGTAAACCTCGCGATGCCGGTACCATTCATTACCGTGGTTGGGTGGTGGTACCGGCTCCATCACCCATTTGATCAAACGAAAGGATTTCAATGTTGTTTGGCAAGAAAGACAAGGCTGCTGCCGATGGCGGCGGCGCAATTGAAGAAGCTCAGGCAGCCGCTCCTGCTCAGACCGAAACGAAGGCACCAGCCGTTGATGCACGTGCTGCGAAGGACTCGCTGACTTTGGTCATCGATGAGACTGAACCCGGCGCTGCCCTTGATATTATTCGCCAGAACACCGAATGGCTTCTGCCAAACGGTATTGGCGTGATTCTTGCGCTCCCTGTTGACGCCTCGATCGAAGACGGCGGTATCGGGGGCCTCGGTAAGGTCTCGTCCAAGGGCAATGAAGACAAGGGGTCGATCCTTCAGCGGATCGCTGACGATAAGATCCAGGTGTGTGCGACCGAAGACATGCTTCGTCACAATATTTTGGGCGTGATCCCCACCCCTGCTTCCCTTGGACCTGATGGCATGGGGGAGTACACCCTGTTCGACCGTGCGAAGTTCTTGCTCACGTCGGTGACCCCTGCCGCCGATGGAACTCTTGAAACCGTTCCTGTTCATTTCGATGAAGCAACGGGTCTCATTGAGGTTCCTGATGGAGACATCGATACTGTCACCCTGGCTCAGGCTCAGGAGATTGCAGCGGGTACTATCACCTTGGCATCGCTCATCCCGACGCTGTGGAAGCGTCTCGGTGGAGACGGGGTTGAAGAGGAAGCTGTAGAAGAAGTGGCACCCGAAGAGGTGCATGAGGAAGCAGCACCGGCTGCTCCGACCCTTCCGCCTACCGCTGCTCAGAGTGAGTCTGTTGAGGCTGTTGAAAACCTGCCTCACTTCGACCCCGATGACATCCCGGATGAATCGATGGTTGATGAGCTGCCTTCGGATGAGGGTCTGTATGACGAGGACGATGAGGATGAGAACCCCTTCGATGACATCGAAGAGGCTCCCGCCCCTGCTCTGCATGTACCGACTCAGACCGAAGAGGTAGAGGTCGCACCTGAGGTTGCTCCGGTGGACGAGCGTGTCTTTAATAAAGACGCTGTTCGCACAGCCGTTGCTCGTCGCTTCCTTGATGACAGCCTGGATTTCGCCGTTGATATGACGCCTTTCGAGACCCTGCTGGGCTACGAGGTTGATACCCCGGCTCAGTTCTCTCTGGATCATCTGGACAGCACCAACTGGCTTGATGGTCAGATCAAGATGCTCTCTCAGCAGGCGAACACTGTTCTTGCTGACCAGCGTCGTCGTGATATCGAGGAACTGCGTAACCTGTTCTTCTCGCTCGTCTCACGTACGGGAGATGAGATCTCGTCTCAGATGAGCATTGACGAAGACGCCGAGAACACGTGGGCCAAGACCATGGCTGAGGTCAATGGTAATGAGACAAAGGCTCTTGCCGATTTGATTGAGATTTCTGAGAAGGAGAAGGCTGTACTCGCCGATCGGTACCAGCAGGAACGTGAAGCCTTTATCCAGGCTCGAATCGGGGAAGAGCGCGTGCGTTACGACGAGCGTCACAAGCCCGCTCTAACTCGCCAGATGGACGACTTGGAAGTATCGATTCGCTTGGACATCGAATCCGACTACGAGGCACGCCGCTATGAGATTTTGCGTGCTCGCAAGACCTCGGCACAGGGTGCGTTCGATGCGGCCATCACTAAGGTGATGGATCACCTCATTGAAAAGCGCGCTGAGCAGGTGCAGCGTGAAGCTGAACTGATCGAGAAGTTCCGCGTCGAGATGAATGACTTCCTTGATGAGAATCGTAAGGAAGACATTGCTCGTACCCAGGCTCTCCAGGAACAGCTCTCGCGTCAGAACATCGTTGAGGAAAAGAGCGCTGAATTTGCAGCTCGTGAACAGGAGCTGCACGAGCAGATCGCACGTGAACGCGATGAAGCCCACAAGCGCGTTCTAGCGGCTCAGGACGAAGCGAACAAGGTCTTGGAGCGTATGCGCCAGGAAAATGATGCACAGCTCGCTCAGGCTCGCGCAGAGGTTCAGCGTGCGAACGAGCGCGTGAAGGAAGAAGCCGAGCGCGTTGGCGTTGTTCGTGATGAGATCGCACGGCAGTTCCAGAGCCAGGTCGAGTCGTTGCAAACCGACAAGCAGCTGCTCATGGATCAGATGGATCGCGAGAACCTTGTCGCCAAGCGAGCCAACCGACTCTACATCGCGCTGGCGGTTTTGGTCGCTCTGGCGTTCCTCGCACTGGGCGTGATCATTGGAATGCTCGTTCATGGCGGGGCAGGTTCGAGCGCACACGCTGCTTCGATGATGTCATGGGTGATGAATAATGCTGCTGGTGGTGGTACATTGGGTGTCTAAGATACCCGTGCGCCACTTGGTAGCGTAAGAAGGGGATACGGTCTGGGAAACCTGGGCCGTATCCCCTCTTTTTGTCTTTGATACAACCTGTGTATATCTGATATGATTGTATTGGTGTACCAAACGAATTAAAAGGAAGGTGACGATATGGGTTGGCGTCGAAAAGCCAGAGGGCAGGCCCCTCGTGAAAAGGGGAGCCAAGCGTGGGCACAGCTCGGTCAGCAAGACGAGCTGGACTCCTTGGCGTACCAGGATGTTCACGGGGATCAGCAGCTTGAGCGTAGTGAGATTGAAGCAAAGCTCTCTCCTCGCTCTCGTGAGATCGCCTCAGCAGCGGTCGGCATACTTGTTTTCATTTCCGTCTGGGTGATCATTTCGTTTGGTTCGATGGGCATTGCAGCGGTGAAAGACTCGCTGTGGCACTCGTCTGTACCGAGCTATTCGGTTGAGAACAGGGATCTTACCAAAGCTTTGCACCGTTCTGTGATCAGCGAGGTGTGTTATTCTCCGGCTCTAGAGGATGGGTCGCCTGACCCATCTGATGAGACGTGTTACGAGTCAGCCAAGGACGTTCCTGAACCACAGTGGCATAAGGACGCTGTGGCAGCAGAAAAGGCCGAGCGGGATGCTCAGATGGCTGATCAACCTGGGAGTGCTCTGGGGTGGATCTTCTCACTCGGTTGGATCAAGTTTTTCGTCTCCGCCTTCGCTGGTGGAGCAGCATGGGGGGCGCTGCGTCTGGTCTTGATGCGCAATCTTAAGGCTCAGAACCTCATGCGTGACACCACGGATATTAACCAGTACAAGAACGATCAGCACGTGGCCTTGCCCGAAGAGGTGCGCGAGCGTTTCGACGTTGTTCCCGATGTTGGAGCACACACAGGGGTCAGTGCGACAACGCTCATTTCACACTCGATGGTGGCGAATAAGGGTATTAAGCCGGTGGCGTTTGCCAAGCGTGCTGAGACAGACATTCTTGATGAAGATGACGACGTGACTTTGTTCAAGGGCGAGGTTCTCACCGATGAACACGGAACCCCGATCACTGACATGGTTCCGATGTTCGATGAAGCCTTTGGAACGGCTTTGTGGGACGCCTCGGGTCTGCCTGACAACGATAAACTGCGTCGGCGTCTCGACCCCAGCACTGTTCCTTACAACCCCGGGAACGCGAGCCGAGATAAGCTCAAAGGTTTTGCCACGCTCGCCGATCTGGTGAATGGGGAGTGGGAGCTGCCTACGTATGAGCCTCAGCGCCCGGCTGGTGTGTATTACGTTGATACAGCCCCTGCCAACACCATGATCCTTGCTATGACTCGTGCTGGTAAAGGTCAGACCTACATTGAACCGATGCTCGATATCTGGATGCGCCAAAAGCGCCCGGACAACATGGTCATCAATGACCCCAAGGGCGAACTTTTGGTGAAAAATTACGTCCGTGCCACCATGCGCGGGTTCCAGGTTGTGCAGTTTAACCTCATCAATGCCATGAAAACGGACATTTACAATCCGCTTGGGATGGCTGCTGAGGCAGCACGCGAAGGTGACCAGACCAAGTGTGCTCTCTACGTTGAAAACATCGCAGACGTGTTCTTCCCAGTCGATGGTGCAGAAGACCCGGTGTGGCCGAACGCTGCAAACAACGCGTTCAAGCGTGCAGCATACGGCTTGATCGACTACTACCTGGAAGAAGAGCACCAGTTGCGTCAGTATGCGATGCGACATGGCATGGATCAAAAGGTTTTGGAACAAAAGCTCGATGCCATGTGGGGTAAAGTCACGCTCTATAACTGCTACCAGCTTTTTGTGCAGCTCACCTCGAAGAAGCGCAAGTCGCCCATGACTCAGATGAACGAGCGTCTCAAGGGTGGGTATTACGACCAGATTCAGGACGAGGACGAACGTCAGGAAGCGATCAATCACGACCAGGCACAAGCCGAGCGTATTGAGTTCTTGTGGGAAGACAAGCCTGAGCTGGACCTGCTCACCTTGTTCTTTAACGCGACCGAGGCTCTACCTCAGTCGACGATGCGCACGCTCATTGCCAACGCCAACAATGCGCTTCGTGCAATGGCGGGAGCTGAGAAGATGCTTGCGTCTGTCTACGGTATTGCGATCACCGCAATGAGCTTCTTTACTGATCCGACGATCTCGACACTGACTTCTGGTACGCCCTCCCAGAACACTGACTTGGGCGGGTTGTCGTTCCCTCGTCGTTTCGGTGTCCGTTTCGCACAAAACTTCACTAAGCGAGACGGTCTCATTGGTGCTCAGGCGAAGTGGGATGCCTTTGATGATCCCGAGTTGACACACAACCTCGGGAAAGACTTTGAGCACGAAGACACAGTTGTGCGAGAAGGTTGGGCGCGTTACTACTTCGATGGGAAGTTCCCTCACGATGTCGCATACTTGCGACTGCGCTTGTTTAATCCGCATACCGGCGTGCTCTTGAAGACGTTCTATTTTCAGTTCACGAAGGGGTACCAGTTGTCCCTGAATGGTCGTAAGTTCGTCAAAGACCCTGTGACGGGAAGCAAGATCATCCGTAATGGTGTTCTCGTGGAGATGGTGAAGGGGCCGGATGGAAAACTTGTTCCAGGTCATCTGAACTACCCCACGACTCGTCTTCTCGATAAGGCTGGGAAGCCTCAGACGGTGCGAGAGAGCGTGCCTGCCATTATCTTGTCGTCGGTGCGGTACTCGGAACAACCCAAGGCTGTGTTCCTGGTGACGCCACCGCACTTGATGAAGTACGCGAAACTCGTGCTGATCCTCGTGAAGCAATTGGTGGACTTGAACTTTGATAAGTCTTACATGACCAAGTCGAGCCAGAAGCCGTTGTACAAGACGCGCTTCATGCTTGACGAGTTGGGTAACTTGCAGTCTGAGGGCCACGGTATCGCCGGGTTCGAAACCATGTTGTCGATTGGTTTGGGCCAGGAGCAGCAATTTACGTTGATTCTTCAAACGTTGCAGCAGGCTAGAGACGTCTATGGCGACTCGGTAGATAAGATCATCCAAGGAAACGTTGCCAATATTGTGTTTCTGAAATCGACGGACGATACGATGATTGAGACATTGGCGAAGATGTCAGGTACGCGCCACCGCGCGGTGCGAGACTCGAAGACGGTGACTCAGGATACCGAGCGTCTCATCGAAGGTTTGAATGTTGAGGGCAAGGTCTCGTACACGATCAGTGCGAAGGAAGAGTCTGTGATTGGGTACAATGACTTGGCATTTTTGCCGGAGCGTAATTCAATCATCTTCTCCGCTGGTATCTCACCGATCTGGAACCGCAATGCAGAGATCCTGCCGATGTCGTGGCGTTTGTTCAAAGACACGATTCAGCATCCAGGACACACGTATTCGCTCCAGACGATTCCAACCCTTTCGTCTGCACTTGAGTTCGATGTGCGCTTGAACCAGCCTGACTTTGTCAAGATGCTGGACAAGCGTATTGAACAGGCTGCAAACGCTGCTGAGGCAATGAATCTGTACCAAGATGCTTATAACCTGGATGATTACGGCATCTCGATTTTGGACCCAGACGTGTACTCGGCTGAGGTCATGGATCTCATTGCATCCATTGAGGCAGAACGCCAAGGTCAAAGTGATGAGTCCGAAGAATACGACATGATGAGTGAGGACGCGTATCGTGCTTTCGTGGGAGCGGGTTATGATGTCTTTAGTCAAGATGACGTGATCAATGAGGACGTTCAGCAAGAAATGGCCGTGCAGCAGAAGATTATGGATGATCGGAAGAAGAAGCGGTATGCCGAAGGTCAGATCAGCCGTGCTGATTTTATCGGTGACAACGGAAGTGTGATCCATAGTCTTGATGATGAGATCATCGCTGCGTACCGTGAGACCAAGCGTGAACTTGCAGGAGACGCCCGGTTCTTTAGAGTGGACGCGAACGGGTCACTGTGCTCGCTTGAAGGTCGGGTGTACATCAGCCAGGGCTTGTCAAGCTCTGAGCTGCGCGCGATCCAGGATGCATCGTCTGATGCCACCCAAGGTGTGTATGGTGACGATGAGTCGATCATGAATGCTGCTGAGCTTGGCTCGTGGCAGGTTCACGACGCGTTCTATAAGTTCTTGAACAGCTGTGAATCGTGGGAAGATCTCGGTAACGGTGCTTTTGATCGAGCTATGGCTCGTATCCATGAGCGCCGAGAGAACGAGTGATTCTCGTGGTATGATATAAGCCCCGGTGCGCGGAGGTGCTGGGATACTACGAAGTGAGGTGGCGGTCCATAAGGATCACCACCTCACTTTTGTTGTCTGCACTCTAGCGTTCCACGTGTTTGATCCACCGGGTCTTACCTGCGTCGTAGATGCGGTAGAGCCTATTAGCTAAAGCCGCCTCGTGCTCAGTTTGACCAGGCTCGTAGACGAGATCAGGATCGTCAATGAAACGCTGCTTCGTGTACGTGGAGCGATGAACACGTTCCCACCTGGTTGTGCGTCCGACGTAGCTGTAGCTCGCTCCTTGACGCTTATCCGGGGTGAAGCCTGCTGCTTGGTACATCCCACCATCAGAGATGTCGTTGTCGCTCCATGACGTCCACGCGTGGACGGGCAGAAGTGTCTCAGCGTGGGCAAGGAGACGGGTGAAGCCACCAACGACAATGCCTAGTGTTGCGTAGCGCTGGATATCCCAGGTTCCATCTGGCAGCGAGACACGTGAACCATGGTTCTTGCGCCCCACACCGAGCAGAGCGCGTAAAACATGGTTTTGATCATAGAGACCGATGTTGACAGAGCAGTTCACCGGGCCTTGGAGATGGTTGTCTTGCCAGAAACGTCTTGCAACATCACCAGGAACAGTTTTCACTGTGAGGCTGCGCGCGTAGAGACGCTCATAGGCCAGCGGGTTGATGTCTGGCAGAATCTCCGGCAGGCGGTCTGTCGCGTGTAGCTTATGAGCAAGAGCGCGCATAACAAGCTCGTGTCGATGCACCCAGTCATCCTCCCACACGTGAACGAGTTGGTAGCCCTGCTCGCGTGCTTCACGTGTTTTCTCAGCGTGATAGCCGTGAGGATGGGGCTTGCAGTGCGTTTCGACAGATGCGGCCTCAGAGTGCCAGAACACACCGTTGAACTCGATGGCGAGACGGTGGTCAGGCACGACGATATCAAGTTCTTTACCCGAGGGGAGAATCGTATGGTCGTCACCGAGGACTGTGCTCGTGGGAACAAGAGAGCGGATCATCTCGGTTAAAAGTGTTTGAGATGGGTTGGTATGAAGCCTGTAGCACATGGGGCATCCCGAGGGCTTCACACGGTTACTTGGGGCTGCGAGCCATGTGTGCTCCGGGTTGACTTGGCACTGCCAAAGCACAGGTGTAGTCCCACCCTTGCTCGTGGCTGTCGCTAAGGACTGATCCACGAGCTGTATAGCCAGATCGGGGTGTGTGGTTGCAAGATCATTGACACCAGGGACGATGATCCTACCTGAGCAATACGGGCACCCGGTCTTTTTAGTTGTACGTGAGTATGGCGTTGCCTTCCACGTGTGATCGGGATTCACCGAGCATTGCCAGAGCACAGAGGTGTTTGACCCTGCTTTGAGGGTGGTAGCGAGAGACTGATCAACAAGTTCGGAAACTAGGTCGGGATGAGTGGTCGCTAGATCGCTCTGGCCTGAAACGGGTTTACGACCTGAGCACTGAGGGCAGCGCGTTCCTTGGCGCGCGACGTTACTGAGCGGTGCAACCCAGTGGTTGTGTGCGGGATTACCACACCAGAACTCGACTCTCTTATTAGAAGAGCCGGTGAGCTTCGTGGTGAGGCTTTGATCAACCATGAGAGCAGCCACGTCGGGATGGGTTGTGGCGACGTCATTGACACCGGGGATGACAGTCTTGCCGTTACATACGCTGCATCCGGTTGGATTTTTCGCATTAGTGCGGTTCATTGGGCTTGCCCACCATATATGGCGAGGGTCAATGGGACAGCGCCATTGGACTCTTGTGTCTGATCCACGAGCAATGGATCGTAGGGATTGATCAACAAGCTGATCAGCCAGGGCGGAGCTGAATTGTTCAAGGGTTTGGGAAGGTTTTCGTGGCATGGTGTGCGCGGCTTTCTACTAGAAGTGGTTTATATTATCCATTGTAACATAGATGCGTTATACGTATCATTGTGTTAGACTGAGTTACGAGCAGAATCTCTATGCGAAAGGACAAAATATGAATGACGTCGATCGTTTAGCTACAGCAAAGACGCTATTGTGCAGAAGTATTATGTCAGCAACTAGTCCGTTCGATTTGGCGAAATCGTTATGGGACGTTGCAGGTTTAGAGTGCAAAAGTCATAGACTTAGTGCGCTGAGCGGCATGATGCCCGTTCTTGCCGTCTTTGAGAGCCTTTCTGATGGCGGTTTATATTACAAGAAGCTCGATCCAAATACTGCAACTGAATGGAATCTCTGGAATGAGGATCGAGAAGGTTCGTTTAGCATACTTGATGATTGGATGGGTGCAAAAGAAGTTGAAGCGAGCCTGGCTCAATTCACGAAGGAAGAATTGGCTATGGTCAAGCACAATATGTGGTACTTGCGTGATCATGACCGTGATCGTGAGTGCGGTCGCCGGTATGTTTGCTTGGCTCAACCGGAGTGGCTGCTTTATGAATATGGAAATGATGAGTTACGGAAGGCGATTTATCAATCGTTGTGATTGATTGTTATTTACGTAAAAGTATCCATTGATGTATGAAAGGAAAGGTGTTGGAAATGGCAAATTTGGAAACGGTCGTTTCGGATTTTTTGGATAAGCGAGATAATCTCATTACGACTGCTGAAAGATTGGAAGAATTGATTGGAGATGTATCCGAGTCAAAAACTTTAGAAAAACGTGTTACAGCGTTTTTGGATGAGTTTTTTGATTTCATGGTCGTTGAAAAGGACTACGTTCTTTCCCTCAATGATGCGTGTGATGCGCTTATGGATGCATTAGGTGTGCCACCTCTTGAGCCTGAAGCATGACGCTGATCAAAAACAGTCTGTACAGCTCGCGGATATCGTCTTGATCACAACACGGGTGCGTGTTGGTGTAGAGCTGCCAAGAGGCATCATGGAGCGCTGTGCTGGTGGTTCGCATACGGTAAGAGTACTGTTTGGATACCCAGTGCAGCGCTTCTTTGCGTGATTGAAACCGTGGCATTGCACTGTGGCATAGTGGGCATAGAAGGACGATGTTCGATGGTTTATCGTTTCCGCGCACGCAATGATTTTGCAGGTGAGCACGTTCAAGAAAACGGCTCGCGCCCTTCCATTTGAAACCGTTGTGAATCTTCACAGGCGGGATCCAGCCGCACGCGAAACAAAACGGAATGTTCCAACCAATAACTACGCCTTTCATCCATAGTTGGGGATGTGTACGCCAGTACTTGACGACTGTCGCAACCGAGGGCATGTGTCGTTTGTAGTGGTGTTGTTCGGCCAGAACGGTATTGGAAGCCATGGTTACTCCTTTGTCGGTGTGGTGCAAAAGGAAGCGGCGGCTCGCACAACATGTGTCATACGAACCGCCGCTACTCGCGCCCTGTGTGAGGTATTAACCCACGTTACGCTTCCTGAGAGCCAGAGTCAAACCACCAGCCAACGAGATGACACCTAATTCAATCAGCGGGAGCGCTGGTGAACCAGTGTGAGCAAGACTTGCATATGGTGTCTCGTGTGACGTTTGTGGGGTGACAGTACCCGGAGTACCCGGTGCTGACGGGGTTGAACCAGTCGGATCACTCGGTGTTGGTGCAGGGGTCTCATTCCCATCTGGAGTCGGGGTTGCCGAAGGCGTGGTTTTTGAAACCGGAGTGGAAGGTGTCGTGTTTGGCGTAGGTTCAGATGTAGGAGTGGTAATGCTTGGTGTAGGGGTAGGTTCCGTGGCACTAGGTGTCGGCGCTGCACTCGGCTCAACGGTGGGAGCAGCTACGCTTGGCGTAGGCTCAGGGTTCTTGGGGAGTTCAACGACCTCGTTTTCTGCGGCCCACCCGTCAGAAACATTGTCGTTCATGAGGTACTTACCCCAATCGCCGGGCTGATTATTCTTATCAACGCTCCACACCCATGTGACGTAACCTCCGTTAAGGTTGGATGGCTTGTTGATGGTTGCGGTCTTAGTTCCCGAGGCAGTGAAGTCAAGGGTTGTTTCCCCGATGAGCTGAGCGTTTGCCGGAATGTCATTGTCTTTAATGGGCTTGTCTGCCGTGTGGTAGGCGCGACCGTGAACCGTTACTTGGGCTTTTTTGCCGTCTACCGTGAGCCACGGGGCAGTTTCCCCTTCTGCGAGGTCCCAAACGGGAACAGCGCCAAGTGTTACGTCGTCATTAAGAGTAGAACCTTCACTATTTGTGTCAGCATTACTCGAAACTTTGACATCCCACTCGCAGTGGGCTGCGAGAACCTGCGGAATGGCGGGGTTAGGTTGACCGCCTGGGTGATAACCGATCTCAACGTTTCCAACACGGAAGTTGCTGTCCCAGATTTGCTGATACCACGCATTGAGGTTCGCCTGTGTGCGACCTTCTGGAGTGGAGACGTTCTCTGGGGTCGTTCCGACGACATCGGGAACATCGGCGCGTACTCCGGTGGGTGATACGCGATCCTTGTTTACCCATTGCCAATCAAAGCCGGTTGTAGATCGCGTGGGTGGAACAGGTGTGCCGCGCAATGACGTGTTTGAGGTCGTATAATTCATGGGGCCTACAGTGAATTGCAAACCTTCGCGCATAACGGTGCAATGATCACTGAATTCTCCGGTTGTTCCGGTGAGAGCGTCTGTGGCTCCGCTGGCGGAGTGCGTCTCGTTAAAGATGACGGCTTGTTCATCGGCTGAGGACATGGCTTGTATGTGGTTGTATCCGATAAAACCGCCGACGAGAAGGGCGGTTGATGCCGCTGTTGCTCCAACGGTGAGCAGAGTACCTTTTACTTGTTCATGTGACATGGTGAGTGTCCTTTCTGTTGTGTGTTGAGAGATGGTCATATGGCTTGTCGGATGTTACACACGGAAAATGTTTGTCCGTGACACCGGGGTTTGCGATATGACATCTACGTATTTATCGTACTCGATACAAAAGCGTTTCGACAGTGTTTCCGTTGAAAAGCGTGGGTTTTTCAGGTAATATGTAAGGGTAATCACCCGATCGGTCCGACTGGGCCGAACCTGAAAAGGAGAATGTTATGCAAACGCGTAATGCTGGTTTGCGTCGGTACATGTATGAGTACATGATCGCCCGTACGATCAATCGAACGAGTGAGTTGATTGGTTCTCCGATCCTGGTTTCACAGGGTCGGCACTTGCGAGATCTCATGGAAGCCAAGCTTAATGAAAATGGACGTTCGTTTAACGATGGGGACTTAGGCGTCCCCGAAGCACTCGACGCTATTCAAAGCGTCATGAGTGAGAACGTCCCAGGATACAAAGCCTTGTTCCAGCCTGCCGATACATCAAGTAAGGGCTACAAGGCGTTGTACAAAGACTTTACGGCGACGATTGGTCTGAGCGGATCTACAGGAGCTGCTGGACCTCGTTTGCCGATCTCTCCTTATGATCCTCGGTGGGGAACCCGCCGAAGCGTCAAGCAAGCTGGTTCATCGATTTTGTATATTCTCGATGATGACATTGCTGCATTTGCCGATGGCAAGCCGAGTAGTCTGGAAAAGGTCACATCCTCGGAACTCAAGCTCTATCGTCTGAACGAAGACGGCGATGCGAAAGAAGCAGGCCGGGCACTCAGCCTCGATGATATCTCGGGCCTGACTGAACTCATGGGTCGCATGACGACGGCTGAGTACAACGATGTTCGTCAGTGGGTACTTGATGGTGCACGTAACCCTGAGACGGGACGCTATAACGCCCGTCAGTTCATGAGTACCGACGCACTTGCTCGCTCCCGAGCTGTGCTCGATATGTTGGCCGAAGAAGGTATTCCCTACACGATTGAAAAGGACTTGCGTCCCGGTCAGATTCGTGCTCGACTCACGGGAACGAATATGACGGTGCGTCTGACCGATACCCGAGACAAAGAGCAGTGGGTGGGTCGTGTCTATGACAACGGTGCAACGCTGTACTTCTCCACGACTGCTCGTCGAGATAACAAGCAGGTGGCGTACACACCCACTGTTGATGAGGTGTGCGACCTTGTGCGCGTCGCCTTGGGACGCCCCGTGGAGCGCAAGGACGGTAAAGGTCTTGTCGGCCACGTTGGTCAGCGTCAGAGCAAGAATAAGACGCTTCAAGAGTCGTATTTGTCCACAGACACGCTCACGAGTGCGTATAAGGACATGCCGGGAGCAAACGGTGAGCAGGTGGTCATCCGTCGTCAGATGAAGGAGCGTTCTGCCTCGTCTCGGTTCTTCGTTGATACGCCCGAAGGTCGAACCCAGGCATCGACGTTTATCACCGATGCTGTTCGTAGTGCTCGCATCAATGTGGAGCAGCAGCTCGATGTTGACGGTTTGATCCGTCAGCTCAGCGAGCATGAAGACGCTGCACGCGAGGGGACGTATGTTCCTGTGTTGTCTGGCGATCCTGATCTTGCAGCCGTTGGGCGCGCGTATTGGGACGTTCTGCGCGGAGCAGAGACCACATTGCTCAAGCCTGATGCAACTAGGTCTGAGTACGCCGAAGCAACAGGGTTGCTCGATGAGATGGACCAAGACAGCGATCTGTCTGGTGTTCACGACATGTTGGCCGGTTCTGTGGCTTACACGGGAAGTCCAGAAGAGCGCGTTCGTGCGCACCTGCGTGATCTACTCGATACTCAAATCGGTGTGGATGCACCGATTGAGTCGGATGAGTTTGTCTTTGATCCCGTGCGTACTGCTCGTTACATGACCAGTGAATACGGTCAGTGGCGTAACAACGATGATCTTGTGGCTGCAATGCGTACCGCGCGTTTGCCGAAGGAAAAGATCGTTGGAGAATCTTTCTATTCCAACGCATTTAGGGATCGATTGATCACTTTCGACGAGTCCACGGCGTTGTCAATGGACGTTGTGGACGATGAGTTCACCACATCGATGCTTCAAGTCGTGTCAGACACGCTTGAATCGTGCGCGGTTACTCCTGGATCGATCCGCGTCGATGCAAACGGTGTCGTGGAGTGGACCGGCTCAATCATGCGTTCCCAAACAGGTCGAGAAGAGCCTGTGAGCGGAACGATCGGACAGATCTTCGCTCGCGGTGAGAATGGAGAGATCATCACTCGTTTCAACTCCGGTAACGATCTCATGATCGTGCCAGGCTTTGAGGCGCGCGTCGTCAGTCAAAAACCCGGAGAAAAGAAGTCTCTCGAAGAGCGCACTCGGCTGATCGGTTACGAACAGCAGATGAGTGATGCGATTCGCTATCGGGTTCAAGCTGACGTGCTCACAGGCCGGTCTCGCGTCGGTGAGCCTGCCTCCCTTAACGGTGTGTATCGTAGGCTGACTGATACGCGCCATCGAGCAGATCACTATGAGCGTGCCCTTGAAGAGGGTATGGATCGAGAGATTCTCGATGCAATTCTTGCCACCGAAGCGCGCCGCGTGCGCTATCCGAATGCACTGCGTGATGGATCAACCATTGATGCGGATTTCCGTGCATCTCGCGCACGGGAACAGGGTTTTAGCGGCGATCCCGCCAACGACACGACGATGGATCCGTGGGTGCTCACGGGCGGTCGTAATATGTCGTTGCTCAGTGAGGAAGCCGATGGCTACTTTGATCCGATCATGACATCGAGCGGTGTCAACCAAGGCGTGACTCGTTATCTGGTTTCTGGTGCTCAGGTGAACGTCGATGGGTCGATTGTTCCCTCAGACAAGGGTGATCGTGCTCCGCTCATGCTGACGAAACAAGCTGAGTTCATGAGCTATGATCCTTTCGATCGTCAACAGATGACAACATCGAATCTCATGAATGCCTCGTCTGTGACGAAGCCTGTGGGCACGGCGTTTATGACGGCTGGTGGATGGACGATGGAAGACTCCATCGTTGTTTCGGCTGATTTCGCGCGTACATATCGCGTTCGTGGAACCGATGGCGAGATGCGTGATCTCATTGTCGGCGACAAGATTTCCGACATGCACGGCAACAAGGGTGTCATTTCACTCATTGTTGACCGTGATGCCTCATTGACGTCTTCGGAGATCGAAGATCTGTATGGATCGACTGACATGATGGATCTGTTTAGGCAAAACCCGGATCTGGACGTCGTGATGGCACCCTTTAGCGCGGTGTCTCGTTTCAACGGTGGTAGCGCTCGTGAAGCGATGCAGAGTACCGCTCCGTTGTACCTGCCAAACGGCGAGGTTGTTGAAAACGGTATCGGTCAGGTGTCCTTCATTGGTACCCATATGACGGTTGATGCAAAGACTGCTGCATACGATGACGCTGCTATTCGTGCTGGTCAGGGACGTAAAGCCTCGTCTCAGCTTGCTTGGGCGTTGCAGTCTCAGGGATGCGACAAGGTGCTGGAGCAGATCTACGGTGGTAATCTGCAAGCTCTCGCTCAGCTTCGTGAGATGGCTCTGGTGTGCGGTCTTGACATCGAACCCGATGGGACGCTGCGTGAGGGCCATGACGATCTTGCTGTTGGTGGTGCGCGCCGTCTCATCGAGATGGGTGAGGTTCCTGTGACCGAACGCGGGTCGTTTGACGTGCGCAAGGTTCGGAGTGATTTTGCTGCGCTCATTGGTGACGCTGGTGGTGATATGGAGATTCCATTCCCATTGACGATGCCAACGGGGGAGCGCACCCTACACGCAACGGATACCACGTGGCGTGTGCCGGTGCTGAGTTCGCACTTGCGCTCGGGTCAAGACCTGGATGATGGGTCGTCAACGGTCCATGACTACACGTATCGCTATTTGACGATCCGTGAGTGGGCGCTGCGTTACAAGCACGCGGCTGACCGCGCTGCCTCGGGTGAGCTGACGGGTAAGGACTTGGCCGATGCTCGTCAAACGATGGCTGAGGCTATGCACCGCGCACAGACGGCTTACGACGGTATTGCCCAGGACATCATGCGCCGCCGTTTTACGGGTAAACATAACGTCGTCAAGGAAGGCTTGATGGCTTCTCGTTTGCCACGCTCGGCAACCGCTGTGTGGACAGGGGACCCCAGGCTTGATATTGATCAAGTTGGTGTTGGTCCAGAGCTGGCGAAAAAACTGCGCTTACGTGATGGTGACTACGCTTTGATCTGGCGTGATCCCGTGCTCCGTGATGCGGGCGTTCGTTACATGCGAGTGAGCATTGACGAGCGTCTCACGGGTGTGAGCGTGAATCCGAACATGGTCAAGTGTTTCGATGGCGACTTTGATGGTGACTCGGTGGCAGTCGTCAACCTGGGTCACGGGGCTGCTCACGAGCAAGCCATGGAGAGGCTGAGTGTTGAGGCGAATCTCCTTGATTTGGGTCAAGGCATGGATGACGAGGGTTGCTACCCTCTGGCGATGCATGATGCGCTGGACGTGAAGGTGTCTCAGCACTATGACTCGCTTTATGCGGAAGATATGGCTGAGGTTCACCAGATGGCAAACAACGCATACTACGATTTCGTCGAAGGTGAGTCTAGTCGTGAGCGGTTCTTGGAGACGAGCCGTGAGGTGAGCGCTGCTGCATCACGGATGTATCACGATGCACTGCGTCATCAGTATGGTGAAGCTGTGCTTTCCTTTGGGTCGGTTCACGAGCACATGGCTTCTGTTGAGAAGGCATGTATCGAGACTGGAGCAAAGGGTTCGCCCAAGAAGATGCTTGATTACGCCAAGTACATCGGATATGACCCTGAGACACATGTGGATCTGACGACCACTCAGGTCACGCGCGATGATCAGAAGGGTACCATGTACGCAACGGCTGTGAAATCGTTTGGTACAGGGGTTGCTGGAACCTTCTCTCAGCGCGGCGTTCGAGCGCTGCGTAACGAGGAACTGAAAGCTGTTTTGGAGTTGACCTACCCGGTGACCCAGAGCATTTTGCAGGCCAAGCATGATCCGGTAGATGCACGTCATCGTTATGAGCTGCTCATGGGGCCTGCTCGAAGTTTGTGGCGCGGACAGATGATCGCTCAGGGAAACGATGGCGTGTGGAACACTGTTCTGGATGCTGATCACAAGCCGGTTCAAGCGACGAAGGAGCAGTGGGTTGAGGCGTTCTCTCGGTTCTATGGTGACGACGGTTTGGGCGTTACCGTGAACGCTGAGAACATCGAGAAGGTTGCCACGGCTCTCAGTGATAGCAACGGCATCATGCTCAACTTGGAAGATGAGAAGGTCATCGAAAAGTTGGCCTCACCGATGGATCGCCTGGCGTACGGTGGGGATTTCACGACGATGCAGACGTTGGCTCATGAGCGAGCCGGTTTGTTCGAAGGAAAGTGGAACGAGAGCTTTGCTCCTGCTCGCGTGCGAGAGGTGCTCCAGGCTGATGTGGAGACGCAAGTCGAGGCTCCTGTCATCGCGATGGACGACACTGTGGCTCGCGTTGAGGTAGAGGAAACCATCGGACGACGCAAGTCGACGTCATGGGCTGTTCCTGTTCGCTCGAAGACGGGCACGGCACATGTGAGCAGAAGTACGACAGCTCAGTACCGGGTGCCAGCGCCTGTTGCTGTCGAGAGTGAGGACGATGGCTTCGAGCTGTGAGTCATCAGTCGTGGGAAGCGGGTTGTTTCATGATTGGAGCAACCCGCTTCCTCTTTATGAGCCGGTGTATCTCAATATGGCAGAGATAGTACGATATACTGGTGTATGAGTTGAAAACCCGCTTTGAGAGAGGAAATATGTATCATGTCTGTGTCAGTTATGTCAGAGTGGATGGCAACAGTTCCACAGGATGAGGTCAAGAGTCGTTATGGTCTTGAGGCTCATGAGTGGGCTGGTTCGCTTTCTGATCGAGTGATAGCGATTATCAATAAGAATGACCTCGCACGAGAAGATCAGGTCAATGCGTTGCTGTATGACAGTGCAGACTTTTTTAAGCGAAGTATGCACACTCCGTTGGAACCAGGCGAAGAATTCACTGATGACGTTGAATTCCGGGATGCTGTGTCTCGCGTTGTCGAAAATGGTGTTTCTATCAACGATGAAACTTATTTGTTCATCAATGATGTGGATAATGAATACGTGGTTCATAGTGATGGGGAATCGCTACTCAGTTCTTGTTTAGAGGTTTATTACAATAAGCCCTTGCAGATTTATTACCGTCAGTCTTTGCGTGAGCAGTACCAAAGGCCCTCAGATTGGTATATCGAGACGATTTATGGTCTTGAACCTGATGAATGGACGGGTACATCAGTCGATGTGAGGACGATTATCAATAAGGACGCACCGAATAAGGAACATCAGGTCAACTGTTTCTTGCGTGATCAGGTGGCTGTTTTCGAGATTGGTATGGAGAAGCTTGAGGCCGAGAACGCAACATATAATGATATGGGAGCGGATGCTTGTGTCTATGGTTATGATCTGCGTGATTCAATCAAGGACGCCGTAGAGAATGGTATTTTGATCAATGCTGAAACGATGAACGCTATCAAGAGGGTGGAGCATAACTACGTGACTCCCTATGCTCCTGAATTGTTGACGCGCCAATATGACGAGTTGCGTGAACTTAATGATGCACGAAAGTATTATCGTGAGACTGCACCAACGCTTGTTTCGTCTCATGCTGAGAAGAAGCCTGGGTTATCGAGACAAGCGGCTCAGGAAATTGCTGATTTTTCGGTAATCACAGGTGGAAGTGCTCATGGTAAAGAGCAGGTTCGGCTCGCTAATGCTTTGGAGCAATGGACGCGCTCAATGGGGCGTGACACTGATGGTCAACCTGTATCTTCGTCCACCCCATCTCAAGGTTCCCGTCAGGGGTCTATTGCGGCAGTGCTTCCTGGTAGCAGTATCACTGTTGGTCGTCAGGCACCTCGTGTACGGTCAACGTCTGTGTCTCACACGTTAGCGCCACAGAGGTCGGATTCGTATGAAGCCGATGGCGGTTTTGAACTGTAAGGTCCTGTAGCGACTCACGCAAGCGGGTCATGCTCATGCTCTTGTATCAAGGGCTGAGCATGGCCTGCTTCTTTATGCTCGTTTTGTGTGAGTTTTCAGGGGATTCGTCTCGTTATTAGTCCGTCTATACGGTACAATAGTAGGTGGATGACATGTACTATTTTCCGAAAAGGAGACAACTATGTTGATGAATCGAGATCTCACGAACGATGAGATCAAGCAGCGTTATGGTCTTGAACCATACGAGTGGTCCAGCACGCTCGATGGCACTATGGCAGCGATTGTCGGTAAAGACATGCCGGATCGAGACGTATATGCGAATGCTCTGTTGCGAGATGGCGTGAAAGCCTTTGAGCGGGAAATGGAGCTTGACGAGTATGAAGGTCGTGTGGATAACGAGTTGCGCGATGCGATCTCCCAGGCGACATGGGGTGGTGTCATCATTGATGATCCAACCATGATCGCTATTCAAGATGCCGATGATCAGTATGTCCTTCCTGTTGGTGCCGAGTCTCTTGGTCGTACGTATTATGCGGTTCATCAGGTCGATGATGCAAAGCTCGCTGATCTCAGGCTCGATATGCGATTCCCTCAGCCTACAGAGGCTGAAATTAAGCAGTACTACGGTCTTGATCCCCACGAATGGACAGGATCATTGGCCGATAAGGTCAGGACTGTGATCAATAAGAACGAGCCACAGAGGGATGAACATGTTAATGCTTTGCTTCGTGATGGAGCTATCCGTACTGGCGAAAAGATTCAGTACTATGAAGCCGACTATACGCGGTCGGGATGGTTAGAGCCGTGCGTAAACGATCAGGGCGACAAGCTCTATGGCGCTGCTATGGAAGCTGCCTGGAGCGGGATCCTCATCGATGATGAAGCCATGGCGGAGATCAGTAAGATTGAACATGACTATGTTCGGCCTTATGGCAAAGACACGATGGTGCAAGATTATGCGCAGCTCCATGATCTGAATAATGCACGCGCATATTATCGTCAGAACATGGCTCAGATGCAGCAGAGCCAGCATGAAAATGTGAGTTCTCAGCCTGCCCAGGCTTCAGTGCCAGCGGCAAGCGTTCGTGCTCAGCGCGGCCCAGGTCAGCCTGTGCGTGTGGGTGACGTTGCCAAGCAATGGATGGCGTCAATGGGTCGCGATGTAGATGGCCGACCTCTTGCTCCGTCACCTGAGTCTCAGAAGACTTCAGGAACGATTCAGGCTGCACTGCCAGGGAGCAGCATAAAGGTTGGCTCTGCTCCGCGTGTTCCTTCGACTACTCGTCGCATGGGTGCTCCTGCTCCACAGCAGGCGCGTCGGGACGAGGCGAGTTTCGAGCTGTAGAAAAGGAGAATGAGATGAGTCGGCCACCCCGTGAGCTTCCAGCACCCCGCTATGGCGGAGAACCTCGCAAGCCAGCAGTTGACGAGAACGTGACGGAGACGATCGTCATTGATCCGGTGATTGAGCCGGAGCCTGAGCCTACCCCTGTTCAAGGTGTTCCACGTCTGGACTGGGGACAACAGCTTCGCCGTGAGATGCGTAGCCACGCTGATGGGTATTTACACGCGTTGAAGCAAGTGAATCTGAAAGGGGAGAGGCGCAAGGCCGATCTCGCCTCTCGCGCCAACGATCTGAAAGGTAAGCACAAGGCGTATGCGTCCATGATGGTGCTCAGCGCCTTGGTGCCTCTCAAAGACGGCGTATCGATGTCAGCTGTTGCTGAGTCACTCGGTATGGGCGTGACGATGTGGCTATTGTCGCCGAACTTTCGTCAGCAGGTAGGGTCGTTCACGCGCGATGCTCGTATGGCGATTGAAGACATGGCTAATGCCAGGCGGAAACACCAGCGTGAGCAGGTGAACCGCGACATCCAAGAGCATAAGGAGAAGCACGGCGGGGAACTGCCGTGGTCGCTCAAGCGTCGCTTGGAGCGTATCGAGGCGAGTGAGCGAGGCGACCGTCTTCCGTTTAACGAGATGAGTGCTGCGCTGACCCATATTGGCCTGAGTGAAGCAGCGTTTGAGCAAATGCGCGCTCCTGGGGCCGATCCAGCTGAGGTGCAAGAGAACTATGACCGCCTCATGGAGCGTTTCTGGGACGATGTTCGGCTCGATGGGTTGGATGTAGACCGCGTGAGTGCGCTTAGTCGCATGTTCGTCGGTCAGCGTATGGCGTATGAGCCTGAGTGGGCCTATCGCTTTGTCGAGACGGCCCATGGCGAGGTCGATATGGATATGACCGAGCAGATTGATCCGCGAACAGGTGAGCTGGGTCGTACATGGTCGGGCAAGTGGTCGACACGTGCGGGCGAGTCTGTTATCAGTGGAGCCTTTACCGTGCGACCCCCGCAGTCGGATATGCAGCATGAGATGTCGCTCAGCGTGACTATGGCTCGTGAGATGGAACGTGCTGCTTTGAACGGTAACCTTGTCGATCTTAATGAGACGTTGATGGCGTATGGCTCGGCATGGTTTGTTCGAGACAAGGCTCTCGACACCCAAGCGATCCCAGGTCAAATGGGTGAAAAGATTCGTCGCGCTCAGCGTGGGCTTGAAGCCATGGAGTTTGACGGTTTTGGTCGAGATCTCCAGCGTGATGTCTATTCGACGTCGTTCGTCCATGCAATGGAATTGGTCGCGAAGGCGCATCCTGATATCGAACGCCACTGGGCACAACAGTATGGTTCGCAGTGGAGGTCGGAGATGCGGGATTTCGCCGCAAGCCCCGAGGAAACCTACAACAGGTGGCAGCGGGGTGAGTTCTACTCTGATCCACGCGAGTCGCCAGGGCATGATAACGCTCATGCAGATGCACACACGGAGCGGATGAGGAGCGATAAGGAACGCCGTCGTCATGCGTACAACCGTGCTCGTGACAACCAGGAGTACAACGAGCATGAGACGTCGGCATTCACGGCTGAGACTGATTTCGAACTCAATGATGTTGACGATGGGTTCGAGATGGGTGAGTCCGATCAATTTAAACGAGAGGATGGTGATGAGCCGTCACTCGGTTAAGATTGATACACGTGGTTAGTGAAAGAAACGTAAGAGAAGGGAGCGAGCAATGCTCGGTTTTCCAACAGATGATGGGTTGATGGGTGATCTTTTTGGCGTGAAGCCAGAAGATCGTGATGCATGGAACCAAGAGCGACAGAGGCGTCTTGAGCGTCAGCGACAAAGTGCTCCGTCGCTTGGGGTGCTCAATCGTGCAGCCTCGGCCATGTACAACATTGGCGCGACAGGTATCACCTCACAGATGCGAGCTGCTTACATCGAAGAGCAGCGCGGCACGATGAGTAAGAAAACGGAGACGACGACAACGACTGTTACGCGCACTCAGTCTCACAACGTCGATCCTGAGATGGATGCAGCACAGGATTCGCCTACCTACGGGTTCTAAGGCTCGAAGCGCACTGTAATAGCCCCACGGAGCTTACAGCTTTATGGGGCTATTACTGTATGTTATACTGGTGTATGAATGTAATCGTTAGTTTTAACGGAAGGATTGAAACGAGGGTAAGTTATGGTTTCGACACATAGGAATCGAGAGGATGGTCGCCTGACAAAGACGAAGCTCTTGCATCGCGTCTCTCATCGGACGCACGTCGATATAGCGACGGTACGAGCTGTGTACGGCGCTCTCATTGACGAGATTATTGAAACCGTTCGATCAGGTGGCTCTGTCATGCTGACAGGTTTCGGGCGCTTTTATCGGTTGCATAAGCATGGTCATGCTGTGCAGTTTACGAAGTCAGGCTCGGGCCGAGTGCCTGATTATGACGTTTTGAAGTTTTCGGCGTCACTGACACTGAATCGTTCGCTCACCGCATCGGATGATCACGGTGAGGATGCAGACGAATAGAGTCATACGGCAAAAACAATACCCCGGGCACATGACCGTGCTCGGGGTATTGTTTTTGTGTGATAGGTGCGGTTACTGGCGCACTCGACTGAGAATACGCTCGCGGTAGTCCTTGATACCTTCTTCGTCCTCGCTCAGGTACTCCAATGAAGCGAACACGTCGTGCTCGTGACCGCGCATGGCGTCTGCGAGCTGCTCAATGGAGTAATCGGCTAGGTCACCGATTGCATCTGGGTCGTTCCACGAGAAGTAATTGATGAAGTTCTCGATACCCATGCGGCTGAAATCTGTGTAGAACGTGGCGTCGAAGCCGTAGTCTTCCATTGAGGAAACGGAGAGATCATCGGATGACTCATCACCAATAACCGTTGTGGTGGTGTCGAAATCTCGGCCCTCGTGCTTGTGGTAATAGGCGCAGCCACTTGCCACGAAGCTCTGGCCGAACTCGTACTCGCGCCAGGTGAGCGTGACGTTGAACCAGGCGTTTGTCACAGCGTCGAGAGTGTCCTTGTCGATAGAGTCGAGATTTTCGTTGATCCAGGGGATCATACGCTCAGCATTGGTGGCGTATGTCCAGCGACCTGAGCCGTAGAAGGGCACGACACCAACAATGTCACCATTGTCGCCTAATGAGACTTGGATGTCGTCGGGGTTGAACGTGGTGTCATAACCGAAGTGGCTGGCGGTGTTAAAGACTTCGACAACCGCGTCAAGTGCTGCTTCGTTGGGTGCTTTGAAGATGATGACACCTTCTGCGTAAGAAATGTTAGCCATGGTGAATATCCTTTCGATGAATAGTAGAAATGCGCCTAGTTGATAGCTCCGGTGCGATAGTCAATGGTTTTTCCGGGCACACCGTTGGATACAACGAGGTGCTTGGCATATCCATCTGATGCGAACATGTCGATGATGAACTCTCGCGGAATCAGTTCGTCACCTTCATATACCGGGATGATGGTGTATGTGAAATCAAATGATTTATGAGCACATACATCCAGTGGGAAAGGGTGATTTCCTCCTGCGTTGCTCATGAATCTTTTGAGAGCATCGTATTCAATGACGTTATACAGTGAACTCTGGGTCTCTTTTGTCATTGGAACGATGTTCGATGCGTTGGTTGAAGCCCATAGTTGGGATGAGATGAGAGGGGCGCTGACCCACTCATCGCTATGAGGCAAACCAACAGCATTCACAGGTTCATCTTGCTGGGTTCGCACAGGCGTACATGCGTTGAAATGTACGCCCGCCCCGGTTGCTCGACCTAAAGCATCGGTTGGATGATACGTGGCGTGTCCAAGATTATTGTTCCATTCAACTTGGACAGGTCTATTGGAATCTTGCGTGATCAAAGTGTTTGTCACAATGTCTAAGCGAGCATAGGAATAACCGTATACGCCGGTTGCACCGATGATGGTAATGGACATGACATATATACAGATACGTGTGATGCGACCAGAATTGTGGGGTCCATATGTGTAAATAGAGAGAAGGGGTGCGGCTATTCCCACTACTATTGCTACAGTGAGTGTGTTAACAACCCATGCAGCGATGTTGGAACTATACATGATGTGTTCTTAGCCTTTCGTGATTAAAGTGTTTACGAAGGATATGGAAATTGTGCTCCGCGTAAGTAACGATCCACATATGCTTCCACATAAACGTCTTGATTGGCATAAGCGGTGATTGTAAAGATATCCGGCGTGTACAATTCGTTGTTTTGAACGATCTTGAAGACTGGATATTCTACACCGTTGATGTCGACGAATAATGTGTACGTCTGTAGAGTTTCGAGCGAAGACGAAGTAAGGCTCACTGTTGTTTCATCATCAGGTTCAAGGTAAGCGGATCTGATGCGTGCATCAGGCTTACCCCAAACGTTGATGTACTGAATGAACGTATGGGAAGTGTTAATTTGGATGTGAAGATGCACGTCATTGTCAAGGACGATGACGTTATTGTTGATCACATTGGTGATGTAACGACCTTTAAGCACGTTAGTGAACTCACTATCAGTGCTGTACGCATGGAGCGTGGTAACTATACCGTTTCGAATACGCATAGTATGAGTCCTCTTTACTCGTTGTTTCTGAGACCAAAGCTTTTGGCTCGGTCTGGTGACGGTGTTGACGATCCATCCGTTCCATCGATGGAATGAATTCCTTGAAGAGCGTTGAATAGCTCACGATTAATGGGTCCATGCTTCCATGCTTCAAAATCTTCAGGGAAGATAGGTTTATCCGTTAGAGCCAGGGACCAGCCTTGCGAAAGGTAAGTCAGCTTTTGGAGCTTGCGTGGGGAGATCGGCTGGTCAAAATGCGCCAGAATATACTTCGATACATCAAAAATCGAGGCCATTGTGGTCACCGCCTTTCACTGTTTTTGCTTCTTCGAATACGTAATGAGACCAACAGGTACTTCAAATGTACGTGCGATCTCAAAGATGCTCAGTCCATCTTCAATACATACGTCGATCTCAGGATGGGGAAGAAGCAGTTCCTTGGCAAAGGTGTCGGCATAGATTTCAGCCATGTCTTGATGTTCGTCACTGCCGCATTGATATCCCATACATGGTTCGAGAGTACAGTTGTTTGCAACGTAATGACCAAGCTCGTGCGCACACGCATAGCGAGCACGCACAGGTGGGAGATTCTCGTCGAAATAGATGTGTGCCGTCCCATCGAGGTTACCGAGGATCATTCCCCAGGCGTAGCCGGGCAGAGGGGCTTCTAAAACCCTCAGTCCCATTGATCGAGCAATGGCGATAGGTTTGACAGGGATACGAGAACGCTCAGCATATGCGGCAAGAACGTCTCTAGCGGCTTTTCTGGCGTTTCTTTTGATGTACCTGAGCTGTGTGGGTGTGGGTTCCATTTGGCACCTTCTTCTTTTTCTTTTTGGTCTTTTTCTGGGTAGGTTGAATTGGCGGCGTCGATGGTGTACCAAAAACTTTATTTAGCTCTTGATACATCGACGAGTGCTCGCTGTGCGCTCGGATCGCTGTTGCGAGGGCGTCACGCTCACGTGCGATTTGGAGAATAGTTTTCTTCAAACCTTCGATGCGCTCAGAGTAGTTAATATCGTCGTTGAGACTGAGTTCTTGCTCGAACAGATCAATCCCATGAGCTGATAGTTGCTTTTCCCATTTATGCAGAGCTTCACCCGGTTTAGCTCCACCTAAACCAAGAGCGAAGGCGATGCTGTTTTGGATGTTGTAGAGATCAAGAGATGATACACGTCCGATGTATTGGGTCAGACGAGATGTATCAATGTTCGTCACTTGGTTACAGATGGCGATGGAACGTTGGTTGTTCACATGAACGACCACGTGTGTAGCAGACGCGCGTCGCTTGTCGCTTGACGTAAGGTAAACGACCTGAACAACACCAGAGTGTTGGTTCAAGGTGTCGTTACTGACGATGACGCCCGGCCTTCCTGACCACATCTCGTTGCCGACAGTTCCGCCTCCTGGGACAGGTGCGGGTTGAATGAACCAGATGTCGCCTCGGCGAATGTCTTGCATGAGTGCTCCTTTCAAAAAAAGAGAGTAGTATAGAGCTTTGTGGTGTTGGTGCCCCATGACTCCTACGACGAGGCAGGAGTCATGGGGCAATTTTACAGACGATGACTACGCGTCGTCCTCATCGTCAGTTGCAGACAGACCTGGAAGGTCGGTCTGGATGCTGGCGACGAGAGCACGTGTAGCAGCAAAGCCATCGGTATCGGTGGCATCCGAGCAAGGAGTATCTTCCTCGCTGGGGACATCATCTTCGTTTACCACTGTAACAGTGGTGGCGGTATCCTCGTCCTCATTGTCTGTAGAACCGGGCTGGGTCAGCGAGTCAACGATGAGGTTGTAGTCGCTGAGGATTCGCGCGGACAACGTGGTGCCATGAGAAAGAACGAACAGAGAGTTCTTCGCGCGCGTGAACGCGACGTAATAGAGCCTCTTCTTTTCTTCGCTCATGTCGGACTGATCCTTGTAGATGACAACAACGTTGTCAAATTCAAGACCCTTGACTCCATGAACAGTGGAGACAATGAGATCAGCGTTGGTTTCCAGGTTACGAATCTTGCGTTCCTCGTTGTTGCGGTGCATGAGAGCATCGCGAATCGAGTTGTACCGGATTTCGTAATCAAGGATGCACTTCTTCAAGCGATCGAAGAAGGTCTCCTTGGTGATGATGGCGGATTGGTACTCGTAGATCCATCCCTGGATGGCCGAACCCGATTCAGTCCACCACTCGCTCGCCATCTTTGCCAAGGCTTGTTGAGCCTGGGCATTGCTGGCGGGGCCTCGTGCAATGATTTCCTTTGCAAACACGTATGCGGCGTTTGCGGGATCCACGGCCTCGATGTCAGACCAGTACATCTTGATGAAGGCCGAGAAGAACGTCGACGCGCGACGCCTGTCCGAGATCATCGAGATGACGGAACGGCCTGGGAACATCTCTTCCAAGCGCTTTTGGACAGCGAACGCTTCTCGGCGGGTAAAGGCCAAGAACGCCACCTGTTCACCACGGCTCAGGCAGTCCTGAACATAGGTGTAGGTGTGCTGAGAGAGCAGCTTAGGCAGGTCGCCAATGAACTTGGCATCAGAGGTGTAGTGCTCATGGACGACATGAACCTTGTCTTGGAACGACTGCGCGGTCACAGGAACAAGCGAGTTTGCACGAAGGCGGATCTGTGCAAGCTGGTTGGCTTCGATCTCGGACAAAAGGTGAACATTAGCCATGTCCAGAACCTCTTGGTTCGACCGATAGTTGGTCTCCAGCTTGTAGGGGGTGAAGACACCCGATGCCTCAAGAGCATTCAGGGCCTTCGGGTTTGCCGAACGGAACTCGTAGAGCGTCTGGGAAGCATCCCTAGTTCTTCTCACGAGTGAAGAACTCTACGAATCGTTGATACTTTGAGTCAAGATACACGGTGGCATCTTGGTACAAGTAATCATAGAGAGCGGAGATATCGGACTTTTTGCCGTACCGTAAAGTGACAGCTTTATCGGTACGTTTATAAGTCTTGATCTTCACTCGTTGAGAGACATCAACGTTTTGCTCAATAAGCTGACGAATGTTTGCGATGAATTTGGGGTGTCCAGTGAGGGACCATTCCTGCTTATTGATGACGGCATTACCAACTGTCTGTTGATAGACAGATAGACATCCATCCCCATCAAAGTATCCACGAACAAAGTGATGTAGTAAATGCGATGGTATCGGTGGAATATGAACACGTTGGTCTTTACGCGCAAAACCTAATTGTTCGAGGCTTACGCACAAAGGTCGACTGTTAATGTGTACGGCGACGGCTAGTCCGTATCCGTTGTTAACACGTCGAATGGGGTAATCCGCTTCAAGGGTGTTTAGAAACAATTGGAGATGATCAATCTCTGAGAGCTTCTGGCTAAGAGTGAGCCTGTTGGGGCCACTGCACCGTGGAGCGGTTTTCGACCATGATCCATCAGCCCATAAGAAACCAAGCCAATAAGCTTGTGCTTCATTATGGATGGTGTCGAAAAAGTATGTGTTGAGCGAATGTCGTCTGTTGATGTCAGGTGAGGACAGCATCAGTTTCCTCGTTTCGTGAATTGGTTGACTATATCTTCATGTTAGGTAGAGTATACCAAACATGCCCATCATTTCGCGTACCACATGATGCGTGTGTGGTCGCTACTCTACTTGCTTCGCCATGGGATTACTCATGGCTTATTGCTGATAATGTGTCAGCGCGTTCGATAGTCGATGAACCTTCCACCCACGGCTTGACGTTGGGGTGGCTGGCTGCGGATTGTCATTGACGATAACGGTGTTACCATCCGATGAGCGTTATCTCATCTGCTGCACTATTGGTTTCTCAATAGTCGCGGTCGTTATCGCGAAAACATGAGTTTCCCGCAATTAGTAGGGTTTAACGTGAGCAATGCTTACCCACGATGAAAAGTGATGCCTTGAGCTTGCTCACAAGGCGGAGCAGGTAGATGAACTCAAAGACGGAGTTGTCCTGTACCTCGTCGATGATGAGGTGGCGGATGTTCAGACCCGAAGGCAGCGGCATCCGATCAATCGTCTGGTACGCGAGGATGATCTCTAGTTCCAAGGACGTTTGCTTAATGAGGTTCAGAGCGTCAACGGTTTGCTCAAGGTGTGCCTCGATGAAGTTGTTCAGCGAGGTGTAGGCACCTTGTGCATCACGACCTTCCAACCGACGAAGACGCTGAGAGAATTGAAGCGCGAAAGCGTCTCCGGGCATGTAGATACCCAGAGAGTTCGCGATCGTTTCAACAGAGCTGAGTTCGTGGGTGGGGAAGTAGGTCATGTAGAGATCATGGATCATGCGGGCAATGGTCATCGAGCGAACGTTGGGGTTCTTTTTGATGATGTTGTCCGCCGCCGCGTTCGTAAACGACAGCACAGTGATGTCCGAGGGGTTGACCCCGCACAGCGTGAGCTGGTTGATACGAGCAAGGATCACCGTGCTCTTACCAGCGCCCGCTCCTGCCTGAGTGATGGAGAGAGGCTCAGTCGAGCACACAGCGGCCTTCTGCTGAGGTGAGAGCTGGCCTTGGATCGGAGTGGTTGCCATCGACTGAGGTGCACGCTCCAGTTCGTCGCGGTGAGATCCCAGCTCGTGCAAGGTCTCGTTCATCAGCAGGTTCATGTTCTGCTTCATCAGACGCGATGCAGTCTGAGGGTCACAGAGTGTGTTGATGGCCGTGTAGACTTCGCGGTAGGCAGGCAGTGGAACGCTGTACTGCTCCATGTAGCGAAGCTGGTAGACCATCTGAGCCAACTGATCGTCGTTGTAGGTGCGGGTCTTGGGTACAAGAGCGGCAACAACGTCTCGGATGTCCTCAGCGATACCATTGCTGGTCCACCGCTGCGCACTGTACGTAATGTTCTCGTAGACGCTGTAATCAGCGTAGAACTGATTCAGAGTGTCACGGAACTCGTTCTGGCGCGAAGGATCGATACCTACGGCGCACAGGATGTCGTTCCACGGTAGGTCGATGGAATCTTCGACGGGAGCATAGCTCCAGTCAACAATGGCCCAGGCTTGGCCTTCGACACTCATGCGATACGAGAGGTTGCGGAAGTTGGACGCCGACATGTTCAGCAGGGTGGCACGAGTGCGGTAGTCATCGTCTACGCTCAGGACGAGTGAATCGACAGACTCATCGTCCAAAGCCATGATGTCCTCGTCGCTTGCGTCGATGAAGTCTGGATCATCGATGTCGCAAGAGGCGAGATCCTGGTCGCACAGAGTGTCCATCTGAGCTTCCAGGTCGTCAACGTCTTCGTCCTTTACGGGCGGAACGACGTAGAGCATCGTGCGGTACGAGACGGCAAGGTCCTTGACCATTTCTCGTCCGCTACGATCCTCGCGCATGACGAGGCCCTGTACGTGGCAGGATGCGTAGATATCGAAGTCGTCGGTATCGCTCGTCAAGCGCACGGAGAATGCGTTCGCCTCAGAGGGGACGGGAACCTTCATATAGCCGTATCCCTGCTCATAGGCGCGTCGAACGACAGTGCCGATGGGGATAATGTGGCTGGTGACGTTGTTCGAAGTGCGACGTTCCTTATAGCGAATGTCGGTGCTTCCCATCGTTGCACGGCTCAGACCCATAGGGTAGAAACCGGGGACAACGGAAGAGTTCAGCACGCCTTGCTTCTTGCCCTGGCCGGTCAGAGAGGACGAGAAGAATTTGGGAGTGACAGCCTTGATCGTGCGGGCTTTACCCGCCTCAGCAACGGTATTGATCTGAGCGGCTGCGGTATCAATGCTTTCCAAGAGGATGGGCATGAAAGCCTTCCTTTCTGAATATAAATAAGTGTATGAATAAGCCATCAATCGGCCAGTGGCGGTACTGACCGATCGATGGTGTGATGAGCGAATAGACGGTTACGCGATTGTGTAACCGACGATGGTGAGATCGGTGTCCTCGTCAGGATTGACGAGGGTTCCTACGTCGGACAAATCGCTCAATGGTTGGGTGTAGAGACATCCCTTATCATCGGTGTAGATGATCTGGAGAGACTCAAGGTCTTTATTGACCTGTGGCTTATGGCCGGTGGACAGATCGTAGAGTGCCAATGCAGCGTCAATCTGTTTCTTCCACGCCGGGGCCAGTGCGGTGTTGATCAGAACTTCGAGGTCGTTCTTGGTGCGAACGTCCTCTAACATGTCCGGTGTCGTGCGAAGGTACCTGGCTGCGCGACGACGGCTAACGGTGGTGATGAGCGGGCCATCAGCTTCATCCTCATGAAGCCAGAACCACCCATTATCGAGGGCGTACATCGGTGCCCCTGTGTAAGCGTCGGCAAGATGGAGTTCCATGAGAGGCTCTAGCCACGGAAACGCCTGTTTAATCTCATCGCATACCTGCCCGCACTTATCGGGATCAAGGTTGGCAAGCGGGGTTTGGTCATCTTCACGGTTGTAATAGACCTCTCCCATGACGCTGACGCGGTCATTTCGGATGCCGTAGTGAGCGACGACGGTCGTCAAAGACCCATCGGTTTCGTGAAGGGTGTATTGAACGGTACGCATGGTAGACATGGTTGTTCTCCTTGGATAAATAGATGATGAATGGGTGGTTCGCCCACGAGGGGTGAATTCACGTGGGCGAACCGTATGTGCTCTATGAGTTCGCTACCTGAGCGAGCAGCATGTCTTCAATCAGAGCGCGGATGGCGCGAATGGCCGGGCGTGCGCCCTGGTCAACGAGCCATGTCTCATCGACCAATTGAGCGATGGTGTCATCATCAATTGGATCAAAGCTCAGGTCTGGGCGCTCGGCGCAAATACGCTTTACTTGGCGATTGTATTCATCGCGCAAGATTTGTGCGTAGTCGTCGGCACCCAAAGGCATGAACGCGATGAGATCATCAAAGCGTCCCAGCAGCTCTGCGTCAAAACTCTTTTGGAGTTCTTTGGTCAAAGACTGCTTGCTCATGGAGTGCTTATGATCCCCGAAGCCCATCTGGGAGCCAGAGAGTTTCTGCCTTCCAGCGTTTGTCGTTGCAATGACGATGCAACGCGAGAGGTCAACGGCTGGACCGTTTGCCATCTGGATCTCGCCGGTATCCAGAGCAGAGAGGAAAAGTCGCTGCACTGACATATCGGCCTTCTCAAACTCATCAAGGACGATCACGCGGTAGGGGTTCGATGCCAAGGTATCGAAAGGTCGTTCCTTGGCGCTGTCCGAACCGACGTAGCCGGTTGGTGAGCCGATGATGCGATTGATCGACGCCGAGTCATGGTACTCAGCCATGTTGAGGATGATGGGCTTTTGCCCAGTGACCATAGATGAGATGATCGTGGCTGTTTCCGACTTGCCGACCCCGGATGCCCCGGCGAAAAGCCATGAGGTGGGGCGAGTGCTCGGGAAGATGTTCAGCTCGCGTCTGCGCAAAGCGTCGACGATGCGGGGAAGAACCTCTTCTTGACCCCTGAGCCTGGATAGCTCTGTTTGGAGAGCTGTCACATCAAGGTGTGGGGGCTGGGATTGTCCGGTGACAAGAAGCATGGCGATTGTGTTCAGTCGCTTAGCCGTCAACGGAATATGAGTAATCTGCTGGAGCATCTGTGCGCTCGTCGTGTTCCCAGAAGCGAGAGCTTCCTGGATCGCCGCGTGGTGGCTAATGACGGAGTGACTCAGTGCTCGGTCGAGAAGCGTAATCGCCGTATCAGGGCGGTGTCCCGTACTCATGAGACGGTCGGCTGTCATGACGATTTCGTCAAGGACGTCGGGGGCGACCGTGACCTTGTTCTGGTAGTGGGTGAGCATACCGGGCAGAACAATGTCCAGGATTTGACGGGTCTGCTCACGGGTGAGTTCATCGACGATGACGGATGAGAAACGGCGCTTGAACGCCGGGTCGTCATCGAGTTTCTTCGCTTCACCCATGGTCGTTGCGGCGATCACGCGGATGTATCCTCGGGCCATAGCGGGTTTGAGGATCTGTGCAATCTTGGCGTAGGTCGTGTTGTTGCTATCTGCAATGAGGTGGATCTCATCAATGAACAGCAGTGCATCGTTGTTTGCATCCTGTGCAAACTTGATGATCTCGGTGATGCGGTTTTCCAGATCACCGACTACGCCAGCGCCTGCAACGAGAGTTGCAATTGGCAGCTCGTAGATCGTCGTGTTTGCGAGCTGCGGGGGCACAGAAGCCTCTTTATTAGCGATGCGCCTGGCGATCTCTTCGACGATCGCCGTCTTGCCAACCCCAGCTGGGCCGACGAGTAGAGCGTTCGGCTTGCGAGAGGACGAGATGATGCTCATGGTCTGGGTGACGATCTCATCACGGAAAAGAGCAGGTGTGGCGCTCTTGTACGTCTCGTTGTAGTTAATGAGCATATCGTTAATGTCAGAGCCGCCTGTCAGAAGTGGGCCGAGCAAGGACGATAGAGGGATGTTCGATCCCCCAGTGCCGGGGTTGCCGCCGATGTCTGTGGGTGTAAAGTTTGACAGGCCCATAGGGGCCTCCTTTCACGTGAATAAAGAGATATGAATAGGCCCTTCCTTCCCCAGGTGGTTAGCCCAGAGAAGGAAGGGGTGAGCAGATTGGTGTGATTCGAATCAGTTGGTCATACCAAGGATTCGAGACCCCGTACTCGGATCGATCTTTTCCATCGAACGGACAAAGCTCATGGCGCTGTTACGCAACGATGAGTAGTACCCAGATGGAACAGAGATCGGAACGTAGTACAGATTTTCTGGGACATCGATGTGGTATGACCCAGGCCACCATTCAAAGTCAGTGATCACCAGGTTCAAACGACGCCTTAGAGTGGGGTGTTCGTTGATGAAGGTGTAAATCTGCTCGTAGTCGGTTCCACCGGAAACCTTCGGCACAGCCGCGAACTGCTTCCACACCTGGTTTACCGAGCGGTCTTTGATACGAAGACGCACAGGAGTGGACATGATGTGTGAGAAGCTCGTGAAGTACAGATCAACGCCCATTTTCTTGGCGAAAGTGATGAGCATTTTGATCGTATCTTCGTAGTTTTCGGTGGAGATAGACCCTGACGTATCAAGGTAAATGTGAATGTCGGGTAGGTATTTACGCGAAATGACCTTACCTGGCTTGTTCGGATCATTAGGTTGACGCCTGTTGGCCCTGACGAAACTCGTCGTCACATTGCGAATCGAGTTCAACGATTGGTTGACCTTGGACATACGAGTGAGCACGCGCATGACAGACTTGTAGATGTCAACAGGGTGTGTTGGGCGCTTGTGGAATACCACGCGACCACTACGACCCTTTTGCTGGTGCGCGTTGGACAAGCTGTTTGCAGCTTGGGCTGATGCTTTTTGCTGCGCACGGGCGAGAGCCGTGAGTTTGCTTAGCTGCCCTGGGGTTACGAGCTTCACAGGTGTGTGGAGTGACTTGTTGATGAGTTCCCACTCGTTAATGATCTTGCGCATAGAGGTCCTGGCATGAGCTTCAATGTTGACCAGAACGAGAGTCCTGGGCAAAGCCATCTCAGCGATGCTGAATGGGAGAACGCCACATGTCTGGGGCGCGCCTGCCTGGGGAGCGTTGTTGTGAGTCCATGTCATGAGCGCCCACATGAGCACACGTGCGAACGAGTACTCATCCAGAGCCTGTGAGTCATCTGCTCGCAAGATGAGCGATTCGGTCAGATCGGTGAGCGTGAGCGCATCGAACTGCTGGAACATCCGCATATCAGGGGTGCTGATATTGGACGCAATCTTGGCAAGCTCGCCTTGAAGCCATGTCTTGAACGCATCGAACTCAGCGTTGGTACGGAACCAGAACCCCACGGTGTGTGGGTGGAAGGTCCATCCCAAGGACACCAGGAGAAGGTCTGTTCCAGCGTTACCCGCAAGCACGTCTTTTACAGCCGGGATCACGTCGGATTGCGTGGTGTAGAGAGCCTTGCTCGGGTCAGGCAGTTTGCACGTGGCAGCGGCCTGGGTGATGAAGGCTTCATCGACAGGTGACGATGCCGAAGGGATCCACCTGGTGAGAGCCTGCTCAAAGAGCGTGTTCATCACTTCCTGAGCAACGGGGTCCAGAACTTCACCGACAGATCGAAGGAGAAGCTCGTTTGCACCATCGCGGTCGATCGGTTGATTATTCACAACCACAGCGACCGTTTGGTTTGCGTTCAGTGGCTCAAAGAGCGTGTGGGTCACCATAGCGTCGAGCATTGCTACAGGGTCGCAATCGCCGATGAAAGCGGGGATTGCCGTGTATGGGTCAAGGTGACCTGGCTTTTGTCCAATGAGGCTGACGGGGATCGTAGCCATTGATGCCCCTTTCTATGAATATATCGGGTATGTGTCGTATTCGGTGCAACTGTCGGAGAACAAGGCAGTTACACCGAATACGATCGGTGTGCACAAAAGACTCAGTCGCCCAGACCCATAGCAACGAGAGTGGGCGTGATGGCTTGGGCAAAGCCAGTGTTCAGCCCAGTGAAAACTCGGCAGTTATGGGAGTTGAGCGCGCCGGACGACCACAAGGTGATGAGATCATTCAGGTGGTTCTTTTCCAGACGGCTCAAGCGGTCGTTGAGAGCCTGAATGATCACAGTGTTGTCATCGCGCTCGTAGAGAGCAAAGACGAGGCATCCTGATGCGTCGTTATCGGTCATGGTTGAAATGACCTGAGTAACGTCGTCGATGCTCGTGGTGGCGGCAGCCTTCAAGGTATCGTAAATACGCGGCTTGACCACGCGCTGAGCGTTGGTCTGGGTCGTGCCCTTGCTCAGTTCTTCGCTGATCACACCCATCAGGAGCGTGGTGAAAGACGTGTTTCCGGTCAGACCTTCAATGGTTTCTTGAAGGTAGGAGACATGTCGTCCATCGCGAGTGGTTGCGGCAGTTGCCATGAAACTCATGAGCTTTTCGGTCGACAGAGCAGTGAGGTAGCGCGAGACACCATCGATGGTACGAGGGGTGGCGAAAGGCCGGATTTCCTCGGATCCGTCGAAAAGGTCAAAGACGGAAACAGTGGCGTTTTCGTCGTCGTCGTCGGATCCTTCAACAGCCTGCTGATCATCAACGTTCTTGACAAAGATCGTTTCCGGGTGCTTCTCCAAGACCATCTTGACCCACGGGTGCAAGTTGTCTCCCAGGACATCGATCAGGGTATGGGCATCAGGCTCAACGTTGATGATGGCGAAACGTGAAACGGACGCGTCATCAAGAGCAGTGACGTTACCCTTGTCGTTGCCCGCAACGATGATGCGTAGGTTCTTCGGCAGAGCCTTGTCACCGATACGGCGCAATGTCACGAGGGTCAAGGTGCCCGAGGTGACATCAGAGGTCGTACGGTTGATTTCATCCAAGAACAGAATCGGCTGTTCATTGGGGTTGTTCTCGGCGTAGTGAATTGCTTGGCTGATGACGGAGTGGGGGAAGAACTTCTGCGCCCATTCTCCGGTAGATTCATTGAGAACAAGGCGTGCACCTGTCAGGTCAGCCTTGTCAGCCAGCAAGTTACACGGAAGGGTGAAGCATGTGGTGTTCGTTCGGCGGGCAACGTCTTCGACGAAAGATGACTTGCCGATACCGGGTTCGCCCATCAGGGCCGGAACTAAACCCGCTTCAAGCAACAAAATAGTGTTGTCAACGAGATTCTCGTCAAACTTCATGGTGGGTACCTCCTGAATAAAAAGGAATTAAATAGAGAACCAGGCAGCGCCGTCAGGCTGTCTGGTTCTGTCAAATAGATCTCGGGCCGTACTGTGTACGGCTTGCCTTTGGAAACCCGCTGTGCAGTCTGCACAAAACCCTGGTTTTCCAGTAGAATAATAGTGATCATGCAACGCATATCACGAAAGGATGCACAATGAGGGGAACGTATCATATCGCTGGTGGATTGGCGATTCTCGGACTTGGCCGAGCCTGCGTCACCGTAGGTGAAAGCATAGGCCAATCTCAGGCGATGATTGATTCTGGTGAACCCTCATGGATGAGCAATGCGTTAGATACGGTGAGTGGGGTAGTGCAGCTCGGGAGCACATGGCTCCATCAGATGTTTATTCCCTCTGATGATCAATGGTTAACAAGCGTTGCCATCGGGCTACCACTGTTTATCATCGGAACAGTGCTCCCTGATATTGACCTGCCCCATTCATTGGTGGGTCGTTTTATGCCCTGGGGGACGCTGTTGCGCTCGCCTGAGTCACGCGCGGATGCAACCTCACCTCTGAACCATAGAGGGTGGACACACACGCTCTGGGTGCTCCTTGGCGTCGGTGCAGCGACAGCGTGGGTGTGGCCTGGTTTCATCTGGCTGCTCGTGGGCATGATCACTCATGATCTACTCGATGCTGGGAGTATGGCCGGGTGGATCTGGTACTACCCACTTTTTCCATCCACATGGAAAGTGATTGAGCGAGGCGAGACGCGCATTGTCGTGTCCACTCGCTATCGAAGTATCATGGGTAATGTTTTGCGGTATCAGCAAAGCAAACCATGGTTGGAACCCATGTATGTTGCAGTACTAGTTATTGGGGCCGGAGTCGCAACGTGGTACACGTGGTGAGCCTTGAGTGAATAGGAAACCGTTGCAAGCGGTGTTAGTCATTGAGAACTAGCGCTTACTCGCAACGGTTTCGTTTATCCAGCCCTTAGTCATTGACAACCTCTAACCATGCAATGGCCGAAGGTATGATTGTGCACAAGGTTAAGCCATTATTGCCGCTGATTGCCGTAATGTTGATTGGTGTATTTTCACTAAGTGCCTGCGCAAATCTGCTGAGTTCCCGGTTGACACTTTCCCAGAATCGCGGTTGAGTGCGAATGACACGATTGTTACCCTTGATGCCTATCTCAATATGGCATGTGTGATACCTGAGTATGTCTTCATCCTCAGAGGGGTTTTTACCGATGAGTTGTGGATCATCGTACTTAAGCGTGTATGGGAAGCCGTAGTCTTCGTCGTAGCCCAGCCGCTCAGCAAGTACTCGCTCAGCGTCCTCAAGAGTTTCTGCTTCGATGGTGACGGATGCAACGTAAGGATTTAAAGGTTTGGTCATTGATGTTCCTTTCCTTTGGTACACGAACGGAGTTGTGATACTATTTGTGTATCAACTCCTTTCGGATTGATGCGTTTCAAGTTGTTCATTGTGTTCGGGTCACCCCGGTACCATTTGGGATTTCTGGTACCGGGGTTTCCTTTTACGCAAGTGCGTTAGGCAATTTCTTCCATCTTGTCTCGAATGCCGCACATGAGTGCGGCGAGACCCTCGGCTCCGCTTGCGTTTCGATCGTATGTGATGTTTCGAAGGCCACATGTAGTGGAAAGTGCAACATTGCTCCCAAGGGAGCGAACATCGTGGAGCACTTCTACATAATCTTCATCGCTGAAAACGTCGACGTACACGTCATCCAACCCAGGGATAAGCAGGAGAAGATGACCCGCGTCTCGTACTTGCTCGTCAAAACTGAGGCCGTCATTGTACGACTTAAATGTTTCGCACATCTCGTCGATCTCATTGATGACTTCGGGGCGAGTGATCGCAAGGTCTTTGAGCACGTCAATCATGGTAGCCTGGGTAGCTCTCATGAAGCTCTTCGGGTAAGGCTTGGTCTCATGGATGGAGAGAATGCGCGCGGGGTTTTTACCTCGCATACGCTCGCCTTGAAGAACCGGCTCGCTGTAAATAACCGCTTCGGCTAGTGTTGGTGCTTCGATGGTGTAACTGCTGGTTTCGTCAATTCCCAACTTTGAGTTGTATCGTTCGACAACAACGATGTACGTCTTATTGGGTCGCTCGGAGAGTAACATGGGATGTCCTTTCTGTGGATTAAACGCGCGTGCGATAGGGGTTATAAACGACACGGACACGGTTCTCAGAGAGTTGGTCGATGAGGTATTCCTTCATTTCCTCGTTCGTAAGCCTCCCGCCCCATGCATCAATCCAGCCATCTTGAGTACGCATATGCTCAATCTCGTCAACGGTGATGACGGTGCCAAATGAGGCAAACAGTGGGGTATCGTCAGTGAAAATAATCGGGTAGCATGACGTGATGCCGTCTACGTCGATGACGTATGAACGCGGGGTTTTGGTCATTGCTGGCCTCTTTTCGTAGGTATCGGTGGGATTATTCGCCCGCTTCTCGCGTGAGCACCACACGAGACGCAAGGTTCAGAAGCAAGGGCATACCCTCGCGGGTTTCATCGTGCTTTGCGCGATGGTCGAGATAGTGTGTCAATGTGTCGTAGACCAACCACGTCGCCGTTGTCTCGTCAATGACAATGGTGTTCATGGCAAGAGATTTGTCAGGAGACACGTCGATGGAATCTGGACTGAGACGAAGCTGATTGAGCTTATCGTAGATGTATTGCGCATAAGCCCATTCATAACGGGAATGATCATTATCGAAGCGTTCAGGGGTGCGTCCAAAGAAGCGGCAGCGTTGAATGAGCATGAGCAAAACAACGTCGTACCACTCGTGACCCGGTCGAGTGTTTTCGTCAAGGTTTGCTGCGCGAGCGGCTACAGGCTTGCTGTTGACCGGTTCAGCGACGCTTCGCCAGACTTGATCCCATAATTCGGTGTCAACGGTAGACGAGACGGGCACAGGAGTCGGATTACGTGTGTAGGTCACAAAGTGATTGCTTTGAAGAATCTCCCACCACCCGTGCGGGCCTTTGAGAACGGCCTTGTTTGCGGCAATTGATAGCTCAGGAAACGACGAGGGGAGAGGCAACACGAGGTGATAACCTTTGCCCGATAGTGAGGTTTCAGCGTAGAGAGCACCAATAGCAAGAAGACGATCACGCTCGTCAGGCGGGCATGTTTTCTCGATATCGAGAACGACGCATCCTTGTGAAGGTGCGTCGATGAACATGGCACAGTTGGCTGCTGTTGGTAGACCGTTCGTTAACTCGTCGAGAGTCACAAGAACGCGCTCATCACGTGCCCATGCACCACGAACAGGCTCGGGGTGGGTACACCCGTTGCAACCATCCAATAAATGACGGATGTCAATGGGTATTTTTGACGTTGGGTTTGATACGGTCCAAATGGGCATCGGGCCAAGAACCTTGGTGATGATCTCATTGGTGTAAAAGTGCGGAAAGGCTAACCGTGGATCAAAAGAGATCGTCATATGGAGATCCTTTCGTGGTGGTGTTTAAGCATAAAAACGAGACGGACGCGGCATCCACTGATGCGTTCAGTGCGGTGACAACGTCCGTCTCGTTTATGGGTCAGAGGTTATTGACTACTGTCAGTCAATAGACCACGGGGAAGAAGCCGCTTCCTCAGCAGAAGCAGCCGGGGCAGCAGGTGCGGTGAAAGCCGAACCAGACTGCTGCTGAGTAATCGCGTTCAGGATCTGGAGAGCCTGCGGGTTCAGAGCCTGGAGCGCCTGGGGATCAAGCGCTGCAATCTGAGCGGCAGGAACAGGTGCAACAGGCTGGGTGACAGGTGCGGGCATCGCCAAACCGGAAGCTGCGTCAACCACGGTGTTCTGAGGCGCTGCCTGCGGAACAGCAGGAACGGCGGGAACAGCCGGTGCAACGGGTGCAACCGGAGCAGGAGCAGCGGTTTCAAGCTCGTTTGCGACAACGCCACTGTGAGCGACGATGGGGCCAGACAGGGTAATACCCAAAGCCGCAAGAGCGGTGTTATTGACCGAGGACGATCCGGTGTACCAACGAGGCTCTTCATTGAAGATGATCGCTTGGATGCCAATACCCTTGTTGACTCGCTTGGTGTCATAGACGTTGAGGACAACGGTGACCAGCTGATCACGCTCAGGTTCGGTGGGCAGCGAGGTCGGCGAAGCCGGGATCTCGTCATCGGTGATCTGGCGTGCAGTGCCATCGACAGTCTTGAGCAGAACCGGGAGAACGGTTCCCTTGTTGTCGATGTTCCAGCGACGACCAAGTTCGGGCTTATTCTCGGTTTCGAACATACGCTCCCAGACGTAGTATTCTTCGGGGGTCATATGACCACTCGGATCCTGGGGAACGACCTCAGCGTGATGGAGTGCAAGACGGGTGATCGGCTTGTTGACATCAAGAGGTTCGGACTTGGTACGTGCCCGGTTGAGCTTTTCGATGTCGGCAGGCCCCAAGAGGGAGCGAACACGCGCATACTTGATCTGGCCTCGGAGAATGATGGTTGCTCCAGGACGGATCTGAGATGCGGAAATTTGACGTGGAGTGTGAGCCATAATAGTGGCCTCCTTTTCATATGTTATGTGTGGGTACGGATATGGATTATCCTGTGTTACCAGTATAATCCACCTCCCTTTCTTCCGGTATGTGTATACTAATATGTGGTGGAATTTCATATACGTTTTGGGAAGAAAGGAAGGCGACGATGCTAGGTGGACAAGAGAAGAAAATAGACAAAGACTTTGAGGACAACCCTAATAGCATTTTTGCACTATTAGGGGCTATCGGTTCATGTGTCTTTGTTGCCTCGATGATGCTGTGGGGTTATTTTGCACCCCACTATGCATCAACATCCTCACCTCACGGGAGCGAGGTGGGGCACCAGGTTTCTTCTGGGTCACCCTCGGGACGCGATAGCGCCCCCGGAAATGGACATACGGTGGTAACACCGTCGAAACAACCTAGTTCTGCTCCGTCACATGTGGAGACACATGTGACGAAGACAGAACCAACCCCGTCTCCTTCTGCTGCGCCTACGCCTGAGCAACAGGTGTATGTCGTACAGAATGGAGACACCCTGTCGAGCATTTCTGCTGCAACAGGAGTGAGCGTTGACCGTCTTGCTGAGGCTAATGGTATTCGTAACGTTCACCTCATTTATCGAGGCTCTGCGCTCGTGATTCCTCAGCCATAAACACGTTGGACAACACGATCAGCACCTGGCGATAAGCCGGGTGCTGATTGCTATTTACAGGGCATCATCGGTTGCATTGATGAGGTCATCAATAGCTTGAAGCCGTTTAGCGATGATCTGCTCATGTCCACTAGCTGGCTTAGCGATATGGTAGATGCGGGGTCTGCGCTGTGTATCACAGAGTGCATCAGGGAAATACTCTTGGTGCACGACGTGGTGGGGGTAGTCGTGCGGGTACTTGTAGTTCACACCGTTACCGTATAGCTTCTCAGCGTCCTGGTAGTGAGCATCAGCCAAATGCTTGGGTACAGGCAATGAGCCTGTGGTTCGCACAAGCTCGATCGCTCGATCAATTGCGAGATATGTCGCGTTTGATTTCGGTGCGGTTGCGACGGCAAGCGCCGCCTCAGCAAGTGGAATGCGAGCTTCTGGCATACCAATCAGTGCAACGCATTGTTGTGCTGCGACAGCCAGAGGGAGCACCGAGGGATCAGCAAGACCTACGTCCTCAGCTGCGTGGATGACGATGCGCCGTGCGATGAATCGCGGGTCTTCGCCGCCTTCAATGAGTCTGGCGAGCCAATAGAGCGTTGCATCGGGGTCGGATCCCCTCATAGACTTAATGAAGGCCGAGACGATGTTGTAGTGCTGGTCTCCATCGCGGTCATAGCGTTGGATCGCGTGAGGTGCCAAAGAGGTGAGCATGTCGAGTGTTGCGATCTGGTCACCTCGGGCTGTATCGAGGGCTTCAAGTAGGGTGAGGGCCTGGCGAGCATCACCTGATGCGTTCATAGCGATGACGCGGAGAACGTCATCTGGGATGTCAACGCCCGGTGTACAGCAAGGTAAGCCGTCTGGGTGGCTGATCGCTCGCTGGAGAATAGCGTAGATATCGTCTTCTGTTAGTGTGCTGAGCGAAACGATGACACATCGAGAGAGCAATGCGCTGTTGACAGAGAAGCTAGGATTTTCAGTGGTGGCACCTACCAATCGAATGACCCCTTGTTCCACTCCCGGCAAGAGAACATCTTGCTGGGATTTAGAGAAACGATGGATCTCGTCGATAAAGACGATCGTTGGAACGCTGTCATCATGGAGATGCTTTTGGGCATCAGCGAGGGTTTGGCGAACGTCAGCCACCTTAGCCGATGTTGCCGAGAGTTCAACGAAGCGAATTCCGGCTGTATGAGCCATGATGCGAGCGATCGTAGTTTTCCCGCTTGCTGGGGGAGCGTACATGATGACGCTCATGGGTGGAGCAGATGCATCAAGCATGTGGCGGATGATTGAGCCTTCACCCACAGCTGCGTCTTGACCAATGACCTCATCAAGGGTTGTTGGCCGTACGCGCACAGGTAGCGGTTGTTTGAGTAGTGGTGTAGTATATTCCATAAGGATCTTTTCTGCTCCTTAACTAGTTGATAACTACGCGTAACGGCCCGGGTTTTTATCCGGGCCGTTACGTATGTGTATTGCATGGTGCGTTATGACATGATGTCATCGACAGTTTTCTCCACGGCGTCGATGAGAGACTGTTGTAATTGCTCCTTCTTTCCAAGAGCTGTTGGCAGTTTCTCATCAATGGTTTTGCGCGTGAGAATCTGGTAGATGTCCACTGGGTGTTTCTGGCCCACTCGATGCAAGCGCTTGTTCGTTTGCATGTAGTGTTCCAATGACGATGGCAGTGTGTACCAGATCAAGGTATGCCCGCCGTCTTGAAGGTTGAGTCCGTGTCCAGCGGATGCTGGGTGGATGAGCATGACGGGGATTTCTCCCCGGTTCCATGCCTCATACATGTCACGGGTACCATCAAAGACGCGAGTATCGTAGCCATGAGCTGTGAGGTAAGCCCAGATGATGTCACGATCGCATGTGAAGTAGTACGCCACCAAGACGGGACTTGTTTGCTGGGTGATGACATCGAGCAAGGCAAAGAGCTTTGCGCTGTGAACAATCGCGTATTGTCGTCCGTTATAGGCGGTGAGCGATTGCGATGCAGCTGGAAGCATGGATACGTCCAAATGGATACCGAACTCATCTAGCTCTTCCTCGGTTTCCATGTCCTCGTTTTCATCGAGGTAAATGGTTCCAGAGGCAAGTTGAACGAGTTTTGTTCTCAGAACCGCTTTATTGGTCGCCGAGACAGAACTGAGCGTTGGATCATCGTGTGGATCAACACCTGAAACTTGAGCGATATCAAGAACGAGGGTTCGAGCCAGAGTCTTGTATGCCTCGCGCGCGTCAGCATCCATGTCAACCATGAGATTGTGGATCTTCATGGGTGGAATGGGCTTACGTGCAACGGTCGGTGCACTCATCACCAGATGGTCGATGCGAGAGTAGATCGCCTCCTTTGCACCAGGGCGCGGTTGCCAATCGACCGGAGTTCCATTTGCTAAACGCCGGTTCGATTGGAAGAACGCCTCGCGGTAGTTAGTGAGCGATGAGCCAAGAGAAAGACCTTGGTCGAGCAGATAGACCTGCGACCACAGGTCTTCAAGACCGTTAGGAGCAGGGGTGCCCGAGAGAAGGATCATTCGTGAGATCTGAGAGCGTACCGCGCGAATGGCCTTAAACCGCCGTGACGTGGGGTTTTTGAAGCCCTGCGACTCGTCGATAATGACCGTTGGGAACGGCCAGATTGGAGTCGGAATCTTCTTGCGATCACGTGGATCAAGAGGCGGGAGCCAGGTGACGAGATCATAGACGAGTTCTTGGTTAATGAACCACAACGTTGGTGGGGTGGCTGGATCCAAGACCTCGGCGTAACGCTTTAAGCGTTGCTTACGTGAGAGTTGATGATCCTTCTCATCGACGATCAACGAGCGTGCTCGGACTGGAACGCCCCATTTTTCGATCTCGGAGATCCATGAGAGTCTGGCGATCTTGATCGGCGCAATGATCAGTGTATGACCACGTGGGCCAATCCGCGTCAAGGCATGAAGCGTTGCGAGTGACTTGCCACCTGACATGTCAAGAAAGACGCCTGCATAGGGTCTCGTTTGTATGAACTGAGAGGCTGCGGCTTGCTGATCCATGAGGGTGGGGAAAGCCATGGATGGTGACCTCCTTTCGTTGGGGTGGTCGTGCGTTTGATATAGCGTGTGGTAGTATAGGTATTGAAGGTTTCAGGTTTTTACCTTGCTCTTTTCTCCTGTAATCTTCTCTCCTTTCAGTTCATTTGCTGATACTCCAGGTATCACCCCGGCTCCCCTTTCGCTCGCACGCCGGGGTGATACTTTTTTGGATCGCCTGTTTGCATCACTTTCGAGGACGTCTCAACTCTCGTTTCTCCTGTTTGGTCAGCGAATTGTTGTGACGAACATACATCTTCGCGGCGTGGCGAAGAGCTGTGCAAGTCCACATCCACTCAGGTGAGATGTTCAAAGGCGGTTGATCCTCGGGACAAACAATTGTCGAACCTTGAACGGCCATGTCTCCGATAACAAAGAACATGTCCAACAGTTGTGTGAACGGTGGCTGTTCTCTGTCTGGAGAAACCGTGTGTGCAATTTGGGTCAACATCTCTTTGATGGTGGGTTCCCACATGTTATCAGGGACGTTAAGAAGTACCCATCGCATCACAGCTGGCTTGATATCGAGAAGGAACTGTTTCATGTTCCATCGGTAGATCAGTGCAAACTTTTCGCGCTCAGACATATCAAGGAACTGCGCGCATTCACTGTAGGAGAGTTTCGGCTGGATAAGGACGCTGTTCATGATGTCAGCAGTTTGCGATTGAAAAGTTACCGTCTGAATGCGGTCACCATACACAGTGATGGACGAAGGTGCAAGGTGACATTCAAACGTAAAGTTCGCCCGGCCAAGAGGGTCATTCGGCCAAAAGAACGAGAGGTTCTTATGGTCTTGGTCGATGGTGGTCACGAACATGCTGTACCGGGACAAGCGCTTTTTACGGTTGATTACGTCTTGGTATGACAGCGGGCCACGTGTATGCATATGCGTGTCCGATCAGTCAGTGCGAAATCGTCTTGATGCGATCGGGCCTAAAACCCGTCCAGAACGTGTAGTCGCAATAGCGCGGCTCAGGGTCATCGTCGGAAACTGTGCTGACGCGAGCCATGACGACAGGCGCAGCCTGAGCTTCGAGAACGGTTGTGCAAAACTCATACGGAGTCTTGTAGCCCTGGTCGGTGAGCCTGATTGACATGTCTTCAATGTTCACCTCGTGGAACGAGATGCCGCCGCGCGCAAGCAGTCGCTTGGTTTGATCGCACTGCACGCAATTGGGCTTAGAAAAGACGATCACATCGTGATCAATGATTGATTCATGAGTTGTTTCGGTAGTCATATAAAAACCTCAAATCTGGTTGTATGTAGATAATTCTTCGATAATAGCGTCTACATCTTCTCTGGTATGAGCGACGTAGACGTGTGCTCCGGCGCGGCGCATTAGTGTGATGACTCTGATTTGTTGACGCCGCACGGAGCCGACGTCGCTTTTTGTTTCGACGAAGCAGGTTCTTTCCGGTGTGACGATGATCTGATCGGGAACCCCTCGCATACCGGGGGAAGTGAACTTTGCAGTCCACCACCCCCGGTGTCGACACTCGTCAACGAGGTAGCCCTCAACGTAGTGCTCAGGGCGTCCCATTGGCGATTACTTCCTGTTTATGGGCAGTGTGCCAACGGATGCGAGCACGGTCAGATGGCAGAGGATCAGACATCGCTCCGCACGAGCACATGGCTCGTCCGGTGATGGTTGTTTGGTCATCTGGTCCGACTTCGGGGTAGATCCGATCTGCCCACTTGGTGAAAGGCTTCCCTTCTGCGATGAGGGTGTGACCCTTCACGCGCATCTGTTTGTGGGCGGTCATGAGTCGCTCCTTTCTGTGTTGTCCGATTCTTGTGTATCGGTATCGCTGGTCTCAGCTTCTGGAATCTTGTTCATCCAATTGGACTCGAAGGACTGCGCAAACATCTGCGCGTAGGTCTCAAGATCGAGTTGATCAATGAGAGCGCGGCGTTGATCCTCGCTCAGACACATGAGATCGTGGTTCACGATGAGCATGTGCCACGAGGGTTCAATACCCGTAATCTTACGCGTGGTGATGTCTTGATCCGATGGAGCCAACTGAATGCCGAGGCGGTGAGCCGTCATAGCATCAGGAGCATAGCCGTTTGCGATCATGATCGCGTTAGCTACGGCATCGGTGCGCACGACAGATGCATCGCCTCGCTTTTGGCGAGACTCAGCGGTTGTTGCACTGACCTTCCACGCTCCTGCTGCTCCCAAGGAGACAGCTCCAGGTGTACCGGGTTTCACCACGAACACACGGTTGTAGTGCTGGAGCGCCCTGGGGTTCCTTATAGTCTGTGCACTGTCATCAGTTCCCTCGGGGATCGGATCACAGGCGTAGTGGAACGTGAGCATACTCGGAGAGGCTGCGATCACGTTTTGGAACAAGAGCAGAGCTTCCACCGAGTCCTTCTGATGCGCAATTGCCTTCATGATGTCGTAGGCCACAGATGGATCAACGGTGCGGTTAATCGCATCTGGGTCGGAGACAGCAATAGAACGCAAGTACACAGCCATCGCTCGATCAAGGGCAGCTGGATGTGCCAGTGAGTTCGTCGGAGACGGCTTGCGCCAGCACGCCAGTGAGGATCCCGATGCACTGAGAATCTTCGCATCCTGGGGCCGAACGCTGCCGTCTGCCTGCGCGGGTGGCAGGGACAATTCGATTCGGTTATTCGAGTCCTTTGAGACGAGAAGAAGTTCTTCGGGTTCGATCAAGACGTGGATGCGTTGAGATTGCTCATCGAGAACGCGATTGTTTGTTTCCAGATCAATGTCTGCTGAGTACAAACCATCGGTGTTCGTCGAGATGATGCGTGCCCCCTCAAGGGTTTGAGCCTGTCCGATCATCCACGAGAACAACTGTCCGATCAATCGCATAGAGATGATCATGTTGTTCATGCGGATGGGAGAACCTTCGAACTCGGTATCACCTGCGCCCGATGCACTGTTGAGCAAGAGTTTGACGCCGCTTCGCTTGGACGCGAACATCTCTCGTTCCTCAGCCGTGATCGAAGGATCCTTCATCAACTGACCGAAACGTTCCTTGTCCTGGTAGAGCTTACCGTAACGGTCCTCACCCAGGGCCTCGTTGTAGAACGCGGACAAGTTGGTGAGCAGGAGCGGGTAGTACGACGAGAAGTCCTCGTGAACAGCCTTGGCGATCGATGTCATCGCATAGGCGGGATCAAGTTTGTTTGACCCGTCGCTACGCATGACGAAGAGATCCTTGTTGCGCACAGGCTTGAAGAACGCGCCTCGCTCAGGATTGGGCGAAGACTTCGTCATCAAGACCTGCTGCCATGGGATCACCTGATCGTTCGGCAGGGTGACGCGAATCTGCTTGCGGATCGCCAAAGCCTGCTCAGGTTCGGGTAGATCACGGACATTAAGAGTGTCAATGAGGGTGTCAATGAGATCTTGCAGCGCACGAGCCTCAGCATTGTGGTCCTCGAAAAGGGCCAGGTTTGCTTCGGCTCCGTGAATTCCGCCTGTCGAAAATGTTGCGAAACACGATGTCGGCGTTCCATCTTTTCTAAAGTACGGAATATTCGTCGGTCGCTTAGGAATGTCACTGAGCTTGTATGCGGTGATAACCCCATCATCGTCAACGCTGTTGCATTCTGGGTCGAAACTGTAGTCGGATGCATAGGCGTCCGATCCGTTAAAGTTTTTCCCACGAATGCTCGCGTAATAGGAATATACCTCGTCGAAAGCTGCGCGAGCCTTGGCGTCTTCAATACTTTCGTAGAAGAAAGTTTTCGCCAGTTCGAGAACATCGAACTGCTCAATACCCAGTTCTTGCGCTCGTTGCTTCGAGGGGTACATGAAGGATACCGTTTTGATGTCCTTCAATCGCTCATACGGTGCAAGAACACGCGCAACGAACTTCGCCGACGTTGAATCAGGCGTGAGCCTGTCGTATCGTACACGGCTGGGTTGGCAGTCTGGCTTCGACTTGGAGCCTCGAACTGCGTCGTACACGGTCTCGGGGTAATCGACCATCAAGGCGTGCTTGAGGTCGAATCCGCCCGAATAGGTCGGGTGATCAGCCAGGTGAGCAAGGTTGACAACATCGCTGACGTTGTATGCAATGAGTTCAATCAAATCATCCATCGTTTCGATGGTGGTTTTGTTGCTCAGTCGGTCAGATTCGAGAATCTGAAATCCGAGCATCCCAAGCAAACGCTTGAGACCCACGCGTTGTTGCTTCTCATTGAAACGTGCGATATCGAGATGGCGACCCGATTGGATCATGGCTTGCCTGATGAGATATGCCGATCCCTTGCTGCCCTTACCTTTGGAAACACTCGTTGACCTCAAATACGAGGGCATTTGCCGGATGTAATCATCGGCGAACAGCATGTCGTTGTGCCTGCGAATCTCAGCAGCTGTCACAGGAATGGTCGAGCGCTCAAAAGCGAGTTTGCAGGTGTTTAATAAACCCTCACCGATACGACGCTTTTCTTCGTCTGTCGATGCTAACATAGCAAGTTCACGAGCTTTGCGGATGGGGTCTTGCGTCCGTTCCATCACGCTTGCCAAGTAGATGCTCAGCATAGTTGTATCGTAGTTTGCCGAGTTGTACCCGCACAGGAACGGGTGGACCTCGGGGTCGTACTGTGGGTCTGTATCACATACAGGGCGATACATAGACAGGTACGTACTGCGAGACGCGGGGTCGCTCACAGGGGATGCATCGCTGAGTCCAAAGGTGCGAGCCAAGAGGTGGTTCGCTTCCCACGTGCTCAGGTTGTGCAACCGGAGCGTGGGAATTTCACCAGGCTTCCATAGCTTCGCCCACGCTGGGTTCCGCTTGGCGATAGCAGAAAGCACCGCTTTGTGGTCAAGGGGGTGCTGACGGAGTTCGTCACCAACAGGAGTTCCCCGATCAACGAGATAGAACACGTCGAGAGCACGAGTTTCTCGGTCGAAAAGAGCGATAGTGAAAACGTTGGCTAATGACTCGATATCCCAAAATTGGAACCTAGCGCGTTTGTAGGTGGTCCGCTTCATGGAAGCTGCCTCCTTTCGTTGGAATGTTAGAAAAGCGTGAGTTGGCGTTGTTCGGGCCGATAATTGTCGATGTACTCTTCCACGGCACTTTCAGGGTCATCGGCGTAGATACCACAGAGGGTGTCGTAGTCCGGGTGGTCGGGTGAGACAACCCAGACGTCACCGCGTGCCCAGGTCTCAAAGGTGTCGATGTGACCCATGGCAGAGCCGTAGCCATCCTTCACGGCAGCAATAACGGTGAACCAGCTGGATTGGCTGGTGTGACACGTTGTCATCTCGATTCCATATGAGGGGTGATCTAGTTTGGCGTTGTGAATCCAGGCTTCCAACCATTCGGTCGAGATGTCGCTTGGGTCATCGATGTCGTGTTTCTCCATGGCCTGAAGAAAATCGTTGATCACAGGGTTATCGTCATAGTCATTGATGTTGTCTGTTTGTGTATGTCGATCCGCATCGATGACAACCAACGCGGCTTCTTCATGGGCGAGCCATGAGCGCGGGTCTTCTGCATCGGTGTCTTGGTAAACGGTGTATTCTACGCCGTCATCATCGGTGTAGACGTCATCGAGACGAATGTAGCCTGATTGCTGAGTATGAGTAAGAGTCATGGCGGGAGCCTTTCTGGATATGTGGGTGTGTGATAGGGGAGCGACCCCTGCTCGGTGGATGAGACAGGGGTCGCATCGCGAAGTGATGATCATGCGGACAACATGTCATGTGATGATTCATCGTCTTCGTCGATCTCGTCGAAAAGATCATCACTACGAATACCGGCTCGTAGGAGACCTCGTGTGGAGATCGGAATGTTGTGTGGTGTCCCAACCTTGCGGATCGAACCGTTTACGGGCTGGATGTCAAACCATTGATCGAGGTTGTATTCCACAGCCAAAGGTTCTTCCCCGAGGATACGGTTTTTCGTACGTACAGCAGCTGGGGTAACAAACCATCCATAACCTTCACCCTCACCAACAGCTTCCTGGAGAATTAGGGTGAGATGTTTGATGAACTTGTTGTATCCCAGAGGTGGGTTAGATGGCTGATCTTTAGTGAGCCACGCTCGGTAGAGCGCGTAGAGGAAACGCCACGGAAGGAGATCCCAGACCACGCGATCAAGGAATTCCTCAGCAAAAGCACGCACGGGGTCGTTCTCGATCTTGTACTGATGCAAAGCTGCTTTGACGGCTGCTGGTTCAGACAATTCGTAGAAGTTTCCGCTCAGTACACGGTAAAGGACGTATTCGAGCACCTCGGTGCGGTGCATGTAGTCCTGCTTAATGTACTTGCGTTCGGCCCCGGTGAAGCTCTTGTCAAAGGGGATGATGAGCTGCCTGCGGTACAAAGATCCAGATTTATCACGGAAACGAGGCGTGTCATTGACACACTGAACCATGAAGCCTCGGAACTGATAGGCGATAGGTGTTTTGTTCTTGCGGTTAATCAAGATGACATCATTAGTGATGACAGCCTTGAGGTTTGCCGCTCTGTCAACATATTCGCCCACGTCGTTCTCATCGACAAGAACAGCGTTCGTTCGAATGAGAGGTTCGAGATGGAAGTCTTTGCCAAAGTCGGCGACCGGAATGGACGTCCAAGCACGCTCACCGCATAGGTTGCGCATGAGGGTCAGGAGTGTACCTTTACCGTTGTTGCCAACCTCGGATAAGAACCACGCGGTCTTATCCCAGGCAACGTTTGGCCTGATGATGGCGGAGAGAATTTCCCATAAAAGTGCGACGATCTCAGGGTCATCGTTCAGGTCAGCCATCCAGGATTCGATGTCCCAGTCGGTGCCATCGGCGTCGTTATGGATAACGGGGTTGACGGCGTTCTCATTGTAATTAACCGCTGATTTTGCCGTGAAGACGATCTCAGGGGTGAATGGGAGCAATGTCTTGGTTTTGTAGTCGAAAATACCATTGTTCACAGCGATGAGATCACGATTGGTACTAACCATGACGCGAGGTGCGTTATCGGCCAACATGTCGATCACATGATCGAGTTCTTTGGGTGAAATTGAGAAGTTGTACTCACGGGCGAGTACTCGGATCGAGACCTCATCGGTGACGTAGATGCCGGTGTTTGGACCGTGGTCCATGTACACGGCGAGTACGTCGTAGTTGGGATCGGTGTTTTTTTCCGAAAGCATGATGCGAACAATTCGATTTCGCTTGAGCATACAGCCAGCGATCACAGCTGGAGTGAGTGTGCGTAGCGTCTGGTAAGCACGCGATCCTTTAAGGCCGTATTGCGTATTCTCAGAGATCAAACGGTTGTTAATTCGATTGAGCAGGTGGAATTCCACGTCTTGCGCATTTAACGTTTCTTGATGTTGGGTCGCAAAGAATAGTTCAACCTCATCGCTAATCAGTTGATTGATCGGTGGAATCATCGCCTGATGGGTTGCTTGCGACGGGGCGTCATGCGGTGTTGCATTATCCGTCATTGCCACCCCACCTTTACGGTTGAGGTGACAGAGGAAAGAGTGTACGTGGGAAGTAGCATGTGTGGGACCTTCTTTCGCAATGTCAGGGTATAAATCGTGGAACTTTGATCATGTGGGATGATCGGAGTCTCTTCATACACCAAAGGAATCGTATATCATTTCGAGCCGCTCCGCAAGTTCATGCGGGCGGCGGTAAGCATCAATCATGCTACCCGTTTTTGTATTCGGGCACTACCTCTCGACGCGCGATAGCGCGTATTCGTGAGGTGCAATAGCTCATATGTTCGTTAACGCGTCTAAACGGGCTTTAGAAGCCATGAAAATAGGTTTGGGTACCCACATAGCTCTCTGTCCCTTTCAGGGCCGCAGAGAGGCTCCTGAGTGCGTTCTCGTGGGTGGGGAGATTCGTCAGTGAGGTTCGAGTCCTATGTTGACGAGACTCAGTGAGCAGTGGTCATGAAGTCGGATGTGCATAGGACGTTCTAAACGGCTGTTTAAAGCCACGAACATTTATTTGTGCACCCCCCCCACATAGCTCCCAGCCTCTGTTCGGGCCGTAGAGAGGCTCCCAGGTGCCTTCTCGTGGATGTGGGGCTTCTTCGGCGAAGCTTTATTCTCATATCGGGGGAGCAGGCGGGCCTTTGAGAGGGGCGTGTAGCAGTTTTTTCTCAGTTGTAGCATTTATTAGAAAATATCTGCTACATGACTTTTTGGCGGTATATCAACGGTTTATTATTATATATAATAATTTCTATTAAAAAACTGCTACAACACTTTTTATTGATATATCACCAGTAAACCCACTTTGTAGCAAATGTAGCAGGTATTTAAGGGTCTCTACACGTATGCGTGTGCGCACACGCGTGATACCTGATGGGGTCGCCCTTGTCAATACCGAGGGCGAAGTTGTTCATATCCTGAGATGGTTACTTGACAGAGACGTTTGGCATGGTGTATCACGCGCGCATACACGCGCACACACGCGCATTTAGGCAAAATGGGGCCAAAAACGCGCTACGCGTGCTACAAATGACATCTTTCGTTGCAATTGTAACGAAAAGTGCTGTAGCAGGTATGTTTTTGGAGTGTAGCAGCTTGTGCAACGCTTTTTGTTTTTCGTTGGTATCTCAGGGAAAATGGGGGTGTTGCACGTAGCACCCTATATATGCAACACCTGCTACAATAGGCTTTTTATCGGTTTTTGGAGTGACGGCCATCACATGAGCATGAAATGTTGTTTCATCAACATGTTGTATGGTGTGATGAAATGTGTTTGATGTCACAGAGGGCTTCATCGTTATTTTGGACCATTTTGGGTTGTTTGTGTCAGACATCACAAACGGCTTCGTTGTCAGTTTTGCAATTTGTTGTTGCCGTGTGTTGCCCGATCATATATGCTTTGTATGTCAGGTTGATTCGGGTTCGTGGGACACCGAGATTCAGGACGATGTGGGACTGCACATGCACAGACGAACGGGAGCTGGTGGGACGGCTCCCGTTCGTTTTTCTTTATGTGCGATGTAGTGACAATGATCCACGTGATGATAAAACAAGGGCCACCCCGTTTGGGATGGCCCTTGTTCTTTTCGCGAAAGAGGCCCCTTGGGGTCTCGGGTCTAGAGGCTGTGGGCCTGCAACGGCCACAGTGAGCTACGATCTGCGCAACGTGTAGTTTTGCGCATTTGTGTCTGAGCCTTAGCTTGTGCACGTGCGCGCTTCTTAGCGCGATGCTTGGCGGGGTTCCATCGTAGAGAATGGTAGTCGGCCCATCGTTCGTCGTCAGCTTGGCGCTGAGCTTGAAGTTCAGCTCGCGTGAAGCCATTGTTCGCTTGCCGTTCTCGCCACAGTTTGTATTCAACTGAGGTGACATCTGGCATCGCATAGACGAACTCTACCGCGTATACGCGTGCTCGCTTGAGGAAGACGACACGTTCACGGATGAGGATCGCGTGGCGGTAGCGTAGGCGATCTTTGATCATGTAATACGCCAAGCTACCGAGCAGTTCATCTTTCGTCTGTTTTGGATCGCGGCTGTAAAGCACGTGGCGGATGATCGCATTCGGCGTGTCATCCATAGGCTCGCTACCTTGGTCAGGCGCTGGCGGATTCCACGGACCAAGATTCTTCGGCAGCGTGGGAACGACGAGGTTTTGCCGGTTGTCGTACACGAGACCGTGTTGAATGATCATGGCTGAACTCCTTTCGCGCCTTGATATAGGCGGCGTGAGAAACTTTTGTTTCTTCACTCTCAACCCCGGTTCGTACTGTGTACGGACCGAGAGGTGCGACGGTTAGGGCGCTTGCTCTACCGGCGCACCTCCCATTGTTCTACTTTTCAGAATAGAACACCCTGTGTCTGTCTATATCACTGTCATCCAGATGCATCAACAGTACCCACAGTACGGAAACGATGAGAGCTGTCGCTAGTGCTTCTACTACGCGCAATGTGCTGAGGGTTGGAGTATGCGTGATAAATGTGAAGGCGTTGAATAGCACGTGGATCCCAATGCATTGCATCAGGCTGTGTGTTTGTTCGTACATGTAACCGCACGCGATCCCAAGGGGTAGCGTGAGGATGATCTGCACGATGTTGCCGTGCAGAAGCGCGAATAGACACGCTGAAAGTGCAATTGTTACTGGTGCTGAGAATCGCTGTCGCATGACGGGATAGACAAACCCACGCATCAGTGCTTCTTCACCGATTGGCACGATGAGGATGCTCAGCGTTGCAAGCGCTGCGATGGATACCGCGTCTGTGATGTTTTGGATCGGTGATGGTGCGTTCATCGCGTTCTTGACTAATAGAGCGATAGTCGATGCACCCAGATAGATCGCTATGGTCTCTAGTATTGCGGCTAAGGTATCTAACGATAATCTCCACCACGATTTGCGGATCTTCGCGATGAGTGGTGATGACGCATGTCGCTTCCGCCAGATGATGACGTATGTGGCTGCGAGACCATTGGTGAACGCAAGTGTGAAAACTACTTTGTGCGTGAGAGCGTAGAGCACCGTCATGGTCACGACGTATGCCGCAATAGCTCCGCCAGCCGTGAGTAGGATACGTATTGTGTTTGGCTGCGTGTGTGACTGTGGGTTGTTGCTCATAAGGTTCCTTTCTGCGGGTTTACACAAGGGGGTGGCATTTCACCACCCCCTTGCGCATGTGGTGCGGGGTTATTACCCCATGTTTTCGACCTCGTGGTCGATGATCCCTTGTAGCGTGGTATGCCCAGCAAAGGTATTGAGACCTAATGTCACCCTGAAGCGACACGTGGTGTCTTTGATATCCTTGCTGTTCTTCCGCTCCATGAGACCTGGTGCAGCGTCCGCCCTGTTCCACCACAAGAGAGCGACGCCTTCTGGTGTTGTGATCTTGAGGTGCTGGTTGTCGTTACCGAGGGTATTGATCGAACACATCGCAAGGTTGATCACCATGTCGACGGGTGGGGCTGGGAAGCCATGGCCAAACGGCGCGAGTTTCTTGACGTGATCCATGTACTGCGTAATCGCTTGGATCTCATCAAGGGGTGCATCTGCGTCTGCACTGAGACCAAGGGTCAGAGCAGCTGGATCATCTTGGATGAGAATACCTTGCTGAGCGATCACTGCATCGCGTTGCTTGGGCACGAGGTAGGTCAGAGCATCGCATAGATCAGATGCCGATGGTGCATGAACACCACAGGCGAACTCGTGGCCTTGAGCACCCATCTTGGGATTACCCACAGACGCGAGCTGCTCAATGATCGGGAACCATGTGGGGGAGCGCATGGAACCTGAGCATGATCCGTCGTCATGGATATGGACTACTGCCACAGGATGAGCGTGCATGAGCATGAGGTTTTGCGCAATGAGACCGAGCATCCCAGGTAGGGCATCCGTGACAAACACGTACGGTGCCCAGGGTTGGTCACCGTCCATGATGTCGCTGAGGATCTCACGCACCTGCTGCTTACGCGTTTCGTTGTATTCAACGAGACGTTCAGCAGCTTCCTTTTGTTCTTCGCGAGTGTCAGCCGTGAAGACTGCGAACCCTGTCGTGTAGTCTCCGTCCACGCGGCGGGTTGCGTTGAACGCCGGAGCCACTGAGAACCCGTAGAGTTGCTCGTCCACTCTGTCATGTGTTGCTCCAATTGCTTGGAGCAAGAGGTTCATACCCTCGAAGGCCCGCATGTACACCGGGTGGTGGTTTTGAGAGCGGAGCATGGAGAGCAGAGTGGGCGTTCGATCAATGTCGAGGCTTAGGCCATCGAACTCATCTGGTTCTTCGTAGCGAGACTTCTTTCTCGGCGTGTAGCTTGGTTCAGGGGTTGCAATGAGCAAACGGGTGAACATGAGTGCTTCACGCACGAGATCTCGGTTTTCATAAACCAGACCCATGACGTCGGCTACTGTTCCGATCCCAGCAAAGGTTTTCAGCCATGTGATCGACGAGAGAGCATCCGGGTGGTAGACGGACGCGTATCGTTCGACGAGCTGGTAGGCAACGTGCGCTCCGCAAATCTCTTTGTTCGGGTATGTCTCATCCCCACGGTTGGGATTGATGAGAATATGCGCAAGAGATTTACCCTCTTCCACATGGTGGTCGGTCACGAAGGTGAGGAGACCAATGTGGTTGGCGTAGGTGAGTGCGTCCCGACTGTTAGTTCCAGCATCGCACGTGATGATGGCTGCGGTGCGCGGGGACTGCTCCATAACAGTTTCAATGACCGAGGGTTGGATCTCGTGGCCCAAGTGGTAGTCCGGGACGTGGAGATTGGTTTTCACGCCCATTTCACATAAGCCCGCGTACAGGATGGTTCCTGCGCAAATACCGTCTGTGTCAAAGTCTGGAACGATCGTGATCTCTTGATCCTGTGCTCGCATCATCTCTAGGGCCATGACCATACGGTCAATGTCTTTGAGCAGGGGATGGTGAGGGTCGTTGATCTCTTTGAGGTACTGATCCGTCCAGCCCATCCGTTCGCGCACACGGTTGAACAAGTCTTCGCCGTTCACGCCGAACATGGATTCGTCGATGTCAAGCGGGGGTGCGTCTTGCTGTGAAGTCATGCGGTGATATCTCCTTTCGTTGTTAGAGTTTCATAGCTATACGTGTGTGAGAATTACGGCAAATGTTATGATGCAGCCGCTCATGAGGATGTTGACGAGTAGCCAGAGGCCGATCTTATTGACAGTTATTTCATCTTTGGGATCGATGAAAGTTTCTAACGGTAGTGTTTCATAGTCTTGATTGACGTCATATTTTTGCTGTTCTTCTCTGATGTCGCGTTTTGTTAGATACCCGGTTGCTGTTGCAATAACTACGCATATACAGGCTGTAATGATGTAAATTGCGGCGTTTTTGTGTTGGATCATTAGATTGGCTAATGCTTGAAAGCCAAAACATCCGATCAACCCTACGGCTGCAATTGTTATTGCGAAAGCTGATCTCGATATTGCGAGATATGCCCAGTACGCTTTTCCCTTACGAGTGTTGTTTCCGTTCTGTTCATATGCTTTGTTATTGGTTTTCATCAGGATGAATGTGCTGAGATCCAATATGATCGTCACAATGACAAATGTTGTCAGTATCCATGCGATGGTGTTGTTCATGTGTATTTATCCTTTCGGTGATACCAAAACCCCGTAGCGCGGTGATGAACCGAGCTACGGGGTTTTAGTGTATGTGGATCAGGCACAGATGTATTGGTCTTTGCCTACGTTGTAGCAATGTTGTCCAGGCTTGATCTCACTGCCGCTCTTGACGTATTGCCGCCAGCTTTCATCGCCGGTCTTGCTTTGGCTTTGGTTACTAGTAGATCCAGAGCTAGAACCACCGGAGTTAGATCCACCGCCAGAGTAGGACGATCCGCCGGTGGAGCCGGAGCTAGATCCGCCACCGTTAGAGTAGGAGCGCGACTGAGAACCTCCTGTTGAACCGTAGGAGCGAGCCGAGCCACCGTTAGAGGATGCGCTCTGCTGAGCGGAGCGAGAAGCAGCAGCCGCCTCAGCAGCCTTGGCTTCCTGGTAGGTGTTCACAGCGTTCTTCAACGACTCCAGATCCTTCTTGATGTCGTTGGCCTTCTGGTCGACCTCCTTTGCCTTTGCGATGGATGCAACAGCCTCGTCGTAGGAAGAGATGGTCACAGTGGTTGAGAGGGAGTGCGATTCGTTGTTGACGTTCTTCAGAGCGTCGTATGCACCCTTGACGTTTCCATCAGAGGCCATCTGCGAGTCGTCGTCAACGGCCTTGATTTGCTCGTCTGCGTTCTTCTGAGCCTCGGCAAGGTTTGCCTTCGCAGCGTCCATGGTGGAGTTTGCTTCGTCGGTTGCCTTGGTCAGGCGGTATGCGTCGCGAGCATTCACGAACGACTGAGTCTTGTCGTCAACAGCCTTGACAGCTGCCTCTGCATCGGTGACATCCTGCTGGCTCAGGCACTTGCCTTCTTCTGCGCGTGCCTTTGCAGCCTCAGAGGTCTTGGTTTCGTCAGCCTTGGTGATCGCGTCGTTCAGTTCAGCGGTTGCGCTCTGTCCTTCGGGAGCAAGAGTGAAACCTTCAGTGTGTGCAAGACGTGCGCCTTCGCCTTCCTTCACGGACTCATCGACGGTAGCAAGTGCGTCGTGAGCCTTGGCAGTGGACTGATCCAGCTGGGTCAGCTTGTCAGCGAAAGCTACGGAGCGAGCCTGGCATTCCTTCTGGTGCTGGATGCGCGAGGTGATAACCGCACCTGCGATACTAGCCAGAACCAGAACTGCTGCAACGATGGCTGCAATGATCTTGTTCTTCTTGGACCACAGCTTCGGGTTGGTGAAGTGAATGTTCTTAATCATGAGTGTTCTCCTTGATGATGATGTCTGTGTTGGGGTGAGGCTGTCGGATCACCCTCATCAAGGGCGTTCTTTGAGATCTTTTGTGGGCCTCAGTTGGAAAGTTTTGGTGTTCCGGTCATTCTGACGTACGTGTCAGGATCACTATCCGCTTGTACCATTCCGCATTCGGGTGGAAGTACCAGCGTAATCAGTGTACCGGCATGAACGGGTTGGTCTTCGTCATCTGTACGTAATAGTTCGTTTTGGATAGCGACGAGGATGTTTTCTTCGTTTGGCAGGAGCGCGAGTTCTCCGCGTTTGATCACGAGGTTTTCAACGGATGGAGCCATCATGATGATGGGGATATTTTCGTTTGTGATGCGCGTGAGCATTTCCTCGTCATTGACGAGCGTGGCATTGTAGCCATGCTTGTGCGCCCAGCCGTTGAGGTACAGGCTGTTTGTCACGATAGCAACGTCTTGTTCGTTCTGCGCCGAAGAGATTGTCTTTTTCGTTTCTCCAATTGCGTCAGCAATCGTTTCTCCGAATTGGAACGTTGGGGTGCTTGGTTCCGTAATGACCATGACGGTCATTTGCCGATTCTCGGCATCGTTGGTCTGAGTCATGCGGGACTCCTGTCTTTTCATCGGGTGTTTTCGTGGTTTTTATCTGGTCATTTATAAACCACGATATGTCTCTATGAGCGTGCTCGGCTCGCCCCTGGCGAGCTGCTCTCACCTGATGAAATCATTACAGGAATCATTTTTGATTCAGAACAGAACCCCGGTGTCTCCGGCAGGGACACCCGACTCCCTCCTTTGTGTGGCATTTTTGGTGCGATGAAGAAAGGTTTTGTTCCATTGGTTTTCATCCAATGGAGCCTTTCTTTTGAGCGATCTATGAGCCTCATGGCAAGATTTGTGCGTATGTCATGTCGGCGCGATGAGCGCGGCGTGTACACAGTCTTGTTCCATGTTTTATGCCAATATTGTTTGGCGGGGCACATGAATTTATATGGGTGATGCACCCTCTGTATTTTCAGAGGATGCACCACCAGTGGCCCCACCACTTTTCTTATGAGCATCACTTTTGTGATACCTGTGGTGACATTCGGTGCAACCTCTGGTTGTGCCATTGTCTGATCCGGCTGTTTGCTACTTCCTGAGCCTGTGTTTTTGAGCTGACCTCAAAAACATGGGTTCTTTTTACGTCAACAGGCGGTGCTATCAGGGTCGAAGTAATGAGGCCGTGACTTGTCGGATACCGAAGAGGGTGTTTTGCCCTTGGCGACCCTCTTGGGTATCTGTACCCACGGTGACCCAGGTGTTGCTTTGTGGGTGTTCCCCGCAAAGCAACGACATGTGGTCCATCGCCGTGGTACGCGGGTCTCATTGTCGAGACCCGGTGACACAGACGGGAGTCTGGGTCGTGTTTCAAGCGTCTGGAACAGACGCGCAGAAGGGCACCCGGAGCAGCCCCGGTGGGGGTGCGTAGGGCAAGCCTGTGGAGCAACGCGGAACAGGCGCAGTAAGAGCCTCTCGAAGCGATAGCGTAGAGAGGTGAGGGAGGGGTCGAAGCGGAGCGAGACCACGACCGAAGGGCTGTCGGCTATGCCGACCGAAGGAGTACGCTTTGCGTACGACTGAGCCAGCCCCTCTTATGCCCTTTTATTCCCACTCCACCGCCAGCGACCTCTAGGGAGCGTAAGGTGGGCAAAGTGGCGTAACAAAAGGGAAAACAGGCGGTACCACCCCCGGTGGTACCACGGGTCGTTGAGGCGGTACCGCCTCCGAGACGTGGTACCACGCCTGCCTGTTTGCCCTGATCAGACGGGATTGAGGCGTGACCACGTGACAAGCGTGCTTGGCACCGTGGTACCGCCATGCGGCAATAGCCGCGAAACAGGGTGACGAACCGAGCGAGCGCAGGTTTGGCACACTGTTCTGTTTCCCGTCTTGTGGGGCCTGGTACAGGCCCGTGTACGCCGTTAAGGAGCATGGCTTGTACATGCTCCGTTGACACAATTCCAGGCTCTGAGACGGCCTTCTAGGGGCCGTTTCAGAGACGTTTATTCGTCTGTGTATCAACCCTTTATACACAGACTTATCCACAGTGTGGATGAGGCTGTGGATAGTACCCGGTGGGGATCCATCGGGTCTGAACACCCCGGGTGCATGTCTTTATGTGCACAGACGAACATGTCGGCGAAGCCCCCATCAACGGTCCACCAGATGAGGCATCAGCATGGCGCGACGTATGTGTAGTACACATGCGGCGTGACATGCTTTCAGAGCCTGCTCTGGACTCATCTGGTGGTGGTGCACTGCCACATGGACCAAGGGCTTGCACAAGCCCTGTCACGGGCATCACGCACGTGACTGTAACAGGGGTGTGTGCACCCCTGTGCGCCACATTTTGCTGCTGTCTATGCAGCAGCAGTATGTGCTTGGCCTGATGCAGGAATCTGCATCAGGCTGGGTCACCTCGCGATGCATCGCGAGGTGCATATGTATCACTCCGCATGAATAAAAAATAGGCACATGGGCCTGTACCACGAGTTGCTGCGTGCCAGAAAATGGCTGGCAACTCGCGGGGTGCATGTGGGCGAGCAATGGGCGCACAAGCGCCCGCAACCCATGCGTCAAGCGTTGCTGTGATGGGGCAGTAATAACCGCCTGAGCAAGGCTGCGTGGTGGTGGTGTTGCGCCTTTGTCAGCGCCGCCCATTGATGGTCATATTGCTCCTGTGGATGCACATTTCGTGGCGCAATGGTGGCCTAAAAATGGTCATCATTGACCGTTATATGGTCACGATTAGACCAGATAAACGCCACGGTACGTGTGTGGTTCTTATCTGGTCATTATTAGACCAATAAATGTTCTTTTAATGGGCTTTCTATGACCACTAGTACTACGTGGTTCTTATCGGGTTCTTTGTTGGCCTAATGCTGGTCTAATAATGGGTTTTCTATGACCATGCATTATGGTGGTGCAATGGTGACCAAAGAATGGTTCTTATCTGGTCTCATAATGGGTCTATATTGGCGCGTTATTGACCAGCTCCAAACCTGTTGCAATGGTGGGTCAAAGATGGCGCGATAATGGGTCAACAATGACCCTGTAATGGCGCTTTGGTGACCACGAATAATCAAGGTAGAGCGTCCGCTCTTTGGCAGCTTCTTGTTCTTCGGCTGGGCTGCGCAGTACGTTATAATTCAACGAGCCTGTATGTACTGTACGTAGAGGCCATTGATCATGATCAATGACATAACCGAAAGATTAGAAAGAGAGGTGTGGTCCCTATGAGGATCCCTCGTCAACACAGCAAGCTGAGTTTGCCACTTATGGCAGTGATGACTGTAGCGATGGGTGCATCTGTTGCGGTACTACCGACTTCTGCTGCAACTGCCGCGCCTGTAGGTGCGGCATCAAATGCAGGTGCGCCTGCCAGTGCAGAGAACACAACTAGCACTAGCACTGCCGGGTTACCCACTGCTGTTGCACGTGACTATAAGATGACGTTCCATGATGAGTTCGACGGTACAAAGCTCGATACGACCAAGTGGGGCTATCAGTACGGTTGTTTCGATCCGGCTCAACGGTCGCAAGCTCAGTACACTGACAGCCCAGATAACGTCTCCGTGCGAGATGGGTATTTGAACCTGACTGCTAGGTACTCGCCGACGAAGACGAAGTGGGACGGTACTCAGATTCCACGTACGTGCAAGCATGGCAGTGTGACTTACGATGCGCCGTTCACGTCCGGTATGATCACGACGAAAACCAAGGACGGCAAGGTGCTGTATGCCGCGCCGGGCACAGGTTTTTATGCCGAGGCGCGTATCAAGCTGCCGAGTGCACGTCCGTCGTGGTCGGCGTTTTGGGGTACCGGCACCAAGGGTGCATATCCCGCTAATGGCGAGATCGATGTGTTTGAGTCCAAGGGTTATGACCCGACCCACCTGATGAGCAACGTGCACACGCCTCGGATCGGGGACCCGAAGAAGACCACCCAGCACCAGGGCATGATGAAGGGTGACACTGCGTCTTCGCAAAGTGAGTTCCATACCTACGGCGTGCGCAAGACTGCTAATGCGATCGAGTTTTACTTCGACGGCACGCTGACGCACACCGTGAAGATGGGCGATATTAAGGGTGACAACCCGTTCCTTGACAAGGACAATAACCTGGTGTTGATGCTCAACCAAATGGTGGGCGGAAGCTACTTGGCGAAGCAGAGCAACTGGTCTGATAAGACCTTTGTCGATGCGACCAAGTACGCCGATGATTACAAGAGTGCTGACGGCGCGGGCGCGACTATGTATGTTGACTATGTGCGAGTGTATGAGCCGAAGACTGAGGCTGACAAGCCTGCTGAGCCTGCCCAGCCGACTCCGGCACCGTCTGTCACACCTGCGCCGACTCCGACTCCGACTCTCACGCAACCTGAGCCGAGCGTCACTCCTGCGCCTGTGCAGACAGAAAAACCGGCCCCGGCTCCGACTACAACTCCTACCCCTGTGCAGCCCAAGCCAGCGCCGACTCAGCCAACGCCTACCCCTACCCCTGTGCAGCCGTCTCCCTCTCAGTCGGCAAACCAGAGCGCCCAGTCTGAGCAGTCCGCAAAGTCTGCTCAGCCTGTCAAGCTTCAGCCGAAGAAGCCCAGCGCCGATCGGAAAGTGACCACGATTGTCTACTCGCGTTATCACTGGGTTACTACCATTTGGCAGGGCTTCCGTAAGTGGGTTATCACCGTGTGGCTGTGGTGATCGCCTGATTGCTTAACCACGAGCTAGACAAGCGAGTGGTTGAGTGAAAAAAGAAGCCCCTGCGGGGTAGCACTGCTTGTGCAGTACCAACCCGCAGGGGCTTTTGTGTGGGATCAGAAAAGGTGCGTGACAGCGTAGTGGATAGGGGCAACTACAGCTGTAATGGGGATGAGGAGAACGAAGCTGACGGCGTATAGCCTGAGCATTGAGGTAGCGAGTGAGTCAGTGTCAATCCATTCAGCGAGCTTGTCGAAGTAACGAGTCAGAGTACGCATGGTTTTTCTCCGTTTGGTATGAGAAGAAGATATTGATCAATTCTAAGATCGGAGCGTCGATAGACGCTCTGTTGCTGAGAGAAAAAGATCATTGTTGTAGGAAAAGAAAACCCCGCCCATGCAACAGCATGAGCGGGGCTTGTTTGTGAACTGTGTCTATCATATTCAGTTATTGTCTGCCAGCAACAGGAGATAGTACAGCCAAGGCAGTGAGGCTGTACCAGTACTGCAACCGGGGCGCTTTAGCACCCGCTTATCCAGCGTACTCGTACTCGTAGTACTCACGCGCACTGCGGTAGTACCCCTGGAGCGAGCGACGGAACTCCTGGCGCTTGCGGCGCTTGTTCATGCGGCGAGCCACGACACGGTCTTTGCCGGGCGCGTCACCGCAACACGGGCAGTCGCGGCCTCCGGGACCGCACGGGCAGGCGTCGCCGATCATGATGTCCATGGTCGCCAGAGCGAAAGAGTCGTCGAGGTTATGCATCTGGGAGCGCTTGTTGCGACGAGGCATGATGGTCTCTTTTCTGTGAGAGTGGGGTGTTGGTGAGAGGGTTTGTTAGAGTTCGTAGGCTTGGAAACGGCGGGTTTGACGAGAGTAGAAGTGTAGCGGTTTCGCATCACTTGGACCCCATTCTTTGAGCACCCGTTCGAGTTCCCAGATGGTGTAGCAGATTTCTTGCTCTTTGGTGTCATCCGTGAGGGTAAATCTCCAGTCCTTGTGTAGTCTTCCGCCGTGACCTTGTTGAATACGATCGAGCGTTGCTCGGCATTGATTGAGCAACAATTCGATTTCATGCTTGCTCGGGTATGTGCTGAGCGTGTCTCGCGCAAGATTGCTCAGGTGTTCCCATGTCATGATCGGCATCTCACACGGAGTACCGTCGCGCATTTCTCGCGTGGCGATGGTGCGTGCTTTGAGCCGCAAGTCTTTGACGATGCTGTTGATCCGGTCTGGATCGTTGCGACCGACAATGGCGCGAGCTTGAGGGTAGAAGAACCCTTCGTTAATGACCTCAATGCGGTGCCCCAGCAGCATGTGATCCAAGCCCTGTTCGCCCTCTGGGTGAGTACGCACAAGGCATGAGGTCCAGTCCATGTTCCATGGCTTGAGCATGGCAGTGTCCTTTGCGTTTCAGATGGATGCGACAGGGATGCTCGTGACCGACCACATGGAGTTAGAGCACCATTTGTGCAGGTCACAGTCGGGCTTGAGGTCAAACGGTGCAAGCAGCGCCGTGATGAGACGACTGAGGTGCTTAGTCGTCGTGCGCGAGTGGTCGAACGCGTCTTTGCATACTCGGATCGTGGGAATGCGCACCGAGTAGGGGTGGAACGTCACGAACGCGACGAGGGTTCGGTACGAGTACACGCGGTACTCACAGATCAGTTCATCATCGACCATGTAGTCGTGACGGACGATGGTGAAGCGACCGCCAGCCATCGGGATGATGCCCTCGGGTCGATCATTGATGATCGCGTAGGCTGCTTCGTCGATCTCTTTGAGAATGGGCGTGTGCTTGCCTTGGAAGTCTGCGGATGAGTATTCCATAATGGTTCCTTCTGAATAAGAGAGGGGATAGGGATAGAGAATTGTTCTATCAATTCCGTTATCGGGACGTCGAAAGACGGCCTGAGAAAATACACCCCTTTGCTAAGCGAGTGCTCAGTAAAGGGGTGCGTGGGGTTGGTGGCATATCACCAGGATGCCTGGTAGATGATCGGATCAGTGTACAGCTCCGGGTGATCAACGATGGGTTTCAAGGCCTTGACGGTCTTTTTGAGATCCTCAATGTACCGCTCGTCGTAGTCAGTGCTACCGAAGAAGAATCCGTCGCACGTCGGCAGAAGATCGTGGGCAATGTTCTTGTCGATGCTTTGCCCATCGGCATTTGGCCCACTGATGAGAATAGTCTCACAGCGCCAGACGAGATCTTTTAGAGCATCGATCGAGACCTGAATTGGTTGGCACTAGTCAACGCCATCTGCGCATGTATCGACAAAGAACTTGTGGATCGCGTTGGCCTTGCGCCAGTACATGTGTCCATTCAACGCGGGCTTTCCGGGGATACTATCTGCGATGTGCCGGTAGTCGAGGAACATGTCAAGTCCCATGGTGTGGGCCTCCTTTATATAGAGATGTGAAGCAACCCCCGTGAATAGGGTGTCACGGGGGTTGCATATGGGGTTGGTCGGACGATGTTTCAGCCCATGACGCTCAGGCGCGAAATGACCTTGTCCAGGCCGTCCTTATCGAGTGGGTACACCACGTCGCGCTTCGAGATATCACGGTAGGTGAAGTCGGAAGGCACCACGTAGAGCGTGGGGCACCTGGGGCTGATGCGGTCGGTGAGGTCAATGATAGGAACATAGGGCTGTTCGTGCGAGTAGATCTCGCTGTGGATCTCCAGCTTCGCATCAAGCAATGGCTTGCCATGCTCCATAAGGAAGGAGAAGGGCGTTAGCCCTGATCCGAGTTCCCCGTCGTCTCCGCGCGTGAAAGCACGGGCGAGGATACGGGTGAAGTAGGATGGGTCATCCACGCGGTTCAAACCCACGTCGCGACAGGTGGTCAAAGCGTCGAGGATTGCCACAGTACCTCCCCAGTGGGAGTACATGGACAATCCGGTGACGAGATCGAAGCTAGGGCACTCAGGTAGTTCTTGGCGGTCTGTGATGATGAGGAATGAGGAGCGGTCTCCCATAGTGGTTCTTCTTTCTGTTAAGACAGGGATAGAGAATTGTTCTATCGGTTTGGTAATCGGGGCGTCGAAAGACGCTCTGTAACAACACACCCTCACCCAGGCATGAGCGCTGGGCAAAGGGGTGATCGATGGGGCTAGTTGCTGGGCTGAGTGTCCTTGACTAGCTTCATGAGATGGTCTGTGCCGTAGCGCAAGAATTCCGTTTCGGCGTGTTCTGGCATACCGTCGATGCGGTAATTGTCCATGACGTCGGTATTGATGAGTGGGTTGCTCTCGATAGCGAGCTGGACACCGAGCTGGATGGCAAGGCAGCGTAGCGTAGCGAGAGCCACGCCACCTGTGAGGTGGTACTCGCGTTGATCACATGCATACTTGCCGTTGATCGTTTCGATGACATCGAAGTTCCATCCCAACGGAATGTATCGAGTGTGGTACTCGGTGTGGTAATGAGCCAGGAGTACAGATACCGACAGCAGTGTTGATCTGCTCGGCGTGTCCAGGTCCCCTTTGATATCGTTCTTGACGAGGATAGTCAGGAGCGTACGATCGAGGCCACGTAGCCTATGTCTTGGAACGAACTCTGTATGTACTTCGTGTGTGGCGTCATCCCAATCCATATCGGTGATACGTTTGACGTCGAAGTAAGGTTCGTTGCTATTATCGATCATCGGAATTTCTAACAGGAGTATGTCGGTCGTGTTTCGCGTCAGGTCTTGCATCTGAGTCTTGAGATCGACAGGACGATCGCTCATGTGCGAAAGTTGCATGATTAGTCCTTTGGTTGATACGTAGATAAACCAACCCCTCCAACGCACAGGGGTTCTATGCGCTGGAGGGGTTGGTGCGGGTTTACTTGGTCTGAGCAGACTTATTCTGAGCCTGAGCCTCGGCGAGCCGAGCCTTGAGCTTCTTGATCGTCTTACGGCGCTTCTTGTCGAGCAGGTCTTCGTAGGAGAGCGTGACAGCGATTCCGGTGAAGAAACCGATGCCTCCAGATACGAAGATCCAGGTCAGGGTGTGTAGGTCATGTGCAGTAGGCATAATAACTTTCCTTAATTTTCGGGGATGTAGATAATCATCAGTTGGGTGGCGTGTTCGAAGCCAAGCCACGTGCTGGGAACAGCAACGTGATCGTCGAGGGGTGTTTCGCCTTCCTTGCGAAGTCGTATCCATGGTTCGCGAGTAGTACCTGTTTCCCTGCGGAAGTACAGCGGGTTTTGGTCACGTACCTTGCGGTTGACTCGAAGAATGGTACCTTCGGGTAGTTCATCGAGATCAATGTCAACGATTTCCAAGAGCGGTTTGCTACCTTCCCAGAATGAGTTGAGATGACCATGCTTAGGAATGAAACCTTTTTCGAAGATTTTGCGTCCAAATGTGGTTTGAATCTTTTTAGCGCGCATGATTGATCCTTTTTGTTTGTGTACGAAATGATGAGATGTTGGTTACTTGCGTCGCTTTTGAGCAAAGAGTATTAAAGCCGTGATAGCCCCAATAGCACCACTTGTGAATGAGCGAGAAGTTTGACATGTGGTATCGCTCGGCATAGTAACCTCGATTTTTGTCGGGTTGTTTTCTAGCTCGGCAATACGGGTTTGCAATGCTGTGATGTAAAGTTGGTTGCGTTCTTTTTCGGCCTTGATCTTTTGCTCGGCATAGTCACTAAATACAAATGAGGCTAGACCAATACCAAATAAAAAGAACAGAAAAGCGGTGGCACACAAGAGCGGTGCGGCGTGCATGAGGAGACCAAACGAGTTAATTGGTTGATACGACATCAGTCCTCCATGCATTCATCGCAATACACGGCTTCGGTGAGGTCCATGCAGGCGAGGGTCTTATCAGAGACGTGAGCAAAAACGTGCTTTCCGCATTCAGTGCAGTCGATGAACATGGCGAATTTCTTTCTCTATATATAAGGAGTGGAGTAGGGTCGAGCACCAGGGGAGGGTGTTCATTTTCTTTATCGACGCTGCGTGCAGCGTCAGAAACGAAAACTATTTGTAACATGTGGCTTGTCTCATATAGACGGGCACATATGAAGAGATTGCTTGGTTATTGAATATATTCGTCGCATACATCCGTGTATGTGTGCTACTATTGTTCTTAGTGGTCTTCTCCCTCTCAGAGGACGCAACTACCATCGCCTGGATCGGTAGTCAACCGTTGAATCGTAAGGACTCATCGCGAGAGGAAGTGGGCGTAGCCCGCTGATGAGTATGGCTTTTATTAACAGAAAGTGAGACGAGATGATGACAGCAAAGTCACGGACACGCAATCGAATTGCCGCAACTGCGGCATTGCTTGCGTTTACCGGATCGCTGGGTGCCAGCGCTGCCTTTGCAGAAGGCGGTACCGGCGGTGTCGGCGGCGGCGGTTTTAGCTCTGGCTCCGTCGATGGTCTGAGCGCGACGTTCCAGTTCTTCGATGCTCCCAAGGTTGGTCCTAATGGTCCTGAATCACCTCAAGGTTGGGGTCAGGACTCGATCAATTGGTTCTTGGGTCAGAGGAACCTCCAGGGTACCAAGATGGGTGCGAAGGTTCAGGCCGCATGTGACCAGGCATTGAATGAAGCAAGTGATCGTGCGCGCGCAAATGGCGATAATAATCCTAAGTCGCGTGTTGTCGGCATTATGTATGCACTCTACAAGGAGAATCCGAATGTTGAGGCCGCTCGTGGACAGCAGCACTTCTTCGATCTGATGAACTATTGGCGTAATAACATTGACTATGGCGGTTTTTTTGAAGAGTCTAGGAACGCGCCTGGGTTCAAGGAATGGGCCGCATGGTTGGGTGACGAGGGTATCAAGAAGGCTTCCAATAACGGTGCAGACTCTGTATCAGCCGTTTGTGTCGCGGTGAACAGCCACGAGCCTCGTACTCTTGATGTTCCGCCTACCTACCGTCTGAACATTACGACCAACCACGACTCGCATGTCACCGAGGCCGGTAGCACCGATCCTGTTTACGACATCATTCATGCCTCTCGCGTGGATAACAAGGGTGTGGATGAGAATCTGAACGCCGATATCATTTTGAACTACGAAGGTCCCGAGGGAAACAAGTCGGTGACCAAGCAGGCTCAGATCGCCAACCATGGTGATACCAAGTCGCCTGAGTTCACTCCCGCTGACTTCGGCTGGTCTTCGTGGCCCGCAACCGGCGAGGGCAAGAAGTTCTGGTTCGATATCCACGTTGCCAAGCAGGGTAACTTGGAAGAGGCCATCGACACTGCCGACCGTGAAGAGGCTGAGTCCTGGGCTGTGACCCCCAAGAACCCCGTCAAGTACTTGATGAATGGCGAGAACGGCTCTCAGCTCAAGGATCAGGACGTTCTGGCTGCGAACATGTTCTACAACGCGAACATCACCGCGCACTCCAACGGTTACTCCTCTGAGATGACCATCACCGATACCGTGAACACCGCTGATGTCACGATCGGTGATAAGGAAGCTGATAACGCTGATCGCGTCCAGGTCTTTGGTCCCGATGGTCAGCGCGTTAAGGCTGATATCACCATCGACCGCTCCACTGAGGGCAAGGTTGTGATCACCGGCACCGTTAAGGACATGGAGAAGCAGGGTACGTACACCCTGTCTGTTCCGACCTACACGAAGGCCACTGGTGCTGACTACCGCATCCCCGATGATTCTCAGGCGTGCTACACCTCCTCGCACGATCACTGCTTGAAGGGTAACTCCGCTGAGACCGGCAAGGTCACCCCGGATCCCGACAAGGTGTGGACTGCTGATGAGGCTGAGGCTCGGCAGACTGCTGACCACGAACGTACCAACCAGAAGGGCGTGGATCAGAAGACGTTCCTGCCCGGCGATAAGGTCTCTGCTGTGGTCAACGACCACATTGCACCGTTCTTGCAGTACAACCTGGAAGAGTACTCCATCGTTGATGACTGGTCGGATGGTCTGACCTACGTCAAGATGGACGGTGCTCCGAAGGTCTTCTTCCAGGGTAAGGACGTGACCAAGGAATTCGAGATCACTAATGATCTTGAAAAGGGTGTCACCACTGCGAAGGCTAAGCCTGAGTTCCTCGCCAAGACTGGCCGCCTGGCTGAGCCGGGTGAAGTTAAGCTCGTCATCTCCGGTGAGTTCCGTCGTGATTACGAGACCGAGGGTGAGACCAAGCAGCTCATCAACAAGGGTCATGTGACCTGGAACAACGAGATGAAGGCCACCAATGAGCCTCCGATCTTCACTCTGACCCCCAAGGTCGCTATCGACGTTGAGAAGTACACTCTCGACGAGGGTCTTGAAAAGGGCGATCGTGACAGCGCTGATGACGCTCTGACCTTGAAGTCTGCGAAGGACGTCACCAAGATTGGCTTCCTCGTGAAGAACACTGGCGACGCTGATCTTGTCGATGTCACCTTGACCGATAAGACTCACGAGGGTACCACTGGTAACGTCACTGACATCACCTGTGAGATCCCCGCTGATCAGGCTAAGGCAGATCAGTCGAACAAGGACAAGGCTGACAAGGCTGAGTCGAAGGACAAGACGGCGGATCAGTCAAAGGCTGCTCTGGCGAACGGCACGACCTCTAAGACCATTACGGTCGCTGGGGACAAGATCGGCACTCTGAAGGTTGGTCAGTCTGTGACGTGCACCGGCTTCCTGAGCGGCGTTGAGGAAGGCACTCTGCACTCCGATACCGCTACCGCTGAGGGTAAGTCGATCTACAACGGCAAGAAGGTCTCGGACTCCGATGACTGGCACGCAAAGGTGAACAAGCCCGCGCCTCGCGGTGCTGTCACTGGTGAGGCCGCTGGTGCAAACACCGCTGGTCTGGCCGCTGCTGGTACCTTGATGGTTCTGGCTGGTGCTGGCGCTGGTGCAACCGTTCTTGCTCGTCGCAAGGAGAAGGTTGCCTGAGTGAACAGTGATCATCTGATGATGCACACTGTGAACTAACCTCGTAACCCCCGTGGTGAAAACTGCGGGGGTTACGTGTATTTATGGATCATGTGGTAGAATGGTTGATGTACCAATAGAATCAATGATCGTTACGAAAGGTTTTGCCCCACATGTCGTCTTTTCCTGAAAATGTGCATCGTCTTCCTGGGTTGGAACCAACGCCTCTCGTTGGTTTTGTCGGTCTCAAACGCTCAGGGAAAGATACTGCTGCTCAGGCATTGGTTGATCGTGGCTGGACGCGCATGGCGTTTGCCGATCCGCTTAAGGAGATGTCTATGCAGCTGCGTGGTGTATGGGTTCAAGTTCCTGCTGGCGTGGAGCTTGACGCTGTGATCCCCTCTGTCGGTGGTGGTCTTTTAGGACGCGGCGGTGGGTTCGCTCAGTATCACTATGTCGTTGACGCGCTCGGTATGGAAAAGGCGAAGGATCTTGTGCCTGACGTGCGAACGTTGCTGCAAACCCTTGGAACGGATTGCGTACGCGGAACGTTTGGATCTACGGCATGGACTGAGTTGGCTGAGCATAATATACACGAGGCTCTGACGCGCGGTGAGTCCGTCGTGCTCACTGATGTTCGTTTCGATGAGGAACTTGATCTCGTGCGGCGACTGGGTGGGATCACGATCGGCGTATGGCGAGGTGATCTCGACTCTCTGGGCGAGGCGTTGGAGAGCGAGGGCGAGCGCGTCGGTGGGGACACGCATGAGTCGGAGATGAATACATATCACCTGCTCAATTGGTGCGATTTCATCGTGTGCAACTGTGGGTCTATTGATGACCTGCACAGGGGAGTGCTCAGCACTGTGGACAATGCGTGGCGTTTACCCCACTGATACACGTTGGTTCTTATCTGGCGCTTATCTGGTCTGATTGTGATCGGGTAAGCGCCATTTCTCTTGATACACGAGCCGAATGGTGTTATGATGGTTCTCAGATGACCAGATAAGAACCATCTGGTCCGTGTAGTCCACACAGAAGAAAGGGGTGTCTATGCCCAAGCGTTTTATGGGGTCTGTTCCACGGCCTACGCCGAAGCGGTTCCGTGTCTCTGTTCCAGAAACCGATGAGTCTGTCCTGGCATGGATCGGTGCTCAAAGTGATCTGAGCAATTCAGTGCGAGCACTCATTAGAGAGTCGATTGAGCGCAACGGATACCGTGATGCGACGTGTTATCCCGTCGTGCAACAGCCTCGTCGTGGCCGTCCGCCAAAGAACACCGATGAGGCAGAGGATGCGACTGTACCTGAGATGATTAAATCTGTGGTCGAACCAGATGATGAGGTTGCCACTACCCCTGCCGTTGTTCCTGTGTCTGCGCATGAGGAACCTGCATATGAAGCCCCGGCTCAGACGAGCGTTGAAGACGTACTCGGTACGTTGCGCTAGTAAAAAGACTGAAACGAAAGGATTGTCCCTATGACTGCTCAAACCCAAAATCTTGTGGGTGGTATTGACGTTGGTAACGGCTATGTGAAGGGCCTGATTCGCTCCGACCGCACCGATAAGGCCGGTAAGCCGATCGTTGATACTGTTGATCTTCCAAGTGGTGTCACGTTGATGACGCGCCCGAATTCGCTCCCTGACCCTGACAATGAGGCGAAGGAGAAGTGCGGCGAGGATCTTTACAATAACCTCGATGTGTCGTTCTCTTCGGCGATGGTCTCGAACTCGTACCGACACCTGTTTGGTACGCGCGCTCTGAGTGCTAATGGCGCGTTCGATGAGTTCAATGTCGTGGGCCGACGCTCGAAGGCTGAGCAAGAACTCTCCAAGGTCTTGATCCTGGGCTGCTTTGCGGCGAAGGCTCTGCGTGATTACGTGGCTGAGAACAAGGCTCTGCCAACGAGTGAGTTGAATGTTAAGGCGCGCGTTGCTGTTGCACTGCCCATTGATGAGTACATGCGCCACCGCACTAGCTACAGTGCTCAGTTCATGGGCGGTGTTCACCTGGTGACTGTCCATAACTTTGAGACCCCTGTGACCATTCGCATCACCTTTGATGACGTGGTTGTGATGGCCGAAGGTGCCTCTGCTCAGTGGGCAATCACTGAGAAGGGTGTGCCGCTCATGCAGGCCATGCTCGCTGACGTGCGCTCCCGTGGTCTTGCTCTCGATGGTGTCACAGCTGAAGATGTCCTGGCTGCGCGCAACACCATTGGTATCGACATTGGCGAAGGAACGGTGAACTTCCCGGTCTTTACCAACGGTAAGTTCAACGCTGACGCCTCGACAACGTTCGGTGAAGGTTACGGAACTGTTCTGACTCGTGCGCTCGAATCTATGGATGCAGAAGGGTTCAACACCGGGTTTACTAGCCGGAAGCAACTGGCTGATTTCTTGCAGCATGAGCCGTCCCCTTTGAAGCGGAACTTCTATGAGAAGGTGCGCACATACGTTGCTCGTGAGATTGAGTTCTTCGCTCGCGCTGTCTCCGATCAGTTTGGCCGCGTGCTCTCTGTCGTTGGGGCTACCACTGAGGTTGTGTTCGTCTTTGGCGGTGGCTCTGGGCCTGTGAAGGACGCGCTCTACCCGCTGCTGCTGGCGAAGGTCGCCGAGATGAACTCAGCGGACGCAATGCCGGTTCTGTACCTCGATGCCTCGTATTCGCGCTCGCTCAACCGTGAGGGTCTGTACTCGATCGCTCAGGCGTCTACCTCGAAGGGCCGTAAGACGAAGGCATCGGCATGAGCAGCCCCTGGGATAACGTTTCTCGTCAGTATGGCGTTCAGCCACCTGGTGAGCCTGATGAGGTTTCTGAGGCGGTAGCTGAAGATGCTCCGAACTTGGAGCCTCGCTCTGGATTGCTGACCTTTGATGAAATCATGCACAGCAGTGGAACGGAAGTCGCTCAGGCCAAGGCACGCAAGAAGCGAAGCGCTCTTGTGACTAGCGTTGTCAGCGTGCTTATTGCAGCTTTGCTGGGCGGTGGTGGGTACCTCGTGTACCGCGCCTATACCGACTCGCAGATCGAAGACACTCTGTCTTTGCCGAGTGACACGTACCAAGATGCTCAGGTGGATCACGGGCCTGTTGATGCAACAACCGAGATGCTCAACCATGAGTGGCCGGTTGTGAACGCGGATTCGGATCAGGGGTCGAACACCTGGGATATCAACACCGAGGATCACCGGATTCAAACCATATCTATTGCGCGCATGGCTCCGGGATCGGTGTTTATCCCCGAATCCGGTATCTACATGGAAGTGCAAGGCAGTGACAAGTTTGAGCCATCGAAGTATGGCGACCTCCAGACTATTCACGTGCCAACGAATGTGCATCGTGGTGTCTGGTACTCTGATGGTGCGCCTCTGACTCAGTCTGATACAGGCGTACTGACGAACGTGACTGTTCACTCCGACCCTGTACCAACCTCTGCTCCTACCCCCTCTTCCTCTTCTACTGGTTCCGAGAACCAAGGAACGAAGGATCAGAACACCCCAAATTTTGGAGAAGGAACAACGTTCATTGCTTCCCATGTTGCATGGACGAAGAAACATCGTGGTGCTCTCTACACGATGGCAACCGATGTCAAGAAGGGTGAGTTGATCTGGGCGAAAGGTTTTGACGGTTCTTTGTCCACATGGCGAGTGAATGGTATGTGGACTGCTGAGCATGAGGCGTTCCCCGCTGATTATTTCAGCGCGAAGGGAGAGCGTCGTCTAGTATTGACCACATGCGGTGGACGAGTGAATTATCAGGGTTACTACCAACAGAACGTGTTTCTTGTAGCGGTTCCTGTGCCGCTCACGCAGCAGCTTCCGCACTGATAGCTTGCCGCGTCGATCAGGAGGGGACACGACGTGGTAAGACAAAGCCCCGTAGTAATGGTGTGAACCATGCTACGGGGCTTTGCTCTATGCGCTTTTTAGAGAGAGAAGCGCTTTCGCACAGCGAGAATTGCGCCACCTATGAGGGTGAGTAGGCTTCCACCAAGCAGTGGCAGAGTTGCCGCTCCAGTGTGAGCTAGACCCTCTTGGTTGTTCACAGAGGTGGAACCGTTAGCAGACGTGGAACCGTTCTGAGTTACAGACTGAGTGTTGCTCTGTCCGTTAACGTCTTTAGTACCGGACTTGTTATTGTCGGTAGCAGCGTTGCCCGTACCGCTTTGGTCTCCAACCTTGTCTCCAGCCTTATCATCGGCCTTGTTACCACCTTGAGAGCCAGGAACCGGAGTCTCAGTGCTTCCATCAGTGGAAGGAGCCGGAGCGGGGTCCGTAGTCTCGTTACCCGGAGTAGGCGCTGGAGTAGGGTTGGTTCCATCTGGAGCCGGAGTCACCTCACCAGGAGTGGGAGTGGTCGGATCAGTGGTTGTGCCACCCGGGGTAGGTGCAGGAGTCTCGGTGGTTCCACCAGGCGTTGGTGTCGGATCAGGGAGTGGTCCCTCTGGGGTTGGGATGTTTGGCCTCTCAGTGTTGTCGCCCGCGTTGTCGCTTGTGCCAGGAGTAGGCGTAGGTGTCGGTTTTGGATCCTCAGTGGTCCCACCGGGTGTACCAGGCGTCGTTTCATTCGTATCGGGCTTAGGTGCTACCGGAGAATCACTCTCGTTGGAAGGCTTGGGGTTTTCGCTTCCAGGCGTCTCGGTAGATGGAGTAGCAGGTGTAGTCTCGCTTGGAGCAGGCGTCACAGGTGCGGTCTCATCTGTCGCCGGAGTGGGTGTAACAGGCGCTGGATCAGTAGTCTCCGTGGCGGGAGCCGGATCCGTTGTCGGCGTTGCTGGAGCAGGAGCCGTTTCAGTCTCAGTGGTCGCTGGAGCCGGAGCTGCTGGAGCTGTATCTGTCGCACTTGTGGTTGCAGTTGTATCCACTACACTATCACAGATCAGACCGTTCTCGTATGCAACGCCTGCGTTCGTGCCAGGCGTGTACAAACGCGCATCGTCTGCGGCGGTTGGGACCCGGCAGTCCGTATTGCCGAGGTGATCTTCTGCTGCCATTGCTCCACCTGCGAGAAGCATAGTGAAGGCTGCTGTTGCGCCGATGGTTGCGCCCAGCTTCTTAGCTGGTGTCATTCCATGAGTCATGGGATGCTCTCTTTCTCGATCGAGTATTGCGACGGGGTAGCGCAATAAAACAAAAGACCCCGTAGCGTCAGTATACCTGAGCTACGAGGTCTTTTGCGGCGATCAGCGAGCAATTAACACTTATGCATCAATTGCGCGGCGCTTGGTCAGAGCCAGACCTGATCCGACTGCGAGAAGGAGAGCGGCTCCACCGAGCAACGGTAGAGTTACAGATCCCGTGTGAGCCAGAGTCGCTCCCTGATGGTCCACAGAGGTGGATCCAGCAGGAGTCTTGGTCCCAGCGTGGTTGTTACCGTTGCTATTACCCTGCCCATCACCAGTCTTGTTTCCGTTTTCGTGAGAGTCAGGAGACGGAGCCTCAGTGGTTACGCCCGGAGCCGGGGCAGTTCCGTTCGGCATAGGAGTCGCATCTCCTGGAGTGGACGGAGCCGGAGCCGGAGTCGTCTCACCAGGGGTGGTATTGATCGGGGCAGGCGTAGTTTCGCTCGGTTTCGGCGTAGGTGTGGGAGCAGGAGTTGTTTCCTCTGGGGTCGGAACGACCGGATCACCGCTCTCGCTCGGAGCCGGGGTCGGCTGAGGTGCGGGAGTGGTCTCGCCCGGAGTCGGTGTGGGTGCAGGCGTCGGTGTTACCTCATCGGGAGTGGGCTGAGGCACCGGGGGAGTGACACCATCATGATCGGGCAGAGCAGGGGTCGGCTTCGGCGTAGGAGTTGTCTCACCGGGCGTAGGCGTGGGGGTGGGAGTAGGTGTCGTCTCACTCGGCGTGGGAGTCGGCGTTGGAGCAGGCTCTTCTTGCTTGGGAAGCGTGACAACTTCGTTCTCAGCGCCCCAACCGTCGATGAAGTTTGCGTCCATGTACTTACCCCAGTTACCGGGCTGCTTGTTACGATCAACGCTCCAGACCCAGACGATGCAGCCGTTATTCAAAGCGGTGGCAGGCTTGGCGATCGAGGCTGTCTTGGTACCCGGCTCGTTGAAGTCGAGATCGGTTTCACCGATGAGCTGTGCACCAGATGGAAGCGTGTATGTAAGCTCAGGCTTGTTCTTCATGTAGTACACCTGACCGTGGACTGTGGCCGGGGCCATTTCATGGTTGATGACGAGCCAGGGGTCTTTGCCATAGGTCGGGTCCGAGGCGACGGTCACATCGTCCTTGAGTTCATCCCCATCAATGCCGTACTTGACAGCGTTCGTCTTAATGGTCAGTGCCCAGCGACAGTTGTACGCTGCGATCCCATCGTCGGCGGGAACGGCGTTGAATGTTCCCGAGGTGCCAATGAGACCAAACGATGAGCCACTGACATGAGCAGACTCACCCGGCTCAGGCGTGTAGGAGAGTTCGTCGAAGGCTCCGGTGTGGATCTTGCAGTGGTCGGAGTTGTCAGCGGCTGCGGCCTTGGCTTGAGCAATCTTGTTTTGGAAGTCGTTGAAGCCTGCTACGGTGTCAGCGCTGGCGGCGTTTTCACCGTATTGATGCACGGCAGTGACGCCTCCGGTCAGAGCCGCTGTGAAAGCAGCGGTTGCACCGATTGCGCCGACGAGCTTCTTTGTTTGTGTGTGCATAGATATTCTCTTTCTATTGAGTTGTGAGACCTTTTCGCATGAAAAACCCCTGTAGCACCAGTCTAGCTGGTACCACAGGGGTTTCATACCTAAGAGATTCGATATTCAGTTATCAGTGTCGATCAGAACGGGGGATTGTCCTGATCGGCGATCCCGACGAACGGCGACTGCATGTCGTCGTAGACGGGAGCCTGAGGTGCAGCCTGAACAGGAGCAGCGGGGGCTGCGAGCTGTGCGGCGCGGTTGTAGGCATCCTGAGCGGCAACGCGCTTGGCGAGACGGTCAGTGGTGGTCTTGCGCGACTCCAGCATCTGAACGTCAGAGACGATGAGCTTGGTGGCGAAGTGGCGCTCACCTGCGCGATCGACGTAGGAGTCGGTGGTGACGCGGTAAGCGACCTCGACAAGGTCACCCTTGTGGATCATGTCGAAAACGCCATTGTCGCGGTCAGCGGGAATGAAGCGCTCGACGGGCACTGCGTCGGTGCCACGTTCGCCGTTGCGATCAGTGAAGTCCTGATCGACCAGAACGGTGAAGCGAACGGTGCGAGAACCGTCAGAGTTGTCGAAGAAGCGAGGGTCTGCTGCCAGGCGGCCAAGAGCGATACCGTGGTTGCGAGTGTTGATACGAGCCATTGTTATTCTCCTTTGTGTGTAACACGTAGATCGGATGATCTTGATCAGTATATCTTTGGGTGCATCTGTGATGCACTGAGATAAACTATTTGTTCTGCTTTTTCAGCAGAATTGCTCCCAGACTAGGATTCGAACCTAGACCAGCAGATTCAGAGTCTGCGGTGCTGCCATTACACCATCTGGGAAAAGAGCCAAGAGACAGGGGTTGTTTCTTGGCTCAGGTTGGTAGTGTCAATTTAGGGGTGCGTATCCCCATACACCACCTTCTTCAATGTAGATGTAGCCGTCTTCCTCATCGAAATTCTCATCCCCGAAATCATCGTCCACGTGGAGATAGATCTCAGGTTCCGTGGCGATGAGGTAATCGCGGAAGCTTTCGATGATGTCTTGCCACGTGCGACGCGATCCGAAGAGGCGGTCAAGGACGGGCCACATCTGGGTGTTCTCAGAGTCACCGACGACGTGAGAGGTCTGCTTCCAGATGCTGTCACCGATGTTCTCGACCTCGGTGACGAGCAGAGAGATATGGGGGTAGTCCTCGTGGTTGTAGTCTTCCCACAGCGACACGTGGTAGTTGTGGTTATAGTCGTCACAGTAGGTCTCGTACCAGAGGCGAGTCTCTTCGAACAGGCCGTAGTCGGCTGCAACGAGATCCCACTGTTCCCAGTCGAGGTTCAAGGGTTGATGAGGCATGATTAGTATCCTTTGGGGTCGTAGTGGTTTTGTCTGCGGGGAGTGGTAAAGGCTTCACTCTTGAGTCGATCTAATGTCAAACGTGCGGTTTTGATATATACGTCTGCCTTGATGTAGTCAGGTGTTCCCGGTGACGCATGTCGCTTTTGTTCCAGGAGTGCGTTGAGAGTCGTAGTACCGTCGATGATTCGAGTAGTAGTGTCGTAGCGAGTTCTTCTGACGAGTATGTTATACCTGATTCAATAAATTCTTCGTACGTCCATCGCTTTTCTGCGGTTGGGGAGAAAGCTCTACTATCAACCATATAGATACCGGGTTGCGGTGTGGAAAGGGTGCGAAGCACGTTAATAGTACATTGTGTGTTCACAAGTTCGTTCAGGTCGTGAACGGTACCTTTTACGTCTCATATTTGGGTTTCGGTGAGCATAGTTGACTCCTTATATATGGTGTGGTGTGTGGCTCCCAGACCAGGTTTCGAACCTAGACTCCCGGAATCAAAGTCCGGTGTGCTGCCGTTACACTATCTGGGAAAGATGGGCCAGGTGGGACTCGAACCCGCGAAATTTCCGATGGAACCGTGTAACTCCTGTGATAACACTTGTGCACCAGTGTTATCGGTTGTTATCACGCTCGCATCGGACACTAAGCCACCCGTCTCCGGCCCGTGTCTGTGTAGACATGAGTATGTTTACAATGCGTCGGAATGGTGAGACTCGAACTCACGACCCCCTGGTCCCAAACCAGGTGCGCTA
>ERZ773051.46-NODE-46-length-109538-cov-9.120338_pt1 | contig 109538 bp, 97 predicted proteins | sample MGYA00580631_ERZ773051 | MGnify/ENA primary metagenome ERZ773051 (study PRJEB29015, sample SAMEA2738137) | human oral metagenome | biome: human oral; feature: human-associated habitat; material: saliva | place: China | collected 2204 ... | reverse complement strand
CGAACCTCCTGGTGTGTTGGTGTGTGGTAGCTTCATCATACCACGAGTTCGTCATCGGCTCTTTTTTATTGTCCTAGTTCATCTTACAATCATCCGCAAGAAAAAAAATTAAATTTCCGCTTGCTTTTTTCTTGTACCTCCGGTATACTAATCCTCGCTGGAGATATAGCTCAACTGGGAGAGCATCCGCTTGACGTGCGGAAGGTCGCAGGTTCGAACCCTACTATCTCCATTTTTTGTACCCAAAAAGCGCCGCACCTCACAAAGAACGCGTCTTTGCCGACTGTATCGGCAAAGACGCGTTCTGCTTTTTACACTTCCACTTCCTCAATGTTCTCGGTTTCCTCTTCAGAGAAGCGCTCCAGGATTCCGCGCCTGCCGTCGGCGCGCACCCACTCGCCCTCGCGCACACAGTCAAACAGATTCGGCAGGCCAAGTAGCGCAAGTATCCCGAGTTCGCGCGCAAGCACTGCCTCGTGGGACCAAATGCTGCCTTCTCCGAGGACCAGGCCGCAGCTCACAGCAAAGAGCGGCAGGAGCCGCTCCGAAAAGCGCTGTGCAAATAATACGGTTCCGCTGCGGCGTGGCAGGGACTCTCCGTCAAAGAACCCCGCCTCTCCCTCGGCGACAGCGCCGCCCGCCTCGACCGACACACTGTCTGTCTCCGCACTCGCCTTGGCCTCTCGCCGTATCACGCTCATATTTTCCCGCGCGAGCATACCGAAGCAGCAGAGCTCCCGGTAACGCGGCAGCGCGGCATTCCGCTCCTGCTCGCGCTTTCTCTCGTTGATGCGGGGCTGCAGACTCCGGAAAAAGTCCGCTTGCGCTATCTCTCCCGAAAAAGCGCGCCCCAACTCCTCGCGGCGAAGGTAGAACAGATCCTGCGCCTCCGCGAGTTCTCCCAGTCGCACCAGCTGTTTTCCGAGCCACAAAACCTTGCGGCGAAGGCAATCCACGCGCCGCTGCGCGAGAAAATCCAGATTTTCACGGGCGCGAAGGAAAAAGACCAGTTCCTGCAGAAGTCGCTTTCCAAAGAGGCCGCCGAAGAAACCGAGCTGTCGCATCAGCTCTTCCTGTGCCTGCTCGCTGACTGCCCGCTGTTCCGTGCGGATTGGCACCGGTTTCGCGTCGGCGTAGCGCTTCAGGAAGCGAAAGAGCGGTTGCGGATTCTGCCGGAGACTCTCCCGCTCCAGCACATAATCGGCCGCGCCGTAGGCGCCGAACTGTTCCAGAAAGCGATACAACTCGGTCGCAAAAACACTGCGCTCGCGCTGCGCCTTCCCCTCCTCCGCGCGAAGCCGCCAGCAAATGCCCTCCAACTCCTGCGCCGTGTGTGCCGCAAAGAGTCCGCGCAAATCGTCGCTCTCCTGCACGGTGCGGAGCAGGGCACTGAGCGCCTGCACAAAGGCTGCGCTCTTCATACCGCCCTGCGACATAAGCGCCGCGTGTAAAAGCCCCTCGGGATGCTCTGTCTGCCGCACCTTCAGTTCACCGAGCAGCGCCGCATAGCAGCGCTTTGCGCTCTCTTCCGCCTCTGCCGCAAGCTGTCCGAGTTCGCCGAGTGCGGCGCTCTCGGTCTCTATGGCCTTCCAGCGCTCCGCGGCAGTGATATCCGCCTTCTCCTCAGGCTGCTTTTTCTGCTCTGCCTGTTGCAAGTAGCGCGAGATTGCATAGTGCTGCGGCAGTCGCTGCAGGAGCTCTGCCGCCTGGGAATTCTCTCTGTCTTCCTCTGCATTGCCCTCGCGTCGCATGTAGAGCCGCCCTTCAAACAGCACAGTTCTGCAACCCGCCTTCTGATACAGTCCCTGCAGCAGATCAAAGCCGAGCGGTGTGAGCAGCGCACCCGCTCGGCCGTCCCGCGCGGCAGCCTCCAGATAGAAATGCGGCTCCCGCTTATCCAGGTGACGGTATACGGCCATCTCACTCTCCTGGACCAGCCAGAGACTTCCGCTCTTTCCCTCGACGAATTCAAACCGCCGCGCGGTTGTAGGCACATTGTCTCTCTCAAGTTCTCCCGCGAGCGTAGCAAGACGCACAAACAGCACCTCATCCGCCTCGTCCGGCACGCCGGATACCGTGCTTCGGCGTATTTCTCCCGTTCTGCTTAGCACCGTCCGCTGCCGCCCCGCGGCATCGTCATAGACGACAAGCAATTCTTCCGGATCGCCGCTGTCCGGGTTTGTCGTATAGACCACAAAATTCCGTACTGTCGCAATCATCTCCTGGAGAATCACGGCAACCGCCATGTCTTCGTCAAAAAGACCGTAGCGCAACATATAGCCGGTCGCGCGCGCCGAGAAGCAGGAGAGATAGCAGTTCTTCACCGCCGTGAGAATCTCCTCGCCGCACGGCACATGCAAATAACTCTGAAAAATCCCCTCAAAGCTGTGGCGTTCTTCTCCGGGCAAGATTAGGCTGCTCCGCACCGCAAACCGCTCTGCCCGCGGTACAGCGGTCGAAAGTTTCGCAATGAGCTCGGCGGCATCTTCCGCCGTAAACTCACATTCCGCGAGCAGCGCCGAAATCGCCGCTCCCGTCTCCGCATCGGGATGCCGGAGCAGCTCTTCATAGCGCGCCCGGCGCTCGCCCAGAAAGTGAAAAAAGAAATTCCGGTCCAGGACAAAAAAAGCTGGCACGGCGTAACCCAGTGCACGCCTGCGGAGTAATTGCCACGCCTTACTGCCCAGCAGTTGCTTGCCTTCTTCCTCTTTATTCTGCATGTTCTTCCCTCCGACGCCGTCTGTTCTGATAGCTCTATCATCTCATATTCCGGACTTTCTAACAAGCAAAGAAGGGGCGGCGCGTTTCCGCGCTGTCCCTTCTTCCGTTTCTTATTTATTCTGCCGTAAGCGTGAAGCTGCCTACTTGATAACCGCCGGCTTTCACCGTCACCTCGTTGCTGCCGCTCTCAAAGAGATTGCCGCTCAGCGTGAGGCCCGCGCGGCGATAGCGCTTCAGACTAAAGGCAAAGCGATCGTCATACAGGTGGATGTAATTCGCAGAAACCGAACTCAGCTTCTTGCCGTTCACAGAAACTTCCAAGTCATTGCTTCGAAGCCAAGTATCGAGCGCTTCGTCCTCGAGCCCTTCAAAGCTGAGCGCATACGCGGGCTTCGTTCCGACGTCATAGCCCTGCCGCGGAATCACTTTCTCAATGACCGCGCCGGTCGGCACCGCCTTGCCGGCTGCCGCCTCGTTTTCACTCTCTTCCGCGGAAGCGCGCTCCACCGTGAAACGGAAGGGCTCGTAACCCTCTATTTCCAGCACCACTTCATTGCTCGCCTCGGTAAAGCCGTTCGCCGAAAGACGTATGCCGTTCTTCTTATAAGTCCTGTCAAAGAGCGTCACATACTTATCATCCATCGAGAAGAGATAGTTCTTGCTCTGCGCTTCCGTATAACGCTTTCCGTTCACCGTGAGCTTTGTCACCTTTGCGCGGAGGTAGGTATCCAGCGCATCCGCATCGAGCCCCGTGAAGGTGAGATCATAGACCTCCTTCGTGCCGCTGTCATAGCCCTGACGCGGCGAAACCTTCTCTGCCTGCGCGGCGGTCGGCGCGGCTTTCTTCGCCGTTTCGACCGGTGCAGCGCTTCCGTTTTGCACCGCAAATTCCTTCTCTGCGTAGCCCTCGGCCTTCACGGAAATGCGGTTTTCGCCCGCCGCCAAAGCCCCGAGCGCGAACTTGAGTCCGTCGTTTCTGCCGTAGCTGTCCTTGTGGAAAGCGTACTCGCTGTTCTCGAGACCGTAGCTGAAAGTCTTACGCTCGTAGACCGTGCCGTTTACGCTGAGCTCCGTGATCTTCGAGAGATAGCTCTCAAGCTCATCCGCCGAGAGTCCCTCGAAGTGAAGAAACCAGTTTTTGCTGAGGATACTCTCCTCCTTCGTGAGCGTTGCGCTTGTCGGCGCTGCCTTGGTTTCGACCGCCGGTGTCACCGGCGCGGAAGCGCCTCCCGCCGCAGGAATCGTTACCGAAAGTTTTGCATAGCCCTCTGCCGTAATTTCAATCTTCTTTTCGCCGGCCGCTGCCGCCGTGCTGCCGAGTGCCAGGGCATTGTTTCTGCCGTAAGCATCTTTTTTCAGCACATACGCGGTGGCACCGAGGCCGTAGCTAAAGTTGCTCTTTTCAAAAGCCGTGCCGTTCACACGGAGCTCCGTGATCTTCGAGAGGTAGTTGCCGAGTTCCTCCCCGGAAAGTCCCTCGAAGTTAAGGACGGTCTCGCTGCCAAAGACACCGCGATTCGTGCCGAGGGTCGCGCCGCTCGGCGCTGCCTTCTCCTCAACCGCGGGCTGCTCGGGCGTTGCCTCTGCCGCCGCGACCGTAAAGTCTAACTTCACCGGTATCTTGGCATCCGTAAACTTAAGGTAGAGCGCGTAATCGCCGGTCGTCTTAAAGAGTCCGCCCTTCAGAATGAGCTGCGTTCCGGAGAGCACATAGTAGTCGTCGGAACTCGTGCCGCCCTCCGTTGCCGTCATGAGTCTTCTGAGACCGCTCTCCTCCGGATTGCTGAGTTCCACTTTCGCAAGCTTTGCCGCCAGTCTCTCTGCGTTGAGGCCTTCCACGTTCACCCTGACATCCGCGTTCTGCTTTGCCGCACCTTGCAGCGCAAGGCTCGGCAGCGCCTCCGCAGCCGTGTAGCTGAGCGTAAGTTCCGCCGTTCTGTACTTCTGTCCCGCATCGATCTTAAGCTTGTGCTCACCGACCTCCGGCGTGTTGTAGAAGTTAAATGCGCCGCGCTTCACGGTGAGCGTGCCTGCCGCTTGATCCAGCACGTACTGCTTCTCGTAAGCGTCCATGAGGTTACGGCTCTCGCCGTCCACATAGAGACCGCGGATTGCCTCGAGGTAAGCGCTGTCGTCCGTGTGCAGCACAAAGTCATTGCCCGCGACCGCTGTCGTGCCGCGAAAGACCGGAACCTTGTCTCCCTGATAGAACTTAAAGCTTGTCAGTGCGCCGAGGCTGCCGTCCTCAAGGACATTCTGCACCTCGTTCGGGCCCGCATAGCTCGCCGCCGCGTGGGTATCCGTATATTCCTTGAAGCTGAGTGTCTTGCCGCCCGCAAGGCGCGCCTCCTTGTAGGCATCCATGTAGTCCGTGAAGCGATACAGCTTCTCCGCGCCGTCCTTATAGATGTAATCGCTCTCCGTCGTCTCAAAGTAGCGATCCCTCACCGCCTTCGCATCCTCGTTCAGCGCCTCAATCTCATTGAGAATCAGCGCATTGGTCAAGAGATCGTAGTCAAAGACCATGCGTCCGTCCACATACTGGCCGCCGCCGCTCTTGCCGGAGCTCTTCTTGCCGGAAACGGAACCCGTCGTTGCACTCGAAACCGCATCAATTTCAACCGGCTTCGTTCTCGCGCTCTTCTTTGCATTCCGCTCGCTCTCGCTGTCCTCTTCCTTTAAGAAGGACTGACCCGGATAGACTTCAAACTTCTTCTTAATCGTCTGGTAACCCGAGTACTTGAGGGTCAGGGTATAAACACCGACCTCATCCGTATTGACCGTCTTCTCCTCATTGGAGCTCTTGCCGTAGAGCACAAAGAGGTCGCCGAAGTTGAAGAAGTCATCGATGTACTTGAGTTCAACAATCTTACCGCTCGGCTTCTTTAACGTGACGCGCATGGAATCAATCTTCAAATCGTTGCCGAAGCTCTCGCCGCCGCTTGCCTCCACGTTGAACTGGACGCGCTCGCCCGCCTTCGGGTTCGCGGTCTCAACGCGCTGCTTTAAGCTGAATTTTGCGCTGCTCACAAGCTCAAAGGGCACCGTGACCGTCTCGTTCGTATAACTCGAGTGAATGTTCACGCGGTAGATGCCTCTGCTCCGCATGTTATCCTGCCCCGTCGGAATCTGGATGATGCCGTTCTTGCCGTGCTTCGTATCCTTGACTTCCTTCGTGAAGGTCGGGTTCCGGTTGACCGGCCAGTTCTCGTTGTTCATGATCTTCAGGCTGTCGATGCCCTCAAACCACTTCTTCTGTTCCTCGTTCTCGACATTGAACTTGATGACAATGTTGTCCTTACTGACACCCTTGCCCTCTGCGTTAATCTCCACAGCCTTTACATAGAACTGGGTCGTGACTGCGTCACTGTTCTCTTTTCTCTCCTGCAGGAGATCAAAGGTCGTCGTTGCCGGGAGTATGCGGTCCCTGCCCTCCTTGTCCTTCGGTGCAAGCAGGTAGTCAAACTTCGAGACACGCCCGCGGGACAGAATGTAGTCCGGCTGATCCTCCGGATTGCCCGGTGTGACCGTCTCGCTTGCGGTGCCGGCATTCAGGCGAAGCGTCTGCTCCGTGCTGCCGTCCGCCTTGTTGACCACGACCAGCTCCTTCGGAGAAGCCACCGTGGAAGCCCACTTCACCACGCGGCCGGCATCGTCCACCTTCCGCACAGCCTCGGTGACATTCACACCGTCCACATAGATCTCGTGGTCCGCAAGCGTTCCCTGACGGAATACCACCGTCACAAAGTCCGCAAAACCGAGTTGCACCATGCGGCTCTTCAGTTCCTTCGCAGGCTGCTCGTTTTCTTGCTTGGAAGCTTCCTCTTTTTTACCCGGTCTGTCATCTTCCACCGGGCCCACCGGATGCTCGGGAGCCTCCGGGCTTAGCGCCGGATTTACGGGATTCACTGCCGCGTTTGCCGGATCCTCCGGGGTTGTCGGATTCTCCGAGGTTATCACACCCGGCTGCGCGGGGTTACTCGGGCTTGCCGGCTGCGCCTCGGGCTGTACCGGCTTACTCTGCTCCTCGGGCTGTACCGGCTTCACCGGCGTCGTATGAGAACTGCCGCCGCCCGAACCGCCGGAGCCGCCCCCCCTTCTTCCGCCACGGCTTCCGCCGCCGCCCGAACCGCCGCGCTTTCCGGAAGAAGACGTTCCGCCCGACTTGCCGGAGCCGCCCTTGCCTGCGTTTGCGCTCTTGGTGATATAGCCCTCACCCGTGCGGCTCTGAATGTTGCCGCTCGCATCGACCCACTTGCCGTCCTTGTCCACGCGATAGCCGTCCGGCGTCGTGCCGTCCTTAATCAGCTTACCCTCGCGCTCATCCGCCTCGGTCACAAAGTAATAGCAGTTGCCGTCAATCCAGTTCCAGCCGGTCAGCATCTTGCCGAAGCTGCCGTCGTGCTTGTTGCTGAAGAAGTACTGACTGCCGTCCGCAAGGTAAAGCCAGCCGCTGCGAAGTGTTCCCGTCTTCGGGTCTACATAGTACCAGCTGCCGTTTTCATAAATCCAGCCGAGGACATTCTGTCCCTTTTCATCCAAGAAGGACCAGTTTTCACCGCTCTGCTTCCAGCTTCCCGCCGTGTTCGCCCGTCTCTTTGCAAAGACCTGCAGCGGGCTCGATAGGACCATGCTCATTGCGGTTGCAATGGCAAGCGCCTTTAAACCATACTTTCTCATCTCTGTCTCTAACTCCTGTCATTAGATACCTCTAATTATTAGCCTTTTTTAACCTAGCACGGCTTTCCGACAGTCGTCAAGAAACATATCTTGCGTTTTTCTCGCATATCTTAAGATATTCTTGCGAGTGATAGTATCAAGAGTTAGATTCTTCTTATTAACATGGTGTTCGATTCTTACTGTGCTTCGGGCTTGCACTTTTTTTCGAGCAATTTGCGCTCTTGTGTGTTGCTTATTACTCAGAGCCCCCGCGCGCTGTTCCGATACAGAACCACAAACTGACGAGTGCCGAATATAATAATCTTTCCGTGTTTACAGCGTATGGTGCGGATGCCGTCATAATTCGATAGCACTTCCTTCGCGCTCGCTTCCGAAATTTCCTTTTTCAGAAACCTTTCCCAATAGAGCTTCATTTCCGGTGCATTCGGATCCCTTTTTCTTTCTTCATCAACGAACCATATGCATCGATACAGAGCCGCCTCTGCTATCATTGTAATCCCAAGAAGTATCATTCCCAGACAAACACCCATCAGTGCACGCCAAACCATAGCCGACATACTGTGAAATAAAACCAGAACAATCAATGCCAAGACCAGTAAAAAAGACAGCAAAAGGACCGGAATTCCCAAATGGATAAACCCGAGGAAGCACATCCTCTTGACCTCCCCCCAGCAAATATACTCTTGATCTTCTCGTCTCTCTTCCGCTTGCCTTAATTTCTTTGCAGCTTGGATCCAGCCACGAATCTGCGCAAGCTGTTCGTCTGTCAATTCTGCCTTCGGTATAGCCAGGTAGACTTGCGCGGAACTCATAAGCGCTACTGTTTCTTTCCCGACAAGCAACTTAATGCCTAGCCAGCTTCGCTTTCCGGTATCGGATAGAATTCCCTTCTCGTATAGAATCAGCCGTGTCCCCTCTATTTGAAGCATTCGCTTCAGCATCTCATCGCTGTTTTTGAGTCTCCGCCGAATGGCTCGAAGAAGCAAGCCGATTAAACCGAATCCCATCAAGACACAAAACACTTGTGCTCGGTCTGTATCTGCCAAAGACCCTAAAAAACCCGCAATTCCGAGTCCCGCCATCAGGCAGCTACCCCAATGCTTTGCCAGAGACAAGCGTGTTTTTCCTGCCGCCCATCGTATACAACGCACCGCTTCCTCGACATCGCCGTACTCTACCGTAATGATGGTTTGCATCCTATGCTCTCCTTCCCCCCCGGCTTTCCGCATCTCAGCGATTGACCGTATCGACAAATTTCTGAATTTCACCTGCCTCCGCTTCGCTAAGCTGCGTCTTATAAAACCAATACTGCAATTCCCGCTGTTCAAAAGGTCTTGGAACCTTTCTTTTCAGTTTTAGCACATATCCGTTTCTGCCTCGAATCCATCGAGCGGATTCCCAGTCATCCGCATCAAAACAGAGTGACGTCCTTCCTTCATAGAGCATTTCCAACTTCGCTATCGTTTCCTCTGTATAGCTACACTCCCGCATATCTCGAACATCCCAAAGCACAGTCCGTATGATTGTCATCGCATATTCAAAAATCAATCCGATGCCGGCCCCATGCAGCAAAAAGGCAAAGAGAAGATTCGCATGGGTTTTCGATATTGCAATATTATACCCCGAAATCAGAACTGAAAACGGCAGAATCAAAAACAGCCCCCAGGCAAAGTTTTTTTGAAGCAAACACCAAAAGCGAAATGTTCGAATCTCCTGCCAATTCAGTTGCTGATTTCCGCTAAGCGGTCTGTTGGGAATCTCAATTTGATTCACTTGCTCTTTCATTGCTACTTCCCCTCCGAAACCCATTGTATGAGCCGCTGCAACTGTTCATCTGACATATCTCTCACGGAAAAAACAAAATAGATACTCGTTTCCGATACAATCGTTGCATAATCCTTCCGCACCAGCAAGCGTTTATTCTTCCAAGTCCGCATGCCTTCTCGCATTAGAAATCCCTCCTTTGAAAGGAGGAACTTTTCGTCATCGGCCTGCAATAGCCTCGTCACTTGTTCCACTCGAAGCAACCACTGAACGAAAAAAATAAGTCCGCTGAATCCCAAAAGAAAATTCCAATATTAGCTTTTCAGGATGTTCGTATTCCGCATAATAATCACGGAAAGAAATGCGATTCCCGTGATTTTATCAAGGCGCTGAAATAACGGCATTTTTCTCACCGCCCAGAAATATTCCATCAGGCGTTCCTTTTCCAGCTTTGGAACAACTATTTTATCGTTCATATCAGCCCTCAATATAATCCCAGACAGCAGATTTCACTGCTGTCTGGGATTCATTCTATTGCGCGTTAATTATCGGAGCAAGTTCAACTGCCCTCTGACAACACCACCCAATAAACTCCAAAACTGCTATTTCTGCTGCAGTCAGCGCCAAATATACAAAGCTAATTCCGCGCTATACTGCTTCCGACGAAACCGCATTGTAACATCTGCTTTTCAGCTACAGGGCACGCCCTATGTTTTTATACAGGACAATAAATCCCTGATAGCCATACATAATAATTCTCCCGTGCTTACAGGAAATCGTGTAAATCGAATCTATATCCGGGAAAAGTTCCCGCGCTTCTTCCTCAGAAATCTCTCTTTTAGGAAACACTTCCCGATAAAATTCCATTTCCGGAGCACTCGGATCCTCCTTTTTCGCCTCATCCACTGACCATATACATCTATAGAGCATTCCTTCGAGTGTACTAACGATTATCAGAAGTATGATTCCCATCTCAACACCCAGAAGTACACTCCAAAACATATCGGATGCCCTGTAACACAAAACCCACACAATAAGTCCCAACACCAGCGAAAAGCTCAGTGCAAGGACCGGGAATCCCATATTGAGAAAACCCAGGAAGCACATCTTCTTGACTTCTCCCCAACAAATACCTGATTGATCTTCTTGCTTCTCTCCCCTTGCTTCCGCTTTCTTTGCCTCTTGCATCCATATACGAATTTGCGAAATCTGTTCCTCTGACAATTCTGTCTTTGGAATGGCTAGGTAAACTCGTATGGAACTCAGCAATGCTAAGCTCTCCTTGCCAATAACCAATTTAATGCCTTGCCAACTTCGCCTACCGGTATCTGATACGATCCCTTTCTCGCACAGAATCACTCTAATGCCTTGCAACTCGTATTCTTGCCTTCTCATCTGACGAATCGTTTTTGATGTCCGCCAAATATGTTGCATGAGCAACCAAGTGAATCCGAACCCCATTAGAATGCAAAATATCTGTGTACGTTTAATATCTCCCAGCGATTCTGCAAAGCCCACCCCCCCGACACCTGCAAAGCAACAAGCAAGCCAATGCTTTGCCACATCCAACCCTCTTTTTTTATCAGCCCACTGCATACAGCGCACGGATTCTTCTGTATCGTAATATTCCACGACAATTACATCTCGCATTCTTTCCACCTTTTATAAAAATATATGAGCAGGATCCCCTGCCCATATATTATATCTTCAATGTGCTAACCGCGGTGTTAACTGAGGCTGTGCCCTTAACAGTCCTTTATAACATTCTACCAAAAGCTCCGGTAATTCCTCTACTATATTCTTCAAAGTTTCTAAATTTTGTATCAGTGCAGCGAGCACCAGAATGACTAAAGTAATAGCGTCCGCTCCCAACGGTACCGCTTCTCATAGCTTACCTTGCCCTGCTAAGTTCTGATGTTATAAATTTCTTCCATCACCTTGCTATTCCCCATCCGAAGCCTTCGTATCATCTCAATCAGCAACAAAATCTTTCCTTTCGACAACGAAAAAGCCGGCAGAGGGATTCACTCTGCCGGCCGCCTCTCAATACTGGTACAACACACCGTTCTCTTGCACGGACCTGATGCGGCTTAGTTTTCATGCCGCATCGTCGTCATTCCTCTTCCTTCTTTCTATTTTTCCACCGCCAAAAGCTGCAGCTCACAACGTCTCCGACTCTTTACCGTCCGAACAATGATAAGACCGCAGGACTGACACTTTAGTCTCGCACTGCCATCCGCTCGAAGATTTCCATGCAGGTAACGCCCGCAATTTGGGCAATGAAGCCTCACCTCCTGCCAGAAACAGAGAGCGGCAGAGCCTACGCTCTGCCGCTCTCTGTTTTTCGTCAAAACCTCAGCGACGTTTCACATAGAAACCGCTGTCCGCGCCTCTGCCACCGCCTTCCAAAGTCGCATTGATTCCGCCGTCGACCAAGGTAAATACCTCATTGATTCCACCTTGATATGGGTTCCGGAACTCGGTCATTTCCGCATTCGTGAAGGGGACGGTATACTCGTGGTAAATCGGGAATTCTCCAGAAGCATCCAATATGCGTCTGCCGAAATGTATGGTCCCTCCGGCCGAAACATCAAAAACCTCAATGTAGGTATCCTCATTCAAATAATAAATTCCAGGCCACGCCGCCAAAACAGCCGCTCTGCTGTCTCCACTCGCATTCGCCTGACCGATCCACTTTCCATCCTTGTCTACGCGATAGCCGTCCGGCGTTGTCTCATTCGTAAACAGCAGTCCCTCTCGCCCATCTGCCACAGTTCCGAAGTAGTACCAAGCATCATGAATCCACTGCCAGCCTGTCAGCATTTTCCCAAAGCTCCCGTCATGCTTCGTGCTGAAGTAGTACTGTCTTCCGTCCCGAAGCTCCAGCCAGTCGCTGTGCAAGGCCCCCCAACGCGGCGAGAAATAGTACCAACTGTTGTTGTCGTAAATCCAGCCGTACACTGTATTCCCCTGCTCGTCCAAGAAGTACCATTTTCCCCCGCTCTGTGTCCAATGTCCTGCCGTATTCAGATAGGCAGCTGCCGGAATCGCAGCCGTCACGCTTAGCATGGTCGCGGTGAGCACTGCAGCAAACAACTTGAACCCTCGCATTTTCATAGTAACTCATACCTCTTTCTTTGGATTTGAAGCCCCCTTGTTATCTTCGAGTGTAGTAATTTGGCTTATAAAATACAAGGCCTCGCACACAGGATTACAGCAACCTGTCACAGCCCTCATACTGCACGAAATATCTCCTATGTCCGAACATCAGGATGCGCCCGTGCTTGCACGGGATGATATTGACCTCCTCCGGATGTGAGCGTATCAGCTCCGTCCAATTAACGGGCCCTTCCGCCGACGGGAAAACGCGCCTAAAAACTTCCATCTCTTTTGCCGCCGGATCTCGCTCCATGTCCTCAGCGACTGTCCAGAAGCATTCCCTACAAGCGCTTAAAGCAATATAAATAATCCAATATAAGCAAAAGCCAAGTTCCAAGCCTATCAGGGTTCGCCAAAGAACCCCCTCCACACTTCGAAAAAGCACAATACTCACCACTGTGAATACAAAACTAAATGCCGTTCCCAATACCGGAGTTCCCAGATGAATAAAGCCAAGAAATTTCATCTTTCTGACCTCATTCCAATCAATCCCGGCGCTGTCGGAATCCTCCCTTGTCTTATGCCCATTTGCTGTTTGAATCCATCTCCGAATTTTGGCAATATCCTCTTCCCCGAGCATTTTCTTGGGAACAATCAAATAAATTGCCACCCAGCTGATCAAGATTAGTTTGTTCTTTCTGAGAATCAAGCGTACCCCTCTCCAGCTCCTTTTTCCCAGCTCAGATAAAATTCCGCTCTCACAGAGAATTTTCTTGTTCTCATATGGCTGTTCCGTTCTCATTTTTATCGTGCTGCGCAAAAAAGCCGACTTCTGCAGTCTCAAGGATAAAAGTCTGATACATCCGATTGCTATCAGCACAGCAAATACTTGCGCATAATCAACATTTTTCACGTTATAAATAAATCCCGCCACACCGAGACAAGTTATAACTCTCGCCACCCAATGATCCGCTTTTATATTGCCGATCTGATCATAGGACCAATTTAAGCAGTCATCTTCCATTTCAGCAGGATATGACAGAACTATTTTCTCTTCCATAATGTGCTCCTTCGTGCGTTTTAACAAAAAAACAGAAGCAAGGACAGCTTCGCTGTCCTTGCTTCTGTTTTCAAGCTGCTTGCTTCAAATATTCCTCCACCTGCGGAAGCTTATCTATCGTCCTCTCATGGATCTTCACAACATTTTCTATCATCGTTTCTGTCACCACCTCTGAAGCCTCAGCTCTCTGTACGAATACTACCAGTAAAACGACTGCTAGAACACCTGCGCTCGCTATCAACACAGCCGGGTTCCCTTCGTATCGCACTGTTCCCTGTAAAGTCCTGATATTATAGATAGTAGCCTCATAGGCCTCCATGGAAACTGCCGGCGGTAAATTTGTCGTGTCGGGGTGTACCCATAATGTCAATCCGACTGAGTAATTGAAATCCATATTCTCTGCAACACGGAAAGTCTTTTCAAAAACAAGAGATACCTTTAACCAAGCTCCCTCCGCTGATATTTCAATTCTTCCGGGTACTCCCTCAAGCTCCAATGATAAACTCGACAACTTCGATCTCGTTCCTGCATCCAGTCCACCAAAGCTCAAAGAAATCGGTCCTAGCCGACTAGTCATTTCCACACCATCTGACGAGATGTCTAAACTCGCATTTTCATCACAGGAAAGATACCACGAAGCCCCTCTGCTGACTTTAACGCTAAGCTTACTATCCACATTTTGATAAAGGAAGACATCCTTGTCAAGCCCCCAACTCTCCAGTTTTTGAACCAATTCCGGCGAAACCATAACCCCTTTCACAAATTCAAGGGCCAGCTGATCCGCCTTTTCCTGCGCTTCCAGTTCTGTGATTAAACTTCCATATACCGGTTTCCCTCCATTGTCACCATATCCATCAATCGTATCCTCTTTCAGAGAATGCCAGGACTTTCGCACGCTATTTTCGATCCCGTTGCCATCAATCACGAAAATACCGCGTGCATCACCCTCTACCACAATTCCGGTATGTGCTACTCGCCCCTTACTGTAATTATAGAAGAAGATAACATCTCCCTTTTTCGGGATATAACCGCTGTCCCTTTTATAGTAGCGCTTCATCTTGCGATAGTAGTTTACGCCGTCCGGGCAGTAGGCAAAGCGCGGTACAAACACCGGCAGCATGTTCGCCCGATAAGCGCAGTAGCTCACGAACATCGCACACCAAGGCTCTCCGTTCAAACCGTACCACTCCCCATAGGGCGTAATATTGTTCCCATAGTCCTCGGCAAACCCAAGCTGCAGCTCCGCCTCAGCTGCCTGTACAAAGCGCATTGTATCGCTGAAAAGCACTAACTTGCTTCTTACCTCGAACAGTTTTTTCCAGCTCTGTGCGCCAAAAATTCCATCCGACGTAAGCCCGTGTTTCTGCTGGAAATTTTCAACTGCACGTTTCATCTCCGCTCCAAAAACACCGTCCACAGTCACTGCGTAATTTTGCTCTGCGAGCAGCTGCTGAAGATAACGCGTCAGCGAACCGCTGCTTCCCTCGCGAAGCACTGCGCTTAAAGTTCCCCCTGCATTCGCATCGCCAAATAACAGCGTTTTTGTTCCTTTTCCGATCATACCGTCGGCACTGAGTGCATGCTTGCGCTGAAAATCCAGCACTGCCTGATAGCAAGCTGTGTCTACCACGCCGTCTGTGCGACAGCTGTATCCCTTGTTGCGCAGTGCCTCCTGCAGCGGCTTGATTTCCGCACTCAATCTTCCCCAGAGTGCGGTATCCACCACGCCGCTCTCCGCAAGCTGACTTCTCTTCTGATACTTCTTGACTGCTGCCTCGGTGCCGCCTCCAAAGATTCCGTCTGTGCCATTCGGATCGATACAGAGCATTCGAAGCGCATACTGCAGGTTCTGCACACGTTCGCCCCGCGATTTCCGCTTAAGCGGCAGCGAATCCAGCGCATCCCCCTGAACGGCTCCGAACAGCAACTCTTCCGTGGCGGGTCCCACCTGACCATCCGCCGTAAGCCAATTCTGCTTCTGATACGCACGAATCTGTTCAATCAGATTGGCATCCGCGTAACCTTCCTCTGCGGCGGTCGGATATCCCTTTTCACGAAGTGCGCGCTGAATCCGCCGAATTTTTTCTTTGCTGTGTTCGAACAGTGTACTGTCAACAACTACATTATCCGGGAAACCATAGCGCTTCCGGTACTTCCGAACCGCCTCTGCCGTTGCACTGCCATAGACACCGTCCATTCCACCTGGATTACAGCAAAGCGCAAAAAGAGCATACTGTAGATTCCACACATAATCGCCCTTACTGCCCAAGCCGAGCGGAAATACTACGCTTTCTCCGTAACGAAACAACCTGGCGCGCGTTGCTGCCCCCGCCATGCCGTCCGGCTGCAGTCCTCTTGCCCGCTGAAAAGCACAGAGAGCCTCATAAAGTTTCACACTCGGAGCTCCGCTCACATAGCCCTTATAAAAGCCTTGCTCCTTTAACGCAGTTCCAAGCGAAAAAAGCTCTTCTACCAGGCAACGCCAAGTCTCATCTCCCACAATACCATCCGCTTCAATTCCCTGCTGTTTCTGGAACTTCTGAACGGCTGCCTCCGTGCCGCCTCCGTACTTTCCGTCCGGTGTGCCACCGTAGCAGCAAAGCATCTTTAAACCTCGCTGCAACGCCTTGACCTGCTCACCACTGCTTCCTGCCTTCAATAACATTCTCTTGTCCTCCTTCATCTTTCTGAATTTGCAAATTCATAAGAGAAGAAGCCCGGACGAGCCAAAAAAGCAACTCCGTTTCTTATTTTCTATTCGCTGTGTTTTTCTTCTCCTTTTCTTCTCGCAGTGCATGCAGTTCCTCCGCAAATTGTTTTAACAGCTCTTGGCACGCAGCCTCCCGCGCAGCTTCCTGTTTGTCCTGTTCCTCATTTTTTCTGAGCACATAGAAAAGCAGCGCAACAAACAAGACTGCCCAAATACCTTGTTCCCGCAATAATCCATACAGTATTTCTTCCAACGCATTTTCCTCCTGATTTATCTGATTTCCTTCTTCCCGGATTAGCACAGATACCGCTCGGCCTGTACACGAAATTCGCGCTTCAAGCGGTTCACATACTGCCTACTGACTGCGTATTTCTGTGCAAGAGACATCTCCGTTTCTCCGGAAAGATATAGTTCCGCCAGAATATTCCGCTTCTTTTCCGTGAATCCCTGTAATTCTCTTCGCAAGGCTGTCTCCAATAAAACTCGTTCTATCTCACCGTCATGACATGCCCTCTCCGGAAGTTCTTCCTCCGCGTATTCCGCTTGCCCTTTTCTCACATAGCTGCGATAGAGTTTACAAAAATGATGGTGCACAACTGTCTTGCAGTAAGCCAATGCCTGCGCTTCCGTTGCAGGCTCACGCACCTGTCGCAAAGCAAGAAACAGTGCGAGACAATATTCTTGCATCGCATCGTCAAATTCCATGAAATGGGTTCTGCTTGCTTCCGCAGCCAGCAGCGGATACATCTTCTTATAAATTTCTTCCATCACCTTGCTATTACCCGTCCGAAGTCTTCGTATCATCTCAATCAGCAACAAAATCTCTCCTTTCGACAACGAAAAAGCCGGCAGAGTATTCACTCTGCCGGCTGCCTCTCAATACTGGTACAACACACCGTTCTCTTACACGGACCTGATGCGGGCTTAGTTTTCATGCCGCATCGTCGTCATGTCTCTTCCTTCTTTTTATTTGTTTTCCACCGCTAAAAGTTGCAATTCACAACGTCGCCGACTCTTCACCGTTCGAACAATGATAAGACCGCAGGACTGACACTTCATTCTCGCACTGCCATCCGCTCGAAGATTTCCGTGCAGATAACGCCCGCAATTTGGGCAATGAAGCCTCACCTCCCGCCAGAGTTGTTTTGCCTCTTCCATGAAACATCCCCCCTTCCGCGCACAGAACATTTGTTCTTTTCGGAGTATCGCATAAAACGGCGCAAAAAACAAGCGTTTTTTCGAACATATGTTTTCAACTCTGTCTGCTTCTAACATAACCCTGCCCTGTCGCTTTTTCTTCCGCACCTACGAAATTCGCCCGTTGTCCATGTGATAGCGGCAATCCGCAACAGACAGGGTGGACTGCCGGTGCGAGACCAGCACTATGGTTTTGCCTTCTTTTTCCGCAGAGAGGGATTTTAAGATGATGCCCTCGTTCAGCACGTCCAGATTGCTGGTCGGCTCGTCCAATAGGATGAAATCTGCCTCGTGGAGAAAGGCTCTTGCGAGGCCTATTCTCTGCTTCTCTCCGTCCGAGAGCGTGTCGCCGAGCTCCCCGAGTTCGGTCTCATAGCCCTTCGGGAGGCTCATGATAAAGTCATGGATGCTAGCCTTTGCCGCCGCGGCCTCAATCTCCGCCTGCGTCGCATCGAGTTTTGCGACCGCTATGTTCTTTGCAATCGTATCGCGGAAGAGCACGGTGTCCTGCGTCACATAGCTTGTCATTTCTCGTAGTGCCGCAGTTTGAATGTCCCGCACATCCTGCCCCGAGATTCGCACCGCGCCCTTCTGCACATCCCAGAAGCGCATCAAGAGCTTTAAGAGGGTCGATTTCCCGGAGCCGCTCGCGCCGTGAATGCCGAGCACCTTCCCTCTTTCGATCTGCAGGGAGAACTCGCTCAAAATCTTCTCCTCGCGGTAGGCAAAGCTGACTCGGTCAAGCGCCGCCCCCTCGAAGCGCGGCGTCTCTCCATCGCTTCGCTCTGCCACCTCCGGTGTCTCTTCGAGCAGCGAGAGCACGCGTTCCCCGCAGGCCAGGGTCTGGTTTAAGTGATTCGAGAGCGAGGAGAGCGCGACGACGGGACCAAAGGAGCTCATCATCGCGAGGGTCGCAAGCAGCATACCCGAGAACGTAACCTCGCCATTTCGGTAGAGGAAGAGCATCAAAAAGAACATGCCAAAGGAATAGAGCTGAATGACCAGATTCGTGAGCGCGCGCTGCGAGCCCTCAAAGCCGCTCAGCTTCTTTTGGAAACCCGCAAGCTTCTCGGATCTCCGGTTCATCTCAGCGAGTTGAGCTTCTCCCCGATTAAACTGCAGGAGCTCATCCACGCCGTAGAGGCTGTCCAGGACAAAGTTATTGAGTTCTCCCATCTCGCTTCGTAAGGCCATGCCCGCCGCAGCGCTCCGTCTGCCGTTCCAAATCGGAAGGCCTATGCCGACCGTCACATATGCGAGAACGGCAAGCAAGCCCGCAAGTCTGTGCTGCGCCCCGATAAAGCCCACCATGATAAGCGAGGTCAGAAAGGCAATCGCAATCGGAGATATGGTGTGCGCAAAGAACACTTCGAGCAGTTCGATATCGCTCGTGATGACGGCAATGAGGTTCCCCTTATCCCTGCCCTCAAGCTTTGCCGGGCAGAGTTGCCTTAGAACCGCGAACACCTTATGGCGGATGATGGCCAGAATGCGAAAGGCAATGTAGTGGTTACAGTACTGCTCGCCGTAGTGCAGGACGCCGCGCGCAAGCGCAAACACTAAGATTGCCGAAAAGAGCTGACGCCAGGAAGCGCTCAAAAGTGCCGTGAACTGCCCCTGAACTTCGCTGCCCCAGGCCGCAGCGAGCCCCTTGATCACGCCGTAGCCGCCGAGTATCGTGATGAAAATGGCACAGAGAAAACCGAGCACACCGAGCAGAATTCCGGTCAACATAATGAAAGTGAGGGGTCTAACGAGCCCGATCAGGCTTCCCATGATTGCGAGATCCGATCTTCGTTTATTCATGACTGTCACTCCTACCCGCCGCAAAGCGCTCAAGCTGACTCTGCTCCTCAAAGAGGCGCCGATACGCCACCGCTTGTCGCATCAATTCCGCGTGGCTGCCCGCCTCCGCAAGCTTGCCGTCCTTCAACATATAGATTTTGTCGCTGTCCACCACATTCGCAAGCCGGTGCGAGATGAGCAACACGGTTCTGCTCTTTGTGAGCTCGTGTATAACCGCCATGATCATCTCCTCACTCTCCGCATCGATGTTCGAAGTGGCCTCGTCAAAGATATAGACGGGGGTGTCGTGAAGCAAAGCGCGGGCCAGCGCAAGGCGCTGCTTTTGTCCGCCCGAGAGGTTGCCGGCATTCGATGCAAGCCGCATCTCGAGACCGCCCCGGGCTTCGATAAAGGAGAGGAGATTCACCTTTCGGAGCGCCTCTTTCATCTCAAGTTCGGTCGCCTCCGGCTTTGCGAGCAAGAGGTTTTCCCGCACACTCGCGCGGAAGAACCTGCTGTCGTGCCCTACCATGGTCAGGCGATCCATGAGGCTCTCGGTCGAAAAGCGGCTCAGCTCTTCGCCGTTCAGCCGAAGCGAGCCGACGTAGCCCTTGTTCCGCCCCATGAGTATGCCGGCAATTGTGGATTTTCCGGAGCCGGAGACACCGACCAGGGACACAAAGGACTGCGCGGGAAGCTCGAGCGTGATGCCCTTTAATATCTGACGGCTCTCCTCATAGGAAAAGCTGAGCTGCTCCATGCGGATGTCAATCTTCCCCGCGCCGAGCTCTGCCTGCCCTACCTCGGGTTCCAGGAGATCCAGGAAAGCAAAAATGCGGTCACTCGCCTTCATGCCGTTCATGCCGATGTGGAAGAAGCTGCCGAGGATGCGCATCGGCAGAAAGAACTCCGCCGCGAGCAGGATGAACATGAGCACCCCCGCAAGGGAGAGTTCGCCGCTTGCAAAACGAGTCAGCGCCGACACAATGCCGACCGCCGCGCCGCCGTAGGCGATGATATCCATGACCGAGGTGCTGTTTAACTGCATGGTCAGCACCTTCATCGTAATCTTCCGGAAGCGCTCGGACTCCCGGTCCATAGCATCGGCCGCCGCCCGATCCGCCTGATAAATCTTTAAAGTGGCCATGCCCTGCAGCTTTTCGAGGAAGCTGTCCCCGAGCCCGTAGTAGATGTCAAAGTAGCGGCTCAGAAGGCGCTTTGCGACCACCATGACGAGCATGATGACCACCGGAATCAGCGGAACTGCGATGAGCAGCAGGGTCGCCGTTCTAAGATCGATCGGCGATAGCACAAAGAACAAGGTGAGCGGCGCAAGCAGGGCGTAAAAGAACTGGCTCAAATACCGGCCGAAATAGGTCTCGAGCTGCTCAACGCCTTCGCCCGACATCTGCACCAACTCGGCGCTGCTGATTTGTTCGCGGTAAGAGGGGCCGAGCCGCAGTATCTTTTGATAAATGCGGCCGCGGAGAATGCGCTTCACATCCGCGCTCGCGCGGAAGCTCGCCGCGGTATAGAGGCGGTCGCAGACAGCGCGGAGTGAAAGCCCCAGCAGCACGGTTACGAGCGCAACGAGGATGCGCTCGGTGCCGAGCGTTCGGTTTCGGGCTTCCTCGATGAGGCCAGCGATGTTCCACGCAATCACGACCTGTACCAGGAGTGAAAGCCACTGCCAGAGAATCTGCAGAACAATATACTTTCGGGCTCCCTTTAGGAGCCGTATGAGCCGCATTTGAATCATCCTTCTTCCCTCCCCTTTTTGCCCGCGCTTTTGTTTTGTATTCCCGTCAGCATATGCCGCACTGAGAGGAGCGGGTGCCGTATGAGCATGCGCGGGCCGCTGCACAGCATGACTTCGCGTATCCGCTCCCGCATCTTTGGCGCGTAGCAGTGCACTTCACAGTGGCTGCAAAAGCTCTTGCTCTCCGTAAAGGGGCAGCGCTCAATACGGGTGTTTGCGTAGTCCATGAGTTTTCGACAATCCTCACATAGCAATCCCTCTGCGCTGCCGTGCTTCTTTTTACAGTAATACGCAATCATCTCCGCAATGAGCCGTTTCTCATCTTGCCGCTTCTTTTCCGGCGCTTCTCTCCCCATGTTCTGCTCCTCTCAAGCAAGCAAACTCCGATTGCCACTCTGAAGAAATCGCTTTTATAAACTTAAGTCCAGTATAGTTTAGTCAGCGTTAATATTTCAAGCGCCTCTACCCGGAGCGCGCCCCAAAAGACTCCCCTGCGCCCCTATCCGTCTGCCTTACTCTGTGTGAGACTGTAGTGCTGACAAAGCCCTCGCACTAAGCTATAATAAATTCGCACAATTCAGATCAATATTGTTTTTTCGGAGGACAAGGCCATGTACCAAGATGAGTTTTCGGCAATGACCAATGCGGCAGCTGCAAAAGTCGGCTTACTGAAGAAAAACCCCCTCGGGTATTTTCTCATGTCTATGCTGGCAGGCGCTTATATCGGCTTCGGTATTCTTTTGATTTTCACGGAGAGCGGCCTTTTGGCCGGGAACCCAGCGGCCAAGATTGTGATGGGCGCATCCTTCTGTGTCGCACTGAGCCTCGTGATCATTGCCGGCGCGGAACTCTTTACCGGCAACACCATGGTCATGACAGCCGGTGCCCTCGACGGCAAGATCAGTGCCGCCGAGCTTCTGAAGCTCTGGTGTGTCTGCTGGCTCGGCAATGTCGCGGGTTCCGTGCTGCTCTCCCTGCTCTTCTACGCGAGCGGCCTGCAGACCGGTGCGGTCGCGGAAGCCGTTGCAAAGGGCGCCTTTGCCAAGATGTCGGCCGGTTTTGTGCCGCTTGTATCGCGCGGCATCCTCTGCAACATTCTGGTCTGTCTTGCGGTCTGGTGCGGTTTCCGCGTCAAGAACGAGAGCGCCAAGATTCTCATGTGCTTCTGGTGTCTCTTCGCCTTCATCACGACCGGCTTTGAGCACAGCATTGCCAATATGACCCTGCTCACCTCGGCGCTTTTAGTCCCCGCCGGTCAGGCTGTGAGCGTAAACGGCTGGATTTTTAACCTCGCGGCGGTCACCCTCGGCAACATCATCGGCGGTGCGGTCTTTGTGGCGCTGCCCTATTACATCGCTTCGAGAAAGCGCTGAGCGCATTTCTCTGCCTGTTGACGCAAAAATCCCCGCAGCTGCCTGCCGGTCGCTGCGGGGATTTTGTTATCTGCGTTTTGTCATCTGACATTTGTTATCTGTTGTAAATGTAGAGCACCATCTCGCCGTTGGTCACAGCGCCGAGGTACAGCGTGCCGTCTTCCACTTGGAGAATGGTCCCGGAACCGTGGCTTCGGTTGCGTACATAGTACACGCCGTCCTTCGTATAGACCTCTCCATTATCACGCACAGCAGCCTTGCCCTCCACGCGGAAGGTCAGCGATTCTGGCACATCGTCCGCTCTCTGTGTCTTGAACCGGTATTGACTCTCGTCATCCGCCTGCGAAATCTCACAGACATAATGCCAGGTTCCGGCGATGGTCTCATTCCCGGCATCATCGAGCAGGCTGCCGTCGATGCCGAGCCGATAGCCGTCCGGCGTGGTCGTATTGCGGAGCATCTCCCCGGACGAATTCAGGTAATACCATTTGCCGTCAATCTGCCGCCAGCCGGTCGCCATGTACCCGTCCGCATCAAAGTAGTACCAGCTCCCCTGCATCTGTTCCCATTGGCCCGCGGCGTAGCGCCCGTCTGCGTACTGATACCACCAACCCCTGCCATCCCGCTGCCAGCCCGCAGCGAAGGTCGGAAGCGCCATTGCAGCGCTCAGCAGCATTGCCGCCAGTACCGTAGCCGGTTTTCTCTTCATCCCGATTCTCCTCCTGTTCACAGTTTTCTTCTCGCTGTCACCAATACACAGAATGAATCTCTTGAATCGAAATCTCGTTGCCATTTTTATAATACTATATTTTCAATATCTTTACAATACCCTTGTTTTTGTTCAATGCTTCCGTCCGGTTCTTCCGGGTACTGTGTTCTTTTTGAACGCATTCTAACGTTATAGGACAAAAAGAGTTGAAAAGTGCTTTACCCCCTTGATATACAAGGCCTTTCTCTGCTTATATCCTTCCCTGAAACAGTATGAAAGTTCAATCCCGACACGAGAGGATGCAATCACAAGGAAATGACACCAACTCTTTTTGTCCGCTTGGCCGCATTCTAACAGCGAAAACGCCGGTGTCCTTTCCGCTCGTTCGCGACAGGCATACCTCCGCCCATACAAACAAAAAAATAAGCCCCCGCAACGCTGATTCCTCGCGTTGCGGGAGCTCTGTTTTAGAGGTTGTTCTGCCGATTTCGGCGCGCTTCTCTTTTTAACTTCGCCTTCAGCGTGCGCCACATCTCAAAGACCGCCGTGATGACGGAGATGCCGGCCGCAATCGCAAACGCATACTGAACGGTTCTGGAACTGTAGTATCTGGCTGCATCGCTGTCCCCGTGCACAATGGCGCTCATCGTATAGTAAAGGCTGCTTCCCGGCACCAGGGGAATAATCCCCGAGATAAAGAAAATGGTCACCGGAGCCCGCTGCCACCGTGCCAGCAGTTCCGCATAGAGCGCGGTGAAGGCCGAGGCGAGAAAACTTGCCGGGAATACCGCGCCGATGAGCTTCATGAGCAGCAAATACACGCCCCACTCCAACGCACCGCCGAGCGCCGCGATGAAGAGATACTTTCGCTTCAACTGAAATAAAATCGCAAAGCTCCCCGCGCCCATGAAGGCCGCTAAGAGCTGAATGACTACCGTGCGCATTTCCTCGCTCATACGCTGCTCTCTCCTATTTTCATCGTTTTAGGTTCAGGAGAGCATGTTGATCAGCGCCAGGCTTGCCATGAAACCGCAGGCCAGCGCGACTGTCCAGAGCAGACTCTCAAGAAGGCGCATCATTCCCGCCATGGTATCGCCCGACAGGACATCGCGCACCGCATTGGTCATCGCAATTCCGGGCACAAAGAGCATGACTTCTCCGATTATGATGGCGTCCATGTGGAGGAAGGGCAGCGCCTGCACCGTTCCGCCGAGCAGACAACCGGTCAGGAAGGAACCCACAAAGTTGTCGATGACCGGTGTCGGCGTAATTTTCCCGAGGCGCTTTCGCATCGCCGAGACAATCAGCCCGAGGATGCTCGCCGCAATCACATCGGACGTCGTTCCCGCGAAGAAAGCCGTAAAACTGCCGACGCCGACTACATTGCCCGCGTAATAGAGGAAATCCGAGTGCGGCTCCGAGCGGATGGCGTCAAGCTGCTCCTTCAGATCTTCAATGGGCAAGGGTTGCCTGCAGCAACGACGGCTCAACGCATTCAAATCCTCAAGCAAGGTGAAGTCCGTCGAGCCACCGTTCCGTATACGCCTCGTCTGGGTGCGCTCCGTGCCGTCCGGAAAAATCATCGTGATGACGATGCTCGTGGTAATCACAAATACATTCATATGGGATGCGCCGTACGCCATCCCCATGCGGGTCAAAGTATCCTCGACGCGATTTACCTCCGCGCCGCTCGCCATCAAGAGTTCCCCGATGTCCAAGAGGCGGTGCAGAAGTGCGCTATGGCGCGCACTGTTGTCGTCTGTCCATTGCCCTCCGTTGACGAGAGGCGACGTTGTCAGTCCCATAAAATGTTCCCAGCCCTATTGATATTTAGTAGAGGCGAAGCTTTGCCGCGACGCGATATGCTGCCGGAAGCTGCATATCTGCGCTTGCCTCTCCGCCGATCTCCCAGCGAGCAGCCACCGGGTTGTAATTGGAGTAGACCAGCCAGAAGTTCGCCATGGTAGCGCCGAGGCTCAGCCGTCTGTCCTCTTCCGTGGTCTTCTCGTCAGCGCCGTCGAGCAGGTAGAGATCGCGTCCGGCCTGCAGGTAGCGATAGGCCTGACGATTGTGGAAGCTCGGCGCAAGGCTCGCCGCATAGAGCGCCTTGTCCAGCACCGGGTCAAACTGACCCTCGACAAAACTTGCCTCCTGTCCGAACTTCTCTTCAAAGAAGAGCGCCTGCTCGGAAATCTTCGGGGCAATGTGGCCCGCGCGCGTGTCCACCTTTACATTCGCGGGGGTATCAATATCCAGGCGCTTCTCCGCCCGCTCCGCTCTCGCATAGCCGACCGCGAGCAGGGCCGCCGCTTTCTTGTCGCTCTCAATGCCGAGCGCGCGCTTGGTCGCCGCCTCATCGGTCAGGGTGAGCCAGCAGGCGGAAATGCCGAGCTCCGTGAGCTTCAGCAGAAGTTGCTCGCTCACAAAACCTGCGTTTTCAAGCCAGCCTTCCTTTTCCTCCGAGAGTACCATGAGGTAGAGCGGCGCACCGAAGGCATTGCCGCCGTAACCCGCGATGCCCTCAAGTCCCGTGCCGATGCCGGCTGCGCAGTGCAACTCCAGACCGATTTCCGGTAAAATGCGGGCCGTCTCTCCGAAATAGCGCTCTACCTCCTGCAATGCAGCCGCCGGAACTTCCTTCTGCTCAAACGAGCGCAGCGACTGTCTCTCTTCCATCAGTGCTTCATAATTCATGGTAAACCTCCGTTGCCTTCCATTTTCTCTCATTATACACAGATTTGCGCCGCTTTGCAAAATGGCAAAACAAACTGTATTTCACTCTGTCTTTCTCAACATTTCGCTGAAAATGCAGGCTCTGCTTGATTTCACAGACAAAAGAGCCGACAATAGAATCGATACGTATGATGAATCGTCCATAGAAGGAGTTGTCATGAATACTACCATGTCCTATGAACACTTCATACAAGTCGCGGAGCTGAGAACCCAGGTCATGGAAGCTGCCGCGCGCTTTGATTTTCAGGAAACACCGAAAGCTCTGCTCTTTGCGGAGCGCTGTCACGCCGGACAGCGGCGCAAGGGACCGGCCAAGCTTCCCTACATTATCCACCCGCTGACGATGGCCTGCCATGCCTTGTCCTTGGGCCTCGCGGAAGATGAGCTGATTGCCACGACGCTGCTCCACGACACCTGTGAGGACTGTCATTTGCTGCCGGAAGAGCTTCCGGTCAATGCGAGCGTACAGGAGGCCGTGCGCCGTCTCACCTTCTTTCCGGAACCCGGGGTGCCGCACGCGCGCGCGCGGGACAGCTATTTTGCACGGATTCCCGGCAACCGCGTTGCGGTTCTGACAAAGTTACTGGATCGTTGCAACAATCTCTCCTACATGGCCTACGGCTTTTCGCGGGAAAAGCTGCTCGATTATATCGATGAGACCGAGCGCGCCGTGATTCCGCTGCTCGACTACGCCAAGCAGCACTTTCACCGCGATCGCGATGCGCTGTTCCTCTTAAATTATCAAATGTATTCTGTCATGAACTCGATTCGCGCTCTGCTCGAGCGGGATCTTTGAGTCCCAGAATGCGTAACAGAATACGAGAGAAAGGACAAAAAACGGGATGTGCGAAAGCACATCCCGTTCTTCTTATTTTGTTGTAATCATCTCGATACCGTGCAGCAAGGTATCTTTGTCAATGGCGCCGCGCGCCTGCGCGGTCATCATGCCGTTCGCATCGATAAAGTAGGTGCAGGGAATCGAAAACACACCGTAGGTTCTCGCCGCGTCCTGTGCCGTGTCGTAGAGAATCGGCAGGCTGTAGCCCTGTGCCGCGACAAAGTCCGAGGCACTCTTCACGGTCTCGCGGTTGCCGTCGGTCAGGTTGACCATGAGGAACTGGACCTCTGTGCCGCGCTCCTTGTAGACCTCATTGAACTCCGGCATCTCCGAGCGGCAGGGGCCACACCAGCTCGCCCAGAAGTTCAGGACAATCGGCTTGCCCTTGTACTCCGAGAGCTTGTGTACCGTGCCGTCAGCCTCCTGCACCGTAAAATCCGGTGCCGCCGTCAGCGCCTCGCTGCTCCCCTCCGCGGTGCTCTCCGCGCCCGCCTTGGAGGCAATGCTGTCCTGTCCCTCAGCCGCCGGGCTCTCGGCAGCCGCCGTACTCTTGGCCTCCGCCTGCAACTGGGAACCCGCCTGCTTTGCGGCGAGTTTCCGGTAAAGTGTGCCTGCGCCCACCAGAAGCACCAACAGCACCAGTGCCAGAATCCATGTTGTTTTTTTCTTCATGCAGTATTTCCTTACTATCCGTTCAGGGCGTGAGCAAAACCAACAGACGCCCCATGGTACCGGTCGCCATCAGGATGCCGACCAGGATCAGAAAGGCGCCGCTCACGCGGTTAATGATGCCGTAGTGCGATTTGATGATCGCAAAGCTCTCTTTCAGCCTGTCAATCAACGCCGCGCTGAGTAAAAACGGAACGCCGAGCCCCAGCGAATAGGCGAGTAACATGCGCACCCCCTCGCCCGCATGCCCGCTCTGCGAGGCAAGCGCGAGCGCCGAGCCGAGGAACACGCCGACACAGGGTGTCCAGCCGATTGAGAAGATTGCACCAAAGAGCATCGAAGAAAAGAAACCGAGCTCTGTAGTGCCGAGACTCCGCGCCCCGCCCCGGAACAGCTGAAAGCGGAGCACACCGAGAAAATTGAGTCCGAAGACAATCACGATCACACCCGAAATCAGATTGACCGCTGTCCTGTGTTGTCCGAGAAAGCCGCCGACCGTTCCCGCAAGCGCCCCCATCGCCATAAAGACGAGACTGAAGCCGAGCACAAAACCGGCCGCATTCCGAAGCGTCTTTCCGAGACTCCGCTCACCGCCGCCCGCGAAATAGCTCACATAGACCGGCAGAAGCGGCAGGAGGCAGGGGGAGATGAAGGTGATCATGCCCTCCAGGAATGAAATCAGATATTGCATCAGTCGAGCGCTTCATCGAAGACGCGCTTCACAGCGGCCTTGATTTCATCGTAACCCATGCCGATATGGGCCTCGAACTTCTTCACGCCGTCCAGATAGAGGGTCGGCACCGCATAGTAATCAAACTTCTCAATAAATTCCGGCTCTCTGGTCTCCTCGACCTCCCGGATGTGCAGGGCCTTATAAGCCGGATTTTCCTCCATCAGCTCCCGAATGCCCTTGTGCGCCTTCGCGCAGTACCCGCAGTCATCGCGGGTAAAAAGTAAAATTTCTTTTGCCATAGCTTCCTTTCCGTCAGGCGAGCAGCGGCTTCATCGCTGCCGCCAGCTTCTCCTTTTCCTTCTTGGCCTCGTCCATCCCCTTGCCCTTCGTCGTGAAGTAAGTCTTGATCTTCGGCTCAGTGCCGGACGGACGTACAATGACCATTTCGTCGTTCTCCAGCGCAAACAGGAGAATGTTGGCGCGCGGCAGACCCGTCGTCTCCGCCTGCTCAAAATCCGTGACTTTGGTGACCGCATAGCCTGCGAGTTCCTTCGGCGGATTCTTGCGAAGCGCCTCCATGATGCCGCTCATCTTCTCCATGCCGGAGAGACCCGGGAACTCAAAGCTGTCGACCGCGTTCAGATAGTGTCCGTAGGTCTCGTAAATCTCCTCGAGGCGCGCCTTGATCGAAGAGCCGATGCTCCGGTAGTAAGCCGCCATCTCACAGATCAGCATACTCGCGACGACAGCGTCCTTGTCGCGAACATAAGTGCCCGCGAGATAGCCGTAGCTCTCCTCGAAGCCGAAGATGAAGCGCTCCGCCTCATTCTTGCTCTCCAGTCTGTGAATCTGGTCGCCGATCCACTTAAAGCCCGTGAGCACGCTGCGAAGTTCCACGCCGTAGTGCTCTGCAACTCTGTCTGCGAGCTGGGTCGAAACAACGGACTTGACCGCAACCGGGCGCTCCGGCATGGTTCCGGCTTCTTTTCTGCCCGCCGCAATGTAATCGAGCAGCAATACGCCCATCTCATTGCCGCTCACGAGTTCGTACTCGCCGTCCGGCGTCCGCATCGCGATGCCGACGCGGTCCGCATCCGGATCCGTCGCGAGCATCAAATCCGCGCCGGTCTCCTTTGCGAGCGCAAGTCCCTTCTCGAGCGCCTCAAAAATCTCGGGGTTCGGATAGGGGCAGGTCGTGAAGTAGCCGTTCGGGTACTCCTGTTCTTTGACAATCGTCACATCCTCGACGCCGATATCTTTCAGGACGCGCGTCACCGGCACGAGACCGGTTCCGTTCAGCGGCGAGTAGACAAGCTTTAAGCCCGCTGTCTTGCAGATGCCCGGGCGAACCTGACGAGACTCGACCGCCGCATAGAAAGCCTCCTTGCAGTCGTCACCCACAAAGCGAATCAGCCCCTTCTCAACGCCCTCCGCAAAGCTCATGAACTTCGCGCCGCCGAGCACATCGGTCTTCTGAATCGCCGCGTAGACGACAGCGGCATCCTCATCCGTGACCTGGCAGCCGTCCGCACCGTAGGCCTTGTAGCCGTTGTACTTTGCCGGATTGTGGGAAGCCGTAATCATGATACCCGCGTTGCAGTTGTAGTAGCGCGTCGCAAACGAGAGCGCCGGAACCGGCATGAGTTCGTCGTAGAGGCGCACCTGAATGCCGTTTGCCGCGAGCACGGAAGCCGCGTCGCGCGCAAAATTCCAGCCCTTCAAGCGGCTGTCATAGCTGATGGCGACTGTCTGGCTGCCGCCCTTCGTCTTCACCCAGTCAGCAATGCCCTGCGTTGCCTGGCGCACCACCCAGATATTCATGCGGTTTGTCCCGACACCGAGCGTCCCGCGAAGTCCCGCCGTACCAAAGCTGAGGCTCGCGGCAAAGCGCTCGCGAATCGCATTCTCATCTCCCGCAATTTCCGTGAGTTCTCTCTTTAAGTCAAAATCAACCAGTTCTGCCTTGCACCAACGACTGTATTCGTCCCGATACATTCGGATACCCTGCCTTTCTCACCTTTTGCGCTGTCATTTTGAGCCGCCGTTTGAACGGCAGACTCTGTGTTAAGAATACTCGATTCCGCGTACTTCTGCAAGCTGTGCCTAATTTTGGACAAAAGCAAAAGACCTTACAGATTCGTCCCCTCTGTAAGATCTTTTCACGATCAAAAGTGCAAGGTCACATGGATGTGACTCCGTACGACCTATAGATGCAAGTCCCTCATATCTGTCATGGCAAGGTCTTTCGGATAGACAAAATCCAGTGACAACGATACAAAAAAGCCGGCGAACATTGCTGTTCACCGGCTTTTTACCTGGCAATTTTTACTTCAGGGTGACCTTTGCGCCGACTTCCTCGAGGGACTTCTTCAGAGCCTCAGCCTCTTCCTTGGAGATGCCGGTCTTCACCATCTTCGGTGCGCCGTCAACCAGCTCCTTTGCCTCCTTGAGGCCAAGGGCAGTTGCCTCACGGACAACCTTGATGACCTTAACCTTGTTTGCGCCGACCTCGGTGAGCTCGACATCAAACTCGGTCTTCTCCTCCTCAGCTGCTGCGCCGCCCGCTGCCGGACCTGCGACAACAACACCCGCTGCTGCGGAAACACCAAACTCCTCCTCGCAAGCCTTAACAAGCTCGTTCAGCTCGAGAACGGAGAGCTCCTTCAACGCGTCAATGAATTCCTGCGTGCTTAACTTTGCCATCTCTGTATCCTCCTATATCGTGGAATAAATGTTTGATAATGCTTCTGGAACCTGCGGCTTACTCCGCAGCCGGTGCAGCGTCCTTCTCTGCGATCTGCTTGATGACGCGTGCAAAGTTCGTGATCGGGCTCTGCATGCTGCCGAAGAGTCTGCCGAGCAGCTCCTCTCTCGACGGAACCGCTGCGATAGCAGCCATTCCCTTTGCGTCGTAAGCAGCGCCCTCGACGATACCGCCCTTGATCTCAAGCTTCGGTGCGGTCTTCGCAAACTTCGCGAGCACTCTGGCAGCAACCGTTGCGTCGTCCTTGCTGACTGCAAGCGCCGTCGGTCCTTCCAGATAAGCGTCGAACTTCTCGAAGTCCGTGCCCTTTGCGGCGATGCGGACCATCGTGTTCTTATAGACCTTATAGACTACGCCGGCTTCTCTCAGCTGCTTTCTGAGCTGGGTATCCTGCTCGACCGTGAGGCCGCGGTAGTCAACGACCACTGCAGAGCTTGCGCCGTCTAAGAGCGCAGCGATTTCCTTCACGACCGGCTGCTTCTGGTCGATCTTAGAATCTCTCATCTCGTTTCCTCCTTCTTCCGTACTTGCAAAACAAAAGAACCCGCCTGCCGCACGACAGACGAGTTCGTAATATTCACAGATGTGAACATCCTCCTCGGCGGACGAGAGTTCCTTACGCCATTGGCGTCCGCTGTCTTCGGCAAGAGTATTCTAGCTGTTAAAAGCTAACATAAAATCAGCTTTTTGTCAAGCTCTTAGTTTGCAATCTTCGCAGTGTTGAGCTTCACTCCCGGGCCCATGGTGCTCGTGAGTACAGCGCTCTTCATGTAAGCGCCCTTCAGGGACGACGGCTTCGCCTTGTTCAGCGCATCCAGCAACGCCTGAAGGTTCTCTCTCAGCTGCTCCTCGGTGAAGGAAGCCTTGCCGACCGGGCAGTGAATGATGTTGGTCTTGTCCAGACGGTACTCAACCTTACCTGCTTTGATATCGGCAATTGCCTTGGTCAGATCCATCGTGACCGTGCCGGACTTCGGGTTCGGCATGAGGCCCTTCGGGCCGAGCACCTTACCGAGACGACCGACAACGCCCATCATGTCCGGGGTAGCGACGACAACATCGAAATCAAGCCAGCCCTCGTTCTGAATCTTCGGGATCAGCTCCTGGCCGCCGACAAAATCAGCGCCCGCTGCCTTAGCCTCATCCTCCTTCGGTCCCTTTGCGAACACGAGGATGCGAACCGTCTTGCCGGTGCCGTGCGGGAGAACAACTGCGCCGCGGATCTGCTGATCTGCGTGACGGCCGTCCGCACCCGTGCGGACATGTAACTCGACCGTCTCATCGAACTTCGCATTGGCGGTCTTCTTGATCACGCCGACTGCATCTGCAACATCATAGTACTGGCTGCGGTCAACGAGCTTCGCTGCCTCTGTATATCTCTTTCCGTGCTTCATGGTCTCATCTCCTCCCCATTAGTCCTCGACAACAATACCCATCGAACGGGCTGTGCCGGCAATCATGCTCATAGCCGACTCAATGCTCGCTGCGTTGAGGTCGGGCATCTTCATCTCGGCGATCTTCTTCACTTCGTCCTTCGAGATGGTCGCGACTTTCTCCTTGTTCGGAACGCCGGAAGCCTTCTGCAGCTTGCAAGCCTTCTTCAGAAGCACTGCTGCCGGCGGGGTCTTGGTGATGAAGCTGAAGCTTCTGTCTGCGTAAACCGTAATGACAACGGGGATGATGAGATCGCCCTTGTCAGCGGTTCTCGCGTTGAACTGCTTCGTGAACTCGACAATGTTCACGCCGTGCTGGCCAAGAGCCGGACCTACGGGTGGAGCCGGGGTCGCCTTGCCTGCCGGAATCTGCAACTTGATGTAGCCAGTAACTTTCTTTGCCATAATGGCACCTCCTTGTGGTCATGACGGGGCTTATGCCCCTTCCACGCAACCTTCCCTTGCGGGAAAATTACAACTTCTTTACCTGGGTGAACTCGAACTCCACCGGCGTCTCTCTGCCGAACATATCGATGGGCAGCGTCACGGTTCTCTTCTTCTCGTTGATTGCCGCTACCTTGCCGACCGCGTCCTTCCAGGGGCCGCTGACAACGGTGACGGTATCGCCGGGCGCAAACTCCAAAACGACCTCGCGCACCGCCGCCTGCTCTCCGCCGCCAAAGCCGAGCTTCTGCATCTCCTCCTCGGAGAGCGGCACCGGTTTGGATCCCGGTCCCACAAAGCCCGTGACACCTCGCGTGTTGCGGACAACATACCAGGTCTCATCGTTCATAATCATGCGAATCAAAACATAGCCGGGGAACATCTTTCGCTCAATCGTCTTTTCGACATTGTTCCGGAGCTCCGTGACCGGCTGTGTCGGAACGGAAACTTCCAGGATCTGATCCTGTAACTTCCGGTTCTCCACAGACTTCTCGATGTCAACCTTCACCTTGTTCTCGTATCCCGAATAGGTATGCACAACATACCAACTTGCTTCAGCCATGCGCTCTCCCACTTCTCACTGAAATACGCGTGTCAGTCCCAACCGGAAAGCCCAGTCGAGTACGGCAATAATCGTGCCCAGCACGAGGGAGACTGCAACGACCGCAGCGGTCTGCTTTGCCAGCACTTCCTGTGTCGGCCAGACAATCTTTCGGAATTCGGCTTTCAGGCCATCCACAAATCCCTTTTTCTCGGAATTTGTCTTCTCATTCTCAGCCATCTTGCTTCCTTTCTCAAAGATTACTTTGTCTCTTTGTGCAATGTGTGCGTCTTGCAGAATCTGCAGTACTTCTTCACTTCCATACGATCCGGATGCGTCTTCTTATCCTTTGTCGTATTGTAGTTGCGCTGCTTGCAGTCTGTGCAGGCAAGAGTAATTCTCGTACGCATGGTCTCCACCTCCCATTTCAAATTTGCCGATTGAAGTCAAAAAAAAAAGACCTCTCATCTTCTATCGCAGAGTCACTATAGCGCATCCCGGGGGTGCTGTCAAGGCGCACCCCCGAAGAAACGCGCATTTTCTCTAGTCTTCCGGCACAATACAGAGGCAGACCGACATCACGGCTTCCGCGCCCGCCGCGCGGAGCACCCGGGCCGAGGCCTCAATCGTGCTCCCTGTCGTGAAGATATCGTCAACCAGAATCACGCGGCGCACACCGCGCGCCGAAATCAAGCTCTCGTCCGCGCGGAAAGCTTCTGCCAGATTCCGGATTCTTGCGTCCGGACCGAGGCTCTTCTGGGCCTCGGTCTTCTTGTGTCGCAGCAGAATATCCGTATAGAGCGGCAACCCGAGCTCTTTTGCGACTTCTCGCGCGAGTTCCTCCGCCTGGTTAAAGCCGCGACTTCTGCGTCTTTCCGGGTGTAACGGCACCGGGAGCAGGCAATCTGCCCGAAAGTTTCGCAGTTCCGCCGCAAACTTGAGCGCTAGCAGGCGTCCGAGCGGCGCAAGGTACTCTTTTTTATGGTGATACTTGACCGCCGCCATCGCGCGGCGCATACAGTCATCGTAAAAGAGCAGCGCGAGATTTTTTTCAAAGCTACGCTCCCTGGCCTCACAGGAATGACAGTATCGCGCCTGTTCGTCCGCGAGCGTGCGCCCGCATTTCAGGCAGCGCGGTTCCCGCACAAAATCAAGTTTCTTCACACAGGGCGGGCAGATGCGCTGTCCCTTCGGCAGAACAATTTCGCCACAGACCGGACAGCGCCGCGGAAAAACAGCGGAGAGCAGCGTCTCCGCAAAGCTCTCTCTGAAATTCTCACTCAAACTGCGCCTCCTGCTGCAGCAATTCCCGCAGCCTGTCCGCCAGGCCGGTATAGCGCCCGAGCTCCTTGGTATTCGCGACCATTTCATAGAAACAGGATGGTTCACCGATCAGAACCACGCACTTCTTGGCGCGCGTCACCGCCGTATAAATCAGATTGCGTGTCCGGAGCATCTTTGGGCCGCTCCAGACCGGAATCACGACAGCCGGGTACTCGCTGCCCTGCGACTTGTGAATCGTGACCGCATAGGCGAGCTCCAGCTCTTCAACATCCGCAAAGCCGTACTCGACCTCCCGTCCTTCGTCGAAGCGGACGGTCAGGGTTTCCGAGAAGCGGTTGATGTCGGAAAGAATCCCCACATCGCCGTTGTAGACGCCGCGCTGGTAATTGTTCTTGATCTGCATGAGTTTGTCGCCGACCCGGAACAGCGCATGGGGAAATTCCCGCTCCGCTTTTCCGTGCCCCGGCGGATTTAGCTTCGCCTGCAACACGGGGTTCAGCCCCGCGACGCCGAGCGCCCCGCGACGCACCGGTGTGAGCAACTGGATGCTCTTCGCATCCGCGCCGATATAGGCCGGCAGTTTCTCCGTGATGAGCCGCAGCATGGTCTGAATCACACCTTCCGCACTTCCTTGCCGGATAAACAGAAAGTCCTTGCTCCGCTTTCCGAGGTCTATGGGCTCCTCGTCCATCATCTTATGGGCATTCACCACAATATCGGATTCCGCGGCCTGGCGGTAAATCTGTGTGAGTTGCGCGACCGGCAGACACGCGGAGGCAATCAAATCGCGAAGCACATTGCCCGCGCCGACACTGGGCAGCTGATTGCTGTCGCCGACCAGAATCAGGTGGGCGCCGACCGGCACCGCAAGGAGCAGCGCATGGAAGAGCCGTAAATCCACCATACTCATCTCATCGATGATGATGCAGTCGGCCTCGAGCGGCTGCTCCCGGTTGCGGTCAAAGCGGACCGTGCTCCAGCTCTCCCGCCCGGCATCGCCCTCACCGTCGCCGGTCGGCGCGCCCGTGACTTCGAGCAGGCGGTGTATCGTCTTTGCCTCCCGCCCGGTCGCCTCTGTCATCCGCGCCGCTGCGCGCCCGGTCGGCGCCGCGAGCAGAATCTCCGCGCCCTCCGCCTCAAAACAGCGGATAATCGCATTGATCGTCGTCGTTTTGCCGGTGCCGGGACCGCCGGTGATGATGAGCAGGCCGGACTGCACGGCCGCGAGCACGGCGCGCCGCTGGGTCTCGTCGAGCACGAGTCCCGCCGTCTCCTCCTCGAGTAGTGCCAGCGCTTCGGCCGCGCGCGTACCGGGCCGCGCTTCCCGGAGGTCCAGTTCCTTCAGCATCGCGGCGACATGCAACTCCATGCGGTCGTAGTTTGCGAGATACACCCGGTTTTCTTCCGCATCGTTCGGGGCGCGCCGAAGAACCAGGCGCTTTTCCATCTGCAAATCCAGCAACAGCTGACGCAGGTTCTCCGGCTCCAGACGGAGCAGTGCCTTCAGGCGCTCCGTGAGCAGCGACTCGGGGAGATAACAGTGCCCCTCCTGAACGGCAAGGCGCAACACATAGAGCACCGCGCTCCGGATTCGGGTCTCCGCGTCCGCGCGGACGCCCATGCGCCGCGCAATCTCATCCGCGGTCTGAAAGCCCACGCCGCTCAAATCGTCCGCAATTCGATAGGGGTTTTCGCGAAGCAAGGTATAGACCTCGTCTCCGTAGCGCCGGTAAATCTTGACGGCGAGGTTCATCCGGATGCCGTAGCCGGAGAGAAAGAGCATCGCGCGGCGCAGTTCCCGCTTCTCTTCAATCTGCCCCGCGATTTCCATCGCAAGGCGCTCGCTGATGCCCTTCACCTCCGCCAGGCGCTCGGGCTCCTCCTCGAGAATGCGAAGCGTGTCGTTCTTAAACTTTTTGACGATGCGCTTCGCGAGCGCCTCGCCTACCCCTTTGACAGCGCCGGAGGACAGGTAGCGCTGCACACTCGCACTGTCCTCCGGCGTCTTGATTTCGTATGACTCGACCGCCAGCTGTTCGCCGTAAGTCGGATGAAGCTGAAAATGTCCCTCTGCGCTGATGTACTCTCCCTCCGATATCATCGGAAAGGTGCCGACCAGCACATAGTCCTCGCCGCCGCTCTCCACGCTGAGAATCGCATAGCCATTCTCCTCGTTCCGGTACTTGATTTTCTCAACAAAGCCGCTCAGCGAGTCCATCCGGTCAATACTCCTTCTTTGCGTCTGCGCTGTCGCCGTTCTGGAACTCGATGAACTTTCCGGTTCCGATCGCAACCGCCGTGAGCGGTGCCTCGGCAATCATGGTTGTGATGCCCGTCTTCTCCTGGCAGAGCTGATCGAGACCGTAAATCAGAGAGCCGCCGCCCGTAAAGACAATGCCGCGGTCGTAGATATCGGCTGCAAGCTCCGGCGGGGTGCGCTCCAGCACATTGTGCACGGCGTCGACAATCTGCATTGCCGGCTCCTGCAGTGCCTCCAGGGTCTCATCCGAAGTCACGACGATAGTCTTCGGCAGACCGGTGACCAGGTTGCGGCCGCGCACCTCCATGGTCAGCACCTCGGGGCGGCGGTAAGCCGCGCCGATCTGAATCTTGATGTCCTCACCGGTTCTCTCACCGATCAGAAGGTTATGCTTCTTTCGCATGTAGCGGACCACTGCCTCGTCAAAGTCATCGCCCGCGACCTTAATCGAAGTCGAGACGACGGGGCCGCCGAGGGAGATAACGGCGATGTCCGTGGTGCCGCCGCCGATATCGACAATCATGTTGCCGCAGGCCTTCGAGATATCAATGCCCGCGCCGATGGCTGCCGCGACCGGCTCCTCAATGATCGAGACCTCCTTCGCGCCCGCCTGGTAAGTCGCGTCCTCGACGGCCTTTCTCTCGACTTCGGTCGCACCGGACGGAATGCAGACCGCGATGCGCGGGCGGAGCAGCGTCTTCTTGCCGACCGCCTTATTGATGAAGTATTTGAGCATCTTCTCGGTCACGGTGTAATCCGAAATCACACCGTGGCGCAACGGACGAATCGCAATGATATTGCCGGGCGTGCGGCCGATCATGAGACGCGCCTCCTCGCCGATGGCGAGAATGCGGTTGGTGTCGCGGTCAATCGCGACGACGCTCGGCTCTTTTAAGACGACGCCCTTTCCCTTGATATAGACCAGGATACTCGCGGTACCCAGGTCGATGCCGATGTCATTTGAACTCATTCCAAACATATTAAACATGAAACCCCTCCGGACAGTATAAAAAGAGAGCCTGCGCCCTCACAACCTCTTGACAATGTTTGGAATTCATTATATCTAAAAGTATTGCGCAATAAAAGCCTTTTCCCAAGAAAGCGCATTTAAATTGTCTTAATGACTTCGACCGGCTTTATTCAGAAATTTTATGCTTTTTTTAGAGGGCCGCCACACTTTCGACACAGATCTCAGGTATCATATCCTTGTCATCAGAAATGATGACGGAAATGCCCTGGTTTCAGTTGGCTGAGACCGCAAAGCTTTTTCATACTCATACCGGGCGGCTTACCCCCGCCCGGCCCCCCTTACCAGCTCCTAATCTGAGATCCCCCTCTTAAGATTATTTGCATATTTTGTTTCACCAAAAAAAGCATCCGACTCGCAGCGGATGCTTTTTTATTACTCCGATTCCCTGTGGCGAAAGGCAATCGCTGCCTCGTCGAGGCACTGTTTTGTGCCGTCCGCGCCGTAGTACCAGAGCTCCTTTGTATCGCCGTACCCGGTGAGCAGAACCGCACTGCCGTCCTCCTCCGCCTCGTAATCACTGACGCCGTAGAAGAGCTCCTCTCCGCTGCTGTCCGCGCTGCCGTCCCACTTGACCAGGGTTCCGCCCTTGTCGTCGCCGTTCGGAAACACGTCTTTCAGATAAAAGAGCGCCTTACCCGTCTCGCTGATGCGCTCGTAACTCGCGACACGCTCGGCAAGCTGTTGTCCGTCGACCACCAGACTCGCATAGCTCTCATTCGGATGCTCCGCGCCCGCAAAAACATTGCCGCCCTGTGCGTTGGAAATACCGCTCACGCCGGAGAAGAGCGCCTCTTCCTTCTCAATTCCCTCTGCCGTGTAGGCCCGCGCAAAGACTGTGCCGCGCTGGGGATCCTGCTCGCCCTCTCCCCCCGGCTGGAACAGCACATAGTAGAACTTGTCTTCCCCCGCATCGAGCGCGAGGTCCAGAAGCCCCTGGTCAATGAGGTGCAGCCCGGTGTTCAGTGCCACGCTGTCCCGCAACAGATAAATCGAGAAGCCGCTCCCGCTGCCCTGCCAGGCGAGCGCACGGTCCGCCTGCACGCGGTCTGCGTAGACTGCGCTGAGCCGCGACACATTGTGCAGCAGAATCTGATTCTTTGTCCCGTCAAAATAGCAGAGCGTCTTGCCCTCTGCCGGCGTAATCTCGCTCATCGCCGTCTGCTGCTGCGCCGAAGCCGCGTCCGGCTCTTCCGCGACAGCCTCGCTCTCCCGTCGCGCCAGCTCTTCGCCGCGCTCCTTCACATCCGAAGCTGTTTTTTTCTGCTGCTGTTCGTCCGGAACACGGTGTTCGTCCCGCAGATAATAGGCGTGCCCCGTCTTCCGGATAAAGATGCTCTGATCCACATCGACGCTCACAACCTGCACAGGGTGCAGATCCGCGCTGTAGCAGAGAGAGCCGCTTGCATCGCTGCAGTAAAGCTGCCGCAAATCCGCACTTGCGAAGTTAATCTGCTGCATTCCGGAGGCCAGCTTTACTGTCGCACCGCGCTGTTCGCCGCTCTCCGTGAGTTGCAGGGCGTATAAATTGCCGTCTCCGGTCAGGTAGACCGCCGACTGTCTGTCCGCACTCACCCGGAAGTCCAGCACCAGGGAGGCAAGCACCTCTCCCTGCCAGCTCTTCTCTGTCCGGCGATACAGGCTGAGTGCCCCTGTCTTATCCTCTCCGAGCAGTGTGCCGCCCGCCGTCGGCTCGTATTTGACAATATCCGCCGCTACGGTCTCGACCGCACCGCCGAACTTCCGCGCGCAAAGTTCTCCCGCGAAAAAGCCGTAGCTTGTGTCCTCCCGGTAATTCCGGCAGAAATAGACTTGCTCCCGCGTCTCGTCAAAACGCACATCGTGCGTCGGATCGTGACGCCCCAGAAAACGCTGCACTGTATTGGTCTCGCCTGCGCTGTCAAAGCCTGCGATTTCCTGCGCACTCTCTCCCGGAAAGCAGGCGTAGAGCCCGCTCCGGTTGTACCAGATCAGCGGATCCGCCGCATGACTTGCCTGTGTTGTCCGCTCTGTCTTCCCACAGCCTCCCAGAGCTGTCGCCGTCAGGCAGAGGCCGAGCACCGCCGCCGCCAGCTTTCGCACTCTCATTTCACCGCTCCCCCGTTCTCTTTTTTCTGCGCTTCCAGCCATGCCGCCGCATGGGCGAAGAGGTATGCCTTTTCGTTGCGCGCCGGATCTTCGAGCACTGCATTGAGCAGCGCGCGCAGACAAGCGCCGAGCGCCGGTCCCTTCGGAATGCCGAGCGCGAGAAGCTCCGCGCCGCCGAGCGCGAGGCCGCGAATTTCCAGGCAGTCTCCCCGCTCCGCAATCTTCTGTTGCAGCGCGCGAAGCTTTGCAATCCGCTCTGTCCGCAGTTCAACGCTCCCCGGCGTCTCGCCGTTGCCGTAGCCCGCCTCTTTCAGGAGAAGCAGCTCGGTGAAAGCATCGTGCCCGATCTCCGAGAGGCAGCGCCGGACTTCCGTCTCACTCTCCGGCAACGGCTTGTGCAAGGCCGTCAGCAATAATACCGCCCGGTCTCTCGTCGCGCGGTCGCTCTTTAATTCGGTGAGCAGCTTGCCGAGGGCCTCCGGTGTGATCTGCTCACCGGCCGCCGCAAAACGCAGCGCCTTGCAGCGCGGAAGTCTTGCCGCCCGACTGTCGAGATGCACGCCCGGGAAATGCGCCGCCATCTCGGGCGCCAGCCCGGCCACATACAGGAGTTCCAGTTTTTCCGGGTGGTTCGAGAGCAGCAGTTTCGTGAGTTCCGCGAGAATCCGCTCCTTGCTGACCCGCGCCAAATTGGGAGAGAGCTCCGTGAGGGCTTTGAAACTCTCGGCCTCTATTTCAAAATTCAGCTGCGCCGCAAAACGCACCGCACGAAGCATGCGGAGTGCATCCTCCCGAAAGCGCGCATACGCATCCCCGACGCAGCGGATACAGCCGCGCGCGAGGTCTTCCTGGCCGCCGAAGAGATCCACGAGTTCTCCGCGCGCAGAGACCGCCATTGCGTTGATGGTGAAATCCCGGCGCTTTAAATCCTCCGCGAGCGAGGGCGTAAAGCGGATGCTGTCCGGGTGCCGCCCGTCCGAGTAGCTGCCGTCGATGCGGTAGGTCGTGACCTCATAGCCCTCTCCGCCGAGCAGCACCGTCACCGTGCCGTGCTGCAGTCCCGTGTCCACCGTGCGCGGAAACAGCGCCTTGACCGCTTCCGGCCGCGCATCGGTTGTGAGATCCCAGTCGTCCGGCTCTTTTCCCAGTATGCTGTCCCGCACACAGCCACCGACCGCATAGGCCTGAAAACCGGCCGTCTCCAATTTGTTCAAGATGTCTCTCACCGTCTCCGGCAAGCGCATGCGCATCACACTCCTCTCCGCAACGCCAAAAAGAGAGCTGTCGCGTTTGCCGCGGCAGCTCTCTGCGTTTTAGTATGCAACACCCCAGTAAACCATCTTCTTCGCAGGTTTTCCGCAGCAGACACAGCGGTCCGCGAGCTTTTCCTGGGCGAACGGAATGCAGCGGCTGGTTGCCCCCGTCTCCTCTTTGATTTTATCCTCACACGCCTGATCGCCGCACCACATCGCGCGAACAAAGCCCGGGCGGTTCTTCACGGTCTCCGCAAACGCTTCCATCGTGGTCACGTCGTAGGTATGCGTGTCGCGATGCTCCTTGGCTCTCTCGAACATGGCCTTCTGGATGGTCTCGAGCATGTCCGAAACCGTTGCCGCAATGCCTTCGAGCGAGGCCTCAGACTTCTCACCGTTATCGCGACGCACCAGCACGCAGCTGCCTGCCTCGATGTCCTTCGGGCCGAGTTCAATGCGAAGCGGCACGCCGCGCATCTCGCACTCGGCGAATTTAAAGCCCGGGCGACGATCCGTGTCGTCTAAGTTGACGCGAACCCCTGCCGCTCTGAGCTCTGCCGCGAGCGCCTCGGCGCGCTCCAGAACGCCTTCCTTGTGCATCGCGACCGGGACAATCGTGACCTGCACCGGCGCAATGTGCGGCGGCATCTTAAGACCGGAGTCATCGCCGTGCACCATGATGATTGCGCCGATCATACGGGTTGTCATGCCCCAGGATGTCTGGTGCATGTACTTGAGGCTATTGTCCTTGTCCTGGAACTGCATGCCGAAGGCGCGCGCAAACCCGTCGCCGAAGTTGTGGCTCGTGCCGCTCTGCAGCGCCTTGCCGTCGTGCATCAGGGACTCGATCGTATAAGTCGCGACCGCACCGGCAAACTTCTCCTTGTCGGTCTTCTGGCCGCGCACCACCGGAATTGCGAGTTCCTGCTCACAGAAATCCGCGTAGAGATTCAGCATCTGCTCGGTTCTCTCCTGTGCCTCCTCTTCGGTCGCGTGCACGGTGTGTCCCTCCTGCCAGAGGAATTCACGGGAGCGGAGGAAGGGACGGGTCGTCTTTTCCCAGCGCACCACCGAACACCACTGGTTCAGCACCTGCGGCAGATCGCGGTAGGAGTGCACATGTTTCGCATAGTAATCGCAGAACAAAGTCTCCGAGGTCGGGCGCACGCAGAGGCGCTCCTGCAGGGGCTCAAGGCCGCCCTGCGTGACCCAGGCGACTTCCGGCGCGAAGCCCTCGACATGATCTTTCTCCTTGTCGAGCAGACTCTCGGGAATAAAAAGCGGCATGTAGCAATTCTTTACGCCTGTCGCCTTGAAGCGCCGATCCAAAAGACTCTGGATGCGCTCCCAGATTGCATATCCGGCAGGCTGAATGACCATACAGCCTTTGACGCTCGTATAGTCGCAGAGCTCTGCCTTCCGCACAATATCGGTATACCACTGTGCGAAATCCTGTTCCATCGAAGTAATCTCTTTGACCGCTTTTTTCTCCTCTGCCATACTTTCCTCTCTCCCTCAGTTCCGTTCCTGCGCGGCTCTGTGCTTGGTGAGCGCGCGGTGAATGCGCTCGCTGGGCTGCAGGAGCTCACTCACGGACGTATCGTGATTCAGACTGTCAATCAAAAGTGCAATGTATTTGCTCATCTCGACGCTCACATAGTAGGGGCGGCTTAAGAGCTCCGGGCTCTGATAGACCAGATTGGTCGTGAAAATCTTATCAATCATGCCCTCTTCGTAGTAGCGGTCAAAGCGCGCGAGGCCGTTCGTAAAGAGACCGAAGGTCGCACAGACAAAGACCTTCCGCGCGCCGCGGCGCTTTAACTCCCTTGCGACTTCCTGCACGGTCTCGCCGGAGGAAATCATGTCGTCCACGACAATCACTTCTTTGCCGGTGACATCCGACCCGAGGAACTCGTGCGCAAGAACCGGGTTCCTGCCGCCGACCAGACGCGTGTAGTCGCGGCGCTTATAAAACATGCCGACATCAAGGCCCATCATGTTCGCAAAGTAAATCGCTCTGCCCATGCCGCCTGCGTCCGGGCTGATGATCATCATGTGCTCGGAATCCACCTTGAGTTCCGGCTCCGCCTGGAGGAGGGCCTTGATAAACTGGTAGATGGGCTGCACGGTCTCAAAGCCTTTCAGCGGAATCGCATTCTGCACGCGCGGCTCATGCGCGTCGAAAGTCAGAATGTTATCGACCCCCATGTTCACGAGCTCATGCAGCGCGAGCGAGCAGTCGAGCGACTCTCTGCCGTCCCGGTGCGACACACGGCTCTCGTAGAGGAAGGGCATGATCACATTGATGCGGCGCGCCTTTCCGGCCGCCGCCGAGATGATGCGCTTCAAATCCGCGAAATGGTCATCCGGCGACATATGATTGGTCATGCCGCAGAGCGAATAGGTCAGGCTGTGGTTGCAGACATCCACCATGAGGAAGAGATCCTTGCCGCGCACCGACTGTAAGAGCGTTCCCTTGCCCTCGCCCGTGCCGAAGCGGTTAATCTGGCTCCGGACAATGAAGGAGTCTTTCTCGTAGCCCATGAACGCAAGGGTGTCCTTGTGCTCGCTCTGCCGCGCATTCCGCCAGCGCACCAGATAGGCATCGACCTTTTTCCCGAGCTCCTCACAGCTCTTCAAGGGCACCAGCCCAAGCGGTCCCACCGGAATGGTCTCAATCTCTTTGTCTTCGTTCGACATCTGTTCTGCTCCTTTTTCTTCGATGATTCGGAAAACTATTGCTTGCGCTTCTTTGCGCGGATATCGCTTCCATAGAAGGGAAGTATATCATATTCGCCCAAAATGCGCGATGTGCTTCTCTCGGTATATTGCGCTTTCAGTTGCTTCGGGTCCAGATTGGTGGAGATCAGCGTGCCGCGCTTTGTGATGAGACGCTCATTTAAGAGCGTGAAAAACGCCGAGGCCGTAAAGGCATTGCCGAACTCTGTCCCGAGGTCGTCTATGATCAGGAAATCGCAACCGTAAATATATTCGCGGAATTCTCTCTCCTCCCGCGCCCTGATTTTTTCCTCGTCGCTCTCCGCGCGCTGTCGCCACTGGGTTGCGGCGAGCAGGGAAAAAAGCTCCTCCGCGCTGAGGTAGACGACGGTCTTGCCGCGCGACAAGAGTTCCCCGGCGATGCAGTGCGAGAGAAAGGTCTTGCCGAGCCCGGGTTTTCCGGTGAACAACAGATTGCCCTTTCTCTTGTCAAAATTCCTGAGATAGGCCTTGCACTGCGCGAGCACAAGCTGCTCCATGTAGGCGCGCTCGCTCATGTTGAGGCCCGGGACCTTCCGCTCGTCGCTGTAGTAGTCGAGCGAGAAATGTTTGAAATTCTCTTCGCGTATGCTCGCCGCAAGTCTGCCCTGACGGCTGAGCCGCGCAATCATCTTCTGCCGGAAGCAGCGGCATTTTTCGCCGTCCGCAAAACCGGTATCTTTGCAGTGCTCGCAGTGATAGGGCGGCGTGAGAAAATCGTCGGGATACCCGGCCGCGCAAAGCAGCTCGCTCTTTTGCTTTTCCAGTCCCTCGAGTTCCGCCTTCAGTCCCGTCAGCGCTTCCTTGTCTCCGCCGACGGCCGCGCGGTAGCGCGCCATGGCGCGGTCGGCAATTTTCTGCTCGAGCGCGTGGTAGCCGGGCAACACACGGTTCAGTTCTGCCTTCCGCGCCCGCAGCAGCTGCTGCCTCGCAGCCTGCAGCGCCTCGTATTCGCGCAAAATGGCATTGTACTCTGTATTGCTGAGTGCCACGCCCTACCTCCTCTCAGGACTCCTGCTCGAGCTTACGCTTGAGCTGCTGCAGCACGAGGTCGTTCGGATCTTCCTCCCGCTCCTCGAAATTATGAAAGCGCGTCCCGTTCTTTTTGGCGCCGCTCTCGGCGCCCTTCTTTCGGCCTGTCTCCTCCCGCTTCTTGTCCTCTTCCGCAATGTCCTGCATGCTGTGAACGCCCGCGCGATGCCATCTGGTCAGAATGCCGTCGGCATAGGGGAAGCTCGGCTTATTGACATGGCGAAGGGTCCGGCTGCAGGCCTCTACAACCAGTTCCTCGGAGAACGCATACTCCCGGTACCACTTCTCGATAAACTTCTGTTCCTCGACGCCGGGACCGCGGTCGCGAATGCCGAAGGCCTTTAAGACCGCATAGACCTCTTTGGTATAGCTCTGGCCGCGCTGCTCTGCCTCCTCCGGCGTCCGGATGCCTCTCTCGTACCAGTCGAGCGCAACTTTTTCAAAATAGCGGAGCGAACTCTTTTTCTTTTCCGCGCAGTACTCGCCGAGTTTAATCAGCAAATCCGCCGACATGCCGAGTGTCCCGTAGAGATAGGCGACAGTCTCGGTGTCCGTCTGCGAAAAGGTTCTGCCGAGATAGCGCTGCAGCGCATAACTTAAGCCCGCAAATTCGCTGTCATCCTGCAGACGCCGGAAATCCACGCCGGATTTGTCCGGCAGTTTGGCCGGCGGCAGAACGGGTTCCGCCGGTTCCGGCTCCCGGCTATCGGGCAGCGGTTCCGACTCCGGCCGCGTTTCGGGCAGCTCATACCCGCTCTCTGTCTCCCGGAGTCCGTCCTGTCCGATATCGCCCGCGATCAGACCTTCCCGCTGCCAGCGGAGCAGCGCGCGCTTCACATCGCCCTCCGTGAGTTCTAAGCTGTCCGCAATCCGGGCGTCTGTGACCTCCTCGCCCCGATGGCGCAGGAGATAGAGATAAACCTTGACATATGCGCCGTTTACCGATGGCATATAGCGGTCGATAAATTCGTTGGAGACGACCGTCACGCCGGGCGCGGCGTCGCCCTGAAAAATAATTTTCATCTCATCCTCCTTTTCTCACTGCTCATCTTAACATAAAGTATCCCCGAGAACTTCACATCTTTTTCCACAATTTATCCACAAGGCTGTGGAAAAGCCGGTGTGCAGTTTCGCACACCGGCTTTTCTCGCGCCTTTTCAGGTCTTATTTTTTCACATCGGCTGTTTTTGCCCGCTCTAAAAGTTCTTCGCCGACCCGGAAAATATCGCCGGCTCCCATCGTAATCACGAGGTCTCCGGGCTCTGTCACCCTGTCGAGATAATCCTCGATTTCACCGAAGCTGCCGAAATACCGCGCCTTGCCGGGCTGATCCGCATTGATGGCCTCTGCGACATCGCGCGAGCTGATCCCGAGGGTGTCGGTCTCCCGCGCCGCATAAATATCGGCGAGCAGCACATGATCCGCTCCCTCAAGCGCCTTGCCGAAATCCGGCAGAAGTGCCTTGGTTCTCGTATAGGTGTGCGGCTGAAAAACGCACCAGAGCGCCTTGTGCGGATAGTTCTTTGCGGCCTTTAAAGTCGCCGCAATTTCCTGCGGGTGATGCGCATAGTCATCCACGATGACAGCGCCCCGGTACTCCCCCTTTTTCTCAAAGCGTCGCTCCGTGCCGCGGTAAGCCTCGAGTCCCTCGCGCACGGTTTCCGCCGGAATGCCGAGCAGGCGGCAGGCCGCCAGGGCCGCGAGCGCATTGTAGACATTGTGCTCGCCCGGCACAGAGAGCTGAATACGCGGGAGTGCCTTGCCGCGCTCCGTCGGCGTAAAGGCCGCGTTGCCGCGTTCGTCAAAGCGGATATCCGTCGGATAATAGTCCGCCGCTTCGGTTCCCACCGTCACGACCTTGCCCTTGAAGTCCCCGACAATTTCCCGGTAATCCCGGATCCGATTGTCGATGACGAGGCTGCCGTTCTCCGGCATGCGCTGCACAAAGCGCCGGAACGAGCGGCGAATGTCGTCGATATCCTTGAAAAAGTCGAGGTGATCCGCCTCGATGTTCAGAATCACTTCGAGCGTCGGAAAAAAGGACAGGAAGCTGTTCGTATATTCGCAGGCCTCGAGCAAAAAGGTCTCGCTGCCGCCGACCCGGATATTGCCGCCGATTGCATCCAGATTTCCGCCGAGCGAAATGGTCGGATCCTTTTTTGCCGCGAGCAGAATGAGAGACAGCATCGAGGTTGTCGTGGTCTTTCCGTGCGTGCCGCTGACCGCGATGCTCTCCCCGTAGCAGCGCATCAGCTGCCCGAGGAGCTCCGCGCGGCTCAGCATCGGAATGCCCTGCCGCTTTGCCTCCCGAAACTCCGGATTATCCGGGTGAATGGCCGCCGTATAAATCACATAGTCAACCGGACTGCTGAGATTCTCCGCCCGCTGTCCGATATAAATCCGTATGCCCCGTGTTTTCAGATGTGCCGTGAACTCGCTCTCCTTCGCGTCGCTTCCGCTCACCGAGAATCCTTCTTTCTGAAGAATTTCCGCAAGACCGCTCATGCTGACGCCGCCGATCCCCATAAAATAGACGCGGCAGGGCTTTTTGAAATCAATACTGACTGTATCCATTCTGTCTCTCCTCAACCAATCCGATTCGTCAATCGCGCTCAGCCTATGCTGCCCTCCGGAAAGAGCTTGCTGCCGTAGCGCAGCAGCGCGAGGCGGAGCATATTCCCCAAAATTCCGACCGCAATGATTTCGCCGACACCGACTGTCAACACAAAGAACGGCAGGAAGCCCTCAATCCCATAGCCGTAGCGCAGCACGAAGGGAATGATCAGCGCGTTGCAGAGAATGGGCGGCAGAGCGGCGAGATAGCCTTTGTCGCGGAGCCGGTAAGTGCCGTAGGCACCGAGCAGCGTCGCAAGACTTCCGAAAATCACATCGAGCGCCGCTGCGCCGGACAGGAAGTTTGCGAGGAAGCAGCCCACAAAGAGCCCGGGCACGGCTGCGACCGTAAAGACGGGCAGGATGCAGAGCGCCTCCGAGACGCGAAACTGCACGGCGCCGAAGCTGATGGGCTTCGTGACATAGGTCAGCGCGGCGTAGACTGCGGCGAGCAGCGCGGCATTCACCAGCGCCCGCGTGTTGCCAAGGGATGTTTCTCTCATTTTTTGTTTCCTCCATAGTTTTGTTTTAGGTGAGGATGGTCTCGAACTCACCGGTGCAACATTATAGCACGGATTTCCCTCCTTTTCGCGCTTCTCCGGAAAACTGTGAGAGATCTTCGTCTTTCAGCGCGGCCTCCAGGAGTTCCGGCAGACGCTCCGGTGCGCAGGCAAAGCAGGGAATGCCGAGCGAGGCGATGTGCTTTGCGTTGTGCTCATCGTAATAGGGGGCGCCGCCGTCCGCAATCGCGAGCAGCACAATCACGCGGACACCGGCTTCCTTCATCGACGCAATGCGGCGCATCAGCGCAGCGCGGTTTCCGCCCTCCATGAGGTCGGTAATGAGAAAGAAGAGAGTCTTCTTCGGCTCCTCAATCAATGTCTCGCAGTACTTGACCGAGTTATTGATGTCGGTGCCGCCGCCGAGCTGAAAGCCGAACAGCAGCTCGACCGGGTCCTCAATCTTATCGCTTAGGTCGACAACCTCCGTCGTAAAAGCGACCACATGGGTCTTCACGGCGCGGAGCGAGGCGAGGATGCTGCTCATGACCGAAGCGTAGAGCACCGACTCTCCCATCGAGCCGCTCTGGTCGATGTCGAGGATGATGTGATACTTTGCGGCGTTGTTCTGCTGCTTCGCAAAGAAGTAGTACTTCTCGGGGAGGATGCGCTTTTTCGCCGCATCGTAGTTTTTGAGGCCGTGGCGTATGGTCTTCTTGAAATCAAGTCCCGAGGCCGAGGGAATCGGCGTGTGCTCTGTCCGCTTGCAGGCGGCCACAACCGCACGGCGCACATCTTCCGCGAGACGGCGCTGAATTTCCTCGACAATGCGCTGAATAAAGCGGCGCGCGCTCTCCTTACTCTGTTTCGGCACCTGATCCTTTAAGAGGAGCAACATGCTGCCGAGGTCCACGCTCGGCTCGGCGGCGTCGAGAAGCTCCGGCTCAAACAGAAGCTCTTTCATGCCGCAGCGCTCCACGGCATCGCCCTGCACCAGCTTAACCAAGTCCGGCGGGAACAGGCTTCTGATGTCGCCGAGCCAGCGGCTTATGGTGCTTGTCTCTCTTCCGCCCCGCATACCGCCGGAAGCATTGCCGTCTCCGTAAGAGAAATAGGCATTCGCATTGTAAATCGCATCGAGCGCGAGATCCATGAGCCTATCCTCATCGGAGAGAAGATTGTCCGTTCCGCTCCCGTACTGTTTCCAGCGCTCCTCGCTCTCTCTTCCGAGGAGCAGTCTCCACTTTCGAATTCGCGCTTCGTTTTCGTCCATGTCCTGCCTCCCTAGAAATCGTCAAAGTCAAAGGATTCGAGCGCCTGACTTTCCTCTTGGCTGAGCTCCGCGTTCAGAACTTCGCTGAGCTGTTCCTTCTGTAAGCCCCAGAATTCCGCCAGATTCTCGGCGACCATATCCTTTTCGCCCGCCGTGTAAGTCGCGAAGGCACGGCGCAGAAAGACCATGGCGCGCTGCCAGCAGTCCTCGGGAATCGCATCGATATAGCGGCTCAGACTCTCCCAGACCACGCGCCGCACAATCAGCGCATAGTGATTTCGGAGCGAAAGTCCCTCGAACCAGAGCGCGCCGAGTTCCGCCCGAAGTCCGATTGACATGCGGCGGCTGATTTCCCGGGAAAGTTCTTCCTCGCCGAGGTCGCCGAGATCGAGGCGTATCGCCGTTGCAAGCCCCGAGAGCTTGGCGTTTAAATCATCCCGGCGCGAAAGCTCCCGAATGGCCTGCTCCCACTTTTCGCTCGGCAAGTCCTTTTCCACACTGAAGATACTCTGGATATCCTCGATGCTCCTTGCGAGATGCCCCGCCGCCTCGTCGTCGCAGAAGCAGGCGTCCGTAAGGGTAAGACTCGCGCGGAGCAAAAGGCGCTCCAAGATGGGGCGGAGCACCGAGACATCCGACTGCCTCACATCCCCGAACTGCAACATGCGCGAAAGAATTTTGGCTGTCCGCGCAATCTCCTCGATGGAAATCTGATCGATGCTCGCGCTGTCAAGACGGCTGACCGCCGCCTGCAAAAGTTCCGGCATGCCGCAGAGAAAAGCGCTCTCGAGGAGCTCCGTAATCTCCGCAATCTGTTCTGCCGCCGCGAGCCTCTCCTGCAAATCAAAGCTCACGGCGTGCGCGATCGTGTCGCCTTTTAAGACGGCCTCGGCGAGCTGCATCTCCGCCTCCGGCGTCCTGCTTACTACCCAGTTTTCCTCCCAGCTCGCATCCTGCTGTCTGCTGCCTTGCAAAGCGGCAAAACCGATGCCGAGGAGGCGTAGGCGCTGCAAAAAGAAGGAGCGGCGCAGCTGTAAAAAGGCGCTCTTCTCGCTCTTTGCGCGGCGATTTTCGCGGAGATCCAAGCGGAGCTTTTCCGCGACCGGGCCGAAATTCAGCTTTAAGTCCGCACACTGATCCGCAAAATCCTGCTGAATCGAAGTGAGCAGCCCGCTCTTCGGCACCTCTCCGATTTTCGTGCCGATATCGGTGAGCGCGAGTCCCTCGGCAATCTCGCCGAAGCTCCCGTGCCCCATGCAGGTCACCGCGGCATCCTGCAGCTCTTCGTGCGTCGGATATACCCCCTCGCGCAGCCTTGTGAGGCTCTCGGCGAGTAAGGTCGCCTCCAGCACTTCCGCCGAAGAGACCAGACCGCCCCGCTCCCGGATGTGTACGGCCAGCGCGGACAGATAACGCGCCGCGTGGCTCTCGGGCTTTCCCGCCGCAAGCGCTTTCCAGAGCAGTTCATAGTAGGCGGGCACACGGTTGCCGGCCGCATAGCCCGAGCGGCTTGATAAGCGCCGGTACGAGTAGGGCATCAGTGTGAGCTGCGCCTTGCACTGCGGCAGCTTTTGAAGCGCTGCATCGTCGAGCAGCTCCCCCGCGGAAAGTGCCGGTGTGTGAAAGGCACCGGTCAGAACGACCAGGCGGTCCGCCGGAATCCCCGCTGCGATTTTTTCCGCAATCACGCGGCGCATATAGGCCTCCCGGACCGCATTGTGCGCCTGTTCGAAACGCTCACCGGGCATGGCGGCCCGCACTTCTTCGCCGAAAATCCGGGAGCGCTCGAGATAGTCTCCGAGCGTCGGGCTCTGCTCGAGATAGCGCTCCCAGAAGCCCTCCATGTCGTCGGGTTCCGCGGCGCTCTCTGTCTCTTTTTCCGCTGCCTCGTCCCGTTTCCGGTCGAGATAACGCTCCACGGCGCCCTGTAGACCCAGCATATAGGAAGAAGGCAGATCGCAAAAGGCGACCGGAATTCCGAGTTCCCGCGCGGCAAGCAGCGCCCGGTACTCGGGAGAATAGACCGCAAACGGGTAGAGGACACTCCGCACCGGCGCCTCCGTCGTATAGGCCATCACGGCAAACGGCGGCTTCAGCGCCGGGTCCGCAAGCCGGTCAATGAGGCTTTCAAAGTCCGCAGGCGCCTCAATCAGAACGCAGGCGGGCCGCCTCTCCCGGAGCAGTTCCCGGATAAAGCGGGCGCCGGTCGGCGAGTGGTGGCGTATGCCGACAAAGACCGGCGCTCTTTCCCCGCTCTCCATGCCGCCCCTCTCTTCGCTCACAGCGAGCGGCAGGCGTCATAGAGCTTTGCCCACTCGCTGCCGCGCCGCTTCATGATGTGCTCGAGATACTCTTCCCATATTTTCTGATCCTTCTCTTCGTCTTTGACAATCGCACCCTGCAGCGCTGCCGCGAGGTCACTGTCTTGCACTTCGCCGGTGCCGAAGCTTCCGGCCAGCGCCATACTGTTCACGAGGAGCGAAATCGCCTCCGCAGTCGAGAGTACATTTTGCGTTGTCTTGACTTTCTGGGCACCGTCGATGGTCTGTCCCGCACGAAGCTCGCGGAATACCGTGCAGACCTTGCGGACGGCGGCCTCGGCCGGCAGGACTGCCGGCAGACGGAGTTCCGCCGAGAGCTGACGCAGGCGCGTCTCCACAATTTCGACCTCCGCCTCGAGGTTCTTCGGGCTCGGCAGAATTACCATGTTAAAGCGGCGCTTCAGCGCGGCGGACATTTCGTTCACGCCCTTGTCGCGCGTATTCGCGGTCGCAATCAGCGAGAAGCCGCGCAGGGCAGCCTGCTCGCGATTCAATTCCGGAATCGAAATCCGCTTCTCCGAGAGCAGGGAAATGAGAGCGTCCTGCACCTCCGGCGCGCAGCGGGAAATCTCCTCAAAGCGCGCAATCTTGCCCTCTTCCATCGCGCGGAAAATGGGCGTCTTTACGAGTGCCCGCTCACTCGGACCCTCGGCAATTAAGAGCGCGTAGTTCCAGGAGTAGCGAATCTGCTCCTCGGTCGTACCGGCCGTGCCCTGCACGACACGCCCCGAATCCCCGTTGATGGCTGCCGTCAAATGCTCCGAGAGCCAGGACTTTGCGGTGCCGGGCTCGCCGATTAAGAGGAGCGAGCGGTCCGTGAGAAGCGTTGCGACCGCAATCTCGACAATGCGGCGGTCGCCGATATACTTCGGGCTGATGACCTTGTCCCCTGCCTTGCCGCCGAGAATATAGGTGAGCACCGAGCGCGGCGACATATGCCACCCCTCGGGGACTTCGTTCTGTTCTGCTGCCATAAGTGCGGCAATCTCATCCGCAAACAGGCTCTCGGCCGCGCGACGCTGTACTTCCTTCTGTTCCATCCTGTCTCCTTTTCTTACCAAGTGAGCGCTCTCGGGTCCGTACCGTCCTTCAGCGCCTGAATCGCCGCGTAGAGCCTCTGTGTCGCGTTTCCGTAGTTGTTGCTCCGCATGTTCACGCCCTTATAGACCCGCTCCAAAAGAGCAATGAGTTCATCCTTCGGGAGTCCGATTGAAAGCGCCTGCTCACTGAGTTCCGTGAGGTCGTAGTTATAGAAACCGCGTCTCTGCCAAGTCTTTATGCTGCCGTCAAAGATCTTCGAGAAGTCCGTCCAAGCGTAGGCTTTCAGCCGCTGAATATCTTCCTCCGTCGCAGGGCGGTTCTGTACGTTTTTGTACTCCCAGGCACTCCAGAGTTCCTTAGCGTTTGGAATATCCTCCCGGTAGAGCGCGCGAAGCCCCTTTTCGTACTCACTGTAGCGCTTCTGTTGCAATAAAAGCGGATACCAGCGCGGGTCCATATGTTCCCGGCCGTATGCGGGACGGAGGCAGAAACTCTCCGTCGCCTCTAAAATGCCGTCCTGCCTTTCCTGCCTCTCCTGATTTTCCGCCTGCGAGCCGAGCGCAGCCTTCACTTGGCCAAGGAGTCCCTGCCTCTCCGCAAACAGCCCCGAGAATATTTCATAGACCTCTGCCGGCGTCTTTTCCTCCAGGGCGAGAAAAAAGTCCAGCTTGGTCTGTTCCCGCGGCGGCAGATCGGGAAGCAGGGTATGAAGCGCCGCGCGGAAGTCCGCACTGAGCGGAGTCTTCCAGAGTCTCGAATTGAGATAGACGCGGCGCACATGCGACACAATCGCGCCGGTTCGCGTGAGCTGTCGAAGAAGCGCCGGGCTCTCCATGTCGATTGCCGCATACCAGAGTTCCTTCATCTTTTCCAGATAGGTCCGGTTTTCCCTCTCCTTCTCGGCATCCGGATACATCTTCTCCATCTCTGCCGCGACGAGATCCGCTGCGTACGGGAAGGGGCAGTGCGCAATCGCATCGAGATAGCGCGCGGGCTTTTTGAGGAAATTCTCTCTGACCACTTCCTCGGCCTCCGGATATTTTGCGAGCGCCGCAATCACCGCGGCATGCGCCTTGTTTTTTTCGGTCTTCTCGAGAGACAGGAGGGTTCCGTAAAATTCCGGATGCGCGCCGAGCGCCGCAATCGCTGTCTCCTTCAGCTCTCCCTGCGATCTCGCAATGACATCCGTATAGAAGGACTCGCTCTCCCCGCCGCTCAGCACATCGATCAGCGTAAAGTAGCGGCACTGCAATCTTTCTTTCTGCTCCGGTGCAAAGGCGTGTCGAAGCAGGGGCAACATGCTCTGCGGTCGCTCCTCCCGGATCCAAGTCTCGACCGCATCCGCAAACTCCGCATAGCGGTCGCCGAGCGCACGGAGAAAGAGCTCCTGGAGTCTCAGATCCTCGAGATAGGGGCGCTTGCTGTCTCTTGCGGCCTTCAGCACTTCCATGCGCCCCTTGCCGCTCTCGGTCAGAGCAAGGCGTAATCCCTCGAGACTGCGATAGCTCTCCTGCCGATAATAGATCTCCGGGATTGCCTCCTTTTGCACAGCTTCCTCTAAGGGAACTTCGTCCCCGCTTCCCGCAACCTTGCTCTGCGTGAGCAGGACTGCGTCCAACAGAGCCAGTAAGTCCAGAAGCTGCGTGCCTCTTTCCTCCGCAGGCAAAAGAAGCTGTTCTCCGCGGCGCGCGAGTTCTTCTAAGACCTTCGCCTCACTGCGGTGATTCCCGAGTTCCGCGAGAGCGCGCGAAAAGCGGGGATCCTCCGCAATGCGTTCGCTTCCCGTGAGGGCACACTGAAAAAGACTCTCTCTCATCGAAGTCAATATTTCCGCATTCATGCGTTTCCCTCCCCGCTCAAAGCATGAGGCGGATGATGCCCCGCCCGGTCACCAGACTCTGCGGCAAAAAGCAGAGTTCCCGCCGCACTTCATCCGCAAAGAAGAGCCCGAAGACCGCGCTCTTCCCGGTATCAAATTGCGAGAGCAGGCGAAGCGCTACCTCACTGCCGTTAGCATCTGTGATGCGAAGCTGACTTCCCGCCGCATCCCTTAAGTAGACTGCCTCATCTTTTACCTCTATCTCCGAAAGCTGCAGGAGCGCCGGCGCTTTGTCCTCCGCAAGCACCGACTGAAGCGCCTTGATCGCCTGCTTTTCCGCCTGCGCAATGGGAGCCGCAAAGCCGATGATGCGCGCAAAATCCGTCGCTTCCGGCTGCTCCGCCGTCGCATCCTCGAGTCGAATGCGCGCTGCCTCGCCCGGGAAGGCCGGGTAGTAAGGGAAGCACTCCGCGCGGAGTCTCCGATCGGAGCTGTCCTTCTCCGCAATGTAGTTTTTTGCGCTGAGCGGTCTAAAGTTCATCTCGCGGTAAAGCGTTCCGTCCGCAAGCGAAATCCAATGTCCCAGATCCAGAAACTCCCGCTTCGCCTCGTCGTAGCGCACTTCGAAGGCAAGCTGCATCAGTGCTGTCTCGGAGAGCATTAGCCCGAGCGCCTCCAATTCTTCCTTCTTCCGCACGCCGCCGAGCGCATCGTAGAGCGGATTTGCGTCCGGCGCAGTCGCCTCCAGTCTCTCTGTTAAGTAGGCGCTGCCGCGGCGCACTAGGGTGCGAAGCTTTTCGAGCTCCCGCACCGCCTCTCTTAAATAGCGCTCCTTTTCGCCCTGCTCCCGCATATGCGCCGCCGCACCGAGTGCAAGGCTGAAGCGGCGAAAGAGCTGTTGCGGCCCGGAGAGATAGTTGTCACCGAGTCGCTTTACAAGGAGCGCATCCTCTTCCTTCGTATCCGTAAGACTCGAGAGTAAGCCGAGCTTCATGCGCCTGTTTAACGCCTCGTCAAGGAGAAGAAGGCCCTCAAGCTGTTTTTCCGTCTTCTTTCGGAAGGCAGTCTGTCCGCTCACACTCTTTTTCTTTGCCTGCGGCTTTCCCTCGGCAAGCTCGGCCTTTTCTTCGCTCTTTTTCTCATCCCGCTTTTTGAGCTTTTCCTGCTTCTTTACGATATCCTCGGGGATTTCTGTCTCTGCAAAGTCCTTGCCCGCGGCAATTTCAAAGAGGAGGGCAATCCCGTGCTTGCAGGGAAACTGACGGCTCGGGCAGCTGCAGCGTATCACCGGCGCCTTGCCCTCTTCAAAGCAGGCGGAAACCTGATAGAGGCTCTTTCCGGAGCCCTTACAGCTGCCTGCGTAGTAACTCTCGTCCTTGGAACAAACCCGCTCCGTAAAGGCACCGCTGTCCGAAATTTTCTTTCCGTTTCGAAAAGCGCTGTCATTGGGGGCAAGCGGACGTATTTCCTGTTCGCTGAGTATTCTCATTCCTCTCCTCCTGCGCTGTGATTGTTAGCTATCCCTTCATTATCCCAAAAAAATACAGCTACCGCAACACGCCGTAGCTGTATTCTAAAACTCACTTTTTTGTTTTCTTCCGCACCGAATAGCCGTAAGTACCGAGCAGCGTGCCGAGTGCATAGTACTCCCCGTGGGAATACGCGACCAGCTTGGCCTTTTCGAGACAGAACTTTCCCTTCTCGTCCATCAGGCTCTTGTCCACATCGACCGCAAGCACTTCCGCGAGAAAGAGGTCGTGGGTCCCCAGCGGGATACGCTCTGTCACGCGGCACTCGAGATTCACAGGACTCTCCTTGACGAGCGGTGCCTTGATTTTAGATGCCTTCTCCTCGGTCAGTCCGAGAAGCTCCCACTTATTGCAATCGCGCCCCGAGCGCACGCCTGCCTCATCGGCCTTTCGGACCAGCGCCTCTGTCGTCAGATTGATTGCGAACTCGCCGCTCTCCACCAGAAGACGGTGGGAGTGACGCTCCGGACGAACGGAGATCGACACCATCGGCGGATCGGAGCACACGGTCCCCGCCCACGCGACGGTGATCAGATTGCTGCTTCCGTCGTTGCCGCGGCAGCTCACCATGACTGCCGGCACCGGATACAGCATGTTTCCGCCGCGCCACACTTCCTTTGCCATCGTTTCTCCTCTTTCTTCTCCACTGTTTTTTCGGTTCCGGCGGCGCGGGCGAATCGCCGCCCTCGCCGATTGCCCGTGCAATGGCCTCGACCACTTTCCGCGTGCTGAGTCCGTTCTCATCGATCACAAGATCGGCATACTTCTCATAGAGCACCGTGCGCTCCCGGTAGAGATCCCGGAGTGTCTGTCCCTCTTTGATGCTGACGCCGCGCGCAGTCAGATCTCCGAGCCGCCGCTGAATGGCGGGGTAGGAGAGCTTCAGATAAATGACTTTTCCGAGCGCCTTGAGTCTGGCCATCGCCTTCTCGCCGTATATCACCGAGCCGCCTGGCGCAATCACGGCATTTTCCGTCTCGAGCGCCGCCAGGGTCTCATCTTCCAACGCGCGAAACCCGTCGTCCCCGCGCTCGGCAATCAGATCCTTTAAGAGCTTTCCGCTCTGCTCCTGAATCAGAAGGTCGCCGTCTATAAAACGGCGACCTGTCTTTTTTGCAAGCACAACGCCGACGGAGCTCTTGCCGGAAGCCGGCATCCCGATCAGCGTGAGGCAATTCTTAGTCATAGAGCTTCTCCGGATACCGGCCGCTCTCAATCAGCGCGCGAATCGCCGCGACGACCGTCGGCTTGTCCTCCTGATAGGTCACGCCGAACCATTTGTCGTGGGTCGGCAGCACTTTGACACTGCCTCTGCCGCTCTGGATGCAGCTGTCCACGATGCTCGGCAGGAGGTATTCGCTCTTTTGCTCCGTGCCGTGCGCCTGCAAAAAGGCCGGGAAGCCCTCGGCGAGGACGTCGAGAAACTGCGGCGGCAGGCCCCACATATTCATCGAGACGTACTGCTCGGGCGTCAGAGAGACCGGATTGCCCGCGCCGTCCTTGGCCTGCAGACCCTCCTCCGTCATACGGATCTCAAAGGTTTCGCGGACACTCTTCAGCATATGTCTCTCATCGACTTCGCAGACACCGCGCGTCACTGTGCCGTTGTCCGAGAGCGTGTTCTTCAGAATGAAGCCCGCCATGCACATGTCGAGATGCCCGCCGCCCTGCAGCATCTCTTCCGTCATGTACTTGTGGACCGCGCGGAAGCCCTCCGGACCGTAGTAATCGTCCGCGTTGATGACCACGAACGGCTCATTGACCTTGCCGCGCACCGATAATAACGCCTGACCGGTGCCCCAGGGCTTCTTTCTGCCCTCCGGCACGGAGAAGCCCGCCGGCAGATCGTCGATCTCCTGGAACGCATAGTCGGTCTCGATGACCTTTGAGATGCGGTCGCCGATGATGCTCTTAAAGTCCTGCTCGAGGTCCTTGCGGATGATGAACACAACCTTGTCAAAGCCCGCGCGCTTCGCATCATAGATCGCATAGTCCATGATAATCTCGCCGTTCGGTCCCATCGGCGTGAGCTGCTTGATGCCGCCGCCGAAGCGGGAGCCGATGCCTGCCGCGAGCACCACCAGTGTCGTTTTCATATGCATTTCCTCCTGTGATCGCCTGCTTTCCTTTCAAAGCGTGCGCAATATACTTCCATGATACGCGATTTTACGATATTTCGCGACTATTTTCTTAAAAGGAACTAATTGCATCGTCGCTGTGATCCTCGGCAATCGAGCGGATTTCGACCTCATAGCCGCCCTGCGGCAGGCTGACTTGCACGCGGTCGCCGACCTTGTGTCCGAGCAGCGCCTTGCCGAGCGGCGACTCGATCGAGATGCGCCCCTCCGTCGTCTCGCTGCGAATCGAAGTCACGACCTTGTAACGCTCACTCTCGTCCTCATCGACAAAATAGACTTCCACCATCTTATTGAGCCCGACTTCATCGGCCGCGGCGCGATCCTCAATGATGGTCGCAAACTTCAGCATACGCTCCAGATAGCCGATGCGGCTCTCATTCCGGTTCTTTTCCCGCTTTGCGGCGTAATACTCAAAGTTTTCGGAGAGATCGCCCTGCGCCCTCGCCTCCTTGACTGCCTGAATCAGTTCGGGGCGCAGCACAAGCTTGCGGTGCTCAATCTCCTCTTCTATCTTTTTGACATCCGCCTTTGTCAGTTTTTCTCCCATCGCTTCCTCCCCGGGCAAACAGCCCGCCGCACAGGAAAAGGGAAGTCTTCCCTGCCGTTCGGAAGACTTCCCCGCACGTTCCGGTGCTGTCTTATTTTGTAAAATACTGCGTAACGCCGTCCGCAAGCCCCTCGGCGAGCTTTCGGAGTGTCGCCTCGCTGTGATCCGAGACTTTATCGCCGAGCTCAATGTCCACGCTCGGCACCGTCGAATACGAGGTCTGCGTGAGATCCACATCCATCGAGCCGCTGCCGAAAATTTTGACGCCCTTGCCGCGGAGACCGCCGATCAGCGCCTCGCCGAAGGCCTCGCTCTTTTGCCAGGTCGAGGAGACCGGATCCATCTTCTTCATGCCGTCCGGCACGCTCATGAAATACGCGCCCTTATCGGAAGAGGTGCTGTCCCAGTGAACCGCAATGTGGCAGGCCGCATAGTTGTTCGCGAGCACCGTGCGGGCAATGTTGTCGAGCTGCACATCGCTGCCCTCGCGTATCATGAGGACACTGAAGCCCCGCTTTAAGAGCACATCGCGGAGAATCTGTGCCTCCTGCAAAGTGACCCGGCTCTCCGGCGTGCCGTCCTGAAACGTCATGCCCGAGGAGACCGCCATGGACTCCACCGCTCCGCGCTGGTTCGTGCCGCCCGTGACCTTCGGGCTGCCGTCCGGGTGCGAGAGCGTCTTCACGCGCTCACCGCCGCTCGTGCCATGCCCCGCATTCACGCAGATTACCTTATCACCGTAGGCTCCCTTGGTATTCTTATAGAGCTTTGCGGTCCCCGTCTTAATCTTCGAGGACGAGGCAAAGCGCAGGTTGTCGCTGAGCGAAATGTCGCTGACCGTGACACCTTCCGGGACAGAGACCGGCGTACTCGCCGCTGCCGTTGCCGTGCTCGCCGCCGCGCTGTTTCCGCTGCTCAAGTAACGGCTCGCGACATAGTAATTCTTGCCGCCGAGCGAAATGCGCGCCCACTCTCCGGAAAGTCCGTTCACCTGTACCGCCGTGCCGTGCGTCAGGCTCCGCACCCGGCTCGCGCCGGCCGAAGGCTCTGTCCGCACATTCAGGCTGCTCGCGCTGACATACATCTGCTGATTGACCGATTGAAACGAAGCTGCCGCTGCGCCGAACGAAAGTGCCGCACAGAGCGAGACTGTCACTGCCGCTGTCAGATATGCTTTTCTCATCTTTTCTCCTCTCACTCGCGCCCCACACGCGTTTCTATCTATCTTAAAGTTACTTGCGGTGCGCCGCAAGCGACAATACTCTTAAGAAAAAGAGACGGCTTTCGCCGTCTCTCGTAAGTTTGACTCACGGTAAAACTACGGTAGCGGTCGCCGGGAGCTCCTTGGTCGAAGCCTTGAACTCTCCTTTTGCCGCCGCGCCGCTCTCGCTGAACGCACCGTAGACCTGCTCGAACTGACCCTCCGGGGCCTGCGCGATGTACATACCGCCCTTTGCGTACTGGCGGAGTACCGCTTTCATCGCCTCCGGCTGAATGGCCACACAGCCCGCCGTGCTCGGTTTGTCGTTGCTCGTGCAGTGCAAAAAGAGCGCGGAGCCCGTGCCGGGCTGGCGATTGTCCTTGTTAAAGCCGGTGTTCAGCGCATAGGCGTAGATGTTCTTTGCCCAGTCCTCCCAGAGCTTTTCCCCCTTCTGCTCGGCCGCCTTGGCCGCGCTCTCGAGGCGATTAGTGCGGTCGGACCAGTACTGGCGCTTTGCCTCCGCCTGAATGTGCGTGTAATCGGACGGGAAACCCTCCTCGGCCGCATTTCGTCCGAAGGGCGTATCGGTCTTCCAGAGTCCGATCGGGGTCGTACCGTCGCCGGTTTTCCGCTCTGCGGACATACCGCCGTAGCCGTAGACTCCCGCGGACTGAATCTTTGCCTGCCACTGCCCCGCCTCATCTTTGACAAAGACCGTGACGCGCGCCTTATTCCAGCGCGACTCATCGCTCACCTTGGTCTCGCGATAGGTGTCCTTGCCGCCCTTGACCGCAAAGCCCTCGACGACAATCAGGGACTTGGCATCCGCCGGGAGTGTGAACCGGGACACATCATAGCTCAGCGCCGTCACATCAATCTTCTTCTGATCGGATGCCGCCGCCGTGTTATCCGCTGCCGCCGCGGTCGTCGCCGTGCTGTCCTTCGGCTTCGACGGCGCCAGGAGTGCCTGCGTTGCGCTGCCGTTTTTCTGCGCGGCTTTGCTGCTGCCCTGATTCAGCGCAGGCACGGTGCTCTCCTGCGCGGTCTTCGCCTTGCTCGCCTCTGTGGCTTTCGCTGCGCTATTTTGCAAAGCCGCTGTCGTTTCCTGCGGCTTTGCCTCCGCCTTAATTTCATTCTTCTCGGTCTTTGCCTCGCGCGGCGCATAGACTTCATCGATCGGCTTTTCCACCCGACCGCGCCGCGCTGCGGTATCGCTCTCAGTCTGCTTGACCTCCCCGGCCTTCACGATTTTTCCGATTGCCGCATAACTCGTCACATTTCCGAGCAAAACACTGCCACAGAGCAGTGTTGCCGCTGCCGTTGCCTGCAAGTGTCTCAGTTTCATGATGGTTTACTCCTTTCGCAATTCAGTCTGCCTACCGCGCCATGCTTACCTGCGCCTTGTGGCCAGCCAGTAAATCAGGACCAGATCCAGAACCGCTATGATTGCCCGCGGCGGGACAGCCGGGATATCGTTTGCAATCCGAGCGCTGACACAAAGCATTGCGAGACCGAACAGAGCCGGTAACTGCTGCCGAAATCGCCTGTCCCGTGCGGCACTGCGCTTCTCCGTCTCTTCCTCACCCGGCAGTTTCGGCCACTCCGGTAATTTCGGTTCTTCTTTTCCCAAGCTTCTCACCTCCGCGACCTTGCTTCTATGAAAAAATCCCCGCAACCCGTCGTCAAGGGAGTGACGGCAGATTGCGGGGAGAAGCGAGAGCGATAGACGGGACTCGAACCCGCGGTCTCGACCTTGGCAAGGTCGCGCGTTACCAACTACGCCACTATCGCGTCTGTCCATATCTCGGACATTCAGAGTATAGCATAGCCTCTCTCGCACGGCAAGTCTTTTTTATGACGGTGCCGTGCCGAGATAAATCCCCGCCGAATTTTTGGTCACATAGACCAGAATCATACCGTCCTCGAGGACATAGCGGACATGCCCCACATTGTAGCCGTTTTCATAGGTTAACATAACGCGCTTCACGCTCTGCGGAATCGAATCCGCCAGTTTCCAGTAGGGGAGTCGGAGCAATTTTTCCTCGGCGCCCGTGTAGACAAAAATCAGTGCCTGCTCCCGCCCGTAGACTCTGCCGTAGCAGACCAGATCCTGCTCCATGAGGAGCGGAATCAGAGAACCGCGGCGAAGTGCCGCCGAGTTGCGGTGCAGCTTGCTGAGGTAGCGGTGATATTCGAGGAGCTCCAGATTCTCGTGCCCCCAGGGATAACTCCGCCGACTGTCCGGGTCCGTAAAGCCGCAGACACCGACTTCATCACCGTAGTACATGGTCGGCGCACCGGGCCAGGTAAAGAGCATCAGTGCCGCCTGCCGCATCACAGAGAGCTGCACGCCCTCTTCCGCCGCCGCCGAACCGAGTTCCGCGAGTCTCCCGACTTTGCCGTTGGTCCGCGTCAAAAAGCGCGAGTGGTCGTGGTTCGAGAGCTGGTTCATTGCCGTGTGGAGCGAGGGCTCCGGCAGTTTTGCCATTGCAAGGCTCATCTTGTCCCAGAAGTACGCGCCGTTGCCGCGAAGCCCGGGATCCCTGCTGTCCGAATGCTTCTCCATGCCGGTCAGAAACCAGCTGACCGGCTCCATAAAGCCGTCGTAATTCATCACGGAGTCCCACTCCCTGCCGTTTAGCCAGGACGCCGGACTTCCGTAGTGCTCCGCCAGAATCAGCGCATCCTCTCGCACGGCCTTGATGCGGCTGCGGAAGCGCTGCCAGAAACTGTGATTATAGTCCGGCGAGTGCCCGAGATCGGCGGCGACATCGAGGCGCCAGCCGTCCGCCTGATAGGGCGGCTTTAACCACTTTTCGCCGACTTCCAAAATCTGTTCCGCGAGTTCGGGGCTCGCCTCGTAGTTTAACTTGGGCAAGGTGTCATTGTCCCACCAGCCGTCATAGCTCTTGTTGTCCGGCCAGGCCTCCGGGCGGTTGTCGGCAAAGACAAAATACTTGCGATACGGGCTGTCGGGCGTCAGATACGCGCCCGGCGCATAGCCGCCCTCGCGCGCATAAATTTTTTCGCGGTCCAGCCACTTATGGAAGGAACCGCAGTGGTTAAAGACGCCGTCCAGGAGAATGCGGAACCCGAAGCGGTGAGCCTCCTCGGTAAATGCCGCAAAAAAGCGGTCGGACGCCTCGAGATTCTTCGGATCCGCGCTCCGCTTCTGGTAGCGCGTCGCATTGAGGTTATCACCCGCCTCCGCCGGAAGCAGCTCTCCGCCGTCCTCCGCAATCACCGTGAGATGCGGATCGATGTGCTCATAATCCTGGGTGTCGTATTTGTGATTGGACGGCGACACAAAGAGCGGATTGAAATAGATGACTTCGACGCCGAGGTTTTTTAAATAGGCGAACTTTTCGCGCACGCCCGAGAGATCGCCCCCGTAAAAATAGCCGACATCGAAGGCCGAGGGCTTTTCATCCCAGTTCTCGATGTGCTGCACCGGGAGCCCAATGTAGAGATACTCGTCCGTATCCACATCGTTTGCGGAATTGCCGTCCCGGAAACGATCCACAAAAATCTGGTACATCACGGCGCCCTTGGCCCAGTCCGGCGTCCGAAACCCCGGAATGTGCTGGAAGCAGAGTTCGGGGCGCGCCGTTTTACTGCTTCCCCGCCTGTCGTAGTAGAGCTTTTCTCCGCTCTCTCCGTCCTCAATCAAAAAGAGCCAGGAGACCGGACTCTCTGTCACAAACGTACAGGCGTATTCGCGAAAGCGGCTGCCGCCGCTGACCGGCGAGAGCGAAACCGTCTCTTCTCTCTCCTGTAACAGCAAACTCACGCGAAGCTTGTCGGCGAGTGCCGCGCGAAACCGCACCCGCAGGGTACAGCAGCTCCCCTGTATCCACTCCGTGACGTAATGTTCATTTGTGTCGCTGAAAAATGCGTTTCTATCCATGCCCTATGCCAACTTCCTTCTGTTTTTCCGAGCAGTCGCGCGGCGCATATTCCAAGCTGTCCCGATGCAATGTCCCCTGTTGTCGCTTGCTTCGCGGTAACACTCGTCTGTGATGCGTTTTTCTTTCCTGTCACGAAAGAGCTCTGATCTCCTCGCTGTCTTCTGCTTTGCCCTGTAACACCTCTCTGCGGAAATTGCCCCGCCTTTGTCCCGGACTGTCCCTGTCCGGCGTACGGTACTTCTCTTATGCTTTTTCGTCTTCGAACTCGACGACGCCGATGTACGGATAATTCCGGTATTTCTGATCGTAGTCGAGGCCGTAGCCGACCACGAAGCGGTCCGGAATCGTGAAGCAGACATAGTCCACTGTGACCTGCTTCTTCACGCGGCGCTCCGGCTTGTCGAGCAGGGTGCAGAGGTGAATGTCCTTCGGCCCTCTCTTTTCCAGCACCTCGATGAGGTAGGCGAGCGTGCGGCCGGTGTCGATGATGTCCTCGACAATCAGGACGTGCTTGTTCTCGAGCGACTCGTCGAGATCCTTGACAATCCGCACCACGCCGCTCGACTCCGTGCCGTTGTAGCTCGAGACCGACATAAAATCAAACGAGACCGGCATCGTGAGCCGCTTCGCGAGCTCGCACATGAACATCGCGCCGCCCTTCAGAATGCAGATGAGGTGCAGCGGCGTGTCGCCGTAATCGCGGTTAATCTGATCCGCAACCTCCTGAATTCTTTGGTTGACCTCTTCCTCCCGAAACATTATCTTCACATGTTCTCCCATGTTTCTTCCCCTTCGTATCGCAATTCCAAGATTGTTGTTGTCGTCTCGTCCACCTGATACAGAGCACTCCGCCGAAGGCCGATTGCCCAGATAATCTCCCCCTTTGCCGTGAGCAGCGGGAGCCGTTCCCGCAATTCTACCGGCACGTTCTTCTCTGTCATAAGCGCGCGGAGACTCTTGTGCCCGCCGCCCCGCAGTGCAAGTTGATCGCCCGGACGGCGCGTCCTGATTTCATAATCCGCCGGCATCTTGTCCCGGTCAAACCACTGGAGGAAGCGCCCGCCGGGAATCGGTTCCCCCTGCACATACGGAAAGATTCGGGCGTGAAGCCTCTTCCGCACAGCCGCTTCCGAAAAGACAGGATACTCCGCCGTTCCTTCCGGTCGAAACAGAACAAGGCGCTCGCCCCGCCGCTCCGCAAAAAGCCCCTGCGGGAGAGAGACGCGCTTGCCCCGCACCTTGCCGGCAAGTGCCTGCAGAGCTTCCGTGTGCCGCGCGGTGAAGTTCTGCCTGCTTCCCCCGGCTGCTTCGAGGAGTTGCCAGAGGAGATAGCTTCGAACAATCGACGGCTCCCGGTTCAGCAGCACGCAGTCACAGCTCGCGCCACCCTTTTCACGCCGTATGAGTCTGTCCGCCTTTTCGCGCGACAGTGCCTCGAAATAGGCGTCGGCCTCGCGGAAATACTGTCCCGCACGAGCCAGGTGAGACACTGCCTCCGCGTTGATTTCCGCGCAAAGGCGCGGCAGAATCTCTCTCCGCAGGCGGTTTCTCGCAAAGAGCGCTGTCGCATTGCTCTCGTCCTCCACATGCGGCTGGTGAAGCCGCGCGAGATAGGCCTCAATCTCCCGCCTGGAGACCGCGAGCAGCGGGCGCACAATGCGCCCCCGTCTTGGCGGAATCCCGGCAGCGCCTTTCAGGCCGCTCCCGCGGGCCAGCTGTAAGAGCACAGTCTCCGCCGCATCCTCTTCCGTGTGTGCGGTCGCAATCTTGACCGGGCGTCCGAGGTCTTTTCCCCAGCGTTCTGCTGTCTCTTCGAGTGCCGCATAGCGGAGTTCCCGCCCGATGTCCTCGAGAGATCGGTGCGCGGACACAGCCGCGCTACGCACATCAACTTCTGCCAGAAAAAACGGGATTTTCTTTTCCGCGCAGAGCGCCTCGACAAAGGCAGCATCCCGCGCCGCCGTTTCGCCCCGGAGCCCGTGGTTTACATGGAGTACCGCGAGTCTCAGGTTCAGCGCCTCGCGGAGCGCCGCGAGACAGCAGAGCAACGCCGTCGAGTCGGCGCCGCCGCTCACCGCGAGCAACAGGGCATCGCTTTCTTCGATTACGCCGCTTTGCCGCACCGCCGCTTCCAAGCTGTCCCGCACCTTCTTTCTCCCCACCGTCTGCCTCAGTGCTCTACTTTAAAGATCACTTCGCCGGGGTCCGCGAGTCCCAACTTCTCTTTTGCCACTTTCACGACATACTCTTTGGTGTCGACGATGGCGCTGTCTTTTTGGAGGGAATCGTTTCGCTCGACCTCACTCTGATACTTTGCTGCCAATTCCTTGGTCTGTTTTTCGATTTTTTCCGCCCGCTCTATGTTTTTCTGACAGCGCTGCAGTACCAGCACCGCAAGCAGCATCAGCGGCAGAACATAGAGAGCCGCCAAAAAACGGGCTCTGAAACTTTTCTTTTTCCGGGCTTTTTTTTGATTCCGAACCATACCTCTGCCCCCTCTCGTCGCATACATCCCCTATTTTTATTTTACTCCAGACAGGGCATTTTTTCAATTTTATGCAAAAAAACGCGCCGCCTTGACTGCAGGCGACGCTGTTTTTCTTGGAAGCTCCGGAATCACAGATAGCGAAACAATTCCTTTGCTTCTTCTTTTTTGGTGGTCTCCGCAAGGTCTAAGACCTCCGCCTTGACCGTGTGCTGCCCGAAAAGTAGTTCAAGGACATCTCCCTTTTTGACTTCATAGGAGGCCTTGACCGCTTTGCCGTTCACCAGCACTCGTCCTGCGTCGCACGCCTCGTTCGCGACCGTGCGGCGCTTAATCAGGCGGGAGACTTTCAGAAACTTGTCTATTCTCATCTCAGGCGTTGACAGCGTCCTTCAGAGCCTTGCCGGCCTTGAACTTCGGGGTCTTTGCAGCGGCAATCTTCATGCTCTCGCCTGTTCTCGGATTTCTGCCCTCGCGCGCAGGTCTCTCGGAAATCTCGAAGGTTCCGAAGCCGACAAGCTGGATCTTCTCTCCCTTGACGAGCTCCTGCTCGACAGTCTCCGTGAATGCCTTCAGTGCTGCCTCGGCATCCTTCTTGGAAATCTCTGCCTTCTCTGCGATCGCAGCTACCAACTCGGTCTTATTCATCCTTGAATCCTCCTGTGTTATGGTTCCTTTTACTCTTTACCTTTATAGCGGGGCTCTTCCCTGTTGTCAATATCCAAGGTCGTTTTTTCAGGCAAAAGCGCCTCAAAACGCTGAAAAAGCGCCAGTGTTTCCCGCAACATCGCATCCTCCGCGCGCCGCGCGCTCTGCTTGGTCAGCAGGAATTCGACCGGGCGCGCCGGGCGCACCGAGAGGTGACCGGCGTAGTCGGAGAGCAGGCCGGGCAGCTTTTCCGTGTCGAGCACCGCAGTCTCTGCCATCGTGACGCGGGTGCTCTCGCGCTTCACCTTGACTTCGGATGCCCGCACCTTTTCCGCCGAAGCGCGAATCCGGGCAATCAGCAGGAGATTTGTGACTTCGATCGGCATGTCGCCGAAGCGGTCAATCAGCTCATCCTGCATCTCCCGCTCGTCCTCTTCGTTTTGAATCAGCGCGATTCTCTGGTAGAGGTCAAGCTTCTGCTCTTCGCTCTTCACATAACTGTCCGGAATATAGGCGCTCGCCTCGGCTTCGACCGTCGCGCGCACGGTCTCCTCCTCTTCCTCCGCTTCCTGACCGGTCAGACGGCGCACCGCCTGATTCAGGAGCTTGCAGTAGAGGTCATAGCCGACCGCCTGCATGTGGCCGTGCTGCTCGGCGCCGAGCACATTGCCCGCGCCGCGAATCTCCAGGTCGCGCATGGCAATTCGTATGCCGCTGCCAAGCTCCGTGAACTCGCGAATCGCGCGGAGCCGCTTCTCGGCCTCTTCGCGGAGCAGCTTGCCCCGCTGGTAGAGTAAAAAGGCATAGCCGATTCGCGAGGATCTACCGACGCGCCCCCTGAGCTGGTAGAGCTGGGAGAGCCCGAAGCGGTCCGCCTGTTCAATGATGATGGTGTTGACATTCGGAATGTCGAGGCCGGTCTCGATGATCGTCGTCGTGACGAGCACATCGATTTCGCCGTTCATGAAATCCAGCATGATGCGCTCCAGTTCGCGCTCCTGCATTTTCCCGTGCGCATAGGCGACCTCCGCATCCGGGAGCTCCGCCGCGAGCTTTGCCGCAATTTCCGGCAGACGGCTGATCTTATTGCAGACATAGTAGACCTGGCCGCCCCGGTTCAGCTCGCGTTGCACGGCCTCCCGCACAATCGCAGGGCTTTGTTCCATCACATAGGTCTGCACCGGCTGCCTGTCCTGCGGCGGCTCGGAGAGAACCGAGAGCTCTCGTATGCCCGCGAGACTCATGTGCAGTGTCCGCGGAATCGGCGTCGCCGAGAGCGTCAGCACATTGACGTCCTTCCGGAGCTGCTTCACCTTCTCCTTGTGCGCGACGCCGAAGCGCTGCTCCTCATCGATGATGAGAAGCCCGAGCTTATGGGGTTTGATGTCCTTTGAGAGCACGCGGTGGGTGCCGATCAGGATATCGACCGTTCCGCGCGAAAAATCCGCGAGCGTCTTTTTCTGCTCGGTGGCGCTCCGGAAACGGCACAGGAGATCGATTCGCACCGGAAAGTCTTTTAAGCGCTGCGAGAAATTGTTGTAGTGCTGCTGGGCGAGTATCGTGGTCGGCACGAGGAAAATGACCTGATAGCCTTCCTGCACGACCTTGAAGGCCGCGCGGAGCGCGATCTCGGTTTTGCCGTAGCCGACGTCGCCGCAGACCAGGCGGTCCATGATCTTTCCCTCCTCGAGGTCCTCCTTCACATCGGCAATCGCCTGCAGCTGATCTCCGGTCTCCGCATAGGGGAAGAGTTCTTCAAATTCGGTCTGCCACACCGTGTCCGGGCCGTAGCGATGCCCCTTCTCCTTGAGCCGTGCGGCGTACAGGGTCACCAGTTCCTTTGCGATTTCCCGCACGGCGCGCTTCACGCGCGTCTTGGTTCTGCTCCACTCCGGGCTGCCGAGGCGGTTTAACTTCGGCACGACGGCCTCCGCCGAAGCGTATTTCTGAATCGCGTCGAGGCGGGTCGCCGGGACATAGAAGTTGTCGCCGTCCTTGTACTCGATTTTGATATAGTCCCGCGCGACGCCGTCGGTCTCTATCTTCTCGACGCCGCGGTAGATGCCGAGGCCGTTCTCCTCGTGTACCACGTAGTCCCCGACCGCGAGTTCCGAGAGCGCGGAAATCCGGCTGCCCGCCTGCTCTGCCTTCCGCTTCCGCGACTTCTTCTCCTTCCGCCGCCCGAAGAGATCGCTCTCCGCAAGGAGCGCGAAGCGGAGCAGCGGGTACTCAAAGCCCCGGTGCAGCTTTCCCTGTAGCAGCAGAATACTGCCGGGCTCTGCGGCGGGTAACTCGTCTGTGTCCTCGTCCGGACAATACGCCGAGAGCTCATAGCTCCTCAGATTTTCGGCGAGTCGCCGTGCCCTGGTTCTGGACGGCGTCATCAGAATCACGGCCCAGCGCTCTCTCCGATAGCGCCGCAAGTCTTCTAACAGCAAGTCGAAATTGCCGGGGAAACTCGCCACGCTCTTTGCGGCAATCGAGAACTCACTGCGGATTTTAAAATCCGGCAGACGCGTGTCCAGTCCCGCGAGACAAACCGTCCGGCTGCTCTGCAAGTCCTCAAAGAGCAGGTCCGCCGTCACAATCGCCTCCGCCGCCTGCTGCGTCTCCGCCTTGCCCTCCGCACTCTCGAGATATTCCCGCTCCACTTCGCGCGCTCTCTCGCGGAGGCGCGCCGGTTCGTCCAGAATCAGCAGACTGTTGTCCCCCGAAAAATAGCGCAAAAAGGAGTCGCTGCCGCCGAGCAGCTCCTCCTGTGCCGGGTAAATCCGGATTTCTTCCGCGGGCTCCGTGGAGCGCTGCGTCTCCGCGTCGAAGTAGCGCATGGAGTCGATTTCATCGTCCCAGAGTTCGATTCGCACCGGTGCGTCTCCGGTGACCGGAAACACATCCAGAATGCCGCCGCGCACCGAAAACTGACCGCGCCCGTCCACCTCGGCCGTCCGCTCATAGCCAAGCGCCGAGAGTTCCTTGACAGTCTCACTGAGCTGCAGACGGTCGCTCGCCGTGATCCGGAGGCAGCGGCGCAAAAAGCGCTCCGGCGCCTCCAGTTTGTCCATCAGACCGTCAATCGTCGTCACGACAAACCCGCTCCCGCTCTCCGCAATGCGGCGGCGGATATCAATCCGGAGCGCGGAGAGCTCGTTGCTGCGCACATCCGCCGCGAAAAAGAGCAAATCCTTCGCGGGATAGAGCAGCGCATCGGCGCCGAAGCTCTGCAGATCTTCCTGTAGCTCCCGCGCCCGCACCTCGTCGTAGGACACCAATAATTTAAGAGGGTACCGCTCGTCGCCGAGTGCCTCGGCAAACTGTCCCTTTGCGGCGTCCGCAAGACCGCTGACCAGCACCGGACCCTCGCGGCGCCGAAGCTTTTCCGTGAGCGCCCGGTAGACATCCAGCGCCTGCAGCGGATTCCGAAATCTGCTCATTGACCCTGCTCTTTCCGGTTCACCTTGTTCATCGTCCGGTCAACCCCTTCTTCGAGAATCGAAAGCACGGCCTCGGCGGCATCGCGGTAGGCCTGCTCCATCTTCTCGGCGTCCTCGCCCTTTGCGCGCCCCAGCACATAGTCCGCGAGATCCCAGCCCGCGGGCTTACTGCCCACGCCGACGCGGACGCGGATAAAATCGCCGGAGCCCAGGTTCGAGATAATCGACTTCAGCCCGTTGTGCCCGCCGGCACTGCCGCTCTTCCGGATCCGGAGTCTTCCCTCCGCGAGGTCGATGTCATCTGAAATCACGAGAATGTGATCCGGTGTCACCCGGTAAAAGGCCGCCGCACTGAGAAGGCTCTCCCCCGAGAGGTTCATATAGGTCTGGGGCTTTAAGAGCAACAGTTTTTCGCCCGCGTATATCGCTTTCCCGGCGAGCGCCTTGTGCTTCTTCTCCCAGTTTGAAACCTGCAGCTGTGCCGCGAGGCAGTCAATCACCTCGAAGCCTGCATTGTGTCTTGTCTTCTCATACTCCCGCCCGGGATTTCCCAGGCCCGCGATGATATACATCGTTCCCTCCTTCCGGACAGCGAAAACAGGGGCCTTGCATGCGCAAAGCCCCCGCTCTTTCCTGTGATGCTACCGGCGATCAATCCTCCGCGGAGAACTCATCCTTGCCGACGCCGCAGAGCGGACATACGAAATCCTCCGGGACATCCTCCCACTTGGTGCCTGCCGCAATGCCGTTATCCGGATCACCGGTCGTCTCATCGTAAACGTAACCGCAAACGTTGCAAATGTACTTCATCTCAATTCTCCTTTCAGTCTGCGCTTCGTCGCGCTTGTGTAGCCGATTGTACTCTATGTATCCACACTCCGCAAGTTGTCAGAACTGCCGGAAATATGACATCTTTGCTCCACATTTTGGGCATTTAGTGCTTTTTTCCGCCGAGATGCTCTCTCAGCTCCTGCAAAAGCTCCGCATGCCAGTTGGGTTTCAGCTCGGGAAAGGCATTCAACATGCGCCCGGTGCCAAAAAAGCGTGTCCTCTCCGCCCGCTTCTCGAGGAGCGCAAAGCGCGCCTCCGCCGCACTGCGCTGCCGTTCCAGCTCCGCCTTGGCGCGAATGCTGTCTTCGCCGATTCGCTGGCTCAGCCCGTCGGAGACCGCGCGAATCCGGTCTCTGAGTTTGCCGAGCTCACCGAGATCCCGGCTCAGTTTGTGCGCCGTCAGCACCGAGGCGACAAAGTCGACGAGCAGCGTGAGGTAGGCGAACGCCAGCAGCCACTGTCCGAGCGCGGGCGGAAACAGCCGCACATAGCCGCGCACCAGCGGATGCACAATGCGTATCATAAACACGGTGCCAAGCCCCCAGAGGATACTGAACCGCAGACAGATATAGCCGTGAAACTGAAACGGCTCCTTGCTGTAGTCCCACCAGCGCGCGTGGAAAAAGGTATTTAAGAGCCAGCCGCCGAGCAATTCGATTGAGGTCGTAAAGACAATACCCGCCAGAAAGAGAGTCGGCAATCCCACCGCTTCCTCCTGCCCGGGTGCGAGCACATTCATGAGTGCACAGATGGCCAGCATGCCGAAGCCGTAGATCGGGCAGACCGGGCCGTTTAAGAAACCGCGGTTGATGATTTTCCCAAGACGCAGCGCGTGAAACGCGACCTCCACGACCCAGCCAAGGAACGCATAAATCACAAAATAACAGAGTGCCTGATAGAGTGTCATTGCCTTCTCCCCGTTTTAAAAAAAGCCCGCACAGGTCTCCCCGCGCGGGCCAAGAAAACTTCGTTACTCTGCCTTGCCTTCTTCCTTCTGGCTTGCCTGGAACTGCAGGTACTCGTTCACATAGTCGACAACCTCATCCGCATTCATGCCGTGCACCATGCTCGCATCCTGCAAAGACTCCGCCTGCGAGGCCGGGCAGCTGATGCAACCCATGCCGCACTGCATCAGTGCGAATGCCGCATCCGGATACTTGCTGATGATTTCTCCGACCAACATGTCCTTTGTGACCAAAGCCTTCTTCTCTTCCGCCATATTTGCTCCTTCCGTATTGCTCCGCCGGAAACCCGGCCGCAACATTCTTGACAATTTCGATTCACATTGATTCTACCACAGCTGTCACAGCAGCCGCAAGTGGCTATGGCAACACGCCGTCAATTCTTCATCGAGACGCCGCGCATCGCATCGCCGCGCTGATTCTCCCCGAAGTGATAGTCGTTTCCGGGCAGAATCGCATTCAGAAGCACACCGGCAATCGAAGCGATGGCGAGCGCCGTCAGCGTAATCGGCGTGCCGAAGACCGTGAAGCTAAGTCCCTTCGAGAAACCGAGGCCCGAGACCAGAATGACGGCCGCGATGATGAGGTTACGGCTGTTCGAAAAGTCCACGCGGTTCTCGACCACGTTCCGGACGCCGATGGCCGAAATCATACCGTAGAGGATAAAGCTGATGCCGCCGATAATGGCTGTCGGCAACGAGGCCACGACTGCCGCAAAGCGCGGCACAAAGGAGAGCAGAATCGCATAGAGCGCCGCGAGCCGGATGACCCGCGGATCGTAGACATGCGAGAGCTCAAGGACGCCGGTGTTCTCGCCGTAGGTCGTATTCGCCGGACCGCCGAAAAATGCCGAGAGCGAGGTCGCAAGGCCGTCGCCGATCAGTGTACGGTGCAGACCCGGATCCTCAATGAAGTTTTCGCCGACGGTCGCCGAGATTGCCGAGATATCGCCGATGTGTTCCATCATCGTCGCAATCGCAATCGGCGCCATCACGAGAATCGCCGTCAGGTCAAACTTGCAGAGCTGAAACGGCGGCACGCCGAATATCGGGCTCCCCGCAATTCTCGAAAAATCCATGACCGCGCTGCCGTCCGCGTTCCGCAGACCAATCGCGTAGAAAATCAGCGCCGCCGCATAGGCGACCACGACGCCCATCAGAATCGGAATGATGCGGAATATACCCTTGCCCCAGATATTGAAGACCACAATCGTGCAGAGCGCAATCAGCGCGAGCAGCCAGTTGGTCTCTGCCGAGGAAATGGCCGTACCCGCGAGCGAAAGTCCGATGCAGATGATGATGGGGCCGGTCACGACCGGCGGCAAAAAGCGCATGACCCGCTTCACGCCGATCAGCTTGATCACCGCCGCGAGGACCAGGTACAAAAGCCCCGCGATCACAATGCCGCCGCAGGCATAGGGCAGCTTTTCCCCGTAACTCATATTCGCGTAGATGCCCGTGTTCAGCTCCGCTACGGTCGCGAAACCGCCGAGAAAGGCGAACGAGGAGCCGAGGAAAGCCGGCACCTTGAACTTCGAGCAGAGGTGAAAAAAGAGGGTTCCGGCCCCCGCCATGAAAAGCGTCACCTGAACGGACAGTCCCTCGCCGTGAAAATAGCTGTCCACGAGAATGGGCACCAGTACGGTCGCGCCGAACATCGCAAACATGTGTTGCAGGCCAAGCAGCAACATGCGCCCCCGCCCGAGCGTTCTCGCGTCATAAATGCCGCCCTGCTTCTTTTGATTCTCCATTGCTTCTATCTCCTTTTCAACTTGGCAGTTGTACGATAAAGTACATGACCTTATCCCGCCACTGCGCGCGGATCTGTCCCTTATACATGCGGACAATGCCCTCTGCCATCGAGAGCCCTATGCCGTAACCCTCTTTCCTGCAGTTGTGAGACTTGTCCTCGCGGTAAAAGCGGTCAAAAAAGCGACTGCAATCGACCTCTGCGCCCTCCGCATAATCATTTGAAATCGTGAGTACGCTGCCGCGCCAGTTTCCGCGCCGCACGAGTCGGATGCGCACGGTTCCGCCCTTGTCGCAATACTTGACCGCATTGTCGAGCAGAATGTTCACGAGCTCCGGGAGCTCCCGCTCCGTCGCAGTCGCCGTGACATTGTCCGCGATGTCGGCGCTGAGATGCTTCCCCTGCTGCTCCGCGACCGGATAAAAAGCCTCGGCGCTCTGCCGCACAGCTGCCGTAAAGCTCTGGCGGCTCAACTCCTTTTGGATGCCCTCCTCGACGCGCGTCAGCACAATGAGGTCATCCACAAGTCTGCTTAAACGCCGCACCTGGTGCAGAATGCTGTCCGTCCACTCGGAACTGCCGTGCATGATCTCGAGGAGCTCCACATTGGCGGAAATCACCGCAATCGGCGTCTTTAACTCATGGCTCGCATTCGTGATAAAGCGCTTCTGGCTCTCCATGTTCCGAACCACAGGCTCCACCGCCCGCGCCGAGAGCAGCAGCATGATGAAGCCGAACAGGAACAGCACCGCTCCCGATGCGAGGCAACTGTCCCGCCAGATGCGCCGCAACTCGCGAAAATCGCTGCTCACATCGAGAAAACAGAGCAGGGTCTTATCACTGCCTTCCCGGCGCAGGAAAAAATAATGCTGCTTGCCGTTCCAGAGGAGCCCCCGGGGTCTCGGCATATGGAGCGCGCGGATGCTGAGCGCCTGCAACTCCTCCGTCCCCATGCCGCCGAGGCTCATCACCGGCGTCAGGGCGGCACTCTCCTGTTCGTATTGGACCGAAAAATAGCGTGCCGCATGCGGCAGCTCTACTTCTTCTTCCGAACTGCCGATGCGCCCCGGTAGGGCGCCGCCGTAGTAGCTGATGAGTTCGAGCGTATCCATACTGTTCTCATAGAGGGAGAGATAGCTCATCCGGTTGACCAGCATCAGAACCAGCACCAGAACGGCAAACACGGCGCTCGTCGCGACCAGGACAAACTGCCGCTTCAGTTTTCGTGCCATTCCTGTTCTCCCTGTCTCAGGCATCCCGCTGCCGGAGCACAAAGCTGCCGCCGCGCTCCCCCTCAATCAGGAGATCCGCCTGAATCGCGCCAAGCTTCTGGCGAAGATACGAAATGTAGAGAAACAGCTGCTCATCGCCGCTCTCCTCGCTCTCGCCCCAGACCCGCCGGAAAAGTTCCTCGCTCCCGAGGAGCTTACCCGGGTTCCGTATGAAAATTTCCATGAGGCGTGCCTCCTTGCTGCCGATGCGGATGGAACTAAACGCCTTGAGCTCCTGCTCCCCCATGTCCAGGGTCACATTGCCGGCCTGAATGCGCTCTTCCTGATACCCCGAGCGCCGCGCCATGCTGCGGATCCGGGCGAGCAGCTCCCGCATCGCAAAGGGCTTTGTGAGATAATCATCTGCGCCTGCGTCGAGCCCCGTGATTTTGTCCTCAAGCTGGGTCTTCGCGGTCAGAATAATGATGGGCGTCCTGTCACCCTCCGCGCGAAGGGTCCGCACCACCGAGATGCCGTCCTGTCGCGGCATCATCACATCCATGACCATGCAGTCGTAGCTGCCGGCACGCGCCTTTCGGAGCGCTTCTTCTCCGTCATAGGCCGGATCCACCTCATTGCCCTGGTGGCGGAGAATCGCACAGACGGCGCGCGACAGCTCCACCTCGTCTTCGGCAAATAAAAGCTTCATGCTTCCTCCTTTCTGATCATATTGCGTATCGTCTGCATCGAGAGATCGCAGGAGGCCAGATCGTCCGCGACATGCTTTAACTCTGCCGCAATCAACGCGCGGTTGCCGCCCTCCCGCTTGTAGTGCATCTCGTGCTCGAGACTCGCCCAGGAGTCCATCGCAATCGTGCGAATCTGCACTTCGACAAAGAACTGTCCCGGCACCCGCCCGTAGAAATCCGGCGCATTGGTCTCGCAGCGGAGTATGAGATGCAGGCTCCGGTAACCGCTCGGCTTGACATTCTGAATATAGTCCTTTTCCTCCGCAATTTCCACACCCGGCAGTGCCGCGAGTTTTGCCTTCACGCGGTAGATGTCGTCGACAAAGCGGGTCACAATCCGGAGGCCGATTGCGTCGGTCAGGCGGCAGAGCGCATTCTCCGTGGTCTCTTCGAGGCCCCTGCGGAGAAGCTTGTCCCGCATGCTGCGTTCGGTTTTTACCCTGCTCGTCAGGTGCTCAAAACACTTGTGCTCGCCGCGCTGCGCTGCCTCCTCATTCCAGGCCAGAATCTGCAGCTCGAGTTTCTTCTTGACTGCAAACAGTGTCTCCGTAAAATTGCCGTAAATGCCGCTCTCTGCCATGCCTTCTCCTTCTCTCTTTGCTTGCGTTTCCGCAGTGTCTCCGATAAAATACCTCTAATTCACCTTAGGGAGGCTCATTATGCGCGAAGTCAGACTCGGAACTCTTACACTCGGGCGCGGTCCGGTCAAGGTCGCTGTCCCGCTGGTCGGAAGCGACCGGACCGCACTGCGGGCGGAGCTCGACGCTCTGCCGGACAGCGCCGCCGATCTTGTCGAGTGGCGCATTGACTGTCTGTCGCCGTTTCCGGACACCGAGGCGCTCCTCGCGCTCGCGCGGGAGTTGAAACAGTCTCTCGGTTCTCTCCCGCTCCTCATCACTTTCCGGAGTCTCCCGGAGGGCGGCCGCCTGCCGTTCGACGCGGCAGCCTATCGAGAATTCCAACTGCGGCTCGCCAAGGAACAGCTCCCCGACTTATTGGACGTAGAGCTCTTCTCCGGCCTTCCGGATCCCGCCGCGCACATCGCCGCGCTGCAGCGCGAACATATCCCCGTCATCGCATCCCGCCACTTCTTTGACGGAACCCCCGCACCGCAGGTGATGCGCGAAACCTTTCAGCGGATGCAAGACTGCAATGCCGACATCCTGAAACTCGCTGTCATGACCGGAACCACCGAGGATCTTCTCTCACTCTTACGGTTCTCCGCTGCTCAGAGACAGACCGCCGACCGTCCCTTTGTCCTGATCGGCATGGGACCGCACGGCGTTCTGAGCCGCATCTCCTGTGCAGAATTCGGCTCCTGCCTGAGTTTCGGCGCTCTGCGGGAAAGTTCTGCGCCGGGTCAGCTCCCCGCGCGGGACTTAAAGCGGATTTTATCCCTCTTGCCGGAATATCCGGTCTCTCAGACGGCGGAGCCCCGAAAATAAGAAGGGCAGCGTCCGCTCCGCTCGGATAAAGCAGCGATCCCGGAGAGAGAGTTCCCGGTAATAGCGCCGGTAGCGCGGCGAGAAAATCTCGCCGTAATCCCGAAGATTTACCCGCGTCAAAAAGTAGACGCGCCGCGCGGCCGAAACCGCTTCGCGGTGATAGCGCCCGCCGCTCTCCCGGTCAAAGGCGCGGTATAGCTCCCGCATCGCAAGGGCATAGCGATCTTGCTTCTTTTTGAAATCGCCGCTCTTCATCTCCTCGGTCCAGGACCCCGCGCCGTGAAAACGGTACACGCTGTCAAAGCGGTCCGCATAGTGGCAGTATCCCTTTAACGCCGCGAGGAGTTCCAGCGGCCGATCGCCGACCGGGCAGCGGAAATACCAGTCCGGCAAGTTTTCGACAACTTCGCGGCGAAGAAGCATCGCCCCGAAGGGAAAACTTCCCGCCTTGTCGATTAGTTCCGCGGGACTCAAATCGCGATCGCCGCGGTAAGGGCGCATCAAATTCCGGTTCACGAGCTCGCCGCGGTCGTTTTTGACGGCCGCCGCGTGCACGGTCATCGCACAGTCCGGATGCGCTTCCAGATAGCTCACCTGCGCCTCCAGTTTACCGGGATTGCACCAGTAGTCGTCGCAGTCCATCAGAGCGATGTACTTGCCCCGCGCGCGCGGGAAGTTGAAAATACCTGAGATGTTTTGTCTCCCCCGACTGTACTGATTTTCCTCCTGTAAAATCGGGAAAATTTTATCCGGGTAGCGCGCGGCATAGCGCCGCAGAATCTCCGCGGAGCCGTCGGTCGAGGCGTCATCGTGGACCAGTATTTCCGTGTCAAAGTCGCCCCGCTGGGCGAGAAAGCCATCCAGCGCCTGCCTAAGGTAGTTCGCGTGGTTATAGCAGACCGCGCAGATACTGACGAGCGGGCGTTCTTTTTTCTGTGTCATGCCTGTTTTCCTCTCATCCTGACAAAATTCCGGAGATAACGCAGCATGTCGCGCTGGAACAGCGCGGCGAGTACTCCGTAGCACACGATGCCTGCGGCAAGCTGTGAGAGCAGAAGCAGCGGCGCACTGAGCGGTAGACGCTCCATCCGATAGACCAGAACGCCCATGAGGAGCGAACAGAGCGCTGCCGGGCCGAGATCCCGGTACTGCCTGCCGGGCCCGTAGCCGAGAAGCTTGCCGAGCGGCCACGCGTTCAGCGCGCTGCAGAGCGCCTCGTCGACCGCCTTGAAGATGAGCAGGCCCATCATCCCGTAGCGGAAACTCAGCACCAGCAGTGCCGCGCCGAGCAGCTTCTTGATGCATTCGAGTTTCAGGAACAAATCGCTCCGCCCGAGCGCCGTAATCATCTGCAGATTGCTGACATGCAACGGCCAAAACGCATAGCAGAGGCAGAGCAGGCGGAGATACGGCACGGAAAAAAGCCAGTCTTCGGTCAAGAGCGTGCGAATCAGGCTTGTGCCGACCGCCGCCATCCCCGCCATCATCGGAAATATCACAAAGGCCGAGAGGCGTATGCTGTCCCGCAGCATGTCGCGGAGACTTTCCTTTTCCGACTGCCGTCTCGCATACGTCGGCAGCAGCACCGACTGCATCGCCGCCGAAAGATTCGAGGTGATGAGCTTCGGAAACTGTTCCGCGCGGTTATAGCCGCCGAGCGCCGCTTTCGAATAATACTTGCCGATCAGGAGACCGTAGATATTGTTCCAGAGCGTGTCGAGAAGACCCGAGAGCAGAATTTTCCAGCCGAACGAAAAAAGCTTCTCCACCCGTTTTAGAACAATGCCGCTGCGCGGCCGAAACGGAACCGCGACAAAAAGTCCCGCCATCAGCGCGGTGTAGTAAATGAGCTGCTGTGCCGCCATCGCGAAAACGCCGTAGCCCCGCTCCGCCATCAGAATCGCGACGAGACCGGATACAATCACCGCCGCCATAGTCGCCTCAAAGAGCTTCCGGAATTGCAGGTTACGGGAGACATAGGCCGTCTGCACCGAAATAACCGCACCGGGAAACAGCACCAGTCCCATCGCGCGGAGCAGCGACAGCAGCACCGGCGTCTCATAGTAGTGCGCAATCAGGGGCGCCGCGGCAAAGAGCAGCCCGTAGACCGGCACGGAGACCAGAAGGCTGATCCAGAAGACCGAGCTGAAATCGCTCTCTTCCACCTGCTCCGCCTGAATCAGTGCCGTCGCAAAGCCCGATTGCACGAATACATTCGCAAGCGTGATGAAAATCATAATCAGGCCTATCGTTCCGTACTCCGCAGGCGTCATGAGCCGCGCGAGAAACAATGCGACAACAAACTGAACGCCCTGCGCACCGAGCAGCTCTAAAAGCTTCCAGAACAGCCCGCCTGCGACACTCTCTTCTCTCTGTCTCATAAAAAGAGTAATTCTCCCAGTGTGCGGTGCGGCAGATTAAAGGTAAAGCCGCCGCGAAGGATGCCCACTGCCTTTCCGATTCTTGTTTTGTGTTGCAGCGCGAGGAAGTCATTGAGTGTCTTCCTTGCCGCTGCCGGAAGCTCTGCCCCGTACTGCCGCCGGAACTCTTCGGCCTGTAAAAACAGGGCGCGGTAAGCGGCGCCCGATTTTTCGTTCATCTCCCCGAGGCTCTCTCCCGAGAGCCCGAGCCGCCGCCGAATTTCCGAGAGCGCGCCGCCCTTCTTTGCACCGAGTACATTGTCGCCGTGCTGCCGGTAGTCATAGAGTGCGCGATCCAGATAAGCGATGCGCCCGAAGGCAGCCGCGACCAGCGCAATCCAGTGGTCGTGCATTACCGCATGTTCCGGCACTGCGTGTGCGACCAGAAGCCGCACGAGCGCGTGGTTCATGAGCATTGCGCCGCCGGTCACATTGTTCTGTACGAGCAGCTGGCGGAAGCGCCGCCTCGCAGGGCTCATCTTCTGATAGCGCACATAGGAGGGCGCAAGCTCCCGCCCTACGGCATCGACTACCCGCATATCGCAGTGCACCAGGAGCGGCAGCTCTTTCCCGTAGCGCGCTTCGAGGCAGCGCATCGCGCGGGCCTCAACCGCCAGTTTGTCCGGATGCCAGACATCATCCTGGTCGGAGAATAAATAGTAGTCGCTCTCATCGGCCGCGGAAAAGAAGCGCGGATCGCGCAGTCCCTCAAGAAAGTGCCGCGCCGCACTGCCGCTCCTTTCCGCCCGCCGGATTGCCGTAATGCGTGCATCGCGCGCGGCGGCCGCCTCGCCGATTGCAAAGCTCCGGTCCGTCGAGGCATCATCCGAAAGAAGCAGACGGAAATTACTCTCCGTCTGCCCTTCCATCGAAGCCAGTTGCGCCTCCAAATATTCCTCTCCCTCGTAAGTGCAGAGCAAAATACGGTTCGTCATTCCGCCGCCTTCCGATAGCGCTCTGCCTGCTCCCGGATGAGTTCGCTGTCCTCAAAGTAGTTAATTCGCATCGCGTCCTTGACCTCATGCAGTGTCTCCGCCGCAATCTCTCTCGCCCGCTCCGAGCCCTTCTTCAGAATCTCATAGACCGCCGGAATATCGCGCTCGTATTCCTTTCTGCGCTTCCGAATCGGCTCCAGCTCTTCCTGCATGACCGCCGTCAGGAATTTCTTGACCTTGACATCACCGAGACCGCCGCGCGTGTAGTGCGCCTTCAGCTCGTCGAGAGATGCGTACTCCGGCAGATAGCGCTCAAAATGTTCCGGGCGCGAGAAGGCCTCCAGATAGGTGAAGACCGTATTGCCCTCGAGGTGTCCCGGATCGCTCACGCGGAGATGTTCCGGGTCTGTGTACATGGTCTTGATGCGCGCCGCCACGGTGTCCGCATCGTCCGAGAGGTAGATGCAGTTGCCGAGCGACTTCGACATCTTCGCCTTGCCGTCCGTGCCCGGAAGACGGCGGGAAGCCGCATCGCTCGGAATCAGCGCCTCCGGCTCCACGAGGACCGGCGCGTAAATCGAGTTGAACTTCCGGACAATTTCTCGCGTCTGCTCGATCATCGGCAGCTGATCCTCGCCGACCGGCACCGTGGTCGCCTTAAAGGCCGTGATATCCGCTGCCTGGCTGATCGGGTAGGTGAAAAAGCCGACCGGAATATCCGCCTCGAAATTCCGGAGCTTAATCTCGTTCTTCACGGTCGGGTTGCGCTGCAGTCTGGCGACCGTGACGAGATCCGAGTAGAAAAAGGTAAGCTCGGTGAGCTCCGGAATCTGCGACTGAATGAACAGAATGGATTTCTCCGGATCGAGCCCCACCGAGAGATAGTCGAGCGCCACTTCAATGATGTTCTGTCTGACTTTCTCCGGGTTGTCAAAATTGTCCGTCAGCGCCTGGGCGTCCGCAATCATGACCATGGTTCTCTTGTACTCGCCCGAATTCTGCAGAACCACTCTTCTGCGAAGCGAGCCCACATAATGTCCCACATGCAGTTTTCCTGTCGGGCGGTCTCCGGTCAAAATAATTTTATCTGCCATTGCTTCTGGTATCCCCCTGTCTCTTCTTGCTTCGTTTTGTCTTTTCTTCCGTCGGCACTTCTTTCGCGAGCAACACGACGATGCTCCGCGCCGGCAGCAAAAATGTCTCCTGGTCTTCGAGGCGCTCTTCTTCGCCGGGCTTCAGGCAGTGCGCCGTCTCGCCGTAGGTCCGGACGGCGAGGTACCAGGCCCTTCCCTTGCCTGCGCCGGGCAGCGAAAACGTGTGCGCCTCCCAGTGCATATTATAGATGCAAAACAGGGTGCTGTCTGCCTCGCCGTTTGCGAGCTTTGCGTAATGCCCGTTATACAGGATGCCGATCTGCCGCCGGAAAGGTTCGGTCTGCGCCTGCCACGGCTGTTCCCCGTGGTAGGAGACATCCGGCAGGCCGACCGCATCCGTGTCAAGGAACAGCGGCGGTGTCTGTCTGCCGAGCGCCGGGTGCGCCTTCCGAAACGCTATCAGCCCCCGCACAAAGGCGAGGTTCTCTGCCTCCTGCTTTGCCTGGCGCCAGTCGAGCCATGAGACCGCATTGTCCTGGCAGTAGGCATTGTTATTGCCGCCCTGGCTGTTCCCGAATTCGTCGCCGGACAGAAACAGCGGCGTTCCCTGACTCAGAAATAACAGCGCAAAGGCGTTCCGGCGCTGCTGTGCCCGACAGGCGAGGACAGTCCGGCGCTTCGTCTTGCCCTCGACGCCGCAGTTCCAGCTGTCGGTTTCGCTGCCGCCGTCCGTGTTATTCTCGCCGTTCTCTTCGTTGTGCTTTCTCTCGTAGCTCACAAGGTCGGCGAGCGTAAAGCCGTTCGTGTGCGCGAGGTAATTGACCCGCGGCGCCTCTCCGGCCGTGCGGCGGCTGTAGCCGAGCAGGGCGCGCACCATACTCTCGTCGCCCTTTAAGAACTTTCGCATATCCTGCTGAAAGGCGCGGTCGCAACAGTAAAAGTTTGCGCCGGGCTCTGCGGGGCGCTCCTCCGCAAAGAGGAGAAAGCCCTTGAGATACGGGTCCCGCAAAATATCGCCGAGCGGAAACCGTCCGCTTAAGCGCGCCCCGTCGAGGTGATAAAAGCGCCGGTAGTAGCGCAGTACCTCGAGCACATAACTCACGGTCTGCTTCCCGTCGAAGTAGAACTCCATCACGAGCTCCATGCCCGCGGCGTGAAGCGCTTTCACGAGAGAACGGAGTTCCCCCGCCGGGTCGCGGCGGCGCTTTCTGCAATAGCTCGCCTTCGGCGCAAAATGAAAGGTCTCGCCGTAGCCCCAGTAATTGACACGCGCACTGCCGAAGGGAAGTTCCTCGAATTCCTCGGCCGGCAGGAGTTCAAGTGTTGTCACGCCGAGTTCTTTCAGATACGGGAGCTTTTCGACAATGCCGTCGAAGGTGCCGCGCTGCACTACGCCGCTGTTTTTCGCCATCGTAAAGCCGCGCACATGCAGGCGGTAGATGACGCGCTCCCGCGCCGGAATCACCGGCGCCTCTTCCTCTTCCCAGTCAAAGTCCGACAAAAAGAGCGGCGAGCGCTTCACACAGTCCGCCTTCAGCGCCTTGCCGAAGCTGTCATGTCCGCTGAAACTCTTTCCGTAAGGATCGGCGAAACGCTTGCCGTCGGCCTCAAACTGATACTCCGCGCTCTTTAACGCAGCGCCGCGAAACCCCGCCGCGCGGAGTTCCCGGAAGCTCACGGTCAAGCTGTACACCTCTCCCAGCCGCCGGTCTTTCGAAAACGGAAGCCGAAGTCGCGGCGCCTCCTCATTTCTGAAAAAAAGCAACAGCTCCGGCACTGTCTTTGCGACGACAGAGACCGAAATGCCCTCTTTCTCAAGCTGTATTCCGAGCGCCATGCTTCCTCCTCCTCAAAGATCGATTTTCAGTTCCACCGGGCAGTGGTCGCTTCCCAGAATTTCGCTGTGAATCGACGCTCCCTGTATCCGGTCTTTCAGCCGCTCCGACACGATAAAATAATCGATGCGCCAGCCGACATTCCGCTCTCTCGCCTTCATCCGGTAAGACCACCAGGAATAGGCATCTTTCTCCTCCGGATGGAGGTAACGGAAGCTGTCCACAAAACCATTCGTTAAGACGCGCGTCATCTTTTCGCGCTCCTCATCGGTAAAGCCCGCATTCCGTCGGTTGGTCGATGGGTTCTTGAGGTCGATTTCCTCATGCGCGACATTCAGATCGCCGCAGTAGATGAGCGGCTTCTTTTGATCCAGTTCCTTGATGTACGCAAAGAAGGCATCTTCCCATTCCATGCGGTAGTCGAGACGCTTTAACTCGTTCTGGGAGTTCGGCGTGTAACAGGTCAGCACATAGTAGTCCGGAAACTCGAGTGTAATCACGCGTCCTTCCTTGTCGTGCTCCGGTATGCCGAGCCCGTAGCTCACGTTCACCGGCTTTTCCTTCGTGAACATTGCGACGCCCGAATAGCCCTTTTTCTCCGCATAATTCCAATAGTCGTAGTAGCCCGGCAAATCCAGCTCAATCTGCCCTTCCTGCAGCTTTGACTCCTGGATGCAGAAGATATCCGCATCCAACTCGTGGAACGCGTCAAAAAAGGTCTTGCCCGCTGCCGCGCGGAGCCCGTTCACGTTCCAGGAAATCATTTTCTTTTCGCTCATACTCTTCCTCAGTCGTCGCTCTCATCATCCGCGCTGACCGTATAGGTGAAGCGCTTTCTCGCCATCTCGTCGCTGTCCAGGTAAGCGTCGTAGGTCGTAATCTTGTCGACCAGCTTGCCGTTGATGATCTCCATAATGCGGTTTGCGGTCGTCTCGACAATCTGGTGATCGCGCGACGAGAACAGCAGCACGCCCGGGAACTTGATAAGGCCGTTGTTCAGCGCGGTGATCGACTCCATGTCGAGGTGGTCGGTCGGCTCGTCGAGGAGCAGCACATTCGCGCCGGTGATCATGAGCTTCGAAAGCATCACGCGTACCTTCTCGCCGCCCGAGAGCACGCGCACTTTCTTCACGCCGTCATCGCCCGCAAAGAGCATACGGCCGAGGAAACCGCGCACATAGGTCGCGTCCTTGTTCTCCGAGTACTGGGTGAGCCACTCGACTATCGTCTCATCGCCCGAGAAGTCCTTCGTGTTGTCCTTCGGGAAGTAGGCAGTCGTCGTCGTGATACCCCACTTGTAATCGCCGGAATCCGGCTCCATCTGTCCGGAGAGAATCTGGAAAAGCACAGTCTTTGCGCGCTCGTTCGGTCCGACCAGCGCAACCTTATCCGTGCGGTTTAAGGTGAAGCTGATGTTATCGAGAATCTTGACGCCCTCAATGGTCTTACTGAGGTTCGTGACCGTCAGCACCTCGTTGCCGATCTCGCGGTTCGGGCGGAAGTCGATAAACGGATACTTCCGGCTCGAGGGCTTCATCTCGTCGAGCTCAATCTTCTCGAGCGCGCGCTTTCTGGAAGTCGCCTGCTTGCTCTTCGAGGCATTTGCGGAGAAACGCTGAATGAACTCCTTGAGCTCCTTGATCTTCTCCTCCTTCTTCCGGTTGGCCTCCTTCATCTGGCGAACAATCAGCTGACTGGACTCGTACCAGAAGTCGTAGTTGCCGGTGTAGAGCTGAATCTTGCCGTAGTCGATGTCGGCTGTCATCGTGCAGACCTTGTTTAAGAAGTAGCGGTCATGCGAGACAACAATGACGGTGTTCTCAAAGTTAATCAGGAACTCCTCGAGCCAGCCGATGGCCTCGAGATCCAGGTGGTTCGTCGGCTCGTCGAGCAGGAGAATGTCCGGGTTGCCGAAAAGGGCGCGCGCAAGCAGCACCTTGACCTTCAGGGCACCCGGCAAATCCTTCATCGGCGAGTAGTGGTAGTCCGGCTCCACGCCGAGGCCGTTCAAGAGGTTTGCCGCGTCGCTCTCGGCATCCCAACCGTTCATATTCGCAAACTCATTCTCGAGTTCCGCCGCCTTGATGCCGTCCTCGTCGGTGAAGTCCTCCTTCGCGTAGAGGGCGTCCTTCTCCTTCATGATGTCATAGAGGCGCTGATTTCCCATAATCACGGTGTCCAGCACCGAGAACTCATCGTACTTAAAGTGGTCCTGCTCCAGAAAGGAGAGACGCTGTCCCGGCGTAATCGCGATGTTGCCGTTCGTGGGTTCCAGCTGACCCGAGAGAATTTTCAGGAAAGTGGACTTTCCCGTTCCGTTCGCGCCGATGAGGCCGTAACAATTTCCCTCTGTAAACTGAATGTTTACGTCCTCAAAGAGCGCCTTCTTGCCGACGCGGAACGTAATGCCGTTTGCACTGATCATATCTTCTTTCCTCTCCTCATCACAGTGTTTTTTTCTTGCTGCCGACCGGCAGCCTTCTGCCCGCAAACAGGCGCTCATTCTCGTAGACAACGCGCCCTGCGCAAATGGTCACCAGTACCTTGCCCCGGAGTGTCTTGCCGAGCCAGGGCGAATTGGTGGACTTGGATTCCGGCACGAGATAGGCCCAGCTCTGTGCCGGGTCAAAAATCGTGAGATCCGCCGGATGATCTTCCTTAATCACGCCCGCGTCCAGCTGATAAAGCTTCGCGGCCTCGGTGCTCATGCGCTGCACAAGCTGTAAGAGCGTCAGATAACCGGGCTCCACGAGATTCATGCAACCGAGCGCAAACGCGGTCTCGAGACCGATGATGCCGCTCGGCGCCTCGGTGAAAGGTCTGTCCTTCTCAACCTTTGCGTGCGGCGCATGGTCGGTCGCAATCATATCGATGGTGCCGTCCGCAAGTCCCCGGATGATGGCCATGCGATCCTCTTCTCCGCGGAGCGGCGGGTTCATCTTGGCGTTGGTGCCGTAGAGACTCACGGCGTCATCGGTCAGCGAGAAGTGGTGCGGCGTCGCCTCGGCGTAAACCCGCACGCCGCTCTGCTTCGCGCGACGCACAAGCTCAACTGACTCTTTTGCGCTGATATGCTGAATCACAATCGCCGCGCCTGTCTCCCGCGCAAGGCGGCAGTCCCGCTCAACCATCACAATCTCCGCCTGCCGGTCCGCGCCCGTTAAGCCGAGACGCTCCGCGGCGGGGCCGCTGTTCACGCCCGGCTCTTTCACAAAACGCGGATCTTCCTCGTGGAACGAGAGCGGCAGCTTTAAGCGGCGCGCTTTCTGCATGGCCTCCCGAATCAGCGCCTCATTGTTAAGCGGTCTGCCGTCGTCGGTGAAGGCGACGGCGCCGCTCTCTTTCATGAGCTTCATATCAACGAGCGCCTCGCCCTGCATTCCCTGACTGACGGTCGACGCACTGTACACACGGATGCCCGTCGTCCTGCCCTTCCGGATATTTTCGACAATTCGCGCCTCGCTGTCGATCGGCGGCGTTGTATTGGCCATGCAGACCACCGAGGTAAAGCCGCCGGCCGCCGCCGCGCGCGCGCCGCTCAAAATATCTTCCTTGTGCGTCTGTCCGGGGTCCCGGAAATGCACATGGCCGTCCACAAACCCCGGCGCTACGCAGAGCCCCGCGCAGTCAAAGACCTCGAGCACCTCGCCCTTGGCCCGTGCAATCAGCGAGGCATCCAGCCAGAGATCCTCTCCGACGCGGATAATCTTGCCCTCAGCGAGCAAAATATCCCGGATGTCATCCGTTCTGCTCTGCGGATCCAAGAGCCGCACCCCTTGCAACATAATCATAGCGTAAACACCTCACCTTCTCTGCCTGTCCCCAGTATCCTGTCGCGATAGGGCCGTGACGCCTCGCGCTCCCGCAGTTTTTGAATCACGGATACATCGCCGTAGAGATGCATCGGCACCAGATAGCGCGCGCCGACCTCCCGCATGTAGGCGTCCGCGCCGCGCCAGTAATCCGCACCGAGCCTCGAGTCCACCGGCACAAAGGCAATGTCCGGTATTCGCTTGCTCCGCTCGACTTCCGCGCGAATTTCCCGCAATTCTTCCAGATACAGCGTGCGCTGGGCATTGTTCTCCGCCGCCGTATTCTCTTCCCAGTGCCAGTCGTTCAGATCGCCGGCGTGGTAAATGCGCGCCTCCGCCGTGTCGATCAAAAACGCGACGCCCTCATCGGTTGAGCGGTAGGTATTGACCTTCAAGAAGGTCTCCTGCCGCGGTTCTCCGCTCTCGGCATCCCGCACGAGGCGGCAGAGTTCGGTCTCGGTCTCCGGCGCGAGCAGTTTGACATTGCCCTGCACCCAGAGCGGCAACGCGGAACGGCGTATATCGTCCGAGAGAAAGTAGACCACATTGTCCGCCCGCTCGGCGAGCGAAAAGATACTCTTCTGAAAGTGATCCGGATGCGCATGGCTCACAAACACAAAGAGCGGTTTATCTGTGTCAGGCGCGGGGAGCTCGCCCCGATAGTAGTCGAAGAGCAAATTCATCTCTTCCAGTTCCACATAAAATCCGGAGTGTCCAATCAAGCGGATTCTCATCTCTTACGGCACCCAACTTTCTGTTGCGGCCTGTCCGTCAGGCCCTTGTTGTAGCAACAGCAAGTATAACATAGGAAAGGGCGCGCGACAGCCTTTTTCCGTTCTGCTCAGGGTAGCACGAGTTCCGCGGAGCTCCCGCCCTCGGGCTGCTTCCGGATTCGAATCTGGCGTTCAATCTTTTCCTTGAGTTCCGGGACATGGGAAATCACGCCGACCAGCCGCGCATCAGCCGCGAGCTTCAGGAGTGCCTGCAGTGCATTCCTGAGCGCCCCCTCATCCAAGGTTCCGAAGCCCTCGTCGATGAACATCGCGTCGAGGCGGATGCCGCCGGCCTCTTCCTGCACCGTGTCCGAGAGCCCGAGCGCCAGCGCGAGCGAAGCCTGAAACGACTCGCCGCCGGAAAGGCTCTTCACGCTGCGCTGACCGCCATTGTAGTGATCGATTACATCGAGCGAGAGTCCCGACTGCGATCTCTTGTTCTCGGCCTCTTTGCTCCGCACGAGCTCATAGCGCCCCTCAGTCATCTCCATGAGGCGGATGTTGGCGCGCACAATGATGCGCTCAAAGTAGTCGAGCTGCACATAGGTTTCGAGCATCAGCTTCTCCTGTCCCGAGAGCTGTCCGCTCGCCGTGTCGGCGAGACTTTTCGCCGCCCGGAAGTGCTGCAATGCCTTCGCCTGCTCTGTCGCAAATTTTTGCCAGCTGAGAAAGGCCTCTCGATTTCGCGAGAGGGCTGCGCTACACTGTTCCGCGCGCTTTCGCAGCGCGTCGCGCGCTGCCTCCGCCTCGCGAAGTCGCGCCGTCAAAGCAGCCAGATCTGCGGGGTTCGAGTCCTCGCGCTCCGACGCGAGCGCCTTTTGCTCGCCCTCGAAGCGACTCAGCCGCTGCGCGGTCTCCGCAATCGCCGCGAGCAACGCCTGTTCGTCTCTCTCCGCTGTCTCCTGTTCTGTTTCGAGCGCCCGGATCTCGCGCTGCAAATCGGCGGCCTCTCCGGCCGGAAGCTGTTTCTTTCCCGCTTCCTCGGCCGCGCGCAGCCCCTCGAGTGTTTGCCGCGCCGCACTCAACCCTTCCTGCGCATTGCCCCGCGCCGTCTCAAGTGTCGCGCGCTGTGCTTCGAGCGCCGGAAGTTCCTCGCTGAGCCGCTGATACTCCATAGCCGCCGCTTTGCACTGCGCCGATACAGCCCGGCTCTCCGCAATCTGTGCCTGCAGTATCGCCTCTTCGGCCTTGGCGCTGCGGTCCAGATCCTGAAAGGCAATCCCCGGAAACAGCTCGGCCGCCCGCTCAATGAGTTTCTTTTCCTGCCCCAGCATTCGCTCCTGGCTTACACTGTGGCGCTTTGCAGCCTGCTCGGCCGCCTTCCGGCACGCTTTCCAGTCCGTCTCCAGCGCCTGCAGTGCTGCCTCGCTCGGCGTCCCGGCGGCTCTCACCGCTATCTTCGGATGGTTTAAGCTCCCGCAGACCGGGCAGGGTTCGCCTGCCTTCAGCTGTTCCGCGAGAATTCCGGCCTGCCCGGCGAGAAACTGCCGGTAAGCTGTCGTATAGGCCGCATTCGCCTGTTCATAGGCCGCATCGCTCTCTTTGTAATTTTTCAGATCTCTCTGCCGCTCGCGGTAAATCCGCTTGTAGTCTTCAATCTGCTGCCGCACGAGGGCAAGCAGCTTCTGCCGCGCCGCCAGTGACTCTGCCTTGGCCTCTGCCCGCGCGAGGTTTTCTCCGGCACCGCCGATTTCCCGGTGCTTTTCCCGCGCCGCGCCGAGCGCCCGCTCCGCCGCCGTAAAGTCTGCCTCCGCGCGCCGAAGCGCCTGTTCCGCCGCCTGCACTTTCTGTTCGCCGCGCTTTCGCGCCTCCGTCAGCGCAGCAACTTCCTCATACTTCGGCAGGAGCTCCCGGTAGGTCGGCAGTTTTTCCCAGCGCGGCTTTTTTGCGGCAATCTCCGCGGAAAGAGCTGCTTCCCTCTGCCGCTGCGCCTCGAGTTTCCGCTGTTCGGCCAGAACCTCACGCGCCTTCTCCTGCCTGCGTCTTTTCCGCTCTGCGGCCTCCTCCGCCCGCGCGAGTTCCGCCGCGAGCATTGTGATTTCCTTGTCCTTCTCCGCCCGCACCGTGACCGCCTTCTCCCGCTCCCGCTCTCCTTCCGCAAGCAGCTCCGGCAACTGCGAGAACAGTTCTTCCGCCGGCTTCTCTCCGCACAGCACCGCCGCGCGCAGGGCTTCCGCCTCGCCCTCCAGCCTGAGCTGCTCTGCGCAGCTCTCTATCTTCTGCGCGAGCCGGTCACAAGTCCGCTCACAGTCGGCACTCTGCTGTTTCAGCCTGTCCTGCAAAGCGGCGAAACGCTCCGTGTGAAAAATACGGCGGAAAATCTTTTGTCTCTCCTCCGTACTCGTGAGCAGCAGCTTTAAGAATTCTCCCTGCGAAATCATCGCGGTCTGCAAAAACTGCTCGCGGTTTAACCCGAGTATGTCCTCGAGCGCTTCATTGACCTCTTTGACCTTAGTTCTGACGCTTCCGTCCGGCAGCCGGAGTTCCGCCTCCGGAAGCTGCTGAGTCTCTCCCTTGCCGCGGCGCGCGGGGCGCAGGTAGCTCGGCGTGCGCCGCACCTCGTAGGTTGCGCCCTTATCCTCAAAGCGGAATAAAACCTCTGTCTTCTGCTCCGGAGAAGCGTACTTTGAGCGAAGCATCTCGGGCTTTCGCACCGTGCCGCTCCCCTCGCCGTAAAGCGCAAAGCTGATTGCATCAAAGAGCGTCGTCTTGCCCGCGCCCGTGTCGCCGGTGATCAGATACAGTCCGGCGCCGCCGAAGCGCTCAAAATCAATTGTCGTCTCGCCCGCATAGGGGCCGAACGCCTTCATCGTGAGCAGCAGCGGTCTCATGCGTCCACCTCCCGCTCCGCAAGTGCCTGCGTGAGCATCTTCTGTTCGAGCGGGTTCATCTCCCGCCCGTTCTGTTCCTGAAAGAAGTCCGCGAACAGTTCCTCCGGCGTTCTCGACTCTGCGCGGCTCTGTTGCCCGAGCGCCATCCGGGTTCTGGTTCGCCGGTTATCATAGGCGAGCTCCATCAGATTGTGATAAATGGTTCTGAGGCGTTGCAGGGCGCCCGGCACATCGCTCTCATCGGTCAGCGTGATGCGGTAATAGTCCTCGAGGCAGAGCGGCGCATAAAAAGGCCGTGCCGTGAGTTCTTCATAGCTTCCGCGGAGGCAGCGAAGTTCGTGAAGCGGCGTGAGCGGCAACTCTTCAACCTTGAGCGCCGCCATTCCGTCCGCCTGTTGTTCACCGAGCGTCACAAGGCTGATACTCTTTTCCTGCGCCGCCTCGGAAAAAGAGTATTTGAGCGGCGAGCCCGAGTAGCGGATGCGCTCGCTCCCCGCGTTCTGCGGCCTGTGGATATGCCCGAGCGCCACATAGTCAAAGCCCCGAAAGACCGCAGCGTCCACGTTATCGAGGCCGCCGACCACCGTCTCTTCCGAGTCGGAGCGCAGCGCGCCCGTCACAAACTGGTGCGCGAGCAGCACTTTTCTGTGTGTCGGGTCCGCGGTCTTAAGCGTCGCCTCTAAAACTGTTCGGACGGCATCGGTATAATTCTCGATTGCGGCATCCGGAAAGAAGCTCCGCACGGTCGCGGGCTTCAAAAAGGGAAGCAGATAAAAATCAACCGCGCCGAAATTGTCCGAAAACGTCACATGGCGCACAATGCCGTCAAAGACCGGTGACACGTAAATCCGTGCTTTCCGGAAGAGACCGCCGCCGTAGGCTGTGCGCTCCGGAGAGTCGTGATTGCCGTAAATCGCAAGCACCGGGCAGTGCTCCGCTGCGAGCGCTTCCAAGAATAAATTCAAGAGCTGTACGCTCTCGGCGCTCGGCATCGTCTTATCGTACAAATCGCCTGACAGCAAGACGGCATCCGGCCTCTCTTGCCGGACGGCCTGCAAAATCTTCTCCAGAATATCGCTCTGGTCCTCACGCAGGCTGTACTCGTGCAGGCGCTTCCCGAGATGCAAATCCGAAAGATGAAAAAATCGCATCCTATCTCCTCCACAAAAAAACCGAGCCGGAGCTGCATACCGCGCTCCGACCCGGCTTCTCAACTTTTGTCACTCGCAGGAGAGTTCTCCCGTCTCCTCGATCTCGTCAATCAGCGCGACCCGCTCTGCGTGACGGCCGCCCTGGAACTTCGCATCGAGCCAGCTGTCCACAATCATCTTTGCGAGATCCTCACCGACCACACGCGCGCCGAACGCAATCATATTCGCGTTGTTGTGCTCCCGCGCCATCTTTGCGCTGTAGGGCTCCGAGCAGACCGCCGCGCGTATGCCTTTTACCTTATTCGCCGCGAGGCTGATGCCGATGCCCGTGCCGCAAATCAGCACGCCGCCGTCCGCCTCACCGCTCGCGACCATCTTGGCTGCGCGATACCCCGCGAGCGGATACTGATAGCGCTCCTTCGTGTCCGTGCCGATGTTCACGACTTCGATGCCGCGCTCTTTTAAATGTTCAAGAATCGCAAACTTTAAGTCGACCGCCGCGTGGTCGTTTGCAATCACCAATTTCATTCCTGTGCCTCCCGTGCGAGGAGAGCCTCTCTCTCCTTCTCATAGCCCGGCTTGCCGAGCAGTGCGAACATGTTGCGCTTATAGCTCTCGACACCCGGCTGGTCAAACGGATTCACGCCGAGCAGGTAGCCGCTCACGCCGACTGCAAACTCAAAGAAATAGAAGAGTGCGCCGAGCGAATACTCATCCTGCGCCGGGATGTTAATCTGCATGACCGGAACACCGCCGTCCATGTGCGCGAGCTTGGTGCCGCGCATCGCATTCTTGCACACAAAGTCCATGGTCTTGCCCGCAAGGTAGTTGAGGCCGTCCGGATCGCCCGCCTCTTCCTGAATCACAAGTTCGTTCTTCGGCTGCTCCACATTCAAAACCGTCTCCATCAGGATGCGTCTGCCGTCCTGAATATACTGGCCCATCGAGTGGAGATCTGTCGTCAGGTTGACCGAGTGCGGCAAAATGCCCTTCTGATCCTTGCCTTCGCTCTCGCCAAAAAGCTGCTTCCACCATTCGGAAATCATCGCGAGACTCGGCTCGTAGTTTGCGAGCACCTCGACCTCCTTACCCTTGCGGTTCAAGACGGTTCTCGCGACCGCATAGCGCATCGCATCGTTGTCCGCATACGCCTCGGTGAGCAGCGCCTGCCGCTCTGCCGCCGCGCCCTCCATCAAGCGGGAGATGTCGGCGCCGGAGACGGCAATCGGCAGGAGACCGACCGCAGTCAGCACCGAGAAGCGTCCGCCCACATCATCCGGAATCACGAAGCACTCATAGCCCTCGCGGTCCGCGAGCTGCTTTAACGCACCGCGCTGCTTGTCCGTCGTCGCATAAATGCGGGCCGCCGCGCCAGCCTTGCCGTACTTCTTCTCGAGCAGAGTCTTGAAAACGCGGAAGCTGATCGCGGTCTCGGTCGTTGTGCCGGACTTCGAAATCACATTGACCGAGAAGTCGCGCTCGCCGATCACATCGATCAGTGCGTTCATATACTGCCCGCTCATGTTGTTGCCGACAAAATAAATCTCCGGCGTCTTCCGCTCGCCCTTCGGCAACTGGTTGTAAAACCCGTGGCGCAAAAACTCAATGGCCGCGCGCGCGCCGAGATAGGAGCCGCCGATGCCGGCGACCACCAGGACATCCGAATCCCCCTGAATCTTCGCCGCCGCCTTCTGAATGCGCGCAAACTCTTCTCTGTCATAGGCTTCCGGTAAATCCATCCAGCCATGGAAATCGTTGCCCGCACCCGTGTGCTCGACCAGTTCGTCCTTTGCCGTTTCCGCAGCCTGCTCCATCTGGACCAGTTCCCGCTCACTCAGAAAAGAAAGTGCGCCCCGCAAATCAAATTGAATGCAGCCCATATTTTTTCCTCCTCACACCGCGCCCCGCGGCATCCTTTTTCATTTCATTCTATCACAATTTTACAAGAAAAACGCAGTCGTTTGTAAAGCCCTGCGCCCCGTGTTACACTGTCCCCGAAACAACCGGAGATTCACAGAAAAGGAGTCTTTTATGTCCGTTGATGCATCCTCCGCCGCGGTTCGTCACCGCTTAAAGCAGCACCTCTTCCTGATCGGCTTCATGGGAAGCGGCAAGTCCACGGTCGCAAGCACACTGTCGGCAGCGCTCGGCCTTCCCGCACTGGACAGCGATGCCTGCCTCGAACAAGAGCTCGGCTGCAGCATCGCCGATTTTTTTTCGCGTGAGGGAGAGCAGGCCTTCCGCGACCGGGAGACCGAATTTTTACGAAGGCTCCGCGGGCAGAGTCCCTGCCTGGTTTCCTGCGGCGGCGGCATGGCACTCCGCAGCGAAAACCGCGCGCTGATGCGCCTGCTCGGCCCCGTCATTTACCTCACGGCGACGCCGGAGACCGTCTTTTCGCGCATCGGCACCGATACTGCCCGTCCGCTCTTAAAAGACAAGAAGACCCCTGCCGACATCGCTGCCATGATGCAGGCGCGCCTCCCGCTTTACGAGGACGCTGCCTCGCTGAAAATCGCAACCGATCACCTAAGCCCTGCGGAAATCACGGATGCGCTCATTCGTCTGCTGCAGCCGTTTTTGTCCGGAGACGAATCCCGTTGACCGTGACGTCCTCGGAGACCGGAATCAGAAAATACTCCCGGCCGTCGATCACCCGGGTGCTGAGAAGTTCGCTCGCATCGCTCTGCAGTTTTAATTGCAGCGAATCCGTCGCGACCGTAAGTGTCTTCGGCGCGCTCAGGTTTTCGACCAGCAGGGCTTCCCTGCTCTCCCCGAGCACCTCTTCATAGACTTCATCGAGGCGCGACAGCGCCTCTTCCTCCGCGCCGCACTCGTCGAGCAGACGCTTGAATTCGCCCTTCGATAACACCGGCGGCTCCGTGACTTCACTGTCTCCGGCCTCTTCCGCAAAGCGATTCACCGCCTCCTGCAGGCTCTGCACCAGGGTAAAGTTGCAGTCCTCCCCGAGACTGCGCTCGACAATCTCCCGGAAGGCATCCTTCTCCGCACTCTCGGCGCGAGGAAGTTCCGTTCCGAGGAGCACTGCCGCGAGCTCCTCGTGGCGCGTCTTCTCGCTCCGCGCATACCAGAGCGCCGCGTGCAAATCCGTATTCCTCTCGTTGAACGCCGGGTAGAGAAGACCGATATCCGGCTTTTTTACGCTCCAGTTCTCCATGCGACTCAGGAAGGACTTGGCCTCGGCATCGTAGCAGAGCCCCTCGCGAAGCAGTTCCACCGGGCAAATCGAGAGCTCAAGGAAGGGGTACACATATTCCGAGCCGTCGCTTAAACCGACACGGTCTTTGGTTCTCCCCGGAATATCGTAGACACCGTGCACCAGGAGAATCAGATAATTGCCGGTGAAGGCGTAGTGCTGAATCATATCCTGAAAAAATTCCTGCAGAAGCGCCTCATCCTTTAACTCACTCTTTAAGAGGCGGTACAGCTTCTCCTGCGCGCCGCCTTCCTTCTCCGCATCGAGCGGAAATTCGATGTTAAAAAGCGTCCGTCCGATTCTTCCGGAGACTGCCTTCTTAAAGAGCTCACAGTACTGAAACAGTTCCTCGTCCTCAAAGCTGTAGAGCTGGTCTTGAATTTCCGCGAGTATCTGCTTCTCGCCGTTCACATAACAGCCGCGCATGCGGTCGATGCGGCAGTCGTTCTTGTCAAATAATTTTCTCACCTCGAGCACTGCTTTTCTATCCATTCTTCTCCTCCTCAAAGTTCTCCGAGCCCGAAGGGCTGCTCTTCTTTTGCGTAGCGACATAAATCGTTCAACACACAGCCTCCGCAATTCGGCTTCCGCGCCGTGCAGACCGCCCTGCCGTGATCCACGAGGCGGTGGCAGAACTGGTTGCTCTCCTCCGGCGGCACCAAATCCCATAAGAGCTTTTCGACCTTCGCGGGTTCCTTGACCTGATCCACGAGCCCGATGCGGTTCACGAGCCGTATACAGTGGGTGTCGGTGACAATCGCCGGTTCCCCGAAGACATCTCCCATAATCAGATTGGCGCTCTTCCTGCCGACACCCGGCAGTGCGAGCAGCGCCTTAAAATCACGCGGCACCTGATCCCGGTATGTTTCATGGAGCACCGTCATACACTTTTTGATGTCCCTCGCCTTGGAATTGCCGAGTCCGCAAGGACGCACAATTTCCTCTATGTCCTCAACCGGCGCCTCCGCAAGAGCCCGTACTGTCGGAAATCGCTCGTAAAGCCGCGGCGTCACCTGATCCACGCGGAGATCCGTGCACTGCGCCGCGAGCCGCACCGAAATCAGAAGCTGCCATGCATCTTCATAGGTCAAGGTACACTTCGTATCCGGGTAAAGCGCTTTTAAGCGCTCTATGACTTTTTTTGTGAGTTCTCGACGCGCGTTCAAATCTGCCTCCTCACCGTGCTTTCCCTTCTTGCTCCCTGTCTTTTTCTCTGTTCCCTGTTTCATTTCTCTCTGTCTTGCCTTTCTCTCTCGCTTCCCGGCTTTCTTTCGCCTTCTCTTTATGCTATCATACTTTCTACTTTCATTTTCAACGGAATAAAGGAGGCGAAGCTGATGAACGGTGCAGAGGCAATGGTCAAATGCCTGACCGCGGAAGGCATCTCCCGCATTTTTGGTTATCCGGGTGTCGCAATTTCACCCTTTTTGGATGCGCTGAACCAAGACGCATCGATCGAACATATACTGGTACGCCAGGAGCAGGCCGCAGGACACGCCGCGAGCGGTTATGCGCGCATCACCGGCCGCCCGGCGGTCTGCGTGAGCTCTTCCGGCCCGGGCGCGACCAATTTAATCACGGCACTCGCGACCGCCTACGCGGATTCCATCCCGCTCATTGCCATCACGGGACAGGTCAACTCCTCTCTCCTCGGACGCGATGTGTTTCAGGAAGCGGATATGCGCGGCGCGACCGAGTCTTTTGTCAAATACTCCTACCTCGTCAAAAATGCCGACGAGATTCCGCGCGTCTTCAAAGAGGCCTTCTACATCGCGAATTCCGGCCGCAAGGGGCCCGTGCTCATTGATATTCCGATTGATGTCCAGATGCAGACGCTGAAAAAGGCTTTCGCCTATCCCGAACAGCTCACGATGCGCGGCTATAAGCCGAACGTCAAGGGCAACAGCCTCCAGCTGTCCCGCGTGATTGCCGCGATTCAAAAGGCGAAAAAGCCGCTGGTCTGCGCGGGCGGCGGCGTGATTCTCGGACAGGGCGAAGCGGAACTCCGTGCCTTCTGCGAAAAGTACCGGATTCCGCTCGTCCACACGATGATGGGCATCGGCGTACTGCCGAAAAATCACTCGCTCAACTTCGGCATGCTCGGCAACAACGGAAAGCCCTACGCAAACCGCGCCGTTGCCGCGAGCGACCTCCTGATTATCGTCGGCGCACGCATCGCGGACCGCGCTGTCCCCAAGCCGGAAAATCTGGAGCAACGCGTCAACATCATCCACATTGACATTGACACTGCGGAAATCGGCAAGAACTTAGGTCCCACGATTCCGCTGGTCGGCGATTCGAAAATTGTGTTTGCGGCCCTCGCCGAGGCGCCCATCTCGATTGATACGAGCGCGTGGCTCCGGGAACTCGAAGAGAAGAAGCACAGCACCGTGGATTTGCGCCGCTTCAGCGACAAACTCGTAAACCCGGTGGAGCTCGTGAAACTGCTCTCCGAAAAGATGGAGGACGATGCCATCTATGTGGCGGATGTCGGTCAGAATCAGCTCTGGTCCGCCGACAATTATGTGATGAAGCGCGGTCGCTTCCTGACAAGCGGCGGCATGGGTACCATGGGCTACTCGATCCCCGCGGCCATCGGTGCAAAGTTTGCCGCGCCGGAGCGCCAGGTCGTCGCAGTCTGCGGTGACGGCTCCTTCCAGATGTCCCTCTATGAGCTCGGCACCATTGCCGTCCAAAAACTCCCGGTCAAAATTCTGATCATGAAGAACCGCTTCCTCGGACTGGTCCGCGAATACCAGGCGAAAACATACAACCGTCGCTATGAGGCAGTCGAGCTCTTTGACTACCCCCGCTATTCGCATATCGCCGCTGCCTATGATATGGCCTACTTCCACTGTGACAACAATGCTGCGCTCGGAGAAACGCTGGATGCCTTCCTCGCCTGCGAGACAGCCGCACTCATGGTCTGCGATGTGGACAGCGAGAACAACACCCAGTAAGGAGGAGCCCTATGAAAGGAATTTTTTCTGTGCTGGTCGAGAACCGTGACGGCGTGCTCTCGCAGATTGCGGGTCTCTTTGCGCGCCGCGGCTTCAACATTGACAGCCTCGCGGTGGGCGAGACCGAACAGCACGATGTATCCAGTATGACCATTGTCTCGAGCGGCGACAGCCGTACCCTCGACCAGGTCGAAAAGCACCTGAACAAAAAGATCGATGTGATCAAAGTGCGGCGACTCGAAGAGAGTAGCTCCATCTTAAAAGAGATGATGTTAATCAAGGTCGCGCACTCCGTGACCACGCGTGCCTCCCTCATAGAGCTCTGCTCCGTAACCGACGCGAAAGTGGTCCACTTCTCGCAGAAGACCATGGTCATTCAGCTGACCGCCGAGCCCGAGGCCATTCTGAATTTCATTGAACTCGTGCGAAATTACGGCATTCTCGAGATTCAGCGCACCGGCAGTATCTGCGTGAGCAAGGACTGAAGAGAACAGGAGCTGTGAAGAAACATTCTTCACAGCTCCTGTTTTCTGTCTCAGGCTTGTCCGCTGCGCTTCGGCACCCGCGGCAGGTTCCAGTCATAGCGCACGGCTACGCAGCGCACCAGAATCACACAAAGGCTGCCGATCAGCGCAGCCTTGTTTTCCGAGCCGAGCATCCGCCAGGCGAGAACCGTCAGGATGGCTCCCGGCACCGAGGCCATCGCATAGATGTTTTTCCAGAATATCTCGGGCATCTGGTTCGCGAAGATATCGCGAATTGCACCGCCGCCGACTCCCGTCACCGTTCCGAGGAAGGTGCAGAGGAACAGGCGGTTCATGCCAATGTTAATCCCGGCAAAGACACCGTCCACCGTGAAGGCCGCAAGCCCCAAGGTATCACACCAGAAGAGCAGTGCATTCAGCGTCTTCTTCGAACCCGGCAGACGGCGGTTCGTATAAAGATACAGAAAGACGATGTTGGCCGTAATCACCGCAACTAACACATAAATCGGATTCACAAACATGACCGGCGGCTCCTTGCCGATCACCACATCACGCGTCATACCGCCGCCGCAGGCCGTGATGACCGCGAGGATGTTGATACCGAAAATATCCATATCCCGCTTGACACCGACCAGCGCGCCGGAAATTGCAAACGCAATGGTACCGAGTAAATCCATAAAACCGATGACTGAAAATACCATTATCTTACCCCGCGGCTAAAGCCCTCACCGTGAACCTCCGAAATACGTCCCACAATCAGAAAGCAGGCCGGATCGATCTCATGCGCAATGCGAATAATCTGCGGCAGTTCGCGGTTATAGATGACCGAGAGCACCACCTGGGTGGGCCGCTTCGTGTATCCGCGGTCCGCATGCAGCATGGTCACGCCGCGTCCCATCTCCTTGAGTATGGCGTTCTTCACTTCCTCCGGTTTCTCACTGATAATCTTGACTTCGGTGCGTGTGGTTCCGATCAGCGTCATCTTATCGATCGAGATGGAAGTCACAATGACACAAATCAGACCGAAGAGCACGCGCTCCCAGGAGAAGAGGAGTCCCTGCGAGAGCAGCGTAATCATATCCGTGATGATGAAGCCGGCGCCGAGCGGCAGGCTCAAATACTTCTTTGCCATAATCGGAATTACATCCATACCGCCGGTCGAAGAGCCCGCGCGGAGCACAATGCCGAGCGTGAGACCGGTTCCGAGTCCCGCAAAGATCGCATTCAGCATGAGATTCTGCGTGAGCACCACGCCCTTCAGTGCGTGGCTCCAGAACTCCAGCGCAATCGGGCTGATGAAGGAGCTTAGAATGGTCGACATGCCGAAGCCCTTGCCGATGAAGATGAAGCCGAGCAACAGCGTAAATATATTCAGAGCGAGCAGGAGCGGCGGCACCGGAAGTCCCGTAACCTTGTGTAACACGAGGGAAATACCCGTGGTTCCGCTGGTGAGGAGATCCATGGGCAAAATAAAAAGCTGTACGACCAGCGCATAGCCTACATTGCCTACAATGATTTGCAGGAGACCGATTAATTTCTCCTTATATTCCATTCCCCTCAGCATTTTCCGCAATTTTTCCATAAAAACCCCGTCCTGTCTTCTTTTTTTCGTGCTTCTTTATTATAACGCTTTGTCCTAAAGAGACAAGCGCGAAAAAAGGCACCCTAGTTTCCCGAACAGGGTATCAGAACTGCTCGGAAAACGGGTGTCTTTTCTCTATAATCAGTCATTTATCTTTCCGATATCACTCTGCACCGGGGGCCGTCAGGCTCTCGTTCGCATCGCCGCTGCCCTTCGGCGAGACATAGCGCACGCCGCTGTCCTGCGCTACATTGCCCGCGGCGGCTGTCGATGCGCCGTTCGAGATGCTCTCGCCGCTACGGCCGAGCAGTGCGTTCACGAGTTCCGGAAGCAGTCCCTGATTCTGTTGCCAGATTTTCTCAATCTGGTTCTCCGGCACCGGCGAGACACCGAGTCCCACCTCGAGCGTGATGTTCGGAATGCCTTTTTCCCAGTCGAGCCAGTCCTTAAAGCCTGCGCCATAGCGGGATCCGTCCGCGGCCGGATCCACCAGCGCATAGCCGGTGCGACGCGCCGCAATCACCGCCATCGCTTTGTCCTTGGCCTGCACCTCCTTGGAGGCATGCATCTGCGACCAGTAGATAATCTGTCCCTGCGCGTGGTAATTGATGACCTCGCTAAACTTCTGCTCATTCACGAGCTTTATGATTGCCTGGGTCTCCGGCTCCGAAGCGGCCGACGGTCCTTTGTAGAACTCCGAGGACGCCTTGCCGCGGTTATCGTTTAACTGCGCCCAGCCCTTGGTCGGAAAATTGTGATTCAGGTCGACACCGTTCACATTGTTCTTCCACTTGTTCAGATACCAATTGTACTTGTCCTTGTTCTCCAGAAGCCCCCAGTCTGCCCAGCTCTCAATGATACGCTGTACGGTCTGCTTGGAATTTGCGTTGTTCAGACCGTCCAATGCGCGCTGGGAAATCTGCACGCCGTCCGGGTTCGCCATCGGCACAAACTGGATGCAGACATCGTTCAGCGCAGTCTCTCCGCTCGCCTTCCGGTCCAGCATCTCCCGCACCTGCCGCATCACGAGCGGCGTCGTGATATACTCGCGCGCATGGATTGCCGCGAGCACCAGCACTTTCTTCTCCGCGTTCGGATTGCCGATTACAATGCGGTAGATGTTTCTGCCGTCCACCGTTTTTCCGATCGAATCCGTCGTGACACCCTCATACTTTGACTTGAGAAGCTGCATATCCGCCTCCAGACGCTGGTAGGTATACATCTCCTGCCCTGCAAAATAGAAGTCGGTCTGCGCCGCCTCCGCCGTATTACTCGGCGCGCTGTCCGCGGTTCTGCCGCCCGCCTGCGCTGCGCTCCTTTTCACAACGCCGGCCATCGCGGGCTGTGCCATTCCTGCTGCCATGCAAACCGAGAGCGCTGCCGCCCACAGTCGCATCCGCTGTTTTCTCTTCATCTCCACCTCCGTCGTCAAAGCGCATTGCTGCGCGAAATTGCGAACTATCCCAATTATACGACAGGTAGGCGTTACAAAATACCGACGATTTTGTTAAGAATCTGAGTTTTATTCCGTATCCGCGAAGCGGAAATTCTCCTTGCCCGCGCCCTGCTCAAAGAAATACTTGATAATACCGCGGTCCACATCCGAAAAAGCACCTGCCTTATAACTGACTTGCACCAGAGCATCCTTGCCGGTAATCATAAAGGCCTGCTTGTTCATCGCCGTCGGCGCGAGCAGTGCGGCCTCCACGCCGTGCGAAAACCACTCCGGCTCACTGCCCTCATAGCGGCTCACGCGCATCGCGTCCTTGGAGCGATGCGGCTTTCCTTCCTCTTTGCCGTAGCCGAACGCAATCACGCCGTAGAGCTCACCGCCGGCCTCTCCCTCCACCTTCTTCATGCTGTAGGTGCCGCCAATCCACCAAGTGTTAATGCCCTCCTGCTGTGCCAGCAGCAAAAGGTTCGCACCGCAGTACCCGACCCGCTCGGCCGCCTTGCTGCCGTGGGGTCCGGCGAGCAGAATAAAGTTCTCGACGCCGCTCGAGAAAAACAGCGTCATGCCCGGCCAGAGCTGCAGCTCTTCGTTGGCATGTAGGCTAAGCTTCAGACCGAATTCCGCATTCAGTGCCTGAATGCGCTCTTGCAGTGCTTCCAGCACTTCCTCTTCGACCGCCTCATCCGTAAACTGCCGCACTGTGTGCCGCTCTTCAATTGCTTCCCAAATCGTCATATCGCATTTCCTCAAATTTCGCTTTGACATCGGTTCGTCGTATTTCTTTATAAGCTTCCGTAGAGTTCTTCCCGTCTGTCCTCAAAACTCGGGAGCTTTGCGCGCACCTCACGAAGCCGCTCACTGTCCAAGTAGACCGGAAATACCAGCTCGCCCTCACCCGCGCTCGCCGTCACAACGCCCATCGGGTCTATGGCCGCACTCTCTCCCATGCGAATTTTGCTGTACTGATTTGCCGCGAGCAGATAGCAGGTATTCTCAACAGCACGCGCCTTGAGCAATGTGCGGAAGTGTTCGCTCTTTAAATCGCCCTTGACCCAGGCCGAGGGCATCAACAGGATTTCGGCACCGCCCGCCCGCGCAGCCCGCGCAACTTCCGGAAAACGGAGCTCATAGCAGACAAAGAGTCCCAGCTTCCCGAACGGGCTGTCAATCGGCCGGAACAGCCGCTCCCCGCGCAGATAGTCATCCGACTCCCGGTACCCGAAGGCGTCATAGAGATGCGTCTTCCGGTAATGACCGCGAATCTCTCCCTTGTCATCCAGAATCAGCGCACTGTTATAGCTGCGGTTTTCGCTGTCCGCCGTCTCCGAGCGCTCGTAAAAGCCGAAGACTGTCCAGAGCGAAAACCGGGCGGCAAGTTCCCGCACGGCACTGACAAAAGTCCCGTCCAACGGTTCCGCGGTCTCCGCGCGCATCTCTCGCGTCATCCCGCGCGAAAATTCCGCCATGCAGGTCTCCGGAAACAGAATCAGCTCCGCCCGGAAGCGCTCCCGCGCTTCCCGCATCATCGCTTCCATTTTCTTTCTATTCTCGGTCACCTGTTCGGCCACCGTCATCTGGGCAATCGCAAAGGTGTGCCGCATCGTCAGAAGCGCTCCAAGAAATCCGCAGTCGGCTTTCTCTTCTCATGCAGATGCGCCGGATGCGCTTCCGCTGCCTTTTCCCCGATCGGGAAGAGCGCAATCAGTTCGTACGGCGCCATCGCAGGGAAGAGCTCCTTCGCGCGCGGTGCGTCGAAATGCCCCACCCAGGTCGTGCCGAGTCCCTCCGCCTCGATTGCAAGCATGATATGCGTCGCCACGATGCTGGCGTCTATCTCCGCGAAATTCTTTTGATCAAACTCACGCACCCAGGCCTCGCCCGGAACAGCCGCCACCATCAAAAAGCAGTTGGCTCCGAAAATGCAGGGCGTTATCTCATGTACCTTTGCCAGCGCCTCCGGGCTCTCCAGCAAAAACAGGCGATAAGGCTGTAAATTCTTTGCGGTCGGCGCCACTCGGGCCGCCTCTAAAATTCGCTCCAGTTTCTCCGCCGCCACCGGCGCCCCCGTCAACTTTCTGCAGGAATAGCGCGCACGCGCAAATTCCAAAAAATCAATCTTATCCATACTGAACCTTCTCCTTCTCCTGCCTCAGGAAGCCTTCTTCTTCCGGTTCCAGAACAGCGGAAATCCTGCGCCGAGTGAGCGGAACTTTTTGCCGCTTTTCTGCTCAATCCACGCCGCAAACCCGGCCGCATCCGCCGGTTGCAGCGCTCCCATGTCGACGACAACCGCGGTCTGCGGATTGCGGAACAGGTAAAAGCGCTGTGCGTCCTTTGCGAGGCGCAGAAGCTCCTCGTATCTCCAGGATCCGCTGTCCTCAATCTGAATTTCTTCCTCCGCAAAGCGGTAGATGACATGTCCCTCGGCGTCGCCGCGCTGTTTTAAGACGGCGTCCGCCCGTGCCTTTGCGACGGTATTCCAGCCCAGCAACAGCCAGATACCGAGCGCAATACAGAGCACCCGCTGCGGTGTCCCGAACACAGGGCTGAACCCGAAGGCAGTCAGCACTGCGCCCATCGCAACCCGGCTCCAGATTCGCAACTTTTCAAATAAAAGGAACTGTGCGCGAAATAACCCCCGCACAGCCTCCTCCGTAAACACGGTCTCCGTCTCGTAGCGCATGCCGCTCTCTCTCTGCTCACCCATCGTACTTTTCCTCTTGTTGTTATGCTACTCTTATTTTGCTACGGTTCTCTGCAAAATGCCATGAATTTTTGATGAATTCCCCGTCAAAGCGCTTCGCCATAACAAAAGGCATACTTGACAAAAAACGGACGCCGGACGCAAGGGCGCCTTCCTCGATTTGAAACCGCGGGCTGTGATTCGGATAGCGCTTTTCTGCGTCCTCACTCCCACCGCCGCGTGCCGGAAAACACTTCGGGTTTTCATATTTTGCGAAGTCCTCGCCGCGCATGCGGACACCGCCCGACCGCAATCGATCACCAAAGACAGAGCCCGGCGCGCGCAATCCGCTGTAAAAGTGCCGGGAAGCGCTCTCTGACCTTTGCATCAAATCAGCGGCCGGTTCCGAGCAGCACCGCCCGGTCCGGAATCACATTGGCGCTCTGTCCCGCCGGAATCGGATCGATTGCTCGCTGCGGCGCCGCGCCATGAGTTCGTCTCTGTGTTGCGCCACCCTCACAGCAATTTCTTCTTCCGGTTTTGTCACGCCACTTTTCTTTCCTTTCCCCGCAGCATACGGATGCCTATGCCTGTGACCACAATCTCTGCCGCCGGCATCGCAATCCAGACGCCGGTCATGCCAAAGAGTGCGGAGAAGAGCAACAAGAACGGCAACACCAGGACAACTCCGCGGAGCAGTGACAAAACCTGTGCCTGCTTGTCCCGCGCCGTCGACACGAAGTACATAATGGTCAATAAGTTAAACCCGAGAAACACACAACTCGTAAAGTAAAGGCGGAAGCCCTCCACGGCGAGCCGCTGCATCTCCGCATTGTTCTCGTGATTAAAGAGCGCCGTAATCTGTGCGGGGAAGCCCATCGTCGCGCCATAGAAAACAGCCGAGGCAAGTCCGACCGCGATCAAGGCGTCGCGATAGGTGAGATGCAGCTTTTCAGTGTCGTGCGACGCGAAAAAGCGCCCGAATAGCGGTTGGGATCCCTGTGCAATGCCGTTGTAAACCGCAATCACGACGAGGATGATATTTGCCAGAACGCCGTAGGCCGCAACCCCGGCATTGCCCGCGAGGCGCAGAATGATACTATTGAAGACAATCATCACGATGCCGGTCGTAATCTCACTGATCAGCGAGGAAACGCCGAGTGAAAGCATGCGCCGCAGTTCTTCGAAACGATAGCCCCGCTTGACCGGATAGAAACTACTCTTTTTCCGGATCAGATGCAACGAGAGCACCAGAATACCCATGACAGGCGAAAAGACCGTCGCGAGCACCGCGCCGAAAATACCGAGTCCCATCGGGAAAATAAAAATATAGTCAAAAATCGTATTAAAGACACTGCCCGCAATCATGCCGAGCATTGCAAGTTTGGGGCCTCCGTCGTTCTTGACAAAAGCCGAAAAAATCGAATTCGAGATAAACGCCGGGGCAAAGAGCAGCACCATGCGGAGATAAATCTTTGTCATCTCGTAGGTTTCTGCCTTCGCGCCGAGAAGCACGGTCAGAGGATCTACAAAGAAAAGGCCGAGCAGAGAAAAACAGAGTCCGGCCAGCACACCGGAAATTGCAGCTGTCGTATAAATCCGCCTGGAGCGCTCGGCGTCTCCGACCGTGCGGGATATAATGAAGCGCGCCGCGCCGCCGATGCCGATCATCAGGCCGACGCCGTTGATAAAATTATAAATCGGTATGGCCAGATTGAGCGCGGCAAGGCCGTTGGCGCCAAGTCCCTTGGCGACAAAATAGGTGTCTGCCAGAATATAAATCGACTGTCCTATCATGGCAAGCATACTCGACAAAACATACTCCAGAAATTCCTTCTCGCGACTCACACTTCCCCCAGTTTACTTATGTTCTTTATTGTTATACTAAAAGAATCGGCGCACAAAAGTCAAGAGGCGGAACCCTCGAAAGAGTTCCGCCTCTTGTTGCCTTTCATCGTGCTCACGCCAGCGTGAGCAGCAGCGCCATCTTGAACTGCCCGTTGGCCTTGACGCTGTGCCGTCCGCCCTTTGCCATGCGGAACTGGTCACCCGCTTTCAGGCTGTGCGGCGTGCCCTCATAGACAATCTCGCCTTCGCCCTCCAGCGCAAAAATCAGCGCATCTCCGGGCGCGCTGTGCTCCGAGAGCCCTGTGCCCGCATCAAACGCCATGACTACAAACTTCATGTTCGGATTGGATGCAACATCCATATTGACGACGCTCCCCTTCTCATAGGAAAGCAAATCGCCGAGCCGAAATACCTCACCTGCCTTAACCCGTTCGTTCATTGTAATATCCTTTCCCGGAATCACTTCCGTATAAATGAATCCCTCTTCCGTTCGCACACCGCAGAGCGTATTTTTTCTGACCAGCATCGCAGTCCCCGCTGTAAGCGTCCGGCACTTCTCCTTGTCCTCCACCGCGTTGCGAAGCCGGAACTCGCCGCTCCCGAAATTACCGAGATAGAGTACGTCCTCCGGATAGCGCTCCGCGCTGATATCTGTGTTGCCGCCGAGCGAAAAATACGTCACACCGACGCTGCCGCTCTCCGTTTCTCGCGTGGAAATCGTGAGTCCTGCCTTCGGCGCGTGATCCTCTGAAAGCGAAAACTTTCTCTCCATAAGTCTCCTCCTTTCGTCAACTATTATCGCAGATACTCTGCTCTTTCGCAAGGAGATTTCGCTGCGCTCATTCATTTGCCCTCCTCCCGGCGCTCTTGTCTTTTCTCGCCGTTTCCAGTATAGTTTTACCAAACTATTTGCTCGGAGGTACTATGAAAATTCAAAATTCCCGGAAAAGTGATGTGCTTCTGCTCATCACCTATTTTGTCTTCTACACCCTGGTTCTCTCACTCCTGCTCGCCTTTGCCGCCGCACACATCCCGCTCTTTCGAAACGGCGCGGTTTACTACGGCGCTTACGGCGCAGGTACACTGCTCACCTTTCTGATTTTCTTTTGGCAGAAAAGGAAAGTGCTCCGCGAAGACTATGAAAAATTCCGCGCGCATTTCGGCAAGAACTGCCGCGTGGTGTTTCTCGCGCTGCTCATCATCTATCTCTGCAATATTCTGATTAATCTCCTGCTGCGGCATTTCCACATCAGCAACCAGAATCAGAATGTGCTCGGCGGTCTGGCGGCCGGCGGTTATCTCTGGCTTCTGATTTTGCTCGCCGTCGTATTCGCTCCGGTCGTCGAGGAACTGGTTTTCCGGAATATCATTTTTAACCGCCTCTATGCGAAGAGCCGTCTGCTCGCCTACTTTGTCTCAATGGTCACCTTCTCACTGCTCCACGGTGCGGCGGCCCTGACAAGCGGCAAGCTGCGGGATATGCTTGCCACACTCATCTATCTGCCGCTCGCCTTTTTCCTCTGCCGGCTCTATGAGACGCGAAAAAATATAATTTTTCCGATTGCTCTTCACTTCGTCAACAATCTGCTCGCCGTCCTTCTTCTTCTGTTACTGCAGGCAGTCAAAGGAGCCTGAGCTATGAAAAAAGCCTTTCCCGTCATGAGAACCTGCCCGCTCTTTGCCGGCATCGCAGAGAGCGACTATGAAAATCTGCTCGCTGCACTCTCCGCCAAAGAAGACTTCTTCCCGAAGAACGAGACAGTGATTCAAATCGGGGATTCCGGCAAACGCGCCGGACTGGTGCTCTCGGGCGTTCTCGAAGTTTCCTTTTACGATGAAAATGCCTCCCTGGTCAGTGTGACCCGGATTGAACCCGGCAATGTCTTCGGTGCCATGATGCTCTGCGCCAAGGTCACTGACAGCCCCATTCATCTCCGCGCAGTCTCCGACTGTACCCTGCTCTTTCTGGACTTCTCACGCCTCTTGCAGAATGCCGCGCGCCAGAGCGCCGCGGAGACGCAGCTCGCCGCAAACCTGCTCGGCTATTTCGCCAGACGCTCTTTTCTGCTCACACAGAAAATTCGCATTCTCGGGCAAAAAAAACTGCGCGACAAATTAAAGCTCTACTTCACTACCCTGCCCAAGCAGAAAAACGGCATCCGGAAACTCCCGCTCTCGAAAACCGAGCTCGCGAGCTTTCTCTACGCGGACCGCAGCGCTCTCTCCAGAGAGCTGTCTCGCATGCAGGAAGAAGGTATCATCGCAATGGACGGCAAGGAGATTGTCATTCTGGATCCGGATTTCCTCGACTGAGTCCGGCTTTTCTTCTCCGTACGGCTTGCAAAAAGCGGTTCCGACGCCTGCCTGATATGTACCCTCTTTACTGGACACGAAAGTGTCACAGTAAGGAGGGTTTTATCATGCGCTATGATTATGAATTCAAGAAGATGTGTGTCGACCTGTATCGACAGGGGAAATAGCCAGAGACACCAGAGGGTTATAACGATCCGGGTAACTTTCACGCCATGATTCGTCGATGGGCTCGTGCCGAAAAGGCAAATGGCTCCCAGGTCCTAAAGCATGGAAAGCAGCATCCGTGGACGCCTGAAGTAAAGTGTACCCCTTGTCAAGGACACAGAGCACATTAGAAACCATTAGATTTTTGTCAGGCTGTTCTTCTTGGAACCGGCCGATTACTCAGCCGGTCTAGGTTCTTTGATTGACAGTGGATATACCCCGGTTGTGATGTACCTGTAGTATTCGTCCGGAGCCAGCTTTGCAAGCTGCTACTGATAACGTTCTGTGTTGTAGTAGTCCATCCAGTCATCTATGATTCGTTTGACCTGTGAAAAGTGAGTGTAGCCATAAAGGTCGATTTCATCCTTCATGTGCCCGAAGAAGCTTTCCTGGGGAGCATTATCCCAGCAGTTTCCTCGACGGGACATCGACTGCCGTAGATCGGAATCCTTTAGGATCTGTATAAACTTCAAGCTGGTGTAGTGAAACCCCTGATCAGAATGAACTATGGTCTCTGCCTGAAGAGATATCCCATGTTTATCGACCATATGTACAATGGTCTGAAGGACAAAATCCACTTCCAAAGACTCGCTGAGCTTATAGGCCAGTACCTGTCTTGTGTAAGCATCCAGTATCGTTGATAGATAACAGAACGTGCCATTGTACGGTATGTAGCTTACGTCTGTCAGCAGCACCATGCGTGGTCCCTTAGCAGTGAATTCCCGGTTAATCAGATTTGGCGCTATATGACTCGTGTGAGTGGCCTTTACAAGTCTCCGATAAGGATTCGCTCTGCGAATCGGGCAATACAGGCTGTATTTTTCCATAATCCTCTAGATTGCAAGATCAAGTAGGACAGTCTGAAATAATTCCTCCGGCGAACTGTAG
>ERZ773051.41-NODE-41-length-113829-cov-45.151010_pt1 | contig 113829 bp, 98 predicted proteins | sample MGYA00580631_ERZ773051 | MGnify/ENA primary metagenome ERZ773051 (study PRJEB29015, sample SAMEA2738137) | human oral metagenome | biome: human oral; feature: human-associated habitat; material: saliva | place: China | collected 2204 ... | reverse complement strand
ACACCCGGATTGTAGTGAGCAGCATGATAGAAGGCTGGACAGTTTGTAGGCTCATTTGCCTTGATTGTTACTCCATCTAAGCTTCCGCTTGCATCCCATGTGAAATGTTCGCCAAGAGAAGTTTCGGAAATCTGATCTTTTTGACTTGGTTGCTCCGATACGGGGTTGTTGTAGACATTTCTATTTGCAGTCCAAATATCTGGATTACCATTGTTTGCATCATGCAGGGCAATGGCTGAGCGATCTGTTTCGCTGATTACTAACGCGATAGGTGTGCGCGTACCCTTGTTGCGAAGAAAATCCACTGAACCATCATTGAACAGATACTTGAAAACCTTGGTGAGCTTCACATTCAGCAGATACGTCCCATTGGCCTCTAAGGTTGTGCCGTTGTAGGAAGTGAGTGTACGCCCCACCAAATCCTTATGGTAGATCTTATCTCCTTCGGTAAATTTCAACTGAATAGCTGTGCTCTCGCTGGGCAAGAGATAGTGGTAAGTGCTTGTTTTTGAAGTATAAGTTTCTTGGAAGAAATTTTGATTAGTAGCCGGAAATTGATCCGGAGTCTCTGCCAGTGTGCCTGTTTCGATGGTTGTATAAGTTCCTGTGATAGGATCATATTTTGTCACGGTAGGAGTTTTCCCACTGTTGTCAACAATCATCGCTTTCAACTTGGGGATATTCACCATGGCTTCCAGACCAACACGGACACGCAAGCCCACATGATTCATAACAAAAGGAACTCTTGCTATGGGTTCGCTAATCGTCATCACAGTGCGGCCAATTCGTGCCGTTGCAGCATTGGCTTTTGACACACTTATAACGCCTCCCGAATAGTCAACTTTATCGTTGAGACAAACAAAGGTGTAAGTTCCGGGATCAAGCTCCATGACATCTCTGTTAGCAAACTTCCCCGAAGCCACCGTGGCATTGATTTGGCCCTTCAAGGTGCCAGCAGCATCAAATGCAAGCACCGTATACCTACCACTGCTCAATGGCGCAGTGGCGCGTGTTGCTATATGCGCGGCAGATCTTGACAGAGCAGGAACGAGAAGAGCGCCTCTATCTCTTGTAACACTTACTTCACCCAATACGCCATCACCTAAATCTGTCGTATCAGTAGGATTGGGCATACTGTTAATCTTACGTCCTCCCATCACTACTTCTTCGCCAAAATCGGGTTCTGTCAGAGTGAAACTAACACCTTTCGTCGGCGCCGCATCAGGATCGTTATCGATGAGGTCGTTGCCGGAACAGCCCACAAGGATGCTGGCAAACAGCAAGAGCATTGCTGATGAAAATTTCCGTGATATAAAATTCATATTTTGTCATATTTGTGTATGGAACCTGCAGTGCCCCATACATTACTTTATTGATTGAATACGCTCTTAAAATTCTACTTCTCCCCACTCAATCCCCTTTTCTTCCTTAAAATCCGACTCGGAAGAATCTACAGTAGTTGGGCGAGTGGAAACGGCAAATAACTGGACCGTCTCTACGGATAAACTTTCGAATGAAGGTTTGAGATATTCCTTTTTCATTGTTCTTATCTTTTTTTTGTAAGTATAAAGAATTGGACTCTTCCAAAATCTTGATACCTTTTTTTATTGCATACTGCAAGTCTGTTTGAATAGTGATAAAAGAGAGGGTGTGTTGCTTCAAAAGTTCTCTTAGTTGCGGCGCCCACATTCTAACAATATTGTCAGAATATCAGCATTCACAACCTTTCCTGCATCATGATATTTCTTTTCAGATAGTTCTTCTTTCTTTCTTTTCGTAAAATCAGTGTGCAAAAATACTTCTTTTTTTATATAATAGTATAAAAATGCATATATATTTATTTATTATTCTTTAGATAAAGATAGGAAAAATCATACGCTGAAAGAGTTTAGCTATATAAGCTTCTCAAGAGTGGTTCCGTAAGGTCTCTTCCAAAGTTTTTCGAGAAAAGTTTAGAAAAAATAAATTTTATGGGGGAGAGGCGCATCGTGGTTGGGCGCGTAAATATCCTTATTGAATTTGAGAATACAATAAGGCTGTCAGCTGACAGCCTTATTGCGTCAGCCGACGCCCTTATTGTATTTTTACAGAATTATCCTTCCCCTCGCTGCTTGTTGTGCGAAAGGAAGGACAATTATTGTAGGTGGAAATATTATGAGTTAGTGTTTTGTTCGATGATTATTGTAGCGAATTTTCCAACCTGTCCAAAGACACCAGGCGAGGGCCAGACCTATGAGGAAAATGTAGAAGAGTGTGCCTTTGCCCAAGAAGGTGTAGATGCGGCCAGTGTGGATTTCTATGCAGACATTGCGCAGCGACATGGGGAGAGAAGCCATGCGCGAAGGCATGGGAAGGGCGGGAGTGCCGCGATAGTAGTCGACAACGATGGGAGATTTACCGAAGTGAGAGGTGAACCCCGCCACGGCATTTTTCCCAAGGGGGATTCCGCGAATGGGTTCGGTGGGGCGCCCCGTGAAATAATCGGTCACAGTGCCTTTTTTTCTGTCCCAGCGAAACATACCATAAAAAGAGCCGATGAGCCACTGCCCATGCTCGTCCTTCTCCTGCGCGTTGATGCCCATCACGCTCACGGGCGGTTGCACAGTCACGGCTTGCGGTTGGGCGTGTAAATCCTTGAGAGAGAAGAAACCTTCTGAGGAATAGAGCAACCATTCCTGCTCATCAGCATCGTAGCGCAGCGTGCGGAGCTTTTCGTGCCAAGGATTGTTGCTATCCATGGTGGTGAAGGGGATGGGAGGAATTTTGCCCGAGGCAAGAGCTATGAGTGCTGGTGGGCGCAACATCCATCCCGTGATACAAAGAAAAAGCGTCAGGGCGATAGTGAGAGTTCCAATGTGGTTGTGCCATGCTGAAAGTTTGCGCTGTAGCAAACGTCCTCTGCCTTTGCCCAAATAAGGGATAAACCAGTATACAACGCCCGTTAGCGTTAAGAAAATGAGGACGATTGCGATGCTATCAACGAGGAGTACGCCCACGATTCCGAAAAGCTCTCCACTGTGTAAGAGCCAGACGGTGCGAAATAGCGATACTTTGCCGTCGTCGGTGGAGGCTCGCGGCAGACGGATACGGGTGAAGTTCGTGTGGGGCGATTGAGCCAAGAAAATGTGTGAGCGACCCGTCACGATGAGGCTGTCGCCCAGGGTGGTGATGTCGCTTAGTTTTTCGCCCTCTTCCCGAGGCAGCACTATTTCGCTCCATCGCCCATTGGGTTGCAAACGATAAAGTCCATACTGACCCAGCGCAAAGACTTCTCCAGCGGGCGTTGTGACCATGCCGCGAATCTGACGGAAGTCGGCCCCATGGGGGAGTCCTTGGTTGAAATCCGTGACGGACGACGCCGTGCTATCCGTTCGCCAAATGCCGCTATTGCCATAGATGAGCACCTGCTTTTGCCAACGCATAGTACCACGCAGAAGTCCGCCGTTCCATTGTGTGTAGCGATAGTCGGAAGGAAGTGCTGAGCGACTGATATTGACATTTGAGAAAAGTTCAGCATGGTTCAACACCAGTCCCGACACGCAGAACATGATGATGAAGAAACCCAATATCAGTCCAAACCATTTGTGGTGCTTGCGCCAAGCTGCCTTTTTCATTTCTTATTTTTCTTTTTATACGTGATTACAAAAATATGAATTTTCTGCTTTATTCTTTCGTGGAGAAGCAGAAGAGAGGGAAAGAAAATTGTACACCGATGCACAACCAGCTGTACATCGGTGTACGATTCATTCTATACTAATTTTGAAAAGCTTGAGTCTCATTGTGCCTTGCGCCTCTTCTTCTTAAAGTGTGGAGGAGGCGTGCCTCTCAATTTTCTTTCCCTGCCGGAGTTTGAGGAGCGTTAGTGCGTTTCTTCACCGCCCCTTTTCGCCAGAGATAGATGCCTAAGGCGATGAAAACAACGAGGATGCTACTCATCTCGAAAGCATACTTATCGGGCTCTACCCAAAATTCGTGGAAGAAATTCATACGTCCCAAAATCTCTACGGGCGTCCAGAAGATGATGACCGTAGCGATGGACATACGGATGTTAGCTCCCCAAGAAGCCAACTTGAGTTGATTCTTAAACATGAAGATGGAACCGATTAAGCAGCCCACTCCCACGAGGAACGTGATGGGGTGGTGATCGCCGAGAAAGTTCTTATCGTAGCAGAACATCAAGAGCAAATAGAGCGCCCAAAGAATCATGTTGATTTCCATAAAGGTGACGATACTTGTGTGGCGCGTCATGGGTTGCGTGACGATAACCTTTCGTTTGTCCTTGAAACATACTTTCTGAATCCATGTGATGAAGTCGCAACCGTTGCGCGTGCTGAAGACGTACATCACCATCGTCATCATCCACATACCAAAGGAAGCAGGCAAGATGAGGTATTCCGGCTTTGTCACAACTACTCCATTCTCGATTTCAGGATTCACGCCGTGGCGGCGCGCGTAGTAGAGGAAAAGAAACTCTACCCAACCTGTCCAGAACAGTAATCCGCCGATGAGTCCCCAAAGCGTTTGACGCGTGTCGCCTTTGACAAAGACGCCTATGATGACCATGCACAAACCCACAAAGCCCAGCATGAAGCCTGCAACGTGCATCGCGCCTTCGCTCATAAACTTCTCCATCATAATCATCAAACCATGCCCCAACGGCATAGAGAAGAGGACGAGAAGAAAGGAAGCGATGGTTCTTCCCCAATAATTCTTTTTCGTTTTCGTTTCCATTTTTCTTATTTTAATTCGTCACAATAATAACTAATCTGTCCGCCCGTGTCGCCAATCTGAGTGTCGGCCTTGTACCAACTGATGAGCTGCAGTTTGAAATAACGCTTTCCGTCGGCGGTTCTCACAACGTAAGTGTGGAACGATGGTGAATAAACGGGAGGAGGGCCTGTAAAGGTCATTGCCTTTGCCAGGATGGGGTTGGCATCTGTCAGCGTCGTTGCTGGTCCTTTGTTAGGATCGAACCAAGGGTTTTCTTCAAAGTTGAGATGGTTGGCAATGAGATATTTGTTCCAGTCGTTGCGCGACATGGTGATAGAAACCGAATGGTCGTCCACCGCCCATTGCAAATCAGCAGGGAGTTGCGCCACGGTAGTCCATTTCTCATACTGCCCATTGCCCAAATCGGCCGCAGCTCCTTGTCCGTTGCCCGAAGTGCCACTATTGGTGCGTAGGCGGTATCCGCAGAAAGCGATGTCCCAATCAAGGCGGTTTTTCTGTTCTCCTTCGGTGATGTCTTCATTCACCTTGTAGCGGTTGAACATTTGCCCCGTGCGCAGGTTGATGTAGAGCCAATCGTTGGTGACACCAGTGGAATAGCCCGTGGTGCGCGGGAGCACTTTCCCCGTGAAAGGTTCAGAGTCGTAATCAACGCAGGATGTTAGCAAAGCGGCCGCTGCTATTATGGTAAATAGAAAGTGTCTCATTTCTTACGTTTTAATGATTTAACAATGTCGTCGACGAGGAATTCCAGCTGCATGTATCCTCTTGCTCCGCAGGTGGCAGGTACGTTGAACATGGTGATACCCGAGCCCAAAGTGTGAGGCACATAGTTGAAGATATTATCAACACCCAGCGTCACTTTCACCTTGTTGTAGAAAGTTTGCACCACAGCCAAGTTGCACAAAACATAGGCGGGGAGCGTACAGCGGAAATATGCATCGTAGCTCTTCTTGTATTCCTCCACCCACACGCGATCTTGCACGTCGAATTTCTTTTCGCCCATGAGCGAAGCACTGAAGATGGTTTTCAGACGATAGTTGGGGCGACTGAAAACATAGTCGAGACTACCCGTTGCTGCATGGGGCGAAGTGGTATTTACCTGAATGCCATTCTGCTTGCTCACATTCACATAGCTATATGTGGCGTTGAGCGTGAAGTTGTCCGTCATGCGCCATTTCAGCAGTGCTTCAACGCCCAACATACGCTGACTGCTGAGGTTGATGTATTCGAAGTTGTACTGCATATCATAGATGTGCCAGATACCTTCTATCTTTTTGCGGAAGAAATTCCCGTAAGCGTTCACGTTGATGAAAAAGCGGTCTTTGCTGTATTCTGCACCAATGGAGAAATAGTTGTTCTTTTCTGGTTTGAGCTCCTCACTACCTCTGATTTGGAACATACCCAAGTGGTCCCAGTTGAAGAAGAGTTCTTTGATGCTCGGTGCGCGATACCCCATAGAATAGTTGGCGCGGATAGCCCAATGGTTGTCAGGCGAAAACTTCACCGCAATTTTCGGCATCCACATGAAGCCGAACGCTTTGGAGAAGTTGGTGCGCACGCCCGTGGAAAGCATCCAATGGTCGTTGGGTGTCCACTCGTCCTGCAAGAAGTATTCTGTTTCGTGGAGCGAGCGGGTGGTCATCTTGCGATTAACAAAGCGGTCGCTTGTGAGGTCGTCCGTAGTGTGTTCCACACCAAAGATCATGCTGTGTGCGGCGAAGTAGGTGCTTGTTAGCGTGAGGCGCGGTTCGAGGATACGACTTTTGTAGACTTTCTTTCGTTCGTCGATACGCTCATGACGCTTAAAGCGGTCGTAGAAATCGCCATGCAAACTTAGGTTCACAGAGAACCAATTCTTCACGTCGTATCTTGCTTTCATTCCCGCCATAAAGTCGCGACTCTGCGAGAAAGTCATGTCCTGAATCAAATCGTAGGAGTTGAGGAAAAACATAGAGCCATACACCTGCAAGGAGAGCTTGTCGCTGGGTTCGTAGTAGAACTTCTGCGCCACAGAGATGTGCTCCGTACCTTCAATACCCATGGGCGAACGTTCGGCCGCACCTGTCAGTGTGATATCGTGGGGGAGGAATGGGTTGGCCTCTTTTGTGTACACTTTTTTGTCGTGTTCCGACTGGTACATATAGAACGCATCGCTTTCGCTGTACAACACATCCGTTTGTGAGGTGAATGCTCCCTGCTTCATACCGGCCGAAACCCACGCTTGCAGGTTAGGGCGGTCGCTGTTTTTCTCAAACATATAGAGGAAGTCCTTGGGTTGTGGGTTCTTGTAGTTGCGCTCATTTCTTTGTGCCCATCTCATACCCGCTTGAATGTCGAGCGGCTTTGTGGCCTTTTTAGAGATGAGATTGATAACCGCTCCCGAAGCACGGCTTCCATAGAGCGTGCTGCTCGCACCCTTCACAATCTCTACGCGGTCGATGGCGTGGAGGTTGAAGCGTTCGTAGTCGAGGTTGCCTGCCATATCGCCCGTCATGCGCTCTCCGTCTTGGAGAAACAGGACATGGCGCGCATCGAGTCCCTGCATAGAGATTTCGTTGCCGAAGCCCACTTTCTGGATATTCATTCCTGGTGTTTCTTGTTGCAAGGCGTGTTGCAGGTCGCTATACCCAGCGTCCACAAGTGCCTTTCCGCCCAACACCTGCGTGGTGATGGGGGAGAGCTTCACGGGGCGTTCTGTTCTGGAACCCGTAACCACAGCTCCGTTGATATACATCACGTCCTCGTTCATCTCCACCTTGAGTTCGTTTTCGGTAAGAGGGAGAGTGCCCGTGACAGGAATATAGCCCGTCACACTTATCTTATAAAAATAGTGGGGCATATCATCCGTTTCCAAATGGAGAAGCGCCTTACCATCGGTATCTGTAACCGCCTTGACGGCATGGGTAAGTTCTTTGTTGGTAGAAAAGCTCACCAGTGCGCCTGCCAAAGGATGCCGTGTGCCTTTCTCTACCACAGTCACCTTCACCTTGTGTTGCGCCAAAACGTTCATAGAGCAGGCGAGGCAGAAGAGCAGAAATAGTATGATTTTCTTTTGCATAGTCGTTTGTTTTAGAAAAAGGGGAGTGAAAATTTCTTCATCCCCACTACCCTTTATCACTTTGTTTCTTTTCTCCGCTCCTTACAAGCCGTGTTCTTTCTTATAGGCAGCGAGGTCTTCTTCGAATTTCTTAAATTCCTCCTCATACTTGTTGGTGCGGCTCTTATCGATGGTTTGCAAGAAACATTCGGAGCTTACGTTCATCATATTGAAATCGATGATAAAGTTGATTTCGTGCGTCTTAACATTGTAGAAGCCCTTTACCGAACTACCTTTCGATACGGAATTCTTGGCTTGGTTGTTGACCACCAGGTGGCCATCTGCACCTTGAAACTTTATCCAGCCATCTCCCTTATATTCTTTCTTTTCCCACGAGGAGAGCTGCATAATTTTCGCATCACAAGCAAACGTGATGACAAGGGGCATTTGTCCGACTGTAAACTCGTTTAACCGAACTGTAAGGGCGTTCTTGTCTGTTTTGCTCCAACTGAAATTGACCTTCGTGGGGCAGCCTTGTGGGAGTAAGGTTTTGTTTACGCCGTTCATCAAAACGCGTGTGTTGAGAACGAAATCTCCATTCAAGAAGCTCTTAGCCTCTGCCACCAAAGTTTCAGACGTATCCTTCTTGTCTAAATTCTCATCTGAAGAACAGGAACCGAGCAAGAGGAAGAATCCAAAAATGAGTAGATACTTGATATTTGCCAAAATATAGTTGTTTAAATGTTTCATTCTTTATTGAATTTGAGGTTTTGTTTGTATCGCTTTTAGAGAGAACTCTGCGCGTGTTTTGTTCTTTATGCTTGTTTCGTCCCTTTGAAGCTGATGCTCGCTGTGAACGATATTCCCAAATAAGAAGCGTTGATACTCGTTACAGTGAAATTCAGTACATTGTTGACAACTTTGCCCGATACTTTTGCGCTATATGCCGTACGCTTCCAAAGAATCTTGATGAGGATGCCTTTGTCAACTGTTTGGCTGAAACTACCATCGGGTTTCAGCACAATGTTGTTGGCATTGATGGTGACATTGCCCGGCATACGCCCCAGTTTGAACGCATCAATGTGGAGATTGATGGAAGAACCGGACTGGCTCACTTTCGCGGTGAAATCCTTTGCGTCCACTTTCTTCTCTCCATTCATGTAGATGCGGGTGAATTGGCCTAAATAGTTGCCGCTGACAACCTGCTGTGCTGATATTGTTAGGGCCATGCTGAGAAGCAACACGACCATGAGTATGAACCGTCTTATCATGCGAAAAACCTTAGAGAAGCTAAGTTTTAATAATTCACTCACTTTTTATCAGTGGATGAAACCACTGCAAAATTGCACAGATTTGGAGAGATACTAAATACCCTCTTATGGGGATTTTTCACCAGAAAAGAATCCAAACGTTGGAAGAAATGGCAGAAAATCCTCTTCTAAAAAGCCTCTCCTCATTTATGAGGAGGCCGTATGGTAAGGAATTCATCACTATTCTGAAGAAAAAGTAGCGTGAATACCCCCTAAAGTGTAGTGGATTTGTGGTAATGTTAGCAGAAAACCAAACTCTCTGGAGGGGAAAGAGGCTGCTGTGCGACCCTACTGGTATTGGAGGGACACTCTCTGCGGAGTCCCCCACAGGGTTCCTTTTCGGGCGTCACCCGCGGTTAAGCATGGTGCGTCTCCTTCGGGGATAGTGGGTGCGTACATGGACGTTCTCTGATCTCAACCTTTCCTCCACGTGGTTACCTCTCCTTCTCTCTCCGAGAAGCGGGGGGGGTGCACGGCTATATTCTGCGAGGCGTGGATACAATAAGGGCGTGAGCTGACGCAATAAGGATGTGAGCTGACAGCCTTATTGTATTTTCAAACGCAATAAAGATATTTTCGGCCGTGTCGAGACCTATTGTGTAGCGTAGAAGAAAAAAGGAAGAGGAACGTATTTCATTTCCTCTTCCAGTTATAACGCGCTATTCCGCGAGTCGTTACAATCCATGTTGTTTCTTGTATTCGGCAAGCTCTTCTTCATAGCGTTTGAAGTCTTCTTCATAGTGCTTGATGCGACTCTTGTCAATGGTCTGCAAGAAACACTCGGAACGCACATTCATCATGTTGTAATCAACTATGAATGTAATCTGGTTTGTTTTCACATTCAGATAGCCTTCTACACCTGCGCCACTTCCTTGCTGTACTCCGGAATCATCTTTAGGATTTCCCGTAACGCTACCGTCCTTACCCTTAAACTTTATCCAGCCATCCCCTTTATATTCGTCTTTTTCCCAAGAGTTGAGTTGCATAAACTTACATTTGCATGAGAAATACACAATCAATGGCATCTTGCCTACGGTAAAGCCATCGAGCGTCAGACGAAGACTGTCCTTCTCCCAACTGAAATTAAATTTAGTAGGACATCCTTGGGGCAGAAGGGTCTTATCAACCGTGTTCATTGTCGCTTTTGTGGAAAGGACAATATCTCCTGACAAAATATTCTTTGCCTCTTTTAAGTATTTCTGAACGGGATCTTTTTGTTCCAGATTTTCATCACTATTACAGGAAGATAAACCCAATGAGAGTACAGCCAAGAGGCAAAGGATACATTTTACTGTTATGAATCGCATATCGCCTTGTTATGATTGTAGCGTACCGTCAAAAGTAACAGAAGCAGGGAAGACAGGAGCGAATTTCCAACCTGCGTATGTGTCAAGAACGAAGTGGAGTTCATTATTCACAAGAGAGCCTGTAAAACTGGATAATTTAATATTAATGGGTAATAATCCACCATTCAACAACCTCAATTTACCGGCATAACCGCCTATGGGGGTCGTTGCTGTAAGAACTCCGTTGTTGACAGAAACTTTAAGTTCTACTTTGATTTTTCCCGGCATCTTGCCAATAGGTCCCACTGTACCTCTCAAATCATACAGGTTACCACCAGCGCTTGTCAATGTAAAGCTCTGATTTGTAGCATCATTGTATAATTTCCCATTCATAGTAATGTTACTCAACGTACCATTGTAAGTACCTGTCTGCGCATTAGAATTTACTGCAAATCCTAAGATGCTGATTACCGTCAATATGGTAGAAATTAAAAAATGTCTCATCTTTTTTGTGTTTTGTTAATTATTAATTAGTGACGACCATTCAACTCCATCTTCTATGTAACCACCACCACTGGACAAGACCTTGAGATACTTCTTGATAAAGTCTTTTGTTTCCTGTCTGTCAAACACGTCTTGCGTACACGCAAAAGCGGTTTTTTTATCGTAGGTATGAAATTCCGTCAATTTCGGATAGGTAACACGACAATTCGGAGATAAACCGCCAAGTTCCAAACTAGATATCATCTTAAACTTGGACAAATCTACCTGTTCTAAACTCTTCATATTCGCAAATGTTATCATATAAGATCGCAACCCGCTTTTTTCTGGTAAAGCTATCTTTTTCAAATCTGGGCAGTCTACAAAAACAAGTGAGGAACCATCGGGACCATTCTGTTCCTGCTCAATCGCTCTCTGACCAAACAGGGTACTATGGCTTAAATCTATTACGCTAATACCGCTAACATTTACCCATTGGATACCTGTCATGTTTGTAGCATCCTCAAGATTGATGCCTTCAGAGGCATCCACGTTTGTCAATGTCAAGATCATGAGACCGCTACTGGGTCTCAGGTACGGGAGTTTCACTTTGTTTGTCAGGCTTACAAAAAGAATTTTGCCGTCCCAATAAGGATTGTCCACAATGTATTGTACCCCTTCCAGTGTTTTAGCAGTGGCAACTCCATACCACTCATTAAATGCACAGTTATTCAACCTATCTTTGTTGCTTAACCGCTTACTGATGTCTATATGAATACTGTCCTTATCAAAGATACTTGAAAAGTATTTTTTGAAATTAGCCCTTATATTCTCATCAGGTATCTCGCGAATGGTATTGTATTTCTGCAAGTTGCCTTTTGCTGTTTCCATCTTCACGTCTATACTGCCAGACTCAATCTCAGCCTTCTTCTCTCGATAGAAACGCACAAGGTCTTTGATGTTGAACTTTGCCGTCTGTGGCAAGTACAATTTCGTGATTTTGTGCAGCTGTGTTATGGTTTCATCACCATTCTCTTCCGTCTTTACGTTCACCAGTCCTTCAAAGTCATAAATATCATTGTCTGTCAAATCTACACCGGTAATTTGTGCTGGCAGCTGAGCGAAGTCGAAAGTAGGCCCGTAGCCATTGTTGGAGAGTTTAACCTCTTTGAGATTGGGTAGAATGTCGAGTCCAGAGAAGTCGGAGAGTTTTGTTCCACTTAAGTCGAGCGAGACAGTGGATTTAACCAAATCGTTGATTTCTAACTTTCCATCTTGGGAAAAAGTGTATCCCTTTGACTTCAGAATGTTCATGAGTTCCGTGTTCTTCAAGGTCGTGGAACTGTAAGAAGGGCCGTTGTCATCGCTGCAGGAGCTGAGGCCCAGAAAGCAAAATGCCACTAAAGGCATGATTAAACTTTTAATATTCATATTTCTTATAAATGTTTTTAAGCGGTGCAAAGTTGCAAAGAGTCTTAAAAAAACTAAATACTCCATTATGGGCATTTAGAGCGGAATATGTTAAAAGAAAAATGAACAGAACCCGTAAGAAAGGACATAGCAGAAAGGTATCTCTTCTTCCTTACGAAGCCTTTCTGCTACGCCATTCATCGCTTTTTTATGAGGAGAAATGGAGGGATACCCTCTGGAGGGTAGATGAGATTTTTTGTCTTATTTGTTAATGTGAAGAATGAAGAAGTTGGGAAATCTGAGACTTCATAAAATTGCATTCAATGCAGACTTCGAAGTGTCTTATCTCTGCAAATGAACTTAGAGGAGAGAATGCAGTGGAAAGGGAAAGAATATGTATTCTGTTTTGTAGGATGATACATTGTACTTGTGTTTATTGCGCACTTTTGAGTAGAAATCTTCTGTGCTATTTGTGCTGAGATAGATTTCGAAGTACATTTGCAATAACAAAAAAGGAAACGATGAAGAAGGAGCAAATAAAGTATGAAGAATGGCTGACAACGATCGCGAATACTCGCCTTGTTTACAACACAATGGTGGAGTTGGAAGAGTTTCTCGACAACCGTTCGATACACAGTAACGGTATGAAGCGAAGTTTTGCTTCTTATCAGAAACTTCGCTCTACTTTTAGAGATCTGAAAGTGGAAGTTGGGTTGCAAACAGATAACCTCGTAAATCTGGATGATGTTCTGATTCAATATAAGAGAGCTTGGCGTTTTTTTCATGCAAATCTGTATCGTCGTGCAAAACCCGAGAACATCGCCCTTGAGTTGATGACTTATTGTTGCTCGCCCAATGTGACTACCGATATAGGCGCAAAGAAAGCAGCTATCTATGCGCAAATTGTAGAGCAAGATATTAGTATACCCTTTCTGGTTTTGATGCTGATGAAAGTTATCCCAGGCTATGATTCTAAAGAAGGCGATGTGAATGATATTTCTCGACAGTATGAAAATATCATGCTGCTAATGGAGAAGTTTATCAACGATGACTTGTTTTTTAGTAAACTTCCCCTTATCACGAGAGCAAGAGAAGAGCGGCATAAAACCCGGTTGAAGTTACTCTTCTCTGTGCAGCAGATTCTCGATACCTATATGTCATACATGAATGCCGATCTTCTTTATGATTTAGCCGATAGGATGAAAGAGGATTCAGTTGATTTGGATATTGTGGGGTATTGGAATGAGTGTGGAGGAGGGCTTCTCAATACGAGCTTTTGGCACATTGAGAAAGCTCTCAATGCTGGCACATATTTTATGACCCATTGGCACAAAGATTCTGAAAACAAACTGACGGGTATCACTTATACACTCTTAATTATGAAGGACTCCAGCGGGAATCTGATTTATTATATGCTCCATCCTGAAGCCATTAAGCATAGAATGAAAGGTTTGCAGTATGGCGATGCGGACAATGTGTGGTATCATACAGATATGTTGGACTATATTCCCGAACAGCTCCCACTACTTCGGCTTATGCATTCCGGCGTGTGGCCCTCAAAGATTCTTCTCACGCGTTGTACAGAAAAGGACGTTGTTACTACATACGACAAATGGCTGCATCATGATTGCCAGATTGTGAAGCCGTTTCAACATCTTGAATATGACTTCCGCCCCTGTCTCTATGCCGTTACCCCGACGCATCTGTATATCACATCCGAGAAAGCAGGCGAGTACTACAAAGTCCCCAAATCTTCATTTGAAGGTTTCGACCGCATCCAACTCTCCGACAATGTTGGACTCATGACCATGAACGGTAAAATATATTTAGTCTTCGATGAGTTTATGCTTTACATCCACACCAACAGGAACGAATTGAAGAAGCATAAAATAGAACGAGTCAACAGCATAGATTAGCTGTTGACTCGTTTTGATTAGAAGTTACTTGAAGTGGAAATATGTACGAGTGAGAGTCTTTCTCAATGTTAAAGAATAGAGGCCTTGAGGTCTGAAAAATTAAAATGGGCTTATATGACAAAAAGAGACCCATTTTAGGTCTCTTTTTGTCACTTATGCCCATTTTTGATACATAGCTATTGTGGCGGAACCATTTGTGCGCCCAGTTGGGTACCATAAAGATATAGCCAGAGATGTCCTCGTGTGGCGCACAATCAAGTTGGTTACCTATGATGTCTGCAGCTTCTTGTACAGATGTTCCGTATAAACGTGCTAATTCTTTACGTAGAAGCGTATAAGTGATGTTACGGATAGTTCAGCGTTGATGGGTTGATTTCCTAATAGAGCCAATAATTCGTCTTTAGAAGGGATTTTTACTTTTGGTCCTACTCGTAGTCCTTCAAAGCAGTATTCCCCATCTACTTTATACATCGTAAACCCATCTCTGCTGTTACGTTCGTTACATTCCTCTGCCATTTGGCGTGCAATAGGGTGGGTGTTGATTTTGGTTAAATATGAAGAACTGAATACAACTAAAAGGTAATCAGTTCTTTATATGTTTGTCAGCGCATATCGCATAAAGTCTTATTACCTCTCAATATTTTTATTGTTTAGCATCAGATACTCCTCCTGAGTGTCTTGCATTTTCATGTATGTTTGTTGGAATACTATAGACACATCCTATTTTAAACCCCATAAAATTAATTATGGTTTCGTGGAAAGTTAAATCAGCTTGCGCTTTATAATAGCTTGCTTCTTCAATTGAACAGTGCCATCTTTTTGCAAGTTTAGTGATAGCTCGCGTTTCATTATCTATTCTGTCATTTGTTATTTTTATAAATAAAAGCGGGAGCGACCATTTGTAAAAATTAGGTCTTTTGTTTTTGTATGGAATCCCTTTTTCTTTTCCCCTTTTTCTCATCATATATCTAATTTCTTTTCTTACATATTTGTTTGGACAATCCTCATAATTATAAAAAGACATAGGGTTTTTTAGTAGCTCTTTTCCACTGAGTCCTTCTTTATTCGAACCATTGATATGTGGTTTTTCGGCAAGCATATAGTTTGATTCCCCTTTTTTTCCAGTAAAGTAACCATATTCTGGATTTCTATCTGGATTGTCTCTGGGGAGAATGTTTTTTTCTCCTTTTTGATATCCAAATTTACTTATGATAAAATCGATGTCGATATATTTCAGTGTTATAATAAGAATACAAATCAATATTATTATTCCGACTATATATTTATCTATTGAGTCTAATTTATCTAAAGTGTTTTTTTCTTTGATCTTTATAGTTGTTTGAGCTTTATTTTGTTTTATATGTGTTTCTGATGGTATATGTGTGGTGGATTTTTTACTTTGTTCTATAATTTCTGTATTTAAATCTTTTATTATAAACATATTGTCATTTCTCTTGAAAGCCATAGCTACTTCTGTATTCTCCATAGTGCTATCAAGAGCAACAAAATAAGCTTTTGTCTTCCATAATAAAGCTTTGGAAGAAAAAATATTTAATGCTTCTATAAATTTAGTTGTCTGGCATCCTGTATTTTGAAGTCCATCAGAAATCAGAAACAACTTATTGTTTTTGTTACTGTCTATTTCATTGATGCCTTTAATCCATGCTGTATAGATGTTGGAGTTGCCGGGATAAACTTTAAAGGATTTAACTACCACTGATAATTCTTCTCCATTTCCATGCAATACAGGTAATATGTTTTCAGCGAAAGGTATTATTGATACTTCTATATTTTTGTTGAGTGAGTGTAGAGATTCTGATAGTATTCTCTTTTCTTTATTAAAGACATTTATGGTAGTTTTGTATCCTGCCATTGAACCACTCAAATCTACGATATAGATATGTTTCTCTGTTTTCTCGTTTGCCCATAAAGAGATGCTTACGAGCAATATTAGTAGAATGCAAATACTTCTTTTCATTTTTGATTATCTTTTTCTTTGTTATTTATGATTATATTTTGTGTAATTTATCAGTCTGTCTGTAATTTCAAATTCTCCTGTATCAATGTTCAAGATCATTGTTTGTGAACCATAATTTGTAATACACAAAATATTGTTATCTTTGTTTTTCCAGCTTATTAACTCTGGCTTCCAATACCCTGCAATTAAAGTAAAATATTTCTTTTCTTTTTTATTAAATGCAATTACACATCCTCTCCAGTAGCTAAATACTTTATATGTTTTATTCTCAAGGATGTCTTCCGCATCTTTGGGTTCAAGCCCATCAGGTATAAATGTGGAATAATATGTATAGGTCAAAGTTCCTATACCTTGATCTATTACTGCTTGATTATCAACTTCCCATTTTTTGCTAAAGTTTCTTGGAGCATCTAAGTCGAAGTCTTCCTTTGTTGGTTTGTAAATGCGTTTGCTGTTTGTAGATGCGTTTACTAACCATTTTGTTAAGAAAGGAGTTTCAGACTTCAACTCTTCAATGTTTGAATATTTTCCATACAGTATTTCAGAAAGATTATCTTCAGATTCCCCTTTGTATTCTCCACTATAAACGAGGTCAATAACCTTTCCAGTTTCGATATTCAGTAATGAAAAGGTTATATCAGAGAATCCGTCACAAGCATTTCCTCCGCAGTTGTTTATGTAAGAAAAATATATGTATTGTTCGTTTTTGATTTCAACAATTTTAAAAACATCATATTTAGGATTATATTCGTGTATATAATCGCAATAACCAGTTTTTGGTGTTGCTTTGTCAAGTTGCCAACTATCTCCATATTTTCGTGCTATTGCGTAATGAAATTCAGGTAAATCTTCTGAGTTAGTTTCATTAAATACAGCGATAATTGTAGGTTGATTTTGTGACAATACATATTTGATAAGAACTGTTTCTGCTTGTGGAGAGAGTCTTACCAATAAACTCTTCATAATATCTGTTGCCTCTTTTTGACTGAGTGGGGCAGGATCTGTACTTGCTGTTTCTACATAAGATAGTGAATCCTGTTCATCCATTGTCGACTTATGATTAGTCTTAGAGGAACAACCAATAATTGATGCAAATATGTATGTAATTAGTACTATGACATATTGCTTATGGAGGAATTTTATTTTCATTTACTATTGTTTTTAGTTATAACCCCAATTCGGGATAAGCAGTTCTTCTTTTTCCTCAAAAAAAGTTTTAATAAAAGCCTAAAAAGAGGATTGTTTTTGTATATTTACTGTTGAAAATCAATCATATAACAAAACAATGATCCTCATGAAACTTGTCAGCAAAGTTACGGAAATCTATTGTATTGCAGATGATTTTTGCAAAGAATATCATTCAGAATTGAACAAAACCTCTCTTTCTCTCTCAAACGCCTCTGCCAATAGTCCAAAACATTGCAAGAGAAAAGGGCGAATGAGTGATGCTGAAATGATCACAATTCTTTTTTTGTTCCACAGCAATGCATTTCGGAATTTCTATTTCAAAATAAGCCGTTGTAAAGATTAGCGAGAGAAAAGGTTTCTGCTTTGGCTGTTTAGAAACGCCAACGAAGCTGAAGGCTAAAATCGTTCTTCGATGCTGAAGAAATGAGTTGTTCGCCTGCTCCGATAGCGGATTTGTTGAAATAGTGGAGCAAACTATATTTTACGCCGATGTCCCATTTTTTTGTAAGTTGCCACTGGCCGAGGAGGACTGTGCGCAGGCCGTGATAATAGCACGCACCGAAACCACCTGCATGGCGCAGATAGGGTTCGTAAACATAGCACGCACTGGCATAATCGTCGGTGAAAAAGACTGCTGCCAATGCGGCTAACTTCAAAGTGGAGGTGGGGCGAAAGCCTGTGCGCAGCGAGAACATCCAGCCCAGAGTGTTACCAGTGGTCTGTTTACCCGCCAGCGCAATATCAATGGCGGGATGGAGTTCCCAGCGGTCGTTCCGTAGGTTCAGTTGTGCGCGTAGTCGGTGAGTGGTGGCGTATTGCAACAGTCCTGCATATTTGGGAATGTTCTGCTGCTTTGTTTTAGTGCGGTAGCGTAGCAAGAGTTGGCCGCCATTTTTCAGTTGCCAGAGCACTTGCGCCATAGCATCGAAGCCTTGCGACGCCCCCGTAGCGCGGAATGTGGACGTAGGGAAGCGGAAGAAATCAACATAACCTCGGAGTTCCAAACGACGGAATCCATTGTATTTTCCGCCCAAGAGGAGACCGTGTTCATTGGCCACATGCGAGCCTTCTTGCAGAGCATCGCCATGGGGCGACACAAAGCGCGGAGCAAAGACGCGGTGCTGCAATGTGAGTTGGTAACTGCTGGAGGGAGAATAGACAAACGTATTGGTTGTGGCAAGATGCAAGCGGCGGTCGGCAGCAGCTTCACCGCTCAGCGTGATGCGATGGGAGTGGAGGTAGTAGTTTACGGACAATCCGGCAGCATCCTTTCCCCGCATGAAATACTGCGTATAAGCGCGGTGTTCCGGATGGAGAAAATGATTGTAGTGAGTATAGAGCCCACTCACGCCTATGCGCCATTGTGGGCGGAGATAGAGCAGTTGCCCGCCAGCAGTGACATTGTCCACATTGCGCCGTCGCGACAATTCGCGCGCAGTACGATGATAGCCATCGTAGAGGAATGAGCGCACTGTGTCGCCTTCCTGTCTGCTGTCCAACTGACGATAGGAGAGGAAGGCCGTGAGTTGCCAATTGCCATGTCGGATGCCGCTTGCCACGCCGCGAAAGAAGCGCGCCTCGCTCAGGCTCGAATGGTTGTGTAGGACCATGGCTGTTCGGCGCGGCGCATCAAGGAGGGTAGCTTTAGAGCCATAAGTGGCACAACCGAAGAGCAAGCCTTGTCCGATGGTTACGGTGTAGTCGCCCGCCAAGAGTTCGTAGCGATTGTTGGGTGAGAGGTAGTGGGCATAGGCCGAAAGGGCATCGTATGGATAATTGCGATAGCGCCCGATGGGTTCGCCTGCATCCTTCTCCAGCGTGATGCCGTACTGCACTCGGCGGTGCCAATCGTAGCGATAGCGCAGGTTGTTGTAGAGTCCGCTGCCGAGATATGCGCCGTTCTGCTCACCTCGTCGCCGATAGAGCGGTATGTCGAGGCGTGTTTCCAGTTCGTGTCGGCCGCCAAATAAGCGCACTTTGAGCGGGGCTACCTGCTGCGGAAGTGGCAAAGCTTGGAGGAAAAGGCTCAGATAGCACCGATCGGTGTAGCTGAGGCCAGTGATGAATTGCAGTTCCCCCAGCGTGAGAAATTGGTGGTGGCGATCGCGATAGGCCAGTATGGAGTCGGCCTGTGCTTCATCGAGAAACGGCAAGCGCAAGAGGTCGTCCCGACTGACAGTGTTGAGGTTCATCGGGTGGAGATAGAGCTGCTCGAGCTGTTCTTGCAGTTCCTCGCTACTTTGCTCGTCGAAATACGTATCGGCAAAGTCGGTCCAACTGATATAGCGTTCTTGCGCGCAAAGTGTTATGGGAAAAAGAAGAAAAAGGACAAGGGCGGCGTGTTTCATAGGATAGGAAGATTCGGGAGAAAAAGCAAAAGTCCTACTCGCAAGAGTGGGACTTTTGTGGAGGGTTAAGAAGCAATCAGAATACTTCTGGCGGCAGTTGCTCGTGAGTAGTGGGCTGGTGGTTTTGTTCCCAGTCGATAAAGAGCAAGATGAGGTTGTGCAGCCCAAAAGCCTTCATGTCGTTGTGGTAAATAACATCGATACAGAGGTCGAGTAAGTCCTTGGTGTTTTTCTCGTTTTGCGCGATGAGTGCGCGCACAGTCATTCGCAGTTTGGTGAGAACATCCTCGGTGACATAACCGTGAGAGTCGACGAGATCACGAAAGAGATGATATTTCTGAATAGTTTTGAGGTTATCGTCACTAATGTCGAGATGGCGTGAGCCTTTTTCGTTGAGTTGGATAGTGTACATAGTGTTTGTTCTATGGTTTGTTTTTCTGTTTGAGTATGTTTCTGTGCAAAGATAGAAAAATAAATTAGGGTAAAAACTTTTTTTCGATTTTTGTGAAGAAGTATAAAAAATCCCGAACAGGAGTATTGTTCGGGACGAGAAATGCTGTGCCGGGAAGAGGCGTGAGAAGGAATTTCTTTGACACACCCTCGTTGTGTTTCAACTCTTATTTGCTGAGGAGGAAAGTGAGCAAGGCGTTCATGGCTTTGCTGCGAAGATGTGTGCCCTTGATAGAGGTGAAGGGAAATCCCATTGTGATGGCTGCACGCCGCCGTCCCTTGTAGGCGATTCCGGCAGATTGTTTATCCGCATAGGAGAAGGCACTGAAGGCATCGGAAGAGGCGGGGATGAGGACGTCACTATTCTGTAGGGCATAATGTTCGGCGTTCCAATTGCGATAAATAGGGATTTGAAGATTGAGTCCGTTGATGCTGTCACCGCCATAAGTTTCGATGCCAGCAAACGATACTTTGAGAATGTCTTTCAGGAAGTTGCGCTCATCCTCCTGCTGCATGTCGCGCCCTATGTAGGCTCCGCTTACGAGCAGGTTACCTCCGTGGTGCGCGTAAGCCGACATCTTTTTCTGCATAGCCTCATCAAAAGTTTTGTAGTGGCTGAGATTGTAAGGGACATCACGTTGCAATCCTGCGATATAATCAACAAGGTCGTATTTATTCCAGTCCGTTTGGTAAGCCGCTTCGCGAGAAACTGAGGAGAAACTGTACTTGCGTGCGGCGGCGATGGCTTGGCCGTGCTGCATGGGGTAGTCGAAGGTGTTTCCCGCCAAGGTCTTGCCTTGCAGTTCTGCACTTGAGTTATTGCCCGCTTCAGGGTGAGTGAAATCCGTTTGACGGCCACAGAAAGCAGTAGTATAGAGATAGGGTACGCCAATATCCTCCCGAAGATCGAAGCCGAGAGAATCGTTGCGTTCTACCCACGCTGGACCACTTACGCGGTCGAAACCATTGATGATAAGGAGGTGCGCCGTGGCTTCTGTTGCCTTGTAGACACTCAGTACCTCAGAAGGCATACTCTGTCCGCCTGCATTGACGGCCGTAACCTTGAAATTGTATTGTCGGCCAGGGCTGACGGGGAGCGTAAGGGACGTTTTACCCTGAGTGAGTCGTCCGTTGTCGAACGCTCCGTCACCAACCGACGTGTAGACGATATAATCCGTTGGGACAGCAGAAGGTTCGAGTTTGTCTGTAGTAGGCTGCCAAGAGAGTTGTACAGTGTTGTCCTTCTCGGAGAGCAGGGCGGAAAATTGATGAATGGGGAGCGGCTGAACAATGCAGTCTTTGGTGCCGTGTTCGTAATTGACAAAGCGGAGCAAGGACTTATAGATGCTGCGCGACAGTTGGAACTTAAACGATGGGTCGTGGCCGAATTTCATGTCGGAGAAGTTCTGGTGCGACATGATTTCTAAGATGGCCGAGGGAATTTCTGGCATCCGCGTTTCGGCATAATTACGATCCCACACTTCACGCCGCGTCCACGTGGTGTCATAATAGGCCGAGAGATCGTTCGTCAGCGTGGACACAAGAATGTTAGCCAGATCCTGTGAAGCATAGCGCGAGAGTCCACTGTTATAATACGTGTCGCCATTGCTGGGGAGCGTGGTGGTGCAGATACCCAATGTGCCGAAGATACTGTGGTCTTTGCGCACACCGGCATCACTATGGATGGCAAGAGCCAGTTCGAGCGGAACGAGTTTCTGACTCTGCTGAGAGGGAACATGCAGACTGTCGCGGCGCGCAGAATAAGTGGGGTTGGGATTGTAGATGCTACCCGCACTCAGCCAATTGGTGAAGTTGCCGCGCACGCGCAGGTCGTCGTTGTAGTCGTTAGCTCCATTTTCGGTGTTGTATAAGGAGTCGGGCAAACCCGCCCATTGTGCTTGATAGCGCGCAGCTTCAAGGAAACGGGGTAGACCACTTGTGCCAGCATTGCCACGTTCGTTTTGTGAGAATCCGCCGCCAAAGCGTACGCCGTCGGCAGTGACCACGCCAGAATAGTTGCTCTGATTACTGAGAACCACGCGGCTCTGCCAGTTTTCTCCTTCGTCGAAATCGAAAGTTCCGAGGTATACCCATGTAGAGCCTCCCATTTTTTGATTAACCTTGAATTGCGTGCGTTGCCCTTTATGGTATACTGTGTAGTGAGCATCAGGAACGCTGTTGGGCTGACTGGAATAAGACACATATACGGCATAGCGACCAGCGTGAGGGATGCGCGGCGTCCAGGTTACAGAGGCAGTGCCGAACTTCTTAGTGGTGGCAGCAATCGTGCGGGCCGTGCCGAGGGAGAAAGGTTGGATACTATCGACGAGAAGGCCCGTCGGGGTAGAAAAACCTGTGGCGATGGTGGTCCAATGGTCTGTACCAGAAGATGTCTCGGAGTAGTCGCCCATGAGGTGTGGGCGGTCGTTGTCCACGATGGCTTCGCTCTGCTGTATGTCGCGCTCACGCGGACAATAGATAATGGCCCCAGCATTTTCGAGCATGGGGAAGAGGTAGGGATATACAAACGATTGAGTGAACATATCCTCTGTGGTGCAGTAGAGATAAGGTCGCTGCCATTGCCAACTGCCGTCGCGGAAATAGCGCCCATGGCTCGGCCAAATCATTAAGTGACGGTTAGCCAGACCTTTGGTGGGAACGTAAGGAACTGAGGTGTTTTGCACCCAAGGATTACCATTGTAGTTTTTTTCTCCCCAAAGGCGGTTGGCATCTGCCTTGGCTGTGCGGTAGATATTAGGGATTAAGTCCTCAATCTGCTGCGAGTTGCGCCCAAAGACCACTACGCGATACGTGTTATAAGGTTGCGGGAAAAGGCGCGGCATTTCGCGATAGATACGATTGACGCTCTGTGGAGTAAAGGGTTGAGAATAGAACGGTTCGTTGGCAAAGATGCTAATAAGCCGTTGTTGCTCATCGACGCGAAAACTATCTGCATGCATAGATTGAGCAGGGTGATAGCCCTCTATGCGATAGTTGTTGAAATAGTTTTGGATAGCGTCGGAAAGCAGTGTGTCCTCGGTCTGTGCAAAGGCAGTCAGACTGAGGACAGCAAGGGATAGGAATGTAAAGATTCTTTTCACTGAATGTCTTCTACTTGAAAATTCTGGGGATGACGACCTTTGAAGCCGCTATAGTAGTCCATGATTTCTTTCATATCCTTTTCTACGTTTTCCTCCTTAGGAAAAATCTCTCGCGTGCAAACGATGCGGCGTTGCTCAAAGTCGAAGGCGTAGAGTTGGATAGGAATATTGGCTTTTAGGGCTATAAAATAAAAACCACGTTTCCATATCTCCACGCGTGAGCGAGTACCTTCGGGAGTGACAGCCAAATGGAAATACTCGCTCTGACGGGCCTTTTCGGCTACAGCGTCCGTGAGGCTGGTGTGCTTCTTTCTTTCCACAGGGATACCTCCAATGTAGCGAAGAAAAGAGCCGAGGGGCCAAAAGAACCAACTATTCTTCATCAGAAAGCCTGCCTTTTTGCCTTTGGCAGTATAATAGAGTTCTCCGAGAAAAAAGTCCCAATTACTGGTATGTGGAGCTACGCAGATAATACATTTATTGCGGTTGGGTACACTTACTTGCTCCTTCCATCCCAGACGTTTGAAAAGGAGATAATGACAAAGTTTTTGAAACATTTTATAATAGCAGAGTAAAGAAGAAAGTCCGACTGATTCAGCCAGTCCGACTCCTCTAAAAACGGTAAAGATGAAACAGTAAGTGGTGAATGACAAACTTTCAGCGGAGTAAGGCTGCTGTTTGTCACTCGCCACTCAATGGCGGCTCTGTGGCCGCAACTTATCATTTTGTCCTATTAGGACTTAAGCTTTAATGATTTCGTCGGAGAGTTTGTTGGCTTGCTGCGTGAATTCAGCGCGCAGCTTTTTGAAGAAGACTTTTTCCTGGCCTTTTTCAACGTGGCTCAAGCGAGCTACATAGTCTTGGTATGTAACCATAACCATTGCCATGAGTTCTTTCAGCTTCTCATCATTTTCTGGCTGGCACATGCTCAATGCTACACAGTCAGCGAAGAGGTCTCCACAGATGTTTTTTATTGCTTTCTTCAGTTTTCTTTTGCTTGACATAATGCTTCTGTTTATTGTTTGTGGATAATTTCCATCCCTTTCAAGATGGCTTGTTCGTTCATGGGGAGTAAGTCCCAGTGTCTTTCGGGGAGCGATTTTTTGAGGGCTTTCATCACACTCTCGATACTGACAATGGGGTGGAGTTTGAGGAAACCTCCGAGCACCATCATATTGAAGGTTTTCATGAGCTTCATCTCTGCCGCGGTGTTCATGGCATCGAGACAGAAGTTATTGATATCCTCGCGTTTAGGTTTCTCAATGATACCAAAGCTATCGTAGATGATAGTTCCTCCTATCTTCACTTTGGGCTGGAACTTGTCCAGAGAGGGCTGATTGAGCAAGATGGCTGTGTCGTACTGGCTCAGAATGGGCGACGATATTTTTTCGTCCGAAATGATAACGGTGACGTTGGCCGTTCCGCCTCGTTGCTCTGGGCCGTAGGCAGGCATCCATGTAACTTCTTTTCCCTCCATCAGTCCGGCATACGCAAGGATCTTACCCATTGAGAGCACACCCTGACCACCGAAACCTGCTATGATGATTTCTTCTTTCATAAGAATTTCGTTTTAGTGTTTAGCTTCGCTGTCTTTCAAGTCGCCAATATTGTAGTAGTCGAACATGTGTTCTTCCATCCACTTATTGGCCTTGACGGGACTCATCTTCCAACCGGAGTTACAAGTAGATACCACCTCGATGAGATTAGAACCTTTGCCGTTCATGGAGTTTTCAAACGCATGGCGAATGGCTTTCTTGCATTTGCGGATAGCTGCCACGCTCTGAACGCTTTGACGTGTCACATAGGCTGTACCTTCCAGTTGAGCTGCCATTTCAGTGATTTTCAGCGGATAGCCATGAAGTTCGGGATCGCGGCCGAAGGGACACGTTGCGGTCTTCATGCCCATGAGTGTTGTCGGGGCCATTTGTCCGCCCGTCATACCGTAGATGGCGTTGTTAATAAAGATGATGGTGATATTCTCCCCGCGGTTGAGTGCGTGGACTGTTTCGGCCAATCCGATACAACCCAAATCGCCATCGCCTTGGTAGGTGAATACGAGGTGGTCAGGCCAGAGGCGTTTGCAGGCCGTGGCCAGTGCGGGAGCGCGACCGTGGGCTGCTTCCTCCCAGTCGATGTCCAAATAACGATAAGCAAAGACAGCGCAGCCTACGGGACTTACGCCGATGGTTTTATCTTCCATGCCCATCTCGGCAATGACTTCGGCCACCAATTTGTGGACAACGCCGTGTGAACAACCTGGACAATAGTGCATTTGCACATCGTTCATCAATTCAGGCTTTTGGTAGACCAGATTACCAGGTTGAATTATTTCTTCTCGTGTCATAGATAATTTGCTGATATTATAGCGGACGAGTGTTCGCTTATTCTTTATTGCTACGTGCATGACGTTGCAGCCCGTGGGGACGGCGAAGTATAGTGGTCATGCGTAGAGTGGCTTCCACCATTTTGATAAGGACGGCAACAACGCCTAACCCTATGCTGAGGAGGCGGATATGTTCATTCTCAGCGTACCATGTGTAGGCCATTCCTATCATGGCGATGAGCGACAACAAGATAAACACGCTATTCATAATATTGCGAATGAAGAGCAGTTTCCGTTCTTTTTGTTGCTGCTGTTCTTCTTCCTTGCGGCGACCATTGCGCACTTCTTCGAGGAAACGTTGTTCGTCTAAATTCATAGGTGGGTTTTATTTAGCAACTTTTCTGAGTTTCTCCATGGCCTGAACGATTTCGTCAGGGTCAGGAACAATACCTCCGAGACGGCCAAAGTGTTGCACAGGGATGTTATATTCCACTGCTGCTTGCACATCAAAGACCATCATGCCAGCATTGATTTCAACCACCAGCATTCCTTTGACCTTTTCGCTGAGTCGCTTGAGTTCTTTGCTGGGGAAAGGCCATAGAGTGATGGGGCGGAAGAGACCCACTTTGAGCCCTTGCTCGCGCATATTGTCCATAGCCTTTTGCGAAATGCGAGATGCTGAACCGAAGGCCACTATGATATAGTCTGCATCCTCGCAGTATTGCTCTTCGAAGCGCACTTCTTTTTCTTCACATTCAGCATATTTCTTTTGCAGATGGAGATTGCGCTTCTCCATTGCTGCAGGTTCGAGTTCCAGAGAAGTTATAACATTGGGACCACGTTTTTTTAGACCGTGACCATTGGCAGCCCAAGGACATTCCTCGTAGATCTGCTCATCGGTGCGGCGCGGTTTGAGCGGTGGGAGAATAACCTTTTCCATCATCTGTCCGATGACGCCATCGCTCAAAATCATTGCAGGATTACGGTAGCGGAAAGCCAGTTCAAAGCTTAAATCTACGAAATCTGCCATTTCCTGCACAGAGTTCGGAGCAAGGACAATAACGTGGTAGTCGCCATTGCCACCGCCACGCGTTGCTTGATTGTAGTCGCTTTGCGAGGGCTGAATCGTGCCTAGACCAGGACCACCGCGTTGAACATTGACGATGAGGCCAGGAACTTCCGCTCCAGCCATGTAGGCGATGCCTTCCTGCATGAGGGCTACGCCAGGACTGGACGAGGACGTCATAACACGTTTCCCCGAACCACCACCGCCATAGAGCATATTGATGGATGCTACCTCACTTTCAGCTTGTAGTACTACCATGCCTGTGGTTTCCCACGGTTTGAGCATAGCTAGAGTTTCGAGCACTTCGGACTGCGGTGTGATGGGATAACCAAAATAACCATCGCATCCGCAACGGATGGCAGCGTGAGCAATCGCTTCGTTGCCTTTCATTAATAAGATTTCTTTTTCTTCTGCCATGGTTATTCCTCTTTTTTTCGATAAACGGTGATACACCCATCGGGGCATACCATAGCGCAGCTGGTACATCCTGTGCAAGCATCGAGATCCACTTGCTTACAGAAGGCATACCCTTTGTGATTTACTTCGCCCGTGGCGAGTGCAAGCGAATGTGTAGGGCACGCTACCACGCAAAGGTTGCAACCTTTGCAACGGTTCTCGTCCACTACGACGGCGCCTTTCATTTTACCCATAATTGTTATGTATTAAGAAGCTAGAGGGAATAGAGTCTGATCTTCCTTTCTCTGGCTTTTTGTCGTTATTGGTTGTACATATCTTTGTTGTAGAAATCCATAATGCCATTGAGCATTTCTTCGGCTTGAGCTGCAGCAGCATTGCCGTCGGCTTGGTGCGATTGGCGGAAACAGCTGATGGCTTGTCCCCATTCGCTGCGCTTCATATAAGCTTGCCCTTTTAGATACAGTACCTGGGCATCAGTGGGGGAGGACATCAAGGCTTCGTCCGCGAGTTGTAGGGCTTTATCGATCTGTCCTTCTTCAATTTTCTGTGCTATTGCACTGTAATTTATCGGCATTTTGCGGATTGTTATGTTCTACACTAAAAGCAAAGTTAAGGCTATTTTCTTTTCCTGCCAATTTGATAGAGGATTTTTTCACGTTCTATTATGCAGAATTTTCAAATCTCCTCTCTTTACAGCTCCTGTAGTTTGCCCTTGACTTCAATTCAAGAGAAAGAAAATAGTCAATAGTATATGTTGTCTGTCGCTTTATTGTCTTCCCACAGCTACTTGCTGCAATGTTCTCCCTACAGGGAAGTTTCTTAGATCATACTTATAATTGAAATGAATGATATGCTTATGGCTTTTAATAATTGTCTGTTTTGTCAAAAATATTCGTATTTTGTAGCTCTGAGAATCGCATAAAAATCAACTTACACGCCTTTGGCTGAAAAGAACGCCAATTTGAACTGTCAGCAAAATAGGGCATTTTGTAATTTCTATAGGCGAAAATAAAATTTCTATAGGCGGAATTATAATTCCTATAAGGGAAATTTCAAACACAATAAGGGAATGAGCTGACACAATAAGGATGTCAGTTGGTAGTCTTATTGTGTTTTCGAGCAAAATAGTCCGAAAATGCGTTCTTCTGATACTATATTTCCTCTTTTTCGGCTATTTCTTTCAAAAAAAAGAAGTTCTTTTCCGTGTAGCAGGTCTATTCTTACTTTTCTTTCTTCACTTTAAGTTTGTTCGCTCTGTTTTTCTGCGCTAGATTAGAAAAGTTGATTGTCAAAATTATAGACAGTATGAATTCTCTCCTTGAAGACACGAAAAAGCCCGATGCGGAAAATTGCATCGGGCTTTGATATGATTACTGCTTAATCCTTAGAAGCGGAAGAAGCGGTAGAGATTGTCTTTGATATGGCCTTGTTCCTGAACGAGAGTGGCAAGGAGGACTTCTTGAGCACCGCCGAAGTAGTTTTGAGTAACAATGCTGCTGAAGATGCGCTGAACAATCTGTTGCTGTTGCTGCTGGAGATTGAATTGCTCAGCACCTTTCACCTTGTTGGTTACTTGTGCAAAGTAAACAGCACCTTCGCCTTGAACAGCACCAGTAAACTGGCCTTTAGCTGTGCGGTAGATAGCACCCGTCAGACGAGGTTCAGAAACGCCCAAAGCCTGGAGCTGTGCTGGCTGACCAAGGAGCGCAATGTTGTGGAGCTGTTCGTTGATTGCGCCCTTCTGCTTCTTAGCGTCGTTGATATTCTTAACGTTCTTAGTTTGTGCAAGAATCATTTCTGCCTTCTTCTGCTGACGAACAACGCGTGTAAGGAAATCTTTCACAGTCTTGTTCTCCAAGGGGAGATAGTCGCCATCATTGATCGCGCTTACACCGATTACCAGCAAGTGGTCGTTGTTTGCACCGCACTCATAGAGCTTGGAGATTTGACCAGCCTTAGCATTATCGAACACCCACTGCATTGCGTCTTTGGCACCTTCGCCACCAATCTGTGATTGGATTTGGAGATTGCTCTGAGAATATGCGTCCATCGGGCGGAGGATATAGCCAGCCTTCCCAGCATTCTTGATGAAGCTATCAAGATCGCGGTTCTTGGCCAAGAACATATTGAGCTTATTGAGTTCATCGTTGTGCGTCTTCTTGGAGAAGTCGAGTGTGCGCTTCACAATAGCTACGTTGTACTTCGTTTCGGGCTTCTTGCTCTGAAGCACCTCAACAATCATCGTGTACTGAGAGAGCTTGACGAGCTTCAGGCCAGGACCACTAGAAAGCTGCGTGATGAAAGTTGCATCATCGGCTTGCATATTGAGGTTTTCAGCCTGTGAAGCTACAATCCAAGAGGAGTCGCCCTGCTGCTGATACTTCTTAGCGAGGTCCTTGAACTTAGCACCGCCCTGCAAAGCCTTGTAGATGCTGTCGGCAGTAGCTGTTTCCTTAGCCTTATCAGCATTTGCTACGCCGATAGCGCGGTAGAGGATAGAGTCGGGAGCCTGAGTTTTAGCAATAAGCTTGAGAACATTGAGCGTATTGTCCTGCGGATTGTAGTACATCGGCTTCACTTGGCCAACGCTCATAGAGTCCAGCTTCTGCTGTACATCAGACATTTGAGCAAAAGCGTTCTTGCCAAGTGCTGCATTAACATAATGAACGCTAGAATTAGCGCTGCTAACAACGGTTGCTGGATCTGCACCGTTTTGCAGCTGCTGCTGAGCAGTTTGCATTTCTTTTTCGAGAGCTGCACGGTCTGTTGCACTAGCCTTTACTTGAATGTCGAGAACCTGAAGGTCTGCACTGCGAGCAGGATTCTTGATAATGGGAGATTCCTTGTATTGATCGTACGCCTTCTTCAAGTCGGCATCAGCAATCTTAATCTGGCTGTCGGGGATAGAGGATAGAGGGATGGCTACAACGTCTGCCTCACTCTGCGTGTTGCGGAAGTTATATTCTACCTTAGCGATTTCCTTGTTTGCGATAACCGAAGCTCCAAGCAGAGAATAGAACTTATTGGCCAACACTTCTTCGTGCAGTTTTTCAAGGCTGTAGTCGCAGAGTTTGCGAATCTTCTGGTACTGCTCGATATATTCAGCCATGCCTGGTTGCTGCTGTGCCTGCTTGCGCATATTAGCCATATTGGAGTCGTACTCCTTAATGAATTTTTGGAAGCCTGCAACATCGAGACCGCCCTGCTGGCTTGGGAAAATCTGAGCCAGAACCTGGAGGCTAGAAGCCTGACCTGTGCGAAGAGTGTTCTGAACATCTTCTTCTGTTACTTCTAGACCAGCTTTTTCTGCTTCATGCTCGATGGTAGTGTTACGAACAAAGTCGGTCCATACTTGCTGTCCGAGCTGGCTCTTCTCTTGTTCTGTGAGTGTTGCCTGAGGGTTTTGCGTCTGCATCTGCTTTGCAAATTCCTGCATTTGGGTTAATTCATCGAGTTGAGCTTGATACTCCTCGAACTTTAACTTTTTGCCATAGACTTCTCCTATGGTCTGGCGATTATCGTTCGAGAAAACATCGAACACCTTGAAGTAGTCGCCGGCAATGAATGCAAACAGAGCTAAGCCGATGAAGCCCATCAGCAGAGGTCCTTTGCTTCGAATAGATTGTAAAGCTGCCATTTTGTGTTATTTAGATTTTATTTTATTTCATTTTTATGACTGGCAAAGGTAGAAAAATAATTTTATACTTTCCCTTTGTATTGTCTATTTTTTAATGGGAGTGGGGGCTGGACGCATCTGCTGCAAAACAGAATCAGGAGTTTGCTGTTTGTCTGTTTTTTTATTTTGTCCATTTTCTTCTGGTTTAGGGAAGAAACCTTTACTCTGATAAACGTGATATTCCGTCATCTGCTCGTTGGCAGTAAAGCGATCTCCTTCGATTTGTTTATCAGGCTGCGTAATCTTCATATATGTGTTGGAGTAGAACCTATGTTCCTCTATGTTCCAGAAGAGTTCTGCTGTATGGAAGTATGTACGCTTCTCCATATCGTTTATGACTACATGTCCTTTTAAGCGCCACAAGTTTTGATTGAAGCACCAAGCGGAGTCTGCTTGGATATAGAGATCCATCTTGAAGTTTTTGTCAAATCGCTGGAGAAATATTCCTTTGGGAAATTCCTGGCGTGGAGGGTTTGTTTTGTCATAGACGCGCCATTCTTCGGCTATGATGCGATAACGCATATAACCCGAATCAGAGATGAGCTTAGATACTCCTATTGTTGTCATTATAGCGGCTGAGTCGCGCTTCTGGTCCAAATGGCTGATAGGAGGAGCGTCTTGGTTACAAGAAAAGATAAGGAACGAGAGAAATAGTAATAAAAACTGAGCAGCAAAACCTTTTTGGAGAAGGCTTTGCTGACAGATTTTATTAAGTATGTTTTTGAATTGCATTCCGAGGACTATAGAACGTTATTGAGCTTTCCATTTATTGAACCAACTCTCATTAAATGTCACACCGATGCTGACGCGCATATAGTTTTCTTTAAGAGAGCCACTGATTTGTGGAGCTACGTGTTCGAATCCTGCTGCCAAATTGAGAACACAACGATTACTGTGACTATTAATTATTGGTATACCGACGCCTGCACTTACTTGATAGTTGCGTGGCCCATCACTTCCGTTCACCTTTGTATAGGGAGTAGTATAAGCTGCTCCTAAGCGGTAGCGAATACGATTATACCAGCGGTAACCATCAGGATTGACGACATACTCTGCTCCGAGGGAATATTTACTCAAATCCGAAAACAGTCCAGTTTCTGCCGTGTAGGTGTAACCGGAAGTAGATCTGGATAGCGTTGGGTACTGTACTTTGCTCCACTTTTGCAAAGTGTAGTCGGCTGCAACACGGAGCCGATTGTTGTAGTTCCAAGTAAGTCCTACACCAAACGTATGAGGCAGTTCAAAACCATTACGGAGCGAGAGAGTATCTCCTACATAGACTTTGTTTTGTCGTTGCTGATCATAGTAATTTGCATAGCCCTGCGTTTTATGTCCAAGGCCGTAGACTAAGCCGAGTATGATGGAGTTCTTTTTATCAATGCGTTGTTCGTATTGCAAACCAAAATTTACCGTATAGGTTTTGACGTGTGCATCGTAAGTCCTACGGCGCGTATTGATAGTAGGGTCGCTGTATGAAGCCACTATATTGTGTTCCATATCGCCCCAAAGATAGCCACCATTTACACCGATCGAAAAACCTCTAAAGGGTTCCCAGCCCACACCAAGGTATACTTGCTGGAGTCCACCATTACCATTGTGTGCTTCTGTCTCTGTTACATCCCCAGTCGAAGCTGTCCATGTGCGTTTGTCGTTCATGCTGTATCCGATGGTAGAAAAAGGTATCATGCCAAGGGAAAAGCCTAAGTGTCGTGCGCCACGAAAACCTACCGTGATATAATCTATCGACGTGTTGCGAGCATTAACGCTTTGACTCCCCTGCTTGATGTTAGCATTTTGCAACGAGAGGCCGACATCGAAGATAAAGGACAGAGAGTCGATTGCAGAAAAGGAAGCGGGGTTTTTGAAGTTTACTTCTGTACCTCCGCGCCAGCCGTAACCAGTACCAGCCAAGGCAGTGGAGGCTGAGCTGTGGCGATCGTTGAGCAAACCAAAGCCATAGCGGGAGTAGGGGGAGTTGCTGCCATTGTTCTGAGCCATTGCCGTTGTCGTTAGAGCAAGGGCGGAAGCTATAAGTAACGGATATTTCATTCTGAAAGGTCTAAATTTCGGATGAATAAGTTTTATGATAAGAGCAAGCGGTTAAGTCCAATAGCCACTAATTGTGGCTCTATATGGATGCGTTGTTGCAAATCGCTGCTAAAGAGAGAACTGTCGCCACCCGTAAGAAAAACCTCAAGTTGAGGGTGGTTTTTGGCATAATCTCTGATAAATCCTTCGATTTCGTATTGCAATCCACGAACAACACCTACACGCATTGCCGTCGGAGTATCGTAGCCAGCGTCAGGTACTTCTCCTTCAATAGGAATCAGTGGAAGGAGTGCCGTATGATCATGCATGGCTTTTAGGCGGAGCATGAGCCCTGGCGATATGTTACCTCCAATGAGATTTGCATCCGCATCTATATAATCATAGGTAACGCAGGTACCAGAATCAATCACGAGGAGCTCTCGATGGGGAAGTAATGTTACAGCCCCGACAATGGCTGCCAAGCGGTCACTGCCTAATGTTGGAAAAGGATTGTGTACTGGCGAGGGAGTATTTGCACTAACGCGAAGCACTGGGATGCCAAAGCGATGGAGGGCCTCTGTGATAAGTAGATGTTCATGCCCAACATTAGAGAATGCACAGCGCGTAGGCTTGAATTTCTGAATGATATTAAGAATTTCTTCCTCATCGTTATCGGTCCAAGCTGTTTGAAAAACAAGTTTGTCCTTATCAAATATCGACGCCTTTGCGCGTGTGTTTCCTATGTCAATTGTAAGCTGCATTCCGATACGAAGCTATTTGCTTGGCAAAGATACTCCAATCCATCCGATAGGCAAAATTTTTAGAAAAATACGTCTGCGAGTAAAGGTAAAGGCATGATAAAGAGGAGAAAGCTATTCTTTCTTAATTATATACACAAGATTTGTTGAAAGGCTTACTCATTGGGTTTTGCTTTGCCCTATTAATATAGGATTTCACGCAGGGATTTGAGAAGAACGTAGAAGGTACTCTTTGCAGGATATTGTTAATATGTTCTGTTATAACAGGGGTCGGGTACTGACTACACAGAATCATAAAGAATCCAGGACCTAAAACATTATTAGAGTTTTCTACAATAAAGTTTGTTTCCAAGTCTTCTGATTTCTTATTGAGCGCATCGGCCTTTTTCCCAAACTTCTTGTTGATGACATCCATGGAATAACCCACTCTCATCATTTTAATGGCTTTTTCCTGTATTTCCCACATCTCGTTGTCAATGCGGTTCTTCTGTCGGTAGAATTTATAGAGGCGGTCGTTTAACGGCCCTCCAGATACGCGCTGTCCAAGATTATCCACAGATATTGTGAGATTACCATTCTCTAAGACAATCGGCATCACATTCTCGTTCTCCATACACACTTGCGCAAGTACGATAGAATCCACGGCTCCAAAGAAGTTGAATCTGCCGTGTATCACTTTGCAAGAGTCTATGTTTTCTGACGTAACTCCATTGGGCGTTACTTTCAGATAGAGCATGCGCCCGTCCAGAACGGGTACTGTCGAATTACCAGCTATGTTGTATTGTTCCGTGCATGAAGTCAGAAACAAACTGGATATAAGTAGTAATAAAAATTGTCGCATGTCTTTTTCTTTTGTGTTGCAAATATACATTGCGGCAATGAAAATGGTTAGTCCTAATTGTTAGAAAATGTTGTTTTATAGTACATTTAACTATTGGTCCAAGGCTTTTAACGAATCTTCGACTCCTTAGAAGAGTGGCTCGGAGAGAGTTATCTGTACTTATTCCTTATTAAGGGATGAGAGGCGAAAGGCGGAGTAAACTTCAAATATAGCTGCGATGCAGAGAGAAAGTTTCCATAAATCGCCTGTCAGCGGCCGTATGTGAAAGTATTCTGTGAACATCAGAACTGCTGTAACTAACAGAAGGATAGCTCCTGACACCTGTTGTCGACGTAGGCGACGAATCACGATGTCCTGCCCCTTGTAGTGTTGGCGAAACTGCACAACGGAAAAGGGGATAGCTCCAATGGTGTAGACTATTGCTGCATAGATGAAATTCTCCTGACTAAGAAAGATGGGGAGTACTGCACCAATAAGTAGGAGGATACCTCCCAGTTGAAAGAGTCGTTCCATTATTATTTCTTTTCTTCTATGAGGTAAACGTCCTCATTATCTTTCTTCATGACAAGGCTCACGCGCGCCACGTCCTCCACAGCTTTCGGACTCTGAGATAATTCGCGCATACGTTTGGAGTCTGCTTCGTATTGTTTGTCGTAGTTTGCAATCTGTTCGAGCATCTCCTGGTTACGCTGATGTAGTTGATAGCGATAGAAGAGGCTATTGTTGTCGAGTAGTCCAATGACAAGAAGGAAGAATAGAATTGTAAAGGGATACTTATGTTTCAGTACAAACCTACCAATGCTTGCGAGAGGTGCCATGAGAGTTGAGGTTTAGAGATCATGCTGCTGGAGGCGATATTCAGCAAGCTTTTCATATTTCGTGCCTTTTCGACCATAGTTGGCATAGGGAAAGATACTGATGCCACCGCGCGGGGTGAAGAGCCCCGTCACTTCGATGTATTTTGGATCCATCAGCTTGATGAGGTCCTTCATGATAATGTTCACGCAATCTTCGTGGAAGTCGCCGTGATTTCTGAAGCTGAAAAGATAGAGCTTGAGGCTCTTGCTCTCCACCATGCGTACATCAGGAATGTAGCTGATGCGAATTTCTGCAAAATCAGGCTGTCCCGTGATAGGGCAGAGACTAGTGAACTCTGGACAGTTAAAGCGTACCCAGTAATCGTTGTCGGGGTGTTTGTTGACAAAAGATTCCAACACCTCTGGAGCATAATCGCTCTTGTATTCGGTCTTACGCCCCAGCGTGTTCAGACCTTCGTTTTCTCTATTTGAAGCCATAATATATTATAATAGGAATATAAAATCCGACCATTCTTTGCTGGTCGCTTTATTCTTGCGGGTGCATCACCTCGAAAGGTGTCTTACCTGCTGCTTTGAGTTTGAGGTAGGAATCAAGGCCATGCTTACGCAGTTTGCAGCTGGGACAGTGTCCGCAACCATCGCCTGCTATGCCATTGTAGCACGTTAGGGTTTCGTGGCGCACTAAGTCCAGCACGCCCAGCTCGTCACTTAAGGCCCATGTTTGGCATTTGTCCAGCCACATGAGCGGCGTGTGGATAACAAACTGTTCGTCCATGGCTAAATTCAGCGTCACATTAAGGCTCTTGATGAAAGAATCTCGACAGTCTGGATAGCCTGAGAAATCTGTTTGTGAAACGCCCGTGACAAGATGGAAAATGCCGCGCTCGCGTGCATAGACAGCAGCGATGCTCAGAAAGAACATGTTACGCCCTGGTACAAATGTGTTTGGAAAACTATCGGCGGGCTTTTCTTGATCCATTTCCAGAGAGGTATCTGTCAGCGAGTTTTTGCCCAAACTCCCGATGAAACTCACGTCCATTTTGTCGAAATGTACGCCTGCTTTCTTGGCTATCTTCTCTGCCAGTTCCACTTCCAGTACGTGTTTCTGCCCATATATGAAAGCAAGAGCGTAGACCTCTTTGAAGTGGGCTTTTGCCCAGTAGAGGCAGGTGGTGGAGTCTTGTCCGCCACTGAATACTATTAATACTTTATCGTTGTTCATTGTGTTCTATTGCTATCCTATTCCCAGATCTTGCAGCTTCTTTTGGATGCGAAAAAGAATTTCTATATGACCTTTCAGACCGGGACGTTCATACGATTCCAGCGCCATTTCGCTCATGAGATGGCACGTCTTCTTTACATCCGGAATAATAGTCGCCTGGTCGAGCTCTAGCGAATCGGGCATTTCGTCCTTGTGCGCCACGAGCCAATCAGTCAGAGCTTTCACTTCCTCTTTTGTGTAGAGTACTATAGGTTTTCGTGCAGCCATAAAATCTGTATTTCCTGCAAAATTAGTGAAATCTTTGCAGAATGCCTATACTTGTAAGCTAAGACAGGATGTGAACAGAGTTTGCTCACATCCCGTGCGTACAACTTTTTCTTGAAGCCTTTTTTCTCTTTCTTATTCCTCTACGACAACTGTCCTTGTTTTCAGTTGTGCGCCTGCGGCTTTGGCTGCTTCACGGAATATCTCGTTTTTGCGATCAATTGTGAAGCGGCGAAATTTTCCAGCCATGCGGGTCAATTGGCCTTTTGGATTGAGCGCGTTAGCGTCTGTAATCCAATCTTCAGCGCGGTAGTCTTGCAACTTGTCGTTGGGAGTCTCTTCTGGCTCATATATATAATGGAGTCGTTGCAGAGACACCGTGAATTTGTTGTCCTCTACCTGGTAGATAACATCATAGAAGAAGCGCGTGCGATGGGTTACCCATGCTTTTTTCTTGAAGTAGAGATATTCCTCGATGCGTGCAGCCAAGAGGCCGTTGGCTTCGTCGTTCTCCACAATGCGGCATTGAGGTAGTGCGTTTTCTCCCTTGATGAGTTGCTGCTGCGTGAAGTCGGTGAGTCGTTTGAAAATTTCGGTTTTGTTTGTGTTAGGCACATCGTAGGTATGGCTGAAGACCACCACACCTTGTTCATTGACAGGAACTGCACCTTTCAGATATTTCTGTTCTGTTTGAGCCACAACTGTCAGCGGCAAGAGGAGGAGCAGGAAAAGTAGTTTGCGGATTTTCATTGTGTTCTATTTTTGTTTGTGTGCAAATATAATGAATTACTTTCGGTCTGTTGTGCGAAAAAACTAAATAAATGTGGATACTTTCTGATTCGCTCTTTTGCAAAAAAATCGTAATATTGCGGCCGTATGGGAAAAAAGCGAATAGGAAAGAAGCGTTTGACTGCAATGTTGGATGCTGCGGCTAAGAAATATGAGGTGGCAGAATTCTTGACGGAAGACCCGAGTTGTTTCATGCACAAGGTGGAGGGGCAGAGTAATCAGGAGTTGATGGGCTTCATAGCTTCCGTGTTTAGTTATGGCAATAGGCGACTATTCTTCCCGCGTATTCAGTTTTTTCTTGATGTTTCTGCCGGACAACTCGATACTTGGCTGCGGAGTGGAACTTTCCGCTGCGACGTGCCCGATGAGGCGCGTTGTTTTTATCGCCTCGACCAGTGGCATCATGTACGCCAATTCTTGGAGGGACTTTATGTACTCTTGCATGAATATGGAACGCTGAGTGAGTTTGTGCAGCAACGTGCCACAACAGGACTGCAAGCCGTCGAGGCGTTGACTGCTTATTTCTGTCGATGGGATGTAGGGCATTTGGTACCGAAAACTGCTAAATCTTCTTGTAAGCGTGTTTGTATGTTTCTGCGCTGGATGGTGCGCGATGCTTCTCCCGTGGATTTGGGATTATGGACCTTCATCGACAAGCGCTCCCTTCTTATTCCTTTGGATACCCATGTTTTGAATCAAGCTCTCTCACTCGGACTTGTATCCTCTCGCACTGCTTCTATGTCGGCCGTAAAGAGACTTTCCGACCGCTTACTTGAAGTTTTTCCCGACGACCCTCTACGTGCCGATTTCGCCCTCTTTGGTGTCGGCGTGAATGCGGCTGAATTTGTGGAAGAATAGGGAAAAATAGCATTTGCCGACTTTTGTAAACAGAATTCTTATTTTAAGTGGCTGAGGAAAGCTTCCTTTTCCCTCCTTCTATGTGCTGTGCATATCTATCTCCTTTCTGAGTGGTGAATACAATAAGGCTGTGGCTTGGTTTCCTTATTGCGTTGGTGAATGTCCTTATTGTGTTGGCGGATACGATAAAGAAAATTATACATTTTTCTTTTCTGTTTTTCGATAAAAATGGAATGTCGAAAAGTTTTTCCTTATTGAAAGGACTCTTCTGAAGAGGAAACAGAAGTTTCCTCTCTCCTGCAAATCCTTCGCAAAGCATAAAAAATGAATTTGTGGCTTGATTTAGAGAAATTTCCTCTTCTCTTTGCAGCTGGTATAATGTAAAAGAATTAGGCGGTAATAGTAGGAGAATAGGCAACTTTCGGATGCTTTTGACAAATAAGGTTAGAAAACGGAAAAAGGCAGCCACTCAACCCGCAGAGGGGAGTGGCTGCCTTTGTAAATATGAAGATGTTGTTTAGGCCAATGAGTCTAAATCATCAAAAACATGTATTAAACGATGCCTTTGCCGTGGCAGTTCTTAAACTTCTTGCCGCTACCACATGGACAAGGATCGTTGCGGCCCGGCATCTTGTCTTTCACGATAGGTCGCTGCGGATGTTGAGCACGTGTGTCCTGTCCTGCTGCAGCCTGCTGATCGGGATCAGCCATAGGGTCTTCGCTACCGCGATTGGTAGTATAGTTCTGATTTTCGTGAACATCCTCTTCGGCTTCACGAACCTCTTCGGGAGCTGCTACAGGAATCTGGCAACGCATCAAAGTGCTAACGCTGTTGTTATTAATGCGGTCCACCATGTCGTCAAAGAGTTTCACACTTTCGAGTTTGAAGACGAGAAGCGGATCTTTCTGTTCGTAGGACGCATTCTGCACAGATTTCTTCAAGTCGTCGAGAGCGCGGAGGTTCTCTTTCCAAGCATCGTCAATGTTGTGAAGTAGAATGGCCTTCTCAAAGTCGCGTGTCACTTCCTTGCTCTCGCTTTCGTATGCCTGCTTCAGATTTGTGCGAATGTTATAGACGAGGCGTCCGTCGCTGATAGGAATGAGAATGTTCTCATATTGCTCACCTTGGTTTTCGTACACCTGCTTGATGACAGGCATAGCCACTTCGGCCAAGCGGTCTGTACGGCGGCGGAAATTGGCTACTGCTGCTTGGAAAGATTGTTCCTTGAGTTCGTCGCGGTTCTTATTGAGCAGTTCTTCCTCTGTGAAGGGAACTTCCATCGCCATAATGTCGAGGAACTGTTCGCGGCAGCGTTCGTAGTCGTTGCCTGCTCTGTCGATAATGGTAACAATGCGGTCCCAAATCATATTGGAGATATCCATGCCTATGCGCTCTCCCATGAGGGCGTGGCGGCGTTTCTCGTAGATTACAGTACGCTGCTTGTTCATCACATCATCATATTCCAACAACCGCTTACGGATACCGAAGTTGTTTTCTTCCACTCTCTTTTGTGCGCGCTCAATGGAGTTGTTCACCATCTTAGCTTCAATCATCTCACCATCCTTGAAACCGAGTCGGTCCATAACTTTGGCGATACGTTCGCTAGCAAATAAGCGCATAAGTTTATCTTCAAGGCTTACGAAGAATACTGAAGAGCCTGGGTCGCCTTGACGGCCGGCACGACCGCGCAGCTGACGGTCGACGCGACGACTTTCGTGGCGCTCCGTACCTATGATGGCCAAACCACCAGCTTCCTTCACTTCGTCGGAAAGCTTGATGTCGGTACCACGACCTGCCATGTTTGTGGCGATAGTCACTGCACCCAATAGGCGTTCTTCTTCGCGAACTTCACCCGGAGTATTGTCGTTGATGCTCTTCTGGTATTGTTCGGCACTTTGCTTATCACCAAACGCAGTACCATCGGCGGCAATATAGGATTTGCCCAATGTGCTCTTACCTGCTTGCGCAACAACCTGTGCCTCCTGTTGGTGAAGTTTTGCATTAAGAATCTGATGTGGGATGCGACGCAAGTCAAGCATACGGCCCAAAAGCTCGCTGACCTCAACGCTAGTGGTACCCACGAGCACCGGACGGCCTTGTAGGCGCATCTTTTCGATTTCTTCGATAACGGCCTTATACTTCTCACGCTGCGTGCGGTAGACGCGGTCGTTCATATCGTTGCGGAGGATGGGGCGGTTTGTTGGAATCTCCACTACATCCAACTTGTAGATATTCCAGAACTCACCTGCTTCCGTAGATGCAGTACCTGTCATACCGGAGAGTTTGTGGTACATACGGAAATAGTTCTGTAGAGTAATGGTAGCAAAAGTTTGTGTAGCAGCTTCTACTTTCACATGCTCCTTAGCTTCAACAGCCTGGTGAAGACCATCGCTCCAGCGGCGGCCTTCCATAATACGGCCCGTCTGTTCGTCTACGATTTTCACCTGTCCGTCCATAACAACGTATTCTTCGTTGATATTAAACATGGAGTAGGCTTTGAGGAGCTGCAGGAGAGTGTGTACACGGTCGCTCTGGATTGCGTACTCAGCCAGCATTTGGTCTTTCTTGTCGACGCGCTCTTGCTCACTCAGCGTTGTGTCGGCCTCTACTTCCGACATTTCAGAAGTAATGTCGGGGAGGACAAAGAGTTTGTCGTTGTTCACTTCTTTAGCCAACCAAGCACTACCTTTATCCGTCAGGTCGACAGAATTCATCTTTTCATCAACAACAAAGTAAAGCGGCTCGACAGCTTCGGGCATTCGTTTGTTGTTATTCTCCATGTAGATTTCTTCCGTCTTGAGCATACCAGCTTTTACGCCCGGTTCGGAGAGGAACTTAATGAGCGGTTTGTTTTTAGGCAGAGCCTTGTGGCTGCGATAGAGGGAGAGGAATCCTTCTTCTGTCTTTCCTTCAGCAATCAGTTTCTTCGCTTCGGCAAGATACTCGGTGGCGAGTTTTCGCTGAACATTTACGAGGCGTTCTACCAGCGGTTGATACTGTTCATACATCTGATCGTCACCCTTAGGCACAGGACCAGAAATAATCAGCGGCGTACGAGCGTCATCAATAAGCACTGAGTCGACCTCATCGACAATCGCGAAGTTATGTCCGCGCTGTACGAGATCTGCTGGGCTCATCGCCATGTTATCACGAAGGTAGTCGAAACCAAACTCGTTATTCGTACCAAATGTAATATCAGCCAAGTAAGCCTGACGGCGCGACTGTGAGTTAGGTTCGTGTTTGTCGATGCAGTCAACGCTGAAACCGTGGAACATATATATAGGACCGTTCCATTCAGAGTCACGCTTGGCGAGGTAGTCATTCACAGTCACGACGTGAACCCCATTACCTGTCAGTGCATTAAGGAAGACGGGGAGCGTAGACACAAGTGTCTTACCTTCACCCGTAGCCATCTCGGCGATTTTACCTTGATGCAGAACAACACCACCAAAGAGCTGAACATCGTAGTGGATCATGTTCCACGTTACCTCATTGCCACCAGCAACCCAGTGGTTCTTATAGAGAGCTTTCTCTCCTTCAATGGTGACGAAGTCGTGTGTGGTGGCCAGTTCGCGGTCAAAGTCGTTAGCTGTCACCTCTATGATTTCGTTTTCAGTAAAGCGGCGCGCCGTGTCCTTAACGATAGCGAACACTTGGGGCATAACTTCGTTGAGTGCTTCTTCATAGCGTTCGAGAACATCCTTTTCGAGTTTGTCGATTTGATTGAAAATCGGTTCGCGGTCCTCAATAGGAGTTTCTTCAATCTTCGCTTTGAGCTCGGCTATCTTTTCTTTGATGTCGTCCGCAGAGTGTTGAACTTTTTCTTTCAGTTCTTGCGTCTTAGCTCGGAGGCCATCATTGTCGAGCGCCTCAATCTCAGCGGCGGCTGCCTTAATCTTTTCTACAAGCGGCTGAATCAGCTTCATATCGCGCTGGCTCTTGTCGCCGAATAGCTTTTGGAGAAATTTAATTATATCCATATTTGTATTTTTTTGTTATCAAATGGAGAATAAATAAAGTTGTTGTAATGTTGCGTCACTATATATATAATGAGTGGTAGCAACGAGGTGTTTGTCGCCGTTCACTTGCGACAAACGAGTTGTAGCCATTATTTGAGCGGCTGTAGCTTGCAACCGTTCGGGGCTCTAATACGAATCGCCTTGCTGAGTGTTGGGGCGATGTAGTCGATGGTTACGGGCGTTGTTACCTCCTCGTGGGTGATGCCGTAACCAAAGAAAATGATAGGAAACGGGATATATGTTGCCCGAACCTGTTGGTTTTTCTGATCGTCAGTATTGGTGTAGCGCCAACCGGGAGCCACCTCAATGAGGATGTCGCCCGAAGTGCGCGCGTTATATCCGTTGCGAATTTTGCTAATACCTGGTGTCCAAGCTCCTTGTATGAGGCGTTGTGAGGTATAAACATCCTTTACGCCGTCAAGTTGCAGTAAGAAATCCTGACAACGTTCCAAAAGTTCGCCAAGATTGATTTGCTTGTTTTCTATGAACTTCCTGTTGAGGTATATCTGCCGTCCGTAGCATGCCTCCACATAGTTTCCTTGTCCATAGACTGCTGCGAGGTACATGTTGAGCAAAGAAGCTGATCGCTTCATGTCGAATGCCCCCGTCGGCACGTTATATTTGTGTAAATCTTCTTCTTCGTCTTCTTCGGACGTCCCAGTAGACGTTAGAGCTATCAAAGTGTTTTGCAAACCGATATGTCGGTCTATTGCCTGCAAAAGTTCTGCCAAGGAACGGTCAAGACGAACATACGTATCTTGTAGTTCCATCGATGGCTTTCCGCCAGCGTAGAATGTGAGCGATAAGAGATCCGAAATTTCGTCCTGCCCCAACATACTGCCGTTTATAGCCGTTGACGCAAGGCGAGCCACCATTTCGTTCACAAGTCCACTTGTCGGAAGCTGATTTGCCGTGAGTTTGTGGGCAAAAGGCTTCTTCATTCCTCCCGAGGGGAAGTAGTTGAAATTACCCACTAGTTCGTTGAGCGGCTTCCAAAACGTTGGCAACGTTTGATTGTTCTCAGCGCGCGCCCATGAAGGCAATGTCCCGAAATACGCCGAAGTAGTCCAGCGTCCAGTCCGTGCATCCATCCATACAGTAGCATCTGTAGAATGGCCCCCCGTTAGGATAGCGCATTCTTTAAAAGGAGCTATGGAATAGACGAGGGCCCGTCCGTTGGTAGCTATCTTCATTTCGTCGCCCAGTGTGGAGACGCTCAGATATTGCGGACTGTCGTTGGCACCGGTGCAGAACACAGGGCGCAACGTCTTACGGTCCGTCCAGCGCAAGCCTATGATGCCATGATCTGAAGGGGTTGTACCTGTAGAAATAGTTGCTGCCGTTGCAGCGTGGTCGGCCCAAGCCGAAGGATTTTCTGCTTGTGAATAGACAAGTCCTTGTCCGATCAATCGACGGAAGCCATCGGGGCCGTAAAGCGGCATGAAAGCCTGAACGTAATCGCTACGCAATCCGTCGACAAGTATATTCACTACAAGACGCGGAACGGCCGTTCCAGCCGCTGCAGGTTCTGCAGCCGCCAACACCGTTATTGCGGTGAGAAGGGATATGAGGAATCGTCCTTGTTTTGTAGTCATTTGTCAGAAGAAGTGCCAGCAAGCAGCGGTCTGCATCGCCAGCGGATGATAGAAATAAGCCCGCGCATTAGCAAACACAATGCCAAAAGCAGCATGGCTGTAGGGATTATTTGTAATTGTAGGCCAGCTACAGCCAAAGTGAATACGGCTGCGAGTGTCCCGTATAGGGGGAAGTAATAGTCCTGTAAGCCTCGGCGTTCACGCATTATTTTTATGGGAAGCCAAACAAGAGGGAGCGGATTGAGGACGCCTATGAGCCAGTTGCTTCCTACCGCTGGTTGAGCAGAGAAGAAGAACAGCATAAAAACCACCAAACCTGCCAAGCCCTGCACCAGCATTAGCGTGTTATCGAAAAGGCGAAAAACGCGTCCCGTGCGGAGTTCGGTCCAACTAAGTGCTACAGTAGAGCACAAGAGCAGTATAGCCACCATGAGTGGAGTAAAGGGCGTGGCAGAAGGCGCAGCTTGTGGCACGTTTACTACTATCGTTTCATCTTTTAGCAAAGGTATGCTGTTGCCCAAGCTGTCTTTTGTGGTGGCTTGCGTAAGCATTTGTTCGGCCAAGAGGGGGAACATCATTCGTGCGTGCTGATTTAGCAGTGTATCCACGTCACATCCCAGAATGAGGTCTTGTCCAAATTCTAACCACGGAGAATCCTGTGTATAGCTATGAATGATATCCCTATAGGTCGTAGAGGGCTGCTTATCAGCAGGAAGGGCGAACGGTGCCACTTTTCCTATCATGTCAATAGCCCGTGAGGTGCAGTTGTCACGCAGAAAGTTATAACGATAACTTCTATTCTCAGGCTGCGCGTTGAGCACAAGATTCTGGAAAAGTTCTGCCGCTTGTTGGGAAGAGATATTGAGCTTTTGTTCTCTCACGGGGCGTTGTCGCTCAGTATATTCGGCCGAAAATTCGGGAAAACTTACCACTCCGAGAATATAGTCGGCCTTTCCGAGTGTGAATTCCCAGGTAAAGCGGCCGACATCTTGGAAAGAAAAAATCCCGTAGTTAAATACCCAGTCGTCGCCCGTTTTTGTGTTTTGAATGCGCAAAGCCGTATGGCCGTAAAGCTCGTAACTCTTCGTGCCTGGAGCACATGTCAGCAGACTGGCTTTGAGCGAGTCGGACTGGGCGGCTAAAGGCAAAGCGAGCAACCAAGAAATCAATATGTATAAGTATTTGCGCATTCAGCTGCAAAGTTACGAAAACAAACGTAACCAATCCTTTTCGTTTGTGATAAAATCACTCCTATATATAAAATAGAGAAAATATCTGAGGTGTTTTCTTCTCCTTCTTCCCTCTTCGAGGAGATTTCCACCTTCTCCCTTCCGTTTTTTCTTTGTTCGCACAAATCTGCGTAAAGTCTTTCTTAGTACTGCTGTAAATTTATTCTGCTTTACCGTCCAATTGTTTGACAAACGACTTTTTCAATCTAGCGCGAGAAAAAGTACTTCAAAGCTAAACTTAGCAGTGTTGCGCTCTTCTTTTTTCTTAAAATCCGATTCACCGCCTCAAAGAAACCTACATTTTTCTCCTAAAAATCTCTTTTTAGCTTTATTTGGGGTGAAAATACAATAAAGAAGTCAGCTGATTTGCTTATTGCGTCCGCTGACATCCTTATTGTATTGGAAATTTCCCTTATAGGAATTTTAATTCCGCCTATAGAAATGTTATTTTCTCCTTGAGAAAATAGAAAAAGCCTTATTGTAGCTGTGTCTCAAAACGGCGTTCTTTTCGGCCGAAGGCGTTTGAGTTGGATTTCAAACGATTCTCAGGGTTATAGAATACGAAGATTTTTGACAAAAATACAAGCTCCAGTTCTTTTCCTTCTCTTCGTCAAGATTTCTCCTTATTTCCCCTCCGAAGAGTGTATAAAAGTTTGTGAAAACATGCCGAAAAGCAGTTTTTTGGCAAAAAGAAAGTTTTTTATCAAAAAAAACCTTTGAAAAAATGTAAAGTTTCAAATTTAACGCCTTATATTAGGCGGCGTAATGTTAATCTGACACTAAAAATAACCAATAGTGAGTGTCAGTGGATAGAATTTAGCAGTTTTCGAGTAAGCGAGTTTTGCTCGTTAATCGTACGAAGCTTTTCGTCCGCAGACCTTCACTAATAAAAAAAGATTATGCTATGGATAAAAAAACAATTGTCATTGGCGTTATTGGAGCCGATGTCCATGCCGTAGGCAATAAAATTATTGATTTAACGCTGAAGCAAAAAGGCTTCAACGTGGTAAACCTCGGTGTGATGGTCTCTCAGGAAGAATTTATAGAGGCAGCTGTTGAAACGCAAGCTGATGCTATCATTGTGTCGTCTCTTTATGGACACGGCGAAATCGACTGTATGGGGTTCCGCGAAAAGTGTGATGAGGCCGGTCTCAAGGGTCTGCCTCTCTTCGTAGGAGGTAACCTCGTGGTGGGTAAGCAAGATTTCAAAGATGTTGAAGCGCGCTTCCGCAAGATGGGCTTCGATTATGTTTATCCTCCCAACACCCCGATAGAATGTACGCTCGTTGATATCCGTAGAGCTGTAGGACTGACAGAACCAGCGGTCGAAATGGTGGAAGATGGGGAAGAAGCCATGAAAAACTCGACCCTACAAGCTGCCACAACTGTTGGAACAACCACTGAAAGTACTCTGTTATGAAATGTTTAGCAGTCGACATAGGCAGTACTTATACGAAAGTGACAGCCATCGATGGCGACTTGCGAAAGATTGTGGGCACGGCGCGCGCCTTCACGACGATAGCTGACGATGTCACCTTAGGACTTCAACGCGCCTTGGATGTGTTGGGCGATTTCGTATGGGACGATATGCTCGTCTGTAGCAGTGCCGCCGGCGGATTAAAGATGGTGGCGCTCGGCCTTGTTCCCGATCTGACAGCAAAAGCCGCTCGCACTGCCGCCTCTAATGCAGGAGCGAAAGTGATGCAGACGTTTGCCTACGAGATAAGCAAACGTGAGGAGCAAGAAATTTACGATTTGAATCCCGACCTCGTGTTGCTCTGTGGCGGTACGGATGGGGGCAACAAAGAAGTGATAACGGCCAATGCGCGCCGTCTCTGCTCCATTCCACGACCTTTTACAACCATCGTGGCAGGCAATAAAAGTGCGGCCGACGAGATTGTCGAAATCTTTGAAGCAGCAGGCAAACCCTATGTGCTGACAGAGAATGTGATGCCTGAATTCAACCGACTCAATATTGAGCCTGCACGCGATGCTATTCGGCAGTTGTTCATCTCTCGCATCGTTGAAGCCAAAGGCCTTAAAAAGGTGCAAGCTCAGACTCCTCACCAAATTATTCCCACACCGCTTGCCGTGTTGCAAGCCTGCGAGCTACTGAGTAGAGGAACGGAACAACAAGAAGGTTTGGGCGACTTGATGGCCGTTGATGTGGGAGGTGCTACCACGGATGTCTATTCCATGGCTTCGGGAGAGCCAACGGTGGAAAGTACGCTTACTAAAGGGCTTCCAGAACCTTGGAGTAAGCGCACCGTAGAAGGCGATTTGGGTATGCGTTATAGTCTTCCTCATGTGTTGGAGCAGATGGAAAATCCGTCTGCCGAACTTCGTAGTTGGGTGGAACGTTGTGTGGCTCAGCCCGAAACACTGGCTTTAGCCGATAGCGAAGAAAAGCAAATGGAAGAACTGCTGGGGCGCATGGCCGTCTCTGTGGCCGTTGAACGTCATTGTGGGCGTATGGCCGATGTCTATACACCGCTCGGATTGATGCACACTTTGGAGGGGAAAGACTTAATGAGTGTTCCGCTGATGATAGGCATTGGCGGTGTACTCTTAGGGAGCAGTCATCCAGAAGAGATTCTAAAAGGCAGTGTATATGACCTGTGCCATCCCGAGATAGCTAAACCGCGCCGTCCACGCCTCATGCTCGATGGCCAGTATATCTTTGCCGCAATGGGCTTGCTCTCCCAAACAAATCCAGAATTGGCTTTCGAACTGATGAAAGCTACATTGAAGGAAGTGGGAAGAGTCTCTCGTTCAGTATAACTAATAATCTTATAATACCAATATGGAAACCAAACTAAAAAACGAAAGAATTCCAGAAGGTGAATTTATGGCTGAGCGACAAGAAGTCTTGGCTCAGTGGCCCACGGGTGGTGGGGTAAATTTCCAAGATGCTGTTGACTACCAGCTTCAGATTCCTCGTGAAAAACGCTTTGGCGAAAAACTCCAAAAGGCAGTTGCCGACAAGGTGACACTGATACAGCCGCGCGCAGGTGTAGCTCTCTATCGCGAGCAGATAGAGCTGTTGCAATTTCTTGAAGACAAGGGCGGGGCCGACCTCCTGCCGACCACCATCGACAGTTATACGCGCTTAAATCGCTATAATGAAGTAGAAGTGGGCATCGAGAAAAGTAAAATCTCTGGCCGTTCTATGCTCAATGGTTTCCCTGCTGTCAATTACGGTGTTAATATCTGTCGCATCGTTACTTCTGCGCTCCGCAATCCAGTGCAGGTACGCCACGGTACGCCCGATGCTCGACTGCTCACTGAAATAACGATGGCTGGCGGCTTCACCTCTTATGAAGGTGGCGGCATATCTTATAATATCCCGTACTCCAAGAACCATTCTGTGGCAAAAACTATTCGCCATTGGCAATATACGGACCGACTCATTGGTATGTATGAAGAAGCTGGCGTTAGCATCAATCGCGAACCCTTCGGCCCGCTGACAGGTACGCTGATTCCGCCGTGTATCAGTAACTCCGTGGCCATCATCGAGGGATTGCTGGCTGCAACCCAAGGCGTGAAGGATATTACTGTGGGTTATGGCCAGTGCGGCAATTTAATACAAGACGTTGCAGCCATCCGCGCCCTTGACCGAATGGCCAAGAAGTATATGCACAAGTATGGTTTTGACGATACTCGCATTACAACCGTGTTCCACCAATGGATGGGCGGATTCCCCCAAGACGAATCCAAAGCCTTCGGCGTTATCAGTTGGGGAGCGGCCGCTGCCGCTTTGGCAAAGGCCACGAAAGTTATCGTAAAGACCCCACACGAGGCCTATGGCGTGCCGACGAAAGAAGCCAATGCTTCGGGACTTCGCGCAACAAAACAGCTTATCTCAATGCTTCGCGATCAAGATCTCCGCAATATACCTGAAGTTATCAAGGAGTCGGAAATCATTGAAGCCGAAATGAAATGTATCCTTGATAAGGTAGAGGAACTGGGTAAGGGCGATATGGCACTTGGCGCAGTAGCTGGCTTCGAAGCCGGCGTTCTTGACATTCCGTTTGCGCCTAACCGCAACAACGCGGGTAAGGTACTCCCCGCACGCGATGATAAAGGTGCTATACGCATCTTAGAAATGGGGCATCTTCCTTTCTCTCAAGCTCTGAAAGACTTTCATCGAGAGCGACTTGAAGAACGTGCGCGCCACGAAGGTCGCCCCGTTAGTTTGCAAATGGTGATAGACGACGTTTACGCTATAGAAAAGGGGTTCCTTGTGGGACGTCCCGAAACAGAGAATATAATGATTGGATAGAGGCTCTGATGAGTTCGCCAATACAAATAACCCAAACCACAACAAAATAATTGATACCACTATGAAAATCAAGAAAGTGATTTGCTCAGCAGGGAAAACAGGTTTTTTCTTTGACGATCAGCGCGCCATCAAAGCTGGAGCGCGCAACGATGGCAACTTCTATACAGGCGAGCCTGTTACACCAGGCTTTACCAGCGTTCGCCAAGCTGGCGAATCCATATCTGTTCTCTTTTTGCTCGAAGATGGCCAAATGGCTCATGGCGATTGTGCCGCAGTGCAATACTCTGGTGCAGGTGGTCGCGACCCTCTGTTTTTGGCCAAAGACTTTATACCCGTCATTGAAAAGGAAATAGCCCCGCATTACGAAGGTTTGGAAATCACCTCCTTCCGCGAGTTGGCTAATATAGTAGACAAAATGGTTTCGCCCACTACTGGTAAGGTCTATCATACCGCCATCCGTTACGGCATTACACAAGCCTGCTTGGATGCAGTGGCCAAGAGTCAGCACAAACTTATGGCAGAAGTTGTGGCCGAAGAGTATGGCACAAAAGTTAGCGAGGAGATGATTCCTATTTTCACTCAGTCGGGTGATGATCGCTACCTCAACGCCGATAAGATGATTATGAAGACAGCCGCCGTACTACCTCACGCGCTATTCAATCACGTAGAGGACAAAGTGGGTTGGCAAGGTGAGAAAATCCGCGCTTATGTTGAATGGCTTCGCAATAGAGTGATTGAGAAACGACCGCGCCCCGACTATCAACCCGTGTTCCACATAGATGTGTACGGAACGCTCGGAATTGTTTTCGATAATGATTTCAAACGCATTGCCGAGTATATCTCCGAATTGGCAGAAGTGGCAAAACCTTTCAAACTGCGTGTGGAAGGGCCAGTAGATATGGGAGAAAAACAAGCTCAGATAGAAGCATTGGCTGCTATCCGCCGCCACATGGAGACTATCGGTACTGACGCTGAGATTGTGGCCGATGAATGGTGTAATACCTTTGAGGATGTGCGCGACTTCACAGAAGCTAAAGCCGGCCACATGGCACAAATTAAAACGCCCGACTTGGGAGGTATTAACAACTCTATAGAAGCTGTGCTCTATTGTAAAGAACATGGAATGGGCGCTTATCTGGGCGGTACTTGTAACGAAACAAACCGCTCAGCCGAAGTATGTGCCCACATTGCTATGGCCACTCGCCCCGTGCAGTATCTTGCCAAACCAGGAATGGGAGTGGACGAGGGTTATATGATTGTATATAACGAGATGGCTCGCATATTGGCCGTCAGAGCAGCAAAATAGAAAAGGAGGAATCGTTATGGAAGAATTGAAAGTTTTATCCCCAACGGCCATCCTCGGCTATGGCTTTCCGGAGCAATCCTTCAAAGAAGGAATGCGTCGTCACCCAGATGTCATTGCCTGCGATGCAGGATCTACAGACCCAGGCCCATACTATTTGGGCGCGGGCTATAGTTTTACAGACAATAATGCAGTGAAACGCGACCTTTCTATTATGATTCCAGCTGCTCTGGAGGAGGGAATCCCCCTGATGATTGGTACAGCTGGCGGTTGCGGTGCTCGTCCACACGTAGAGCTTACGGTGAATATCATTCGCGAAATAGCGCGTGAGCAGCATCTCCATTTTAAGATGGCCGTGATTGATGCTGAGTTTGAAAAGGACTTTATCAAAGCAGAGTTGCGCAAAGGAAACGTTACTCCGCTTGGTCCCGCTCCCGAACTCACCGAAGAGAGTGTTGACGAATGTATTCACATCGTGGGACAGATGGGAGAAGAGCCATACATGAAAGCCTTGGAAATGGGAGCACAAGTGATTCTCGCAGGCCGCTCTTACGACCCGTGTGAGTTTTCAGCCCTTGCCATCAGCAAGGGGTTTCCTAAAGCGCTCGCCATCCATATGGGAAAAATCTTGGAGTGTGCAGCTATCACGGCTTTGCCAGGAAGTGGCTCCGACTGTATGTTAGGAACGCTCCGCAAGGATAGTTTTGTGGTAGAACCGCTCAACCCTGAACGTAAATGCACTACGCTCTCCGTTGCTGCTCATTCACTTTATGAGAAAAGCAATCCTTACGAACTGCCCGGCCCTGGAGGTGCTATCGACTTGCATAAGACCACTTTCACGCAGTTGAGTGATAGCCAAGTGGAAGTTCGAGGTACAGAGTTCGTTCCTACGGAAGACTATTATGTCAAACTGGAAGGTGTGCGCCGCGTGGGCTATCGCACTATTTCGCCTGCAGCTACACACGACCCCGTTATGATTAGTCAGATAGATGAGGTGATACGTGGTGTACGCAATAGAGTGGAGGATAATTTCAATATGAAAGATAGTCGGAACACATGGCTCGACTTCAAAGTCTATGGTAAGAAAGGCGTCATGCACATGTTCCCCGAAACGCCCGAATCCTCGTCCGACGAGTTGCTCATAATCATTGAAGCCGTTGCCCCCACGCAGGAGGAGGCCAATACGCTCTGCTCGTTTGCGCGCAGCACGATGTTGCATTACGGCTATGAAGGGCGCATTTCCACAGCAGGAAATCTGGCCTTCCCCTTTTCGCCGAGCGACTGCCGCATGGGAGAGGTGTTTGAATTCAACGTTTATCACCTATTGCGCGTAGTAGATCCTTGTGAGCCGTTCCCCATACATTTGTTAGAACTATAAGAAAATGGTATCATTGTCCCTTCGCGTTGTCCTCTAAAAGGTATTTCGCAATCGTTATTCGTAGGATGAATGTGGAAAGCTTTCCCGTGAGGAAAATCCAGAGAGACATTTGAAAAAATATTATTTGTGAAATCATGAAACTAATAGATATAGCTTCTGTCATTCGAAGCAAAAACTCAGGGCCTTATGAGCTAACATTCGATGTTATTTTTAAAGACTTCGAGACGTATGGGAAAGTGAAAGCTGCACAAGCTGTGAGCAAGGAAAAGTTTTGTGCCCTCTATGGCATTCCTGAAACCGATGTGTTTCACCTTGTTTATTTCGATCCCGCAAAGGCTGTAAAAATAACTATCCGCCGCCCAATCCCCAGTGGAGCTTTAGGAGAGACCGATGTTTATGGGGCACAGCAGCACGCTCCCCTTATGGGGATGGAAATTGAAATCTAACAATTTTTTTCAATAACGATTAGAGGAGTTCCGCCGGCACAGACTTTTTGTTTGGTCGGCGGAAATTTGTAAGTTTGCTGCAGTCAAAAGAGAATCATTATGAGTAAAAAACTTTTATATGCCCTTATGCTCATGACTTTTGCCTTAGGGATGAGCAGTTGTAAGGAAAACTATTCCAATGGAGAAAAGGTAGGGAATCTTATAGAGTTCACGCGCAAGGGCGTGATATGGGATAGTTGGGAAGGTCGCCTAAATCTCACACAAACGGGTATGAACACCAGTGGTGCGCCTTTTTCTTTCTCGTTCGATAACGACCGTACCGATCAAGACTCTTTGATTCACCTGCTCTATCAAGCACAAGTTGAAGGATGGAAAGTGAAACTGAAATACCACGAGGTTTGGGGCCTCAAAAATATCTTTACCAATCGCGGCGAGACCGATTATTTCGTGGACGATGTCACTGTGCTTGACAAAGACTTTGCAAATGTTGCCAAGCGTCTTAATGGCGCTGCCCAGCAAGGTCGAGTAGTTGACACAATTTATGTGGTTTTAGATAAAAGTGAACTAAAAAAGCAGAGATAGGAACTACCTAGCGAAAGATTTCCCCAAGCAGCAAATATAGCTAATATTGAAACCTAAAAATATCCTTATTGCGTTTGAAAATACAATAAGGCTATCAGCTGGCATCCTTATTCCGTCAGCTGACATCCTTATTGTATCTGCGGTGACAACAAAGCTAAGTGTGACAACAATTATAGCTGTCTGAATTTTGTTGTCACACTCGTAATGGGATATTCATTAGGATTTTATGAAAGTTTGTGACAACGTGACGATGAAATATCACTTTTTATAGAGAGTGCATGGTTGTGCGGAAATTATGCCCAGATTAAAAATCATCTTACTAAAAGGGCTGAATCTTTCAAGAGAAGATTCAGCCCTAATTTTTGATATTTCCTTGAATAGGAGAGCTCTCTTTAATCGGAGCCTGCTTGCAGTAAGCTACATGCTCTCTTTTAAAATGTCTACGACCTCTTTGAAGGTAAGTTTGCGGTAGCCACTATCGAGAATGATCGTGCCTTTAGCAATCCCCTCAAGCATCTCGTTTGTTGCTCCTATCTCGCTGATAGTCAGAGGGAGTCCTATTTCTTTCATCCAGGATTTCATTGCCGCAAGTCCTTCTTCCGCCACTTGATGGTCGGTTTTTCCTGAAGGGCAGATGCCCCACACTTCTTCGGCAAAGCGTTTGAAGCGAGATACGGCAAAGGGGAGCGTGTGTTTGTAATAGGGGAGAGAAACTGCGGATAAGGCAAAACCGTGAGGAGCATGGGTGTAAGCACCAATGGAGTGGCCAAACATGTGAACCATCCAGTCTTGCCGTTTACCGCATCCAATGAGAGTGTTCAACGCCCAAGTAGCAGTCCACATTATGTTGGAGCGAGCTTCATAGTCTTGTGGATCTGCCACAGCCTTGCGACTTGCCACAATCAAACTCTTCAATAATCCTTCAGCAATATAATCTGAGGTATTGTCGTCTGTACCAGAGAAATACTGCTCAAGGATATGGCTGAATATGTCGAAGATACCAGCTCTCATCTGTTCATTGGGAACGGTCATGGTGAAACGCGGGTTGAGAATGGCAAAACGCGGTATTAAACGGTCATCGAATACGTGTCCGATTTTTGCGGTATGCTCTGCATCCGTGATAACACTTCCTGCGTTCATCTCACTTCCCGTTCCAGCCATCGTCAGAACACATCCAACGGGCAGAATCTTTTGTTCTTTGGACGGATTTTGCTGTTGAACAAAAAATGTGTTCCAGTAATCTCCTTCAAAATGGGCTGAAGCCGCCACTGCTTTAGAGTAGTCGACTACAGAACCACCACCTACAGCTAGAATGAAATCTACCTTCTGCTTGCGCGCTATTTGTATGCCCTCGTGCAACTTTTTCAGTGTTGGATTCGACATGACTCCAGCATCTTCCACAATAGTTTTTCCTGCTTTTTTTAGTACTTCTATCACGCTATCATAGATGCCGTTACGTTTTATTGAGCCCCCGCCATAAGTGAGCATTACTGTGGGGCCAGTCATCTTAAGTTCTTCGGCGAGATTATTGAGTGCATCTTCGCCAAAGTAGAGCTTGGTTGGATTGTGATAAGTGAAATTTCCTAACATATCTCTTTTCTGTTTAGATGTGTGCTTATTCCGTGGTTTATAGATAAACACACAATGTTGTTTGTTATCCTTTTATCGTATTGCAAATCTCTATGGAATATCAACGTGTGACACCTTCGTGAGGTTTTCTTTGATTTCTTCGTCACTGAGTGAATAGTTTTGCAAATCGCCAGAGATGAAGCTGTCGTAGGAAGGCATATCGATGAGGCCATGTCCGCTTAGGCAGAAGAGGAGAACTGGTGCTTTTCCTTCTTCGTCGGCTTTTCTTGCCTCTTGGATAGTGGCAGCAATGGCGTGACAGCTCTCAGGTGCGGGAATGATACCTTCCGCTTGTGCAAAAAGTAGACCAGCGTTGAAAGCCTCTAATTGAGCAATGTCCACACCGTGCACGTGTCCATCTTTGATAAGTTGCGACACCAGCGTTCCAGCACCATGGTAGCGGAGGCCGCCTGCGTGGATATTGGCAGGCTTGAAGTCGTGTCCCAGTGTGTACATGGGCAGAAGAGGCGTATAACCAGCCTCATCACCGAAGTCGTACTCAAATTTCCCTCGTGTTAGTTTAGGGCAACTTTGGGGTTCTGCTGCGATAAATACCGTATTGGGGTGCGTGCCGTCGAATACGTGGCGCATAAAGGGAAAGGCCAGACCACCGAAGTTGCTACCGCCACCGAAACACGCGATAACTTTGTCGGGATATTCTCCCGCCATCTCCATTTGTTTTTCTGCTTCCAATCCGATGATGGTTTGATGAAGCGTGACATGATTGAGCACACTTCCCAGCGTATATTTGCACCCAGGTGTTGTTGTGGCCAGTTCGATGGCTTCACTAATGGCTGTACCGAGTGAACCCGTATGGCGAGGATCGCGCGTAATAATGTTTTTGCCGGCGCGGGTACTCATGGAAGGAGAGCCCTCTACGGTAGCCCCAAAAGTGCGCATAATCATGGAGCGGTAAGGCTTTTGCTGCATGGTGAGTTTTACCTGATAAACGGCAGCTTCTAAGCCATAAAGACGCGCAGCATAGGAGAGAGCAGCGCCCCACTGCCCAGCACCTGTTTCCGTTGTTACATTAGTGTCGCCCTCCTGCTTGCAATAGTAGCACTGAGGTATGGCAGAATTGACTTTGTGAGAGCCGAGCGGATTGACAGATTCGTTTTTGAAATAGATATGTGCCTTTGTACCGAGAGCTTTCTCAAGGGCGTAAGCACGCACAAGTGGAGTGGAACGATAGAAGGTATACTTCTCTTGTACTTCCTCAGGAATATCAATCCATTTGTGCTCCGTGTCGAGTTCTTGTTTGGCACATTCGTGATTGAAGATACGTGTCAAATCCTCTACAGATAACGGCTCGCGAGTGGTTGGATTGAGAGGAGGCAGAGGCTTATTGGGCATATCTGCCAATATATTATACCATTGCTTGGGTAAGTCTTGTTCTGCCAAATAAAACTTCTTTTGTTTCATGAAAAGATAAGCGTTTAAGTGTTGTTTCTTTTAGTTTGTGTAAGCACATGTATGCAGTATCTTTAAGACAAAGCAGTTACTGTTGATGGCTAATTCTGCACATCATGCTTTTTTATGTTATTTTGGCGACTATCTAATATGGTTTGGTTCCGCATTTTCCCCTTTGTTCATTGATGCGAACTTCATCGCTGAAAACCCATTCTCCAGGGTGTGGAGCGCGTGCTTGGAGGCGGATGTAGCGTGCTTTTTTTGTATCAATCCATCTCCAATGAACGTATAGAGGTTTGCTGTTAGGTTCACGCGGTATTCCTTTTTGGAAAATCTCGCGGAAGTTGCGCCCATTCTTAGAAATAGAGATGCGAAAATCTTCTGGAAGGTAAATCCACGCCTCACTATTCTGCAAAAATTCTACGTCTATATTGTGAACTGCTTTCACCTTGCCAAGATCGAGCGTCAGGTCCATGCAATAGGGCTTTTGTATCGTGTCGGCGGATTGGCAAAAGCCTTGCCAACGGCCATCGGTGTGACTCCAGCCGCCATAAATGCCATCTATGAGTGCCTCATTTCCGCCCGCTGGATAGTATGTACTAAATGGTCGGTGATAGACCACCTTTATATCATTAGCTTGAGAGCGTTTGGGAGTTTGACTTTCAGGGCGTTCGCCAACTTCTTTGCGTAAATCGAAATAGTGGATGCCTAAACTGTCGAGATGGGGGTATTGGCGAATGATGCTTTGTCGGAAATGGCTAATATCGCTAATGCGTCCTTTTAGTCCTATTTCAGCGATGGCTAACTCTCGCGGATAGAGCATATACTCTGCATGTTCTGGCGTTTCAACAAATTCTGTCCACAGGTTTCCTTGCAGACCAAGAATGTAGCTACGTTCTTCTGCACTCAATCCTAATGCGGGGTCAAAACCAGCTACGTTGTTGAACGTGTTGTAACCACCTATTCCCGTGGGTTGGAGGTAGGGTGCATCTTGATGATAGTCAAAATAGCAATGACTCGTAGGGCTCATGATAACCTTGTTACCTTGACGGATGGCTTGGCGAGCTGCCGCAGCATTTCGCCATACCATGATGGTGGCTCCTGTAAGCGTGGTGTCCTCCAAAGCCTCGTCCCACGCAATCATCTCCCTTCCGTTCTGAGTGAGGAAACGCTGTATGCGCCGAATGAGATAGCCTTGTAGTTCGTTCACATGATTAAAGCCCAGTTCTTTTGCCTTTTGCTGGCAACGCGTACATTTCAGCCAAGTATCTCTACTGGCTTCATCGCCTCCGATGTGTATCCAGTGGGATGGAAAGATTTGCATCACTTCTTGCAGAACGTTTTCAAGAAAAGTGTAAGTGGCTTCATTGGATGGACACATATCCGCTTGTGCTCCTTCATTGCCCACGCATTTCAGTTCGGGATAAGTGGCCGTTACTTCTTCACTATGCCCTGGCATCTCAATTTCTGGTACGATGGTGATACCCTTCTCTTGTGCATAAGCCACTAAAGCGCGCAGTTCGTCCTGCGTATAGTAGCCACCGTAAGCTGCTGAATCGCCTTCGTGCAGATAGCGGCGATCTCCGCCTATCCACCATTTGTGCCAATCTGACTCCGTGCGCCATGCTGCTATCTCTGTGAGGCGTGGATATTTCTTTATCTCAATGCGCCATCCTCCCGCATCGGTAAGGTGCAGGTGTAGACGATTGATTTTGTGTTCGGCTAAGAAATCTATCTGCTTCCGTAAGAAATCAGTGGTGAAGAAATGACGCGAAAGGTCCAGCATACAGCCTCGCCACGAATAGGCAGGAGAAATTACGTTTTCTTTCTCTTGAGCTTGCACAAGAGAGGTGCAAGAAAGAAGAGCTCCAACGCACAAAACTCTTGTCACGTTGCGTAGAAATGAAAAAATAGTCATAAATATAAGCTTTAGTATGCCACGAAGTTACTGTTTTTACTTGAAATTCTATGGATGTATAAGATTTATCCGTATCTTCGCCCTATAAAAGAATAGTTATTATGTCCGGAACGATTCAACAAATACAGCGTGCGTTGCATAAGGCTGCGTCGAAATTTCCCCTTGAGGCGGAGAATTTCCCGATGACAGATATCATTTTGCAAGTGAAGCAAGAAGGTGGGGAACTTTTGATTTTTGATGACAACGATACAGAGCTGACTCGTTGCGTTGTGGAAGAATGGCTTGGCGATACTTCGGAAGATTTCTACGAACGTATCCAACCTGTACTAAAAGATGCCATTTTAGATATTAAAGAAGAAATGGATTCTCTGAATGTGCTCAAACCTTATTCTTTTGTACTCTTCGACGACGACAATTCTGCTGTGGCTAATCTCTATCTGGTAGATGATGATTTGATTCAGATAGATGACAATTTGCTGTCAGGACTTGACGAAGATCTCGAATCCTTTTGGGAGACGTTGAGTAAAGAATAAGTTTAGGAGTAAAGCCGCAGGAATGTACAGCCTCTTTAGCTTCTGAAGGATAGGTAGCCCTCTCTGTTGCTGCAATCTATCTTTTCTTACATTTGGGGCAAATCCCCTTCATCATATAGTTGACACTTTTGGTGAGAAACCCTTCTGGTGTTGTTACAAGCGGAATAGGCGTTTCTTCCAAACAATAGGTTTGATGACACTCTTCGCAGTAGAAATGAACGTGCATATCATCATCTCGTCCTGATTTATCAGAATGGCCGTGACAAAGTTCGTATTTCACGCCATCGCCCCCGTCTTCAAGCACATGAACCAAATGCTGTTGGCGGAATATGGTCAGAGTTCGGAAAATACCAGATTTATCGATGGATGGAATTTTCTGTACCAAATCTGAGAGCGAGAGCGGGTGGGACGCCTCGGATAGTGCTCTGGCTATGATAAGGCGATTGGCTGTTGGGCGTATTTCGTGTTGAGCGAAGAGTTCTTCTATGTCTGTGTGCATGGTTTCTACGGCTTTGGCATCAAAGGCCAACTTTTTACTTACAGAGCAAAAGTAAGAAAAAAATCTATCACTTCATTTATTGCATCTTAGGTTACTGAAAGAATGACCACTGAGCGGAAAATCATCCATGTAGATATGGACTGCTTTTTTGCAGCCGTTGAGCAGCGCGACAATCCAGAGTTGCGTGGTAGACCTGTGGCTGTTGGCAATGATGAAGAGCGTAGCGTTGTCACTACTGCCAGTTACGAGGCGCGTAAGTTTGGCGTACATTCTGCCCAATCTGTTCAAGTGGCCAAACGCTTATGTCCGTCACTGATTATTGTTCCGTGCCATTTTGAGAAGTATAGAGCTGTGAATCATCAGTTAAGTGAGATTTTCCATGATTATACGGATCAAGTAGAGTTTTTGAGTATTGATGAGGCTTTCTTGGATGTAACGGAAAACAAAAAAGGGATGGAGCTCGCAGTGGATATTGCGCGCGAAATAAAAAGTCGTATTCACGAAGAACTACAGTTGACGGCTTCGGCAGGTGTGAGCTATTGTAAATTGCTTGCTAAGATAGCATCGGATTATCGCAAGCCTGACGGACTCTGTACTATTCATCCCGATAAGGCTCTCCGCTTCATTGCTCATTTGCCTATTACAAAACTTTGGGGCGTAGGGCCTAAAACGGCAGAGCGCCTTCATCAGATGGGAATATATACAGGGGAGCAACTGCGCGAATATTCTTTACATAGTCTGATACGTGACTTTGGAAAAATGGGGCAAGTGTTCTATAATTTTGCACGCGGTATTGATGAACGCCCCGTGGTGACAACGCGTGAGGCCAAATCTGTTGGATGTGAGCGTACTTTTGAAAAAGATTTACATACACAGGCATCTATTATTGTCGAATTATACCACGTCACATTAGAACTTGTGGAGCGCATCAAGAAGCATAAGTTTGAGGGGAGAACTTTGACGTTAAAAGTGAAATATTCTGACTTTACGCAAATCACCCGCAGTTTGACACGACAAGAACCATTGCGCACAAAAAAGCAAATACTCCCATTGGCAAAACAACTATTGTCAAAAACTGACACCTCCCGCCCCATACGCCTACTTGGTCTTTCCGTGTCATCACCGAAGGAAGAAGACGTGAAAAAGTCCGAATGGATTCAGTTGGAGTTTGATTTTGGTGATGAAAGCACTTGGTTGGGGGGTACTTCTGAACCATAATTTTTGCAACTTTTTTAGGAGATTTTTCACCTTTTTCAGTACAGGGGCGCGTGTTATTTATCGACTCAAAAATATCCTTATTGCGTTTGAAAATACAATAAGGCTGTCAGCTGACAGAATAAGGCTGTCAGTTGACGCGCTTATTGTATTTTTGGCGATGATAAGAAGAGTGAAAATGATGAAGAGATGCGCTCTCTTCTGTATCTTGTTTTTTCCGTTGTCACGTTGTTATATCGCCACGCTTGATACTTAAGGTGTTGAAAGAGTTTGTATTATGGTTGTGACAACAGTGTGATAATAACCGATAGTGCAAAAGCTTGTTGTCACGCATGAAAGTGTTTCTAAAAATCCGCAACACCTATTGTTGGGCGTTGCGGATAGAGAATTGAGAGTTATCGAGAATTTTTATAAAAGGTCAAAAACGGGAGAAGGAAAACTGTGAGGAACTGATGATAGTTTCAGCGTTTATTTGCACTTTCTCCATGAATTTTCTTGCCTCCTATTCATTGTTTGTCTTCTCAAGAACTTGTGTAAGAATTTCGGGTAGTTCCCAATCACATTCTTTCATTTCTTCCAGTCGTTTTTTGCCTGCTGCTGATAGTGAGAAGTACATTTCGCGTTTGTCAGTCTTTCCCATAACACGCGAGATGAGTTCTTTTTTTTCGACGGCGCAGATAATCTTTGAAGTGTTGGAACACGTCAAACCTAAGGCTTCAGCAATTTCGCCCGATGTCAAACTTTTATTTTCGGACAGTAGGCAAAGGAGCATTCCTTCGTTGATATTTATACCATGAAGATTTTGCATTTCTTGTTCCAAAGCTGTGATAGCACGATAGATACTGCGCAAGTGGCAAATACATTTTTTGTCCATGTCTGTTCTTTAAATAAAGAGATTAACATTTGCTTCTTCGGCACGTTGCATATAAGTGGCAACACCGCCTATGCTTACTCCATCGATGAATTCTTCTTTGTCTATTCCCATCATGTCCATCGACATCTGGCACGCAATAAATTCTACGCCGTTGACGAGTGCTTGATCACGTAACTCTTCAAGTGAGTTGATGTTTTTCTTGCGCATAATGTGACGAATGAGCCGATCGCCAATGCCCAGCATACTCATCTGAGAGAGGTGTAAGCTTTTAGAGCTTTTGGGGAGCATCCACGAAAACATTTTACCGAAGAAATCTTTTTTCACCTTTGGTTTCTTTTCGCGTTTGAGAACGTTGAGCCCCCAGAAGGTAAAGAAAATAGAAACTTTATGTCCTGTGGCAGCTGCCCCGTTTGCTAAAACAAAGGTGGCAAGGGCTTTGTCGAGGTCGTCGCTGAACATGATCAGCGTTTTGTTTTTGCTATTGCTGGCAGTGTGAGATGTGCATTCTACTGGAGCGTTCTTTTCGATGACCACAGTGTGATAACCTTTTTGGATTGTACTTGTGATGAAGTTGTTTCCTGTTGTTTGACACCACGCCTCGGCATCACGCGAAAATCCAGCGTCTGTAGCTACAACCTCGATGCGTTCGCCAACCTGTGCTTGGTCCATAGCTTTCTTTAGTTTCATGATAGGTCCAGGGCATTGTAGTCCGCACGCATCTATTTTTAGAGTAGATATGCAGGGCTTTGTAGTGTTTATTTCTGGCTGCTTCTTCGGAGTCAGAGCAATAGAAATAGGTGCAGTAGCAAGGGAGTAAATCTGATACCCACCTGAGAGGTTTCGCACTTTCTCAAAACCATGTCCCTGAAGGATTCGCAGTGCTAAATAACCGCGTAGTCCAACTGCACAGAACACTATGATTTCTTTGTCCTTTGGTAGTTCGTTGATGCGCTCACGCAGCTCATCTAAGGGGATATTTACTGCCCCTTGAATTGTGCCCAGTTTGTATTCGCTTGGAGTTCTGACATCAAGAAGGAATGTCTTATTGAGGTCGAGGCTATCAATCTCTCTCCAATAAATAGCTGGCATTGCACCATTTATAATATTATGAGCCACATAGCCCGCAATGGCTATCGGATCTTTTGCAGAGGAGAAAGGTGGTGCATAAGCCTGCTCCACGCGTATGAGATCTTCCACAGTGCCCCCATTCTTTATGACAAGTGCGATTTGATCAATGCGTTTGTCCACTCCATCATGTCCCACGCATTGTGCACCAAATAATCGTCCAGTCTTGGGGTCGAAAGTCAGTTTGGTTGTTAGGCGGAATGAGCCAGGGTAGTAGCCAGCATGTGCCGCCGAAATAGTTGTGGAACTAGCATACGCAATCCCTGCTTGTTTCAATCGCTTTGCAGGCACTCCCGTAGTAGCCACTGTGAGATCGAAAACCTTTGCAATGGCAGTTCCTATGGAGCCTTCGTATTTTTCTACTTTGCCCCTTACCATATTGTCTGCCACAATGCGCGCTTGCCTATTGGCAGGACCTGCCAGATAGTTGAGCCAGTTTTCTCCCGTAATGGGATGAGGGAATTCGATTGCATCTCCCACAGCAAAGATGTCGGGGATGGATGTTTCTAAATACTCGTCCACTTGAATACCACGCCCCACGCGGATGCCGGCTTCGGCAGCGAGATGTGTGGAAGGGCGAACTCCGATGGAGAGCAGTACGAGGTCGGCATCTATGTTTTCTCCGTTTGCGAGACAAACACGGATACGATTGTCGATTTTCTCAAAGTGGTCTACGCCTTTTTCAAGATAGAGAGCAACGCCCTTATCCGCCAGATGGCGATGAACGTATGATGCAATGGAGAAATCAACTGGCGCCATGACTTGATTGGCCATTTCAACAATGGAAACCTTTGCACCTGCTTCTTGGAGGTTTTCAGCCATTTCCAACCCGATGAAACCTCCACCTACGACAACTGCATTCTTCACTTCGTGCTCTTGAAGGTAGCTTTTGATGCGATCGGTGTCCTTCACGTTTCGGAGAGTGAAGATTCCTTCAAGATCGATCCCCTTTAAGGGTGGGCGTACAGGCGTAGCCCCAGGTGAGAGCAAGAGGCGGTCATAGCTTTCTTCATAGCAAGATCCATCGACCTTGCGCACTGTTACCGTTTTCTTTTCGGGATGGATAGTGATGGCCTCGCTGCAAATGCGTACGTCCACGTTGAATTGTCGTCCGAAAGCTTCGGGAGTTTGAACGAAAAGTTTTTCACGTTGAGCTATTACGCCACCTATATAATAAGGGAGGCCACAATTTGCATACGAAATATGTGGCCCCTTTTCTAAGAGGATAATCTCTGCCTGTTCGTCAATGCGGCGGATGCGGGCCGCAGCAGTTGCTCCGCCCGCTACGCCGCCAATGATGAGGTGTTTCATTTATTTCCTACGTTTTACGACGAACTTATTTAAGTAGAATGTCGTTAATTGCGCGTTCAAAGTCGCTCTGTCGCATTGCACCTGTTGCCATTTGAGGTTTTTCATTCATCGGGATGAATAAAATGGAGGGAATGGACTGGATGCCAAAGATTGAAGCAAGTTCTTGCTCTTGGTCAACGTCTACTTTGAATACATTGATACGTCCGTCGTACTCTTCCGCAATCTTTTCGAGCACTGGAGCTGTAGCTTTGCACGGGCCGCACCATGTAGCGTAGAAATCAATGATGGCTGGCTTGTCACCAAGATATTTCCATTCTTGCGGGTTCGTATCGAAGTCCATAATCTGCTTCTTGAAGTCGAGGGTTGTTAAGTTTTGTACACTCATAGTTCTTTTCTTTTAGTGGATTATTCAGTTCTAAATTTTATTTTCCATTGGAAACTTGTGCAAAGATATATCTAATTTTCTGATAAAACAAATTTCCCGAGGAAAATAATTTAGTTGGACAAGAAAAGGTTTGAGAAACGTATCGTCTTCTGCGTTTAGTCGATGAATTTATGAGAAGGAACTATGGACTGAATAGGAGATTTGTAGAATACAAAAAACTATCAACAGATAGGGATGGAACCTTCCGTTGATAGTTTTAGGATGATGATTCTTGTGTAAGAGTTGCTTAACGGCCTATGGAGAAATATTCAAAGCCAGCTGCTTGCATATCGGATGGGTCGTAAATGTTACGGCCATCGAATACTACGGGGCGATTCATTGAGCGGCGAATAACTTCCCATGACGGTAGGCGGAATTGTTTCCATTCGGTCAGGAGCAGAAGCGCATCACTACCTAATGTGGCGTCGTAAATATCCTGTGCGTAGTAGACACTATCGCCGATACGGCGTCGACATTCGTTCATGGCAGCAGGATCGTAAACGCGAACTGTGCATCCAGCTTCGAGGAGCTTTTTGATAGTGACGAGCGATGTAGCTTCTCGCATATCGTCGGTTTCAGCTTTGAAGGCTAGGCCCCAAAGAGTGATGGTCTTTCCCTGTAAGTTGCCATTATAGTAGGCGTTTAACTTATTGAAAAGAACGTTCTTTTGGATTTCGTTAACCGCCTCTACAGCCTGCAACACCTTCATCGGATAACCTTTTTGTTCTGCTGTTTTGATGAGTGCCTTTACGTCCTTGGGAAAGCAAGAGCCGCCGTAGCCGCATCCAGGGTAGAGAAATTTTGAACCTATACGTGTGTCAGAGCCTATACCTTTTCTAACGGCGTTTACATCAGCTCCAACGAGTTCGCAGAGGTTGGCAATATCGTTCATGAAAGAGATACGCGTAGCCAGCATAGAGTTGGCTGCATATTTTATCATTTCAGCACTGGGAATGTCTGTGAAAATCACGCGGAAGTTATTGAGAAGGAACGGTCTATAGAGTTTCGTCATCAATTCGCGGGCGCGTTCGCTTTCCACACCTACAACTACACGGTCGGGCGACATGAAGTCTTTAATGGCACTTCCTTCTTTCAAGAATTCAGGATTACTAGCCACATCGAACTCTATATTCTTTTCGCGTTTGTCAAGCTCTTCTTGGATCGCTGCCTTTACGCGAGCTGCCGTTCCAACAGGAACGGTTGATTTTGTGACTACAACAAGATACTGGTTCATATATTGTCCCACCTCGTGCGCCACATTGAGCACATAACTAAGGTCGGCACTTCCATCTTCATCGGGAGGTGTTCCTACAGCGCTAAATACCGCTTCTACATCGCTTATGCAATCGCGCAACTGAGTGCTGAAGTGTAAACGGCCTTCTCTATAGTTGCGAAGCACCATCTCATCTAGACCTGGCTCATAGATAGGGATGACACCTTTTTTGAGTTGCTCAATCTTTTCTTGATTTATGTCAACGCAGGTCACCTCAACGCCCATTTCAGCGAAGCAAGCTCCACTTACCAGTCCAACATATCCTGTTCCGACAATGGCTATTTTCATTTTTCTTAGGATTGGTGAAAAGAAACTGTTGTAATGAAATTATGCGAATTCTCTCTTGAAAAGAAAAAATTCGCATAATGATAAAACATTTGTCTTGCAGTGAGCAAATGAGTTTATTTTTGAGCCGGAGCCTGCTGTGCAGGAGCAGCGGGAGCTGCACCTTTTTGTTGCGTAGGAAGTTCAGGCATATTAACCTTCATGTCGGTCACAACGGTGCTGGCACTAGATGCCTCGGGCTTTACATAGACTGTAGCAACGCTCAGAACAACGAGCAAAGCAGCCAAAGTCCAAGTGGCTCTTTCTACAAAGTCAGTTGTTTTGCGTACACCCATGATAGCGTTTGATGCAGAAAAGTTGGATGCCAAACCGCCACCCTTAGATTCCTGAATCAGTACGATGAACGTCAGCAGAATGGCTACAATTACAGCCAGAATGACGAATACTTGATACATTTTTATCTTATTTTTTATGTTTATTATTTGCGATAACTTTCTCTAAGAACCTAATTTGGTCTGCAAAGTAAGCATTTTTTTTCGGATAAACCAAGTTTAGCTTTCTGATAATTTCAATCGCCTTTTCAAACCGTCCTTGTTTGATATAGATACGTGCGAGTGTTTCCGTGAAAAAGTTCTCACTGATTCCTTCATTTTCATCGCTCTGTTCCTCAGGAAGTTCAGGCGTAAATTCGGGTTCTTCTTTCAGTTCGATGCGACCTGGTTTTGCAATGAAGTTTTCCACGAGTGTCTTGCTACGCTGATTCCGAGTCGAAGAAGGGAGAACGGTTCCTTCTTCTTCGGGTTCTGCATCGTCGAGTTGTAGAAGGAAAGCCGTATAATCTGTTGTTGCATCAGCAGCAGTAGGTTGTCGATGCGGTGTTTCAGTGTGTACAGGTTCTTCTTGCAGATAGTTGTCGATGAGAGAATTGGCACGCTCACTCCGATTATGTGGAGTTTGCGCAGGCAGTGTGGACTGTTCAATCGGCGGTGTGTTTTTGATGTCAAACGGAGAGCCTTCGAAAAGATGAAAGAGAACACGGCGGTCGGGCAGAAATAGTGCTGCACGGCGTAGTTCCTCTCCAAAGCTGGGATCGTGAAGCAGAAAGAGATTCTGCAAGAACATAAGGCGAGCTGCAGCATAGTAGGGGTAGCGCCCTACAAGTTCACGAAGCTTGTAGAGAGAATCTTTGTCGAGACGTTCTGGATGATCTATGTAGGCAGTAATTTCCATTCGTATTATAATAGATACAGTCAAATTACCAGTCGGCAACAGTGGCGTTAAATATCTGATCCGTCAGGTCGGCTATCATTTCCGTTACCAAACGTTCTTGAACGGTGGCCAACTGCTGTGAAGAATCATATTGAGTAGTGGCAGAAAATTGTTTTTCCCAACTTTCGTTTGTTTTGTTGTTTTGGAAGCGGATATTAACCGTCATGCGCAGCTGAACTTGTGAGGCATAGCCATTGGCAGATACAGCTTTATTATATTGATCGTATGCTGTTATTTCTCCCGAGATATGGAGATCTCCTCCACGCTTCACGAGGCGCAGGCGAGTTTGATTGGCATAGATGTCCTGCAACTTATTGTTGAACATGCTTTCCATAGGCGCCCAACCGTAAGGTGCTCGATTCGGAATTTTATCTATTTGGATAGACTTGATTACATCGTAGTTGATGGACGTTCCAGTAAAATGGTATTTGATGCTACAAGCTGAAAGCGTGAACAGCATCATACATAGCAGTAAATCAGATAGATGTCGCTTAACTTTCCAAACCATAATCTTTTATTTTACGATAGAGCGTACGTTCAGAAATTCCCAGTTGGTCAGCTGCCAACTTACGGTGGCCACCGCTACGTTCCAGTGCTTTTTGAATCGAAAGCTTTTCTTGGTCTTCAAGTGAGAGGAGCTGTTGCGTTTCATTATCCTTCACTTCTTCCGCATCATCAAAATAGGAAGGTGCAACCTTCATCGGCTGATCGTCTTTACGATACAACATAATGTCACTACTCTCTGATGGTACAGCTTCCTGATGGCCATGAACCTTTCCTTGCACGAGATTTTCATTGACCACCTTTTTCAATTCTGTCACATCGCGTCGAAGGTCGAAAAGTATCTGATACAATATTTCTCGTTCGTTTTCAAAACTACGTTCTGTCTTTTTCTTTTCAACAATAGCCAACTGATTGTGTTTTAACTCTTCAGGAAGATATGTGCTTAATATTTCTGGTGTTATCTCCCTTGCTTCCGCCGTTACAGACATGTTCTCGGCAATATTTTTTAGTTGCCGCACGTTTCCAGGCCATGAGTAGGCCTTTATCATATTGCGTGCTTCTTCTGTTAGGCGGATGGGCGGCATTTTGTACTTCTCGCTCATCTCCAAGGCAAATTTGCGGAAAAGTAGTACCACATCTTCTCCACGCTCGCGCAGAGGAGGGACGGCAATGGATACGCTATTGAGGCGATAGTACAAATCTTCGCGGAATTTTCCTTCTCCGATAGCTCTCTCCATATTAACATTGGTAGCGGCAACAATGCGCACATCTGTTTTTCTCACTTCGCTGGCTCCCACGGGAATATATTCGCCGGTTTCCAATACACGCAGAAGGCGTGCTTGGGTTTGCAAGGGTAGTTCGCCCACTTCATCAAGGAAGAGAGTGCCACCATTGGCCACACTGAAATATCCCTCGCGCTTTTCGATTGCCCCCGTAAAAGCTCCTTTTTCATGCCCGAAGAGTTCAGAGTCAATAGTGCCTTCAGGGATTGCTCCACAGTTCACAGCAAAATATTTCTTTGTCTTGCGTGTACTATGGTCGTGAATGATGCGAGGAAAAACCTCCTTACCCACACCATTCTCGCCTTGGATGAGGACTGAGAGATCGACAGGGGCAATCTTGAGCGCCACATCAATAGCTCTATTCAAGCCTTCGTCGTTGCCCACGATGTTATAGCGCTGCTTGATTTTTTGGAGTTGACCTTCGTTCATGTTTGTTGAAAATTGGAGTACAAAGTTAAGCAATAATCAATAAATCTATCATTTCCTCCTGTTGAATTTTGGGCAGATGGCGAATTTCCCTGAAAGCTTCTTTTTCTTACTTGTGTTCCTTTGTTTTGGAAAATAAAGTAAGGAAGCGAGTGCTTGTTCGTTGAAAGATATATAATTTTGCAACGTACTTAAAGAATAAAAAGATGAAGATAAACAAAAACAGAACAAATAGCTGTAAGGAGCCAAACGACCTCCTTTCTGCTGTCTTTTGTCTTTGCTTGCTCCTCTCGTTCTTTTCCGCCTGCGGGAAAGGAGAGAAAAATACGGCAGAAGAGAAAGTGTCAGACACAGTAAAAGTAGATACAACGGCTCTTCTTGTGCATCAGATTAGCAATTGTGCGCGGCTTTACACTACGGAATACCAATATCATAAGATAATAACTTATAGCGATGATCCCCAAATAGTAGGAAATTTGGGCTCGACAAGTTTTTCTATACCTACTCGTTTGGGCGAACGCAAGATAGCTATACCTATAGATGTATCTGTGAAAGGTTATGTCGACTTTGCTTCATTCAGTCGGGCCAATATTGAGCGTTCCGATTCGGGTATTGTTGTAGTGCTTCCCGACCCTCAAATTATTGTCACAGCCTCCAAAATCGATCACGCAGCAGTTCGACAATATATTGACCCTCTCCGCTCCCGCTTTTCGGACCAAGAGATGATGAACTTTGCTCGTCAAGGAGAGGACAGCATTATCAGCCACATGGACAAATCCGCCATTCTTGCTTCGGCGCAGACTGGAGCGGCCCGTGTCTTGCTTCCTATGCTCCACCGAATGGGCTATTCGGAGCACAATGCCACCATTTCTTTCCGCCGCGACCTCACGCCAGAGTCACTACAAAAGAACATTACCATCCAACGTTTGCAATAATCCGCTATGAAAGAACTTGATAATCGTCCGCAAGCATCTGGCTTCGGCAAGATATGCAAAAAGATTTGGGACAAATTTGCCTATTTTTTGCAGTTTATAGTCTACACAATGATAAAAGGCTGGCAAATATGGCTCATTATGATTTGCCTCGTAGTAGCCGCTATAGTTTTCCGTCAATGCCGCGATGAAAAAAATAGTGGTAATAAGTTGGCCAGTCTCCGCATGGAGAAATCGACAACAATAGATGTGACGCCTGAAGAGATTCGAGCCATTCGCAATATCGGGCAATGGGAATTTCTTTCTATTGAAACTGAGGAAATGGCCGAACTCTATAAAAAGAACGCACTTTCAGTATCTCAGTTGTCTGCCATCTATAGTGGTACGCTCCGTTTAGGCGTAGATATGTCGAAAGCTCCCGAGCAATGGTTTACGGCCAAAGGAGATACAGCTGTTCTCAACTTACCTGCCGTGGGACTTCTCGACAATCATTTTATTGATGAGGCTCGCACGCGCACATTCTACGAGTCGGGAACATGGACAGCCGCAGAGCGCGAAAGTCTCTACCAGAAAGCAAAGAATCAGATGATGAAACGCTGTCTTACAAAGGCTAATTTGCAGGCTGCTCGCCGAAATTCCACAGCACATTTCAATCAAATGTTTTTCAACTTCGGCTTTAAATTCGTCATTATTAATTATGGTGTGCGCTCCAACTAAAAAGTAGAGTTGGAGCCGTTCCATTTCTCGTTTTTTCTGGATTTTGTGGCTAAATAAGCATTTACTGTCTCTTCTTATCTCTTTTTTGTTTTACGTAACCTAACATAAAATAAGCAAAAAGACTTATTTTTGCATCTGTAATAAAAGATTATTTTATGGTTAAGACTACAATGGCAACAAAGCTTCCTCGTAAATTAGAGCAGAAGATGCAGATAGTTGGTGAGCAAATCCGACTTGCTCGTTTACGTCGTAACCTGAGTGTTGCGCAGGTGGCAGATCGCGCCACTTGCTCCCCTGTCACCATCAACAGAGTGGAGAAGGGTACACCAACCGTAGCCATAGGTATTTATCTCCGTGTGTTGTATGCGCTGCAATTAGAAGAAGACATTTTGCTGTTAGCGCAAAAGGATGAACTTGGGAGGGCTTTGCAGGATCTTTCCCTTAAGCATCGGCAGCGTGCATCTAAAAAAGTGTAAGAGATGAATAGATTATTTATTTATGGCGACTTTGATTGGTTGGAAAGTCCTCTTCTGATCGGCCAGCTTGGGTATGAATCTCTCCGTGGATCTGATTCTTATTCATTTTGTTTTGATGAGAATTGGTTGGCGAAGTATGGTAATCTCATGTTGAGTGCAGATATCAATAATTATGTAGGTATGCAGTACACCCAACTTGGAAAAGATATTTTTGGTTGCTTTAGTGACGTGCTGCCCGACCGCTGGGGACGAACACTCTTAAATCGTTGTGAACAGATACAAGCCGCTGAGGAGAAGCGACCAGTAAGAAGACTATCTTCTTTTGACTATCTGACGGGAATTGATGATTTTTCTCGCATGGGAGGATTTAGATTTGCGGCAGAAAGAGGAGGTGAGTTTATCAATAGTAAGGAGAATTTTCGTATTCCTCCTTTGACCGATATTCGTACATTGGTTGTGGCTAGTATGGCACTAGAAAGAAGTGAAGAAAAGAACTTGTTGCCCGAGAAAAAATGGATTCAACAGCTTGTTCTTCCAGGAACTTCTTTGGGAGGAGCTCGTCCTAAAGCAGGAGTTGTGGATGAGAGTGGAAAACTTTATATGGCTAAATTCCCTTCCCGAAAAGATGATTATGATGTAGCCCTTTGGGAGCATCATAGCCATTTGTTAGCAAAAGCGTGCGGAGTTGTTGCTGCGGAAACGCGTGTGATAAATTCTGGAGCGAAATATCATGCGCTTCTTTCTCTGCGGTTTGATCGAACGCATAGTGGTAGGCGAATTCATTTTGCTTCTGCAATGACTCTGTTAGGACTATCTGATGGCTGTGATGCTAAAACGGGGAATGGTTATCTTGATATCGTTGATTTTATTCTTCAGAACTGTTGTGAAGTGAGTGAGAATCTTTCTCAGTTATTTCGACGTGTAGCTTTTAATATAGCTATAGGTAACAGTGATGACCACTTTCGCAATCATGGTTTCGTATTGACTTCTCGTGGTTGGACTCTATCTCCAGCTTACGATATGAACCCCACTTTGAATAACTGTCAGAGTTTGCTCATCAATTCTTATACCAATGATGCTAGTCTCCAAATTTTACAAGATTCTTGCGGAGAGTATATGATAGCTAAGAATGATGCCTGTGCTATTATAGAGGAGGTACGACAAGGTGTGAGACAGTGGGAGACGTTGGCAATAAGTTTGGGCATCAGTAAGCGCGAGAGAAATATGTTTGCTCAGGTTTATAACAAGACAATTTGAACCCTGTACGTTTTTTTGATGGGTTTAATTTACTGCCCGATATTTTTACAAATTGTTTCCTCAATCTGGAGTGCGAGTAGAGCACTTAGATGAGTGAATTATCGCAAGAAAGGCTTTGGCAGGATTGTTCTTTTTAGGTTTTTCTTTGTTTTTATGTTCTACAACATAAAAACAGCGTATTTTTTCTTTTAGTTAGGCGTTTTTCTCCTTATTCTCTCGGCTGATACAATAAAGATGTCAGTCGATAGCCTTATTATCTTTGAAATTTCCCTTATTGTATTTTTAATTTCTCAAGGAGAAAATAAAATTTGTAGTATAGAAATTAGAAAAAGCTCCTTTTTAGTGGTGTTTCAAATTTGCGTTTTCTCGAGTTGCTGGCAGAAAAGTTGAATTTCGCGGCATTCTCGGAGGCGTAGAATGCGAAAATAATTGACAAAAGTGTTTGTTCTTTACGCTATGATAAATATGCGGTTTGCTGTGTGTAGGAAACTGTTGTTTATGAAAAAGAAAAATCCACAATGCTCAAGAGGCATTGTGGATAGAATAGATGTGTGGAAGTTGGGCAGGCTGCTACTGAATTGTAGTTTAGTTCTGTCGGTCTGCACACTTTAGAGATTGTTCTTGAAGAACTCGGAAATGCGCGTCATCAAGTGGAGACGTGTGTTTCCGCCTGAGATGAAGTGATTTCGGTTCGTATAGATTTGCATCTGGAATTGCTTGTTGGCTTGAACAGCTGCCTCTGCCCATTCAGCACAATTGCGGTAGTGGACATTATCATCGGCCGTTCCGTGAATCAACAAGAGATTGCCGTGGAGCTTCTCTACGCGGTTGATTGGGTTGATATTGTAGCCTTCGTTTTCTTTTGGAGTGCGCATATATCGCTCTGTGTAAACCGTGTCGTAGTACTTCCAATTGGTGGGAGCAGCCACAGCTACACCAGCTTTGAATACGGGGCGGCCTTCGCTCATGGACATGAGCGTGTTAAATCCGCCGAAACTCCAGCCCCAAATGCCGATGCGGTTTTTGTCAACATAGGGGAGTGTGCCCAAATATTGTGCGGCTTCGACCTGATCTTTGGACTCCAGTTCACCAAGTTTCAGATAGGTGCATTTTTCAAACTCAGAGCCGCGAGCACCCGTGCCGCGTCCATCGACGATGACGAAGATGTAGCCCTGCTCGTTCATGTAGCTTTCCCAGATGCCGCCTCCGCTGAAACCTATCTTCCAGTTGTCGGTCACTTCTTGAGAGCCAGGACCGCTATACTGGTACATGATGACGGGATACTTCTTTGTGGCGTCGAAGTTTTTAGGTTTTTGCATCCAGCCATTGAGCTGAACGCCCTCGCTCGTAGTGAAGGTAAAGAACTCCTGCTGACCCGTGAAGGACGCCACCTTTTCTTTCAGCTCTTTGTTGTCCAAAAGTGTAGACAGTGTCTTTCCGTTGCCATCGCGCAGAGTGGTAACATAAGGTGTAGTAGTGTTCGACCACACGTTCATAAAGTAGTTGAAATTTTTGGAGAAGGTAGCGCTGTTCGTACCTGTTTCAGTGGAGAGTTTGCGCGTATGTCCGTTTTTGTCGTTCATGTAAACCGAGCGGCGTAGCGGGCTTTCCTGTGCCGACTGATAATAGCAGTTGCCCGTTTTCGGGTCGTAGCCATAGAAAGTCGTCACATCGTAGTTGCCCTTCGTGAGGGGCCGCACGAGTTGTCCGTTGAGATTGTAGAGATAAACGTGCTGGTAGCCGGTGCGATCAGAGATAAAAGTAAATTGTCCTGGATAGAAAGTCAAGGCATCGTAGGCACTCTCTTGAATATATTTAGTGCCATTCTCGCGCAGAGCCAGTTTGGCTTCCGTTGAACGCGGATTGACCATGTAGATGTCCATTCTGTCCTGATGGCGGTTGAGCGTGACCACAGCCAGACGGTCTGGGTCGCTCGTGAATTGTATGCGTGGAATATAACCGTCAGAATCTACGGGGACGGCCATCGTTCGTGTTACGCGATTCTTTATATCAAAGGTTTTGACAGAAACTTCCGAGTTTTTCGCGCCTGCAACAGGATATTTGTAGTCGTATGTACCTGGGTATTCGTCGTATTGCTCGAGAGTGGGGTGAGAGCCCTTGAATTCTTGGATAGAATAGATGGGCACTTTGCTTTCATCATAGCGAATCCACGCCAGCATTTTGCTGTCGGCCGAGAAAGTGAAACTACAATTTGTGGAGAACTCCTCTTCGTTGACCCAATCAGGGATGCCGTTGAGTACCTCGTTGAATTTTCCGTCTTTCGTAATCTGACTCTCGGCGTTGTCGAAGAGGAGCTTGACGAGGAAAAGGTTGTTCTTGCGCGCAAAGGCAATCATCGTTCCGTCGGGGGAGAAAACGGGCACTTGCTGCGGGCCGCCTTCGCTCAGATGGGTGAAACGATTGTTTTTAACGTCGAAGATGTAGTATTCGGCTGTGAACGAGCGGCGATAGATGCTTTTCGTTTTTGTCTGAAGTAGGATGCGACTTTCGTCAGGTGACATGATATAACCATCGATGTGCTCCAGTTTGATCGGTCCACGGGCTGTGCTGGCATCGAAGAGTGTACCAATTTCTTCACCATTCTTGAAGGAGCGGCGAATAATGCGGCGGGAGTCTTCCGAAAGTTGAGTGTAGCTGTTGCCATCATTGGCAGGGCGCACACCATAAATGCGGTGCGCGTAGTACCGACCAGACGTGATATCCTTCAGATTGAGCGGTTCGCTCTGTGCTGCAAGGTTGCTCACGGAAAGAACGGCACAGGTGGCCAATACGAGTAATTTGTTCATAAGTGTTTATGTTTCAGGGTTCAAGCAGAAGGTGGAAACCTTTCTGTTCGTAAAGAATTACGTTTGCGAAGTTAATACTTTTTCTTAACTTTGCAAAGTAGTAAATCAGTGATATAGGACAAGTTGGAGGTTTACATGTGCCTGCGAGTCGGGGTGATAAACGAAGTTTTGGCCACTCGCAGCTCTGTCTTTCTCTTTGTCCCACATGCTCAAATATATAGTTATGGAAAATGGAAATATAGGCTGTTACGGCTTCTGTGTGGAACCTTATACGGAAGATGCCACGGGACATGTGAGCCTGAGTTTCTTGGGAAATCAGATTTTGCGTTGTGCAGGAATGCACGCCACGGCTCATGGTTTTGGTTATGAGCAACTCATTGCGAACAATCTTGTTTGGGTGCTCTCGCGCTTGGTACTAACATTTGAAGATCGCCCGAAAACGCTTGAACATTATACTATCTCAACGTGGGTGACGAAGGTTTACCGCCAGTTTACGGAGCGCCTCTTCCGTTTGGAGGCAGAAAACGGAGAACCGACGGGGTATGGTTTCAGCATTTGGGCAGCTATCGACTACAAAACGCGGCAGCCCATTGATTTGGAGAAACTTCCTGACGGCGGCTTTACTTCTGTCCTTCTGCCCAAGGAGGATTTTCCTATCTCTGGAGCAGGACGCGTCAGGGTGAAAAGCGAAGAGCCGGTCTGTCAGTATCGTGCTGGTTTTAGCGACTTGGATATTAACGGACATGTCAATTCTATGCGCTATTTGGAGATGATTCTCAATCTCTTTTCGGCCGACTATCATCGAACACATCAAATACGTCGCATAGAACTTCAGTTCTGTAATGAGAGCTATTGTGGCGACACGTTGCTACTGTTTAGGGAAGATAAGAAAGAGAACGTTTGCGACGTGGAAATCCGTAAGGGCGCTTCCGTTATAGTAAGAGCGGAAATCGAAACTGCTGAGCTTTAGAAAGATAGAAGGAGGAAGTTAGCATCTCTGCCAGCTTCCTCCTTTTGTGTCATAAATGTGTATTTTGAAAAGCAAAAGATTGTTCCTCTTTATCTCATAAGTATTTTGAGATTAGTGGGACTTCTTTCTTCTTAGTTGCTTAATTACTTTTTACTTGGTTATTTATCGTTTTGAGGAAAAGGATTCTCCAGTTTGACACGTTGCCAGGATTCAATAGCAGGAACGCTTCTACCTTGCAAGTGATATGAAATGCGTAGTCGGTCGGGCGTATCAAAGGAATAGTTCAACGTATTTGTTGTATTCTTCTGCTGAGGGTCAAAAACGTTGGTCTTGACCTGTTCAGTGTAAGTCTTATCCGAGTTGATGACGTAGTTGCCCTCAATGGTCTGTACTGTGCGCCCATTGTCTTTGGTCATAAGAATGACGCTGAACGTCCCATCGCCACTGATGATTTTCCATACAGGAATCAGTATGCGGTTGCCTTCTTGTGTTATCATTTCTTGCTGCCAAATGCCGAGCAAAGGGTGAGAATGTTGTGCGTAAGCCGTGAGTCCTACGATGAAGGCCAATAAGAGGATGGCGTGTCTGAATTTGTTCATAATTAACTGTGTTTAGGTTGATATTTTCCGCAAATGTACAAGATTTTAGTGGTATTACAACTTTCGCTTATCTTTTTTCAGTAAAATCTTATAACTTTGTCCGCATAAATAAATGTCAGTGTTGAAATGAAAAAGATACTTCTTGTTGCTTCTTGTCTTGTTGTATTAACATTTGCCAGTTGTGGCAAAAAGAATAAGACGGAAGCAGATGCAACTCCAAAGTCTTTAGCGGCAGCTACAACGGGAGGAGTTAACGAGTCGACTACTCCACTCAATCGCACCGATACGTTGCGCGTAGGAGGCCACGTTTTTGAAATCACAACGAACCGACAGACTGATAAGAGTTTGCCAACTGTTAAAGACGAGATGGATGTGCTTTTCTACGACAATAAGGTGGATGTGCGCATTCTATGTGACGGTGAAGAAATGTTTACAAGAACGTTTACAAAAAAAGACTTTGTCGATAAAATTTCTGCTGATGACGCCGCTCGAGATGTTATGCAAGGAATGGCACTCGATAAGGACCATTCTTCGGCACAAACGATTGTGTTGGGAGCACAAATAGGCCAGCCAGGATTGGATGGTGAAGGTCCGGCTTTTTCTGTAAGTGTTTCTCATGATGGTTCTGTTGTAATCCGCAGTGTGTCCAACCAAGTGACAACGAAGACCGATATGGAGGGCATGGATTGAGAAATCTTACACCACTTCTTTATTTTTTTTGAACAAAGAAAGGATTCTGTCCTGCCGCAAAGGAGGGGAACAGAATCCTTTCTGCTATGAAGTTGTAAGTTATATTCTTTTATTTTACATTATCAAAGGCCTGTTTGAGGTCAGTAATAAGATCATCGATATGTTCCGTACCGATGCTGAGGCGGATAGTGCCTGGGAAAATGCCTTGGCTGGCTTGCTCCTCTGGAGTTTCCTGTGAATGGGTAGTTGTAGCAGGATGAATGACGAGTGATTTGAGATCTGCCACGTTGGCCACTAATGAGAAAATCTGCAGGCTGTCGATGAATTGTTGTGCAGCTTTTTTGCCACCTTTGATTTCAAAGGTGAAGATGCTGCCAGCTCCATTAGGGAAGTAGCGCTGATAAAGATCGTGATTAGGATGTGTGGGCAAACTCGGGTGGTTCACCTTCTCCACGAGCGGATGTTGTTGGAGAAAATCCACAACCTTTAATGCGTTTTCAACGTGACGCTCTACGCGTAAAGAAAGAGTCTCAAGTCCTTGTAGAAGTGCCCAAGCGTTGAATGGACTAATAGCTGCACCCGTGTCGCGCAATATGAGTGCGCGGATGCGTGTCACGAATGGGGCGGGGATTGCTCCGAATTTCAGACCATGATATGAAGGATCTGGCTCAGTGAATTGAGGGAATTTATCACTCTTTGCCCAGTTGAATGTGCCGCCGTCAACGATGACACCGCCCAAAGATGTGCCATGTCCACCGATAAACTTTGTGGCGCTATGGATAACGATATCTGCTCCATGCTCAATGGGGCGTATCAGATAAGGAGTGCCAAACGTATTATCAATCAAGAGGGGAATTCCGTTGCGATGTGCAATCTCAGCAGTGGCTTCGATATTTGTAATGTTCGAATTGGGGTTACCAAGCGTCTCAATATATAGAAGTTTTGTGTTGGGCTGAATCGCTTTCTCGAAAGCCTCCAAGTCGTCTGAATCTACAAAGGTTGTAGAAATTCCAAAACGGCGTAGCGTGTGTTCTAGGAGGTTGTAAGTTCCACCGTAGATTGTTTTAGATGCTACGACGTGGTCGCCTTGGTTAGCTATGTTGATGATGGCGTAGGTTACAGCTGCGGCTCCAGAGGCTACAGCTAATGCACCAACCCCACCCTCAAGAGCAGATATGCGTTCTTCAAAGATTCCTTGAGTTGTGTTGTTCAAACGACCATAAATGTTGCCTGCATCGCTAAGTGAGAAACGATCCTCTGCATGCTGGAAGTCGTGAAAAACGTACGCAGAAGTCTGATAAATAGGTACTGCCCGACTGTCACTTGTTGGGTCTGCTTGCTCTTGACCTACATGAAGCTGAAGCGTTTCAAAATGCCATTTTTTGTTACTCATAATTATTGTATTTATTTGTTATCCTGTTTCTATTCTGACTGCAAAGGTAAGAAATAATAGAAATAAATACCAAGTGGTTTTCATGATTTGAAAAATAATACTATATTTGCATTCGCAAAAAGGAAAATAAGTAAGTCGCTTCTTTTTTCTTCCTATTTGAATAGAATTTTTTTCTGTTTGCAGGATAGAGAAATAAAGTGAACGCTTGCTTGTCCCAATGCACAGTAAAAAAGAAAAATAATGGGAACGGACAAATTAGACAAGACAGACTTGCAACTTTTGCGCGTGTTGCAGCAGAATGCACGGATGACGACAAAAGAGTTGGCTCATGAAGTAAATCTCTCAACAACCCCCGTGTTTGAACGCTTAAAACGCTTGGAACGCGATGGTATTATTAAGAAATATATTGCAATTCTTGATGCAGAAAAGCTTAATCAGGGATTCACGGTGTTTTGTCAAGTGAAGCTTAAACAAATGAATCGCGATATAGCGCAGAGTTTTGTAGATGTTATAAAAGACATTCCAGAAGTGTCGGAATGCTATAATATATCTGGTAATTATGACTATCTACTCAAGGTTCATGCCACGGATATGCGTGCTTACCAGTCGTTTGTCATCAATACGCTGGGCGGAATAGAAAGTTTAGGTTCCATCGAAAGTACTTTTGTGATGGACGAAATTAAGCAAAGTTATGGCTTATACTTCTAAGTAGTCAGCGTCTTTATTGTATTCTCAAATACAATAAGGATATCGGCTGACATCCTTATTGCGTCAGCTGACACAATAAGGAAATTTTCAAACGCTATAAGGAAATTTTTGTGTCTTAGCAATTAAGATTAGGCATAGATGGGGAAGTGAAAATACATTTCCCTTTTCTTTTTCGTAAAGGATAGAGCTTTCTTACAACAAAAAGCCCTTCAAGCTGAGCTTGAAGGGCTGATCTTTTACCATGTAGGTAGCTTTGCTTAAGCAGCAGGAGTCTGAGTAGCAGAGTCAGTCTTAACTGAATCAGCAGCTTTAGTGCTGTCAGCCTTAACTGAATCGTTCATAGAATCAACAGCAGTTGCGCTATCAGAATCGGTAGTAGCAGCGTTGTTGTCTGTTTTGTTACCGCAAGAAGCGAAAGAAATAGCTGCGAAAGCTACGAGCATGAAAACTAACTTTTTCATTGGTTTTGAAATTTTTAAATGTAAAACAATCAATTGCCTTTATTAAAACGATGCAAAGGTACGGACTTTTTATATCCATGCAAGAGTTTGGGTAATTATTTTTAGTATAAAAATGCAGATTTAACAATAAAAAGCTGTTTTTGCTATTAATACCTATCAAAAATGGGTATTTGTGGGGCTATTACCCTCTTTTTCTGCTAATCGCTAACTTTGTTGTATCTTTGCAAGTGAAATTTTAAAGAGATTATTTCCTTGGATACATATAATATATTAAAGGGGAAGAAAGCTGCCTATCAAACATTGGGCTGCAAACTGAACTTTGCCGAGACGTCTTCGCTAAGCGATGCGCTGTGTAAATATGGTGTGGAGCCTGCGGCAGACGGGGAGCATGCAGATATCTGTATTGTAAATACTTGCAGCGTTACAGATGTTGCTGACCATAAGTGTCGGCAAGCCATCAATCGCCTAACTCGTGAAAATCCTGGAGCTTTTGTTGTTGTTTTGGGTTGCTACGCGCAGTTGCAGCCCGAAAAGATTGCAAAATTTCCTGGAGTGGATTTGGTGGTGGGTATGGAACAGAAAGGAAATGTTATCCACTATCTGCAAGAAGGACTGGCCCAACGCATGGCTTTAGAGCAGGGCGAGAATATCCACGAGGCTTATGCTGTTCCAACAAAGGACATACAAACTTTTGTTCCCAGTTGTTCGCGTGGCGATCGTACTCGCTATTTCATCAAGGTGCAAGATGGTTGCAACTACTATTGCACTTATTGCACCATACCCTTTGCTCGCGGGCGGAGCCGAAATGGTTCTATTGCTTCGCTAGTGGCCCAAGCTGAAGCGGTAGCAGCAGAAGGCGGAAAAGAAATTGTTATTACTGGTGTAAATATTGGAGATTTCGGTCGTTCTACGGGCGAAGATTTCTTTAGCCTTGTTAAGGCTTTAGATCAGGTGGAAGGGATTGAGCGTTATCGTATTTCTTCTATCGAGCCAAACTTGATTACTGACGAAATTATTGATTTCTGTGCTCATTCGCGTGCCTTTATGCCGCATTTCCATATTCCTCTTCAGAGCGGTTCGGACGATGTTCTCAAGCTGATGCGTCGCCGCTATGATACAGCTTTCTTCCGTCAGAAGATGGAGCGAGTAAAAGCGACCATTCCTGATGCCTTTATCGGTGTGGATGTTATAGTCGGTACGCGCGGTGAGAAGGATGAATTCTTCGAAGAGGCTTATGAGTTTATCCAGAGTTTGGACATTGCCCAACTTCACGTTTTTAGCTATTCCGAGCGCCCAGGCACAAAGGCTTTGGAGATACCTTATGTAGTGTCGCCGCAAACTCGCCGCGAACGCAGCCAGCGTTTGCTCAATCTTTCGGAAGAAAAGCGCAAAGGGTTCTATTCAAAATTTATAGGGAAAGAACGCCCTGTACTTTGGGAGCATGCTAAGCCAGGACATCCTATTCATGGCTTTACAGATAATTATATCCGCGTTGAATTGCCTTTAGGTGTTGAGATGCCCGACAATACCGTTTCTGTTGTCACTTTGGGTGACTTTACAGCAGACGGGCAGGCTTTGACGGTGAGATAATAAAATAGAGGACTATTCGAGCTTGCCCGAATAGTCCATTTTTGTTTTATACAAATACGAACGTAATGACACGCATTGCAGTTGTTATTCTGAATTGGAATGGAGCGGCCATGATGCAGAAGTTTCTTCCTTCAGTGATACAGAATAGTGAAGAAGCCGAAGTGATTGTAGCTGACAATGGTTCGACAGATGATTCTGTTGAAATGTTGAAGCAAAAGTTTCCCTCCGTCCGACTCATTCTCTTGGATAAAAACTATGGTTTTGCAGAAGGTTATGATAAAGCCTTAGAGCAGGTGGAAGCTGAATACTATCTGCTGCTAAATTCAGACGTGGAAGTCACGCCGAATTGGTTGCAACCGTTGTTGAACTATATGGATAAGCATCCTGAAGTGGCCGCTTGTCAGCCTAAATTGTTGGCCGAACGTGAGCGCGATAGTTTTGAATATGCTGGTGCCTCGGGTGGTTTTATCGATAAATATGGTTACCCTTTCTGTCGCGGCCGTCTTTTTGCTGATGTCGAGAAAGACTGTGGGCAATACGATGACATAGTTCCCATCTTTTGGGCTACTGGAGCTGCCTTGATGGTGCGCAGTGCTGATTGGCACGAAGTAGGCGGACTGGATGCGCGCTTCTTTGCCCACATGGAGGAAATAGATTTCTGCTGGCGATTGCGTAGTCGTGGACGAAGCCTTGTGTGTGTGCCCGAGAGCGTTGTTTATCATGTTGGTGGTGGAACGCTCAATGCTGGTCATCCGCGTAAAACTTTTCTCAATTTCCGCAATAACTTGCTGATGCTTTATAAGAATTTGCCTGAAGCAGAGCTGAAGCCTGTCATGCGAATAAGGGCTATTCTTGATTATGTGGCAGCTGCAAAAATGCTACTTACCGATGGTTGGAAACACGCTAAAGCTGTTTATGATGCGCGCTGTGAGTTTCACCGACTGAAATCTGATTTTTACCCATCTCGCCAAGAAAATTTGGCAAAAGCCATTCAGGTAAAGGGGAATACTAATCCCATTCCCGAGCGCATTCCTCAAAGCCTTTTGTGGCTCTATTATGCGAAGGGAAAGAAGAAGTTTAGTGATATTTTTCCGAAAGTTCGCTCCTAAATTTCTTATTATTCATTCTTAGTAAATAAAGTATGGAAAAATCTTCTCCCGCACTATATCTGATTCCCTGCACCTTAGGTGCAACCTCCATAGAACAAGTGCTTCCTGCCTACAACAAGGAAGTGATTCTCAGTATCCGCCATTTCATTGTGGAGGAAATCCGCACCGCTCGCCGCTTTCTCAAGCAGGTGAATCGCGAGATAAATATTGATGAACTGCACTTCTATCCCATGGGAAAGCACGCCGAAATTGATAGATTTGCTTCTTATTTAGCTCCGTTGCGCAAGGGAGAAAGCGTAGGTGTTATCAGCGAAGCGGGTTGCCCTGCTGTGGCCGATCCTGGTGCAGATATTGTAGCCATTGCTCAGCGTGAAGGGCTCCGTGTCGTCCCGCTTGTTGGCCCTTCGAGTATCATCTTGGCCGTTATGGCCAGCGGTTTCAATGGGCAGAGTTTTGCTTTTCATGGCTATCTGCCTATAGATCCTTCCGAGCGCCAAAAGAAGTTGAAGCATCTGGAGGAGGTTTCGCGGCGCGAGCATCAAACGCAGCTGTTCATCGAAACGCCTTATCGCAACAAAAAGATGTTCGATGATATTCTCCGTGCCTGTTCACCAACAACCCGACTCTGCTTGGCTGCGGGCATAACAACAGAGCAGGAATGGATAAAGACACAGACGCTCAAGCAGTGGAAACAGAGTGGACTTCCCGAACTGGCGAAAATTCCTGCTATCTTTGCAATCTATGCGCGGTAGGCTCGTGCATATCTTTTTATTTACTACATACACACAATTTAGAAATGGAAGATATATTGGTATCTAAGCATGTTTTGGATATGAGCCAATACGCAGGAAAAGGTAAATGGAAAGGAGTCGTCATCGTGTGGACAGTTGTTCTCTCCATACTTCTTGCAACGCGTTTCTCTTTTATTCAAACAGAAATTACCGATTTTGCGATTTCTGTTTGTGGTGTCCAAGGAGGCATTAAAAATGCAAATTTTCTTATCAATGAGTTTTGGGTTGCGCTTATACCTCTGGCCATCGGCACTTTCATTTTGTGGCGGCGAAAGCAATCTTTCTCTGAAATTCGCATCTACGAAAATAGTATGGGCTTTGTGCTGTTGGACGGGAAAGAGCACCGAGTGCGCCACGAGCAAGTGTATGTTCACTACGGGAAGTATCAAAAAACTTTCTGGATTGAGTGTGCCGCTCTGGGCATCTCTAATTATTATTACTATTGGGATGATTTTTCTAATTCCGAAGTGCTTTGCGATAATTTGCTACACTATGCAAATTGGAATATGAGTAAGTATCAAAAACAGTAGTCATTTTTTATGAAATGACTGAATTGAACTTTTACTATTATATCTAAAAAACAAGAGAGATAGCCTTGCAAGGAAATCTCTCTTGTTAGTTTGTGTTCGTTCTACGGGGTTATTTCTTAGCGAATAAAGAGCAACTCACGGTATTTGGGGAGAGGCCACGTCTCGTCCTCAACGATAAGTTCGAGTTTATCGATGTGATAGCGGATATTATCGAAGAAAGGTTCTATCTTGTCATGATAGATAATGGCCTTTTCGCGTTCACTCTCAATTTTGTTTGCCTTTTTGCGTTCTTCCACCATCAAGTCGACATTCTCAGCAATGAAGTTGAGGTGTTTGTTGATTTTCTCAATCAAATCAACATTATAGGCGCAAAGTTCCTTAGCGCGATCAGTTGGGAATGTCTGCTGTATTTTGTAGACATTATCAACGAGAGCACTTTGGTATTTTGTAGCTACAGGAATGATATGATTGAGGCAAAGGTCGCCAAGAACACGCGCTTCAATCTGGAGTTTCTTATAGTAAGTTTCCCATTTGATTTCGTTGCGCGCCTTGAGTTCGTGGAGATTCATGACATTCATGGATTCAAACATTTGAACGGTAGCATCGTCCAGGTAGCGATCAAAAATGAGAGGGCAACTTGTTTCGCAATCGAGTCCACGTTCTTTAGCTTCTTTCTTCCACTCTTCGCTATAGCCATTGCCGCTAAAGCGAATAGCTTTGCACTCTTTGATGTCCTCACGAAGAACGTCAAGAATCGCACTGGCTGTGCTATCGCCTTTCTCAATCAAAGCATCTACACGCTGTTTGAAGAGAGTTAGAGCTTCAGCCACCGCAGTGTTCAGCACAATGAGTGCGCTAGCGCAGTTGGCACTTGAGCCTACAGCACGGAACTCAAAGCGATTTCCTGTGAAGGCAAAAGGAGAGGTGCGGTTACGATCCGTAGAGTCGATCATGAGTTCGGGAATCTGAGGAACATCTAGGCGGAGTCCGTGTTTTCCTTCAAGCGTAAAGAATTCATCTTTGGAGGAAACTTCGATGTGGTCGAGCAAGTCATCAATCTGTTGTCCGAGGAAAGAAGAAATAATGGCTGGAGGAGCTTCGTTAGCGCCTAGTCGATGAGCGTTCGTGGCACTCATAATAGAGGCTTTGAGCAATCCGTTGTGGCGGTAAACACCCATAATCGATTCAACCACAAAAACAGCAAAGCGCAAATTCTCTTCAGACGTTTTGCCTGGTGCGTGGAGTAATACGCCAGTGTCAGTAGTGAGTGACCAGTTTTCGTGTTTACCCGAACCATTAACGCCATTGAACGGTTTTTCGTGGAGCAAACAATGGAAGCCGTGCTTGCGCGCAACACGTTTCATCAGCGACATGAGCAACATGTTGTGATCCACAGCCAAGTTACATTCCTCATAGATGGGAGCCAATTCAAACTGGTTAGGGGCAACTTCGTTGTGACGTGTTTTGCAAGGAATACCGAGTTCAAGAGCTTGGATTTCTAAATCCTTCATGAATGCCGCCACACGCTCGGGAATAGAACCAAAGTAGTGGTCGTCCATCTGTTGGTTTTTTGCAGAGTCGTGCCCCATTAAAGTACGGCCCGTCAACAGGAGATCAGGACGAGCACTATAGAGATCTTCATCTACCAAGAAGTATTCTTGCTCCCAGCCCAAGTTGGTTGCCACCTTTTTTACTTCAGGATAGAAATATTGAGCAACACCTGTCGCAGCTTGATCAAGTGCGGCAAGAGATTTCTTCAAAGGCACCTTATAGTCGAGAGCCTCTCCCGTGTAGGCAATAAATACCGTGGGAATCATCAGTGTGTCGCCAATGATAAAAACAGGAGAAGAAGGATCCCACGCTGAATAACCGCGGGCTTCGAAGGTGGAGCGAATGCCACCACTGGGGAAAGACGAAGCATCAGGTTCTTGTTGGACAAGAGCTTTGCCACTAAATTCTTCAATCATACCTCCTTTGCCATCATGCTCAACAAAGGAGTCGTGCTTCTCTGCTGTTCCTTCGGTGAGTGGCTGAAACCAGTGGGTGCAGTGGGTTGCACCCATTTCCATTGCCCAACGTTTCATGCCCTGCGCAATAGAATCGGCCACGTTGAGGTTGAGCGGAGTGCCTTGCTCAATGGCTTCACAGTAGCGTTTGAACGTTTCTTGAGGGAGATAGTGAAACATCTTCTCTCGATTGAAGACGTACTTAGCGTAGTATTCTGATGGTCGCTCCTTGGGAGCTACAACTTCTACGGGAACTTTCTTAAAAGCGTCTTCAACGACTCTGAATCTTAAACTCATATTGTATTGTTTGTTACGAGATACTTTCTAAATATAGAGGAGGTTTTATAAAACCATTTATTTCTGTCTGGGTTCTGCTATCTGTAAATAAGTGTCCCCCAAAACTCCAAGGAGAGATGGGGGACTATCATTATGGTTATTGTACACAAGCTATGATGGCACTATTGAACGTACTGACAGCAGAGCAAGCTATACAGCTACATCCTTCGTTAGAAACTTCTGATAGATTTTTGGGCGAGTTTAGCAGGCAAAACCATGCAGTTGTGCTGTACATTTTTTTTAATTCAATCTTATGAGCCATGAGCTAAATTGATTTTTGACTGCAAATATAAGATGAATTTTAGGTAAGAAGAAAACCTTCCGACAAAAAGCCATCATTGAGAGCTTAGAGAGAGGAATGTTTGTACTTGATATAGACCATAAAAGTTGAACTTCTTATGAAATTATTACCTTTGCATTGGAAACCCCAAAAAAAAGAACAGGAAAATGCAAATTGCTATAGTTGTTCCGTGTTATAACGAGGAGCCCGTTTTGTCTGTTACAAATGAGGTGCTGCTTTCTGTGTGTGAGAAATTAAAGGCAGTTCAAGCAGTGGATACTCGTATTCTCTATGTTGATGACGGATCGAGTGATTCCACTTGGGATCTTATCGAAACCTATTCGCAAAAGAATAGACGTGTGGGCGGTTTGAAATTAGCGCATAATGTGGGGCACCAGCGTGCGCTATGGGCAGGACTGGATTGGGCAGTACATCATGCAGATGCGGCTATTTCTATTGATGCTGATTTGCAGGATGATGTTGAAGCTATTTATAAAATGGTTCAGCGTTTTCTTGAGGGAAAAGATATTGTTTATGGTGTTCGCCGTGCTCGTAAAACTGACACATGGTTTAAGCGTACAACGGCACAAACATTTTATAAAATGATGCGAGGGTTGGGAGGTGATGTTCTCTATAATCACGCCGATTTCCGATTGATGAGTCGTCGTGCCCTCGAAGCTTTGTTAGAATATTCAGAGCGCAATCTCTTCCTTCGAGGTATGGTAAGAACCTTAGGATTCCAAACCGCGATAGTTCTCTACGACAGAAAGGAGCGTCAAGCCGGGGTTTCGAAATATCCACTCGGTAAGATGCTAAGTTTTGCTGTTGACGGGATAACATCTTTCTCTGTGCGCCCTCTGCGCTATATCACGTATCTCGGACTGATCTTTATGTTTATTTCCTTATCGGCAATCATCTACGCCATCGTGGTTTATGCCGAAGGGCGAACCATACAAGGTTGGACCAGTTTGCTTGTCTCTCTTTGGTTTATTGGCGGAGCCATTCTTGTAGCTCTTGGCGTGATAGGAGAGTATGTTGGAAAAATTTACTCTGAAGTGAAGCGTCGCCCACGTTATATTGTTGAGAAAACAATTTAGTGTAAAGTTATTCCTTAAATTAGAACAATTTTATGCTGGGACGGGAAAAATATCTGTTAGAAAGAGAGGGCGAAAGTTTTGGGAACTTTTCGATAGAAAAAGAAACGGGTAGGACGAAAGTTCTACCCGTTTCTCACTTTTGTATCTTATTGTTTGTTTACTTCACAATAATTTTTTTACCATTTATAATGTAGAGTCCAGCCTTTGTAGGTTGCAGAATGCGACGCCCTTGAAGATCGTAGACAACGTTCTTACGTTGGTTGTCAGTTCTCTCTACATTGTTGATTCCCGTAGGAATATTGAATACACCTGTGTTGGCTGCTTCTCGCAAAGCTTCAACAAGCTTCTTGTTCGGTGTGATGCTGAAATTATCATAAAGATTCCAATAAGTGCCATTTTTAGTGGAATTGCTGCTCTGCGTTAAAGCTGCACCATTTGCGGCTGTAGGATCTGCAGCCACGTTTTTACCTGTGGAGTAACGCGTTGACTGATCAACTGGCGTAAAGATAAATCCATATGTGCTCTTGCGCAGACGTACGTAAACAGGACTATCGCTCATGGAACTTTCAGAACCCACACTTCCTGCAGTAGGGTTAAGGAACTTTTGGGTTGCCATGTTGTAGATGAGGTACTGCTTTCTGCTATTTTTGTCCGTACCTACGATCAACCAACTTGCCGCAGGGTCAGCTAGTTCAAACTTCTGCTGATAGAGACTCAGAGGTACTTTTCCATCTGTCGGATTAGAAGCGCGCAGAGTTGGATAATTTTGCCCCACAATGTTCATCAGTGTTCCGTAGCCGTATGTATTCTCGATGATGTAAGCATTTTCTGCGTTTAAATTAAGATCGTTGAAGACTGGACCATATTTGGCCAATTTACCATGGAGAGAGAGTTCTGTAAGAGCATTCTGCATCTCATCGGCTGTGGCAGTTGTTAGGTTTGCATAGACATTGCCTAAATATGTATTAACATCTGCCTTAGAATAGTTGTTTAGTGTTCCTGCATTCTCGTAATACTTTTTCACAAGTGTTCGCAGAGCTTCGATACTCTTGGAGTAGAAGTTTACTTCAGCTAATGCCATGAAGTGTGAACCACCATTGCTGTAACCTTCAGTGAAGTAGAGACGAAGTAAGCTACCTGTGGGAAGAGAAAGAGGAGCGGAAAGTTGAATATTCTGAGAAGTGCCGTTTGTCAGAGTGTATGTACCTTGTGTGCTCCATGATGCACCATTGTTTGACGATACCTGTACTTGCACTTTCTTAGCGAGATAGTTTGTAGAACTATGACCACTGTGCGTAGTCAAAGCGATACGATCAAGCTCAATGTCTCCATCGTGAGAGAATGTGATGAAGTGAGGATAATTGGAACTCTGACCAGAATACCAATCAGAATGCCAATAAGTGTCGAGCTTACCATCGAGAACGAGAGCAGCACGACCATTAGTGGCGCCTTCGCCTACAGTTTCTTGAGAGTCGAAACCTTTAACTTTCCAGCCAGATTGAGGAGAAAGAATGGAAGCGTCTTCCAATGCTGTGTGCATGCGCTGAAGATCCTGCGTGCGAAGTGCTGGTTTCACGTTGCGTTCAATGAGTGTTGCCAGAGTTTCGTTGGAAGGGAGATAATCTCCTGGTTCAAGATAGTTGATTGAGAAAGAAGAACCATCGCCTTGCGGTTGATTCGGCTCTATATAGCCACCCGATTGCATCAAGATGGCCTGTTCTCCATCGTATGTAACATAGGTCTGGTGGCGATCATTACGTGCGCCTTTACTGTTTCCACCATCAGTGTGGCCAAACGAGAAGATATTACGATTGTACCAGTTACCTCCCTGCATAGAACGTGTAAAGACACGGCGATAGTAAGCTTGATGCTTAGCATTTCCTTGACTATTGTTTCCACGTGTGTATTCTTCAAGGAAAGCATTGAAACCTGAGCCAAAATAGAGCGTTTGTCCTGCCATGCGCTGTGAGGAGATATAGTGCCATTCGTTGTCTTCACCACGAACATTGTACCAAGCAGAAATGATGGTGTTTTCGTAGTTAGAACCATCCTTGAGCTGAATCTGTTCGGGGCGAACATTCAGCAAGAAGCGCACCCATTTACCGGGCTTCCAATAATCGCCATTAAGGATGACATGGCAGCCCGTTCCCTCTCCGCCGAAGCGCTCTACAGTGGTGTTCTGCAGGGTGCTGTCGATACCGATAATACCGCTGCGCTTGTAAGCTGCCAAAGATGCGTCTGCGTCTGTATCACCATTATCCCAAGATGAGAAGATGACAGTGTGGTTCATTGCTCCGTTCTGCATCTTACCATTGTTCTGAATGCCGATGTAGCCATTCTTGAAACCAAAGGCTTCAACGTATGTGCCCAAATAGTCGGAAGTCTCAGGGATTTGCACTTCATCGTAAATCCAATCGAACACGTCTCCCTCAGGCAAATTTGCGCTTGTTGAGCCAAAGCCGTTAAGGTGGAGTGAGGGGATACTACGCCAACTAGCCAAATAAACAGAATTTTCTCCGCTAACATTTGTAGATGAGATCGTAAAGTCGCTCATCGAAGTGTTTGCTGAAACTCCGCGCAAAATGAAGCGATACCAGCCTGCTGAAGGGGTGGTAAAGGTGAAGTTGCGCGCATTGTTGTGTGTGCTGACGTCAACTTCTGTGTTCATATTGCGAACATCCACTGTGCCGCTATTGTTCGACTTTACGGTGTACGTACCTTTGGGGAAACGGATGTACCATGCGGGGCAGAATCCCGCGCGAGGATACAAAGTACTATAAGCTACCTTGTCGGTGCTGTTGCCCTGTGTGTCGACAATGTATCCACCCGACGTTCCGCCAGGTGCTACACTGATTGTCCAGGTCGTCTGTGCTGATAGCGATAACACGCTAAGCACTATGGCGAAACTGAAAAGAAGTAATTTCTTCATTTTTTTAATAGTTAGATATAATAGTATTTACTTTTTGTTTAGTATGACAAAAGTACAAATATCTTTGGAAGTTCAAAATGAGAGATAAGGAAAAAGAGTTTTTTATAACAAAAATCCTAATAATGCAACTATGTAGATAACACACAAGCAGACAGAAATGTTCTTTTCTGTCTGCTTGTGTTCTGAGCAAGAGAAGCTGTTGCTAGCTAATCTTGTTTCATATTTTTCGTCTGAAATTCGTAGAGAAGAATGTTTTGGCGAGTGTCACAACTGCGATGATGGAAGTCGCGAATAGGCTCTAGTTGTATGTTTGGATTGAGACGACTAAAGGTTGCAATGTCGCGGTCGCCAATGAGGAGTAATCCCGAATGAACTTCAGGATTAAAAATTTGGATGCGGTTATGACAGTAGAAGTTGAGCGTGAAGAAATGTAGCATCTTATCCTTATCGTCCACAAAAGAATAGAGCGGTTTTTGCTTTGCATAGTTTTCCACTTCTGCTGCCAAGGGTTTGTCGGAGCGCGAACTCATCAGGGGCGGTAGCAAAAGAGCATCGAGCAAGAGGAAAATGAGTAGGGCATTATAAGCCACATTTTGAATGAGGCGTCCTAATGGGGATAAAGAATAGTAGAGATAAATAGCGATGGCACACACAATGAGAAAAATGCTATTGGTGCTGCTCATGATTGAGTTGTCTGCCAATGCGTGGAGCATTGCGATGTTTTCAGTAGCATGTCGGCCGTGAAAAATGCTATCGGGTATAAAGCCTGATTTGATAATAATCATACCAATGAATACAATTCCCACTATTGTAGCTAACACCCAACCGAAAAAAATAACAATACGAGGGCGCACGGCTGAAAGGTACTCGATTAGTCGCGCCACAAAGTATGCCACGAAAGGATATACGGGGAGGATGTAGACACCTCGTTTACTTTTGGGAATGGTATAGAAGCCGATGATGAGAACAATGGCTAAGAGGGAGAAGAGTTCCACGCTGTCCATTTTGCGGATATGCTCCCATAATCCTTTCCACCAAGCACTTTTCAAGACTTGGAGCTTTCGCCATTGTTCGCGTTGGATGGTAAAGAGCGCCATGAGGCAGATGAGCGTATAAGGAACTGCACTGCTTAATAGTACGACGGGATAATACCACGCTCCATTTTCATGCGAACTGTAAGGCATCTTACCGAGGAAGCGTAATACGTTTTCTTCGTAAATCAGATACAAGAATTTATCACCTCCTTGTAGCCATGCAGCATAGTACCAAAGGCACGGGAGAATCATTGCGCTCATGGCAATGAGAGCAAAACGCCACACGACAAACCAGAAGTGGCGGCCTTGTATCCAGAGATAGATACAGCTTACCAAACATGGTAGGATAATCGCTACAGGGCCTTTTGTCAGCATTCCGCAACCCATCCAAAGAATGGCCCAAATAGGAATACCGCGCAAATCGCGTTCCGTCCATCGGAAGAGTTGATAGAGGGCTAGCACAATAAAGAGTGTGAGTACCATATCTACTCGGCAGTTTGTGGCAGCCCGATGAACTTCAAATGTCGTGAGCATAATGACCGAAGTGAGAAGAGCTGTTTGCTGGTTTTTGCGCCGAGCGAAGAAACAGAATGTCATGACGGCTAAAACAACTCCAGCCAAGGCAGAGGGAAAACGGGCGCTAAACTCATTGACGCTACCAATAACAACTGAGGTAGTGGCCACGAGCCAATGGAACATGGGAGGTTTGTAGGCAAACTCATCACCATTATTCTGCGGCAGAATCCAATTATGAGTGTCGATCATTGTAACGGCTACAATGGCTTCGCGAGGTTCACCCTTAGTATTGAAGTCCGTCAAACCGATAAATGGGATCAGCGTCAGGGCGGAAATGAGAATAATAGTGAGGAGGTTGGAGCGATATTTTTGAGAGTCGTTCATCTTTTAGAATATGAAATGAGCGTAAAGAGAGTTGGTTATGCTTCTGATTGATCTTCTATTCCAGGTTTCGTTTCTTCAGCTTCGTCAACAATTATAGTTGAGTGCGTATGTGTTTTTTGGAATTTTCTGATTTGCCAAGCAGAAACAAATTCCAAGATTGAATAGAGGCAGAAAGCTGCACCAATGATACAGAAGGGAATACTTGCAGTCTCTAGAGGGAAAGCTATGACAACAATGCCTGCTAACAGAGTGAGTACGGGGACAAAGTAGGAAAGTTTGTCGAGCTCAATACCCTGTTTTTGCATTTGCCAGCGTGAAGTGAACTGTACTGTGCCAGCCAGGATCAAAAGGCCTGCTAAAGTGTACATAAGAGCACTGATAAACATAGAGGGCCAAATAAGGAGTATTGTTCCTAAAATGATGGTAGCACTTCCTTGAATGAGAGAAAGAGCCACTTCGCCTTGCGATTTCTTTTCACGGAAAAGGCTGCCGATAGAGAATAGTCCAGGAACGATGAGTAAGGCTCCAATAGCTTGAACGATAGCACCAGCTATACTGTTAGAGTAGACAAGTAGGATAACTCCCAAGACCAACAGGCAAAAGGCTCGTAGCACTAAATTTTTCACTGAGTTTGTCATAAACGTTGCGTTTTTTTGATTTTTCGCAAATTTACGTATTCCTTGAGATATTTTGCTCTCTTCGTTCGCTTTTGTCTGATTCTCTTTGGATATAGCGTATGAAAAAGGAAGTATGGTGCATTGGTGTATTTTCTTTCGCTGAATAATTGCGTACCTTTGTCGCGCATTAAGAAGAATTAAAGAATAGAGAAATGGTACAATTATATTTAGTGCGTCATGGCGAAACAATAGAAAATGCTGAAGGAGTGTTGCAAGGATTGATGCCTGGAAACCTTTCAGAGCAGGGAAAAGAGCAAGTTCGCGTTTTAGGAGAAGAGCTGAGAGGACAGTATTTCGATGTGATGTTTGTGAGCGATTTACATCGTACAGTACAAACTGCAGAACTACTAAATGAAGTATTGCAGCTACCGATAATAAAAACGCCGATTCTGCGCGAAAGAGATTGGGGAGAGGTGACAGGAAAGAAAATTACGGATATAGATACTTATGATTTCCCTCCATCAGTGGAAACTGTGGAACATATTTTTGAGCGTGCTGCAACCTTTATAAATATGTTGCTTCATGACTATGACGGAAAACGAATCTTGGCCGTTAGTCATGGCTTATTTAGTAGAGCTCTCCAGGCTTGTAACATAGGAAAAACAATTCGCGAAGTGCCTCGTATGAAGAATGCTGAGGTGCGACTTCTCGAACTAACACACCTCATCGTATTGCAGCATAGTGGGACAGAGGAGACTGGAGCAACGGCTAATTAGTAAATTCGCCGTTGCGATAGGGACTATACTTTTCAATTGCAAAATATTACGTATGGATGAGGAGGAAAGGTAAGTATAAAAAATGAGAGGAGTCTCTGTTCTCCTGCCATAAAAGAAACTTGTATATTTGTTGTCACGTTGTCACAGATTTTAAAAATGTGTTGATAATTAGATACTTATACGCGTGACAACAACTTTAGCTCTTAATTTTGTTGTCACACCGTTGTCACGCCTATAATATAATCTATTTCAGACCGTTATGCTTTGCTTGTGACAAAGTGGCGACGTGATAACGAAAAAATAAAGCGAGGCGAAGAGAATCTCTTTCTGATTTCTAGATTCCCGTATCATTTTCTCAATTACTCTTATTGCGTCAGCCAATGCAATAAGGCCGCCAGTTCACATCCTTATTGTATTTTCAAACGTAATAAAGCTATTGGCAATTCGGGGCTGAACCATAAAAATCCCGCAAACCTCACGGCCTACGGGATTTCAAAAAATCAAGATAATATTTATTAGAAGTTGATATCCAAACTTACACCAAATACATCGTTAGTGCGGTCGAAACGATCCGTACCTGCTGTATTGAAAGTTGCTAAAGCTGTTGGGAGCTTGCTCATCACAGCTTGTTCAGTAGGAGTTAAGCTAACTTGTCCTGCTCTGGCTGCATCGCCGAGAGCTTTGAACTTCCCAGAAAGTTGTCCTCCAAGATTTGCCTTCAAATCGTTGTAGTCCTTCATGTGCTTATCGAAGCCAAGGTAGAAGGTCTTGAAGTAAGCCACGTTGATGGCGATATTCTTTCGAACCTGGAATTTAGCACCAAAGCCAAGGCTCCACGAGTCTGTGACGAAAGAGATGTTGTTCAGGAAGTCGCCTTTGCCCAAGCCATAATTAGTGTACTGAGCACCGAGACTGACTGTAGCCCATTTCTTAACGTCCCATTCAACACCACCAAGGAATTCAAAGCCATCGCCGCCAAGTTTGTTTTCGCGGTGCTGATACTGTGTTGCTGCTTTGTCGCGATACAGGTGAGCACCAACATTAAAACGCAAGCTGCTGTCATTGAGTGCTGTGTATTGAATACCACCTGCAAGAATGGTCGGAAGGTCGGCAGGAATAGTCTTGCCATCGTTAAATTCGTCTAAGCCACTAGTGTTTTCTCCACTCTTATTTTTTAGGCGCAAACGAGTCTTAAGTTCCCACTTTGCAGCTAAGTTCCAACGGCCGCTCTTCCAATCGATACCCAAAATAGGTGTTACACCCCAGCCGGACTGATCGCAGTTTAGATTGCGGTCATTGGTTAAATTGCTAACGCCCTTAGCAAGCGTAGGCATATTGAATTGTGTGAGTAGAGTGGAAAGATCAACAGCTTGTCCTGTTGTAGTAATCACTTTCATGTCGCGCACATAACCATAATAGTTTGTAGTGGCATAAACGGCACGCACACCCAATGAGAGATTCAATTTATTGTTGATTCTATAGCCTGCATTGAACTGGCCACCAATATAGTATTGACGACCGCTAACATAGCTGTTGTAAGAGTAACCTGCAGCTGCATTTTGTCCAATAATGGCATTAGAAGCTGTGTTTACAATGACAGGGAGCATTGCCACTTGGCTTTCGAATGAGCCAAGTCCTTTATCATAGGTACATTTTCCACCACCGCCAGTGATACCAAAGTGAGCGGAGAAGAACCATTTATTATAAACTGCTGCCAAATCGAGCGTAGGGAATACAGGTGCTTGCGCTTTTCCCTTGAATGTTTTCACGCCATCAGCAGGGTTGCCTTGTCCCAAAGCAAAGAGACTACGATTGTTTACAGAACCAAAGTTACTAGTGATTTCGCGAGTTTGATAAGCACTTTCAACATTCAGAGAAAGATGCCAACCACGGGAGAGAAAGCCGATACCCGCAGGATTAAAGTAGGCACCATCAATGCCAATGGCTGCATCGCGAGCTGGATTGCGTAAGAAAGCTACGCTCTGATTAGTGTTGGTAAGATAACCGCCTGCATGAGCAGAAGCACACAGCAGTAGGGCTGTAGCTAGTGTTAATTTTCTCATATTACAGTATTGAGCAATTTGTTTAATTTTCCTGTTTCTTGTTCTAAACGGCGGCAAAGGTAGACTATTTGCGCACAACTTGAAATTTTTTGTGCATAAATTTTGCACCTAATATGATAAAATGTGCAATATATATATAAAATGGAAACTCTGTATGGCAATTTCCTGTAAGGTTCCTTTTTATTAGCTGGAAGAACCTCATTAAGTTTTATATTCTGATGATAGAAATGATTATTTAGCGCAAGAAGCTATATCATATTTTTAGGAGGGGAAAGGTGTTTCTTGCTTACATCATTGAATCTTCGTATCTTTGCGCGCAAATTTAACTATGTATGTTTGAAAATCTTAGTGAAAGACTAGAACGGTCTTTTAAAATATTGAAAGGTGAGGGTCGCATTACAGAAATAAATGTGGCCGAGACTATGAAGGACGTGCGCCGTGCACTGATTGATGCCGATGTGAACTATAAAGTGGCAAAGTCCTTTACCGATGATGTGAAGCAGAAGGCTTTGGGACAGAACGTTCTGACAGCTGTAAAACCAGGACAATTGCTTGTTAAGATAGTCCATGACGAATTAGCACAGTTGATGGGCGGTGAGACTGCCGATTTTAAGGTGGAAGGACATCCCGCAGTGGTGCTCATGTCGGGTCTTCAAGGTTCTGGTAAAACCACAATGAGTGGTAAGCTAGCCTTGCTCATGAAAACGAAGAAAAACAAGAAACCATTGCTCGTGGCTTGCGACGTTTATCGTCCTGCCGCAATTGAGCAATTGAAGGTTCTTGGTGAGCAAATAGAAGTGCCTGTTTACAGTGAGCCAGATTGCAAAGATCCTGTTGCGATTGCTCAACGAGCTATCCGCGAAGCCAAAGCAAAGAACTATGACTTAGTGATCGTCGATACTGCAGGTCGTTTGGCTGTTGACGAGCAGATGATGAACGAGATTGCTGCAATTAAGGAAGGTATCAATCCCGACGAAACGCTCTTCGTTGTTGACTCAATGACAGGTCAGGATGCTGTTAATACGGCAAAGGAATTCAATGAGCGTCTCGATTTTGATGGTGTAGTACTGACCAAGCTCGATGGCGACACCCGCGGTGGTGCAGCGTTGAGTATTCGTACGGTAGTGAACAAGCCCATCAAATTTGTAGGTACGGGTGAGAAACTGGAAGCTCTTGACTTCTTCCATCCGGCGCGTATGGCTGACCGTATTTTGGGTATGGGCGACGTTGTAACTCTTGTGGAGCGCGCCCAGCAGCAGTACGATGAAGAAGAAGCTAAGCGGCTTCAGCGTAAAATTCAGAAGAATCAGTTTGATTTTAATGACTTCTTGGCTCAGATTCAGCAAATTAAGAAGATGGGTAATTTGAAGGAGTTGGCTTCAATGATTCCTGGTGTTGGAAAAGCTTTGAAAGATGTGGAGATTGACGATAATGCGTTTAAAGGAATTGAAGCAATCATTCAGAGTATGACACCTGAGGAGCGTCGCCGTCCAGAGATCTTAAACACGAGTCGTCGCAATCGAATAGCAAAGGGTAGCGGTACGAGTACGCAGGAAGTGGGGCGCCTCATCAAGCAATTCGATCAGACGCGTAAGATGATGAAAATGATGACGGGTAATAAGATGGCAAATCTTATGGCACGAATGCCTAAGGGAAAGATGCCGAAAATGCCCGAAGGTATGGAAATGCCTGATTTTAATAAATAGAATAACAAAGAGTCTGTGTACATATTTCATCGTATGCAGGCTCTTTTCAGTTTGGAATATATCCTTAAAAATAAACTTATGCAGTTAATAGACGGGAAAGCTACAGCTGCAGCCATCAAAGCAGAGTTGGCGGCAGAAGTTGAGAAAATGGTGGCAGCAGGACTGAAACGTCCTCATTTGGCCGCAGTTCTTGTAGGCCATGATGGTGGAAGTGAAACCTATGTGAACAACAAAGTGAAAGCTTGTGAGGTTTGCGGCTTCAAGTCTTCGTTGATTCGCTATGAAGATGATGTAACAGAAGAGGAACTTCTTGCCTGTGTGGCTCGCTTGAATGCTGATACTGATGTAGATGGCTTTATTGTTCAGTTGCCTTTGCCTAAACATATTTCTGAGCAAAAGGTTATTGAAGCCATCGACTATCGTAAAGATGTAGATGGTTTCCATCCTATCAATGTAGGACGTTTAGGTGCCGGATTGCCTTGTTTCGTATCAGCTACTCCGCGTGGAATCCTCGAATTGCTGCGTCGCTACAATATCGAGACACGCGGGAAGAAATGTGTGATTCTTGGGCGGAGCAATATTGTTGGTAAGCCTTTGGCTAGCTTGATGATGCAGAAGCAATATGGTGACTCCACAGTGACGGTTTGTCATAGCCACAGCGTAACATTAAAAGAAGAGTGTCAACGTGCAGATATTGTTGTTGCTGCTATTGGTCAACCTGAATTTGTTACTGCTGACATGGTGCATGAGGGCGCGATTGTTATTGACGTTGGTACTACACGCGTAGCTGATGAGACACGTTCTCGCGGATATCGTTTGTGTGGCGATGTGAAGTTCGACGAGGTAGCTCCAAAATGTTCTTATATTACCCCTGTTCCTGGTGGGGTAGGTCCGATGACTATTGCTATGCTGATGCTCAATACAATGTCGGCAGCAAAGAAAGAATTCTACGATTAAAAAAATTGCTCTTTGGCGAATGTGCTGATGTGCTAAAACGTTTGGCGTAACTTCTATTGTGGTACATTAAGAAGACCCTTTGGTTTTTCTTTTGTGTTTTTTTAGGAAGTTCACCACTGATATTGGCACATTAGCACATTTTCTCATTAGTACATTAAATAAAGATATGTATCTTTGCGAATAAATGCAAATAAGGCAGGAAGCAAAACAAGCCGTTAAGTATGGCGCTGTCGGTGTATTAAACACTATGATAACAGCAGTTGTGTACTATCTTCTGCGAAAAATAGATTTTTCCGTAGATGGGGCAAATCTCATATCTTACGAAGCGGGTTTTCTCAATAGCTATATTTGGAATAGGTTGTGGGTGTTTCAATCTCATCAAAACGACTGGCGAAAAGAAGGACTCATCTTTTGGATGGGGGCACACATCTGTTGGGCTTTACAATGGCTCGCGTTCAGACTTTTTCTCCAGTTTTTAGCCGAAGCTTGGGCCTATGGATTGGGAATGTGCATATATCCTGTCTTGAATTATCTTTTTAATCGCTTTGTTACATTTCAAAAAAATAAAAACGCATGAAGAAATTGCTATCTCTACCGCCTAATGTGGTTGGAAGTTTTCATGATATTACAGGTTTGAGTAGGACTGAATATTTCTGTACTTCTGATCCCGTCAATCAAAAGTTAGGATCAGGAGGAGGTACGGTTTGGCTATTACAAGAAGCCTTTACTGCCGAAAATTCTATACAAGACTTTTCAGGGTGGCTTTCACAAGAGAAAAGAATTCTTCTTCATGCAGGAGGACAGAGTCGCCGTTTGGCTGCCTATGCACCTAGCGGGAAAGTATTAACTCCTATTCCTGTATTTCGTTGGGCACGTGGACAGCGCGTGGATCAGAGTTTATTAGATATGCAACTGCCGCTTTATGAGATGATTATGCAGAAAGCTCCTCAGAGCCTTCATACTCTCATAGCTAGCGGAGATGTTTTTTTGCGGGCTACCCAACCTTTGCAAACTATTCCCGAAGCAGATGTCGTTTGTTATGGCCTTTGGGCTACTCCTGAACAGATTAGTCATCATGGCGTTTTCATGATGAATCGCGAAAATCCTACAGCCTTAGATTTTATGCTTCAAAAGCCGTCAACGGAGAAGCAAGCGGAACTCATGCAAACCCACTTTGCTTTGATGGATATTGGTGTTTGGCTTTTGTCTGATAAAGCGGTTGAGGTTTTGCGTAAAAAATGTGTAGGTAAGGATGCAAATATCAATACTTATGATCTTTATTCTGAGTTTGGTTGCGCCCTAGGAACACATCCCTCGAAACCTGATGCGGAATTAGAGAGTTTGAATGTGGCTATTCTGCCACTTCCTGGAGGAGAATTTTATCATTTTGGAACGGCCCCAGAATTGTTAACTTCTACCATTTCTCTACAAAATTTGGTGAAAGACCAACGTTTTATTATTCAGAAAGGAGTGAAGCGTCAAACGAATGTATTCACACAAAATTGTCTTTTAGAGAATCGGCCGACTAAGAAAAACGAATACATTTGGATTGAGAATTCAAAGCTCTCAGCTGGTTGGGATTTATCTCGCTACAATATTGTGACCGGTGTTCCTCAGAATAATTGGCAGATAAGTTTAAAAGATGGCCAATGTATAGATGTTGTACCTATCGGAGAAAAAGCATATGCGTTGCGTGTGTATGGTTATAATGATCCCTCTCGTGGAGCTTTGGACAATGAAGATACTATTTATTTAGGACAACCTTTTAAGGAATGGGCTGCAGCTCGACATTTGCCGTTACGCGAATTTGGGATTCAAGATGATATTCAATCTGCACAACTTTTCCCTGTAAGTGAGTCTTTGGAAGAGTTAGAGGAATTATTGCATTTTATTCTGACTGGAGAGGGGGAGGCGGAACTTTTCCTTCATTCTGCACGACTTTCTGCGGATGAACTCTCTGTGCATGCTAATTTGTATAGACTTTTTAAACAGCGCCGCGAAATCCAGTTACAAAACTGCCAAACTATGGCTTATAATTGGCGTCGGAGTGTCTTTTATCAAGTGAATCTAAAAGACATGGCACAAAAGTATGCCGATGCTCAACTTCCATTACCTTCTCTTTTGTCTGTGGAAGACCCCTTGATGGTTCGTATGCATGATGCTATGTTCCGCTCAGAAACTCTGCGCCATCTAGGACAGACGGAGGGGGCAGAGCTCTTTTCAAATCAGGCCTTCGGATTATTGCGCGAGGGTTTAACTGGAGAAGCTTTGCGTTGCAAGGTGGCGCCGAGTCGTACTACGTGCGATGACCAAATTGTTTGGGGAAGAAGTAGTGCGCGTATAGATTTAGCTGGTGGTTGGACTGACACACCTCCATATAGCTTAATGGAAGGTGGAAATGTGGTGAACATCGCTATAGAAATGAATGGACAGCAGCCTTTGCAAGTGTATGTAAAGCCTTGCAAAGAACCTGTCATCATCTGTCGTTCTATTGACCTCGGTGCAATGGAGCGTATAGAAACTTATGATGAACTCCGACAATATAATAAAGTTGGCTCGCCTTTTTCTATTCCTAAGGCAGCATTGACGCTGTGCGGTTTCCTTCCAGGGTTCGGAACAGAAGAATATCCTACACTTCGCCAACATCTAGAAGCTTTCGGATGTGGTATAGAGCTGACTTTGCTTTCTGCGATTCCTGCTGGTAGCGGATTGGGGACTAGTAGTATCTTGGCTGCTACTGTTTTAGGGACATTGTCTGAATTTTGCGGTTTAAACTGGGATAAAAATGAGATAGGCAATAGAACTCTCATTCTCGAACAGTTGCTGACGACAGGTGGTGGCTGGCAAGATCAATATGGTGGTATACTTGGTGGAGTTAAACTTTTGCAGACTCAAGCCGGTTTCCTCCAAAATGCAGTGGCTCGTTATTTACCTGCTACGATATTTACCGCTCCAGAGAATAAAGCTTGTCATTTGCTTTATTATACAGGTGTTACGCGTACGGCCAAGAATATACTTACGGAGATAGTTCGAGGTATGTTTCTCAATGACACTCATTCTTTATCACTATTGAGCGAGATGAAACAGCACGCTCTTAGTTTGAGCGAATCTTTGCAGATGGGCGATATTGAGCGTTATGGCCTCTTGGTTCGTAAAACTTGGGATCAAAATAAAGCACTTGATGCTGGTACTAATCCTACAATTATCGAAGAACTTTGTAAGCGAATCGACGATTATAGTCTTGGATATAAACTCCCTGGTGCAGGAGGAGGAGGATTCATGTATATTGTAGCCAAAGATCCTACAGCAGCACTTCGGATTCGTGAAGAATTATCTCAACACCCACTTGCTCCAAATGCTCGCTTTATAGAGATGAGCATCTCAGAGCGTGGATTGCAAATAAGCCGTTCTTAAACAAACAAAATATAATTATGGATATCAGAAATATCTTTTTAGCTGGTGCGTTGGCTTTCAGTCAATTCTTGACAGCACAGACTAATAAGCCTATAACAGTTGCTATTTTTTCTCTGAATGATTTTCATGGCGCTTTTGTTCAGAATAAATCTCAGGGAATTCCAGGTGCTCCTTCGGTGTTGCAATGCTTAGACTCTTTGAAGTCAGTTTACCCCTATAATTTAACAGTGGCAGCTGGCGACAACTTTGGTGGTAGTTATTTCTACAACGCTACACACGGAGTACTTCTCCCAGTCTTTTTTAATGATATGGGTATCCGCATTTCAGCTTTGGGAAACCATGAGTTTGATGATGGCCAGAAAGTCTTGGCCGAAAAATGGAAAAATGATCCTTTGCGTCCTGCAGGTTGGGATATCGAATATCTTTGTGGGAATGTCTACGATCAAGATGGTAAAGTTCCTTCTTATTTAACGCCTTTTACTACAGCAGAAATTCCGTTGTCGCCCACCAAGACTCTTCGAGCTGGTTTTGTCGGTTTGTTGGCATCTTCTGCAAAAGAACAGATTCGTGCTAAGAATATCGTGGGTATGATATTTTCAGGAAACTATACGCACGTTCTTGATAGCATAGAGGCTTTGCCTGCTTTTAAAACCGTTCGTGATGCAGAGATTCGCAGTTTATTGGTTCACATCGGTACTTATATGAAGAATGGAAAACCTGCATGGACAGATAAGAATGAAGCCGAACTTTATGCTATTAAGTCGCCGCTTTATCAGAGTATTCTTTCCGGCCATAGCCATGAACCTGTTTGTGGGCGCATCAATGAAGCTGGATATCCCGTAGTGCAAGGTTGGTGGCATGGCAATTATATTTCTGTTATGAAGTATCAAGTTGATACGACTTCTATGAAAGTTCTCAGTGTTGAGCCAGAAATTGTACGCGTTGCTTTGAAAGATAGGTCTCAGCTAGGTCCTGTTCCTCTTCGTCTGCAATGCCAAATAGATTCTCTGCTTGCCTCTACAAAAACAAAAGGGGGAGTTCCTATTGGTACTAAATTGACTGTAGCTACTGAAAATATGCCTCACGATCGTTCCGTAAAGTATGTAGAGAGTCGTATGGGACAACTCGTTTGCTCTTCTTTTGCTGAGGCCTTCCGCAAGATAGCAAAGAAGTCAGACAAAGAAGTTATTATTGGTATGAGCCATTTTGGAAGTATCCGTGGCGGTTTTTCTAAGGGCGATGTAAGTGTACTAGAAGTGGGTGAAGCTCTTCCTTTCTCTAATCCATTGAAAGTCTTCAAGCTCACGGGACGTCAACTTCACGACCTTGTTGATTTTGGCTTCCACAATAAGCGCTACGGTTGGATTCAGACATCCAATCTGGAAACACAGCGCGATGCGAACAATAATGTTTTGAAGATGACATACGTAAGCCCGAAAGGGAAACGTGTTGCCATTAAAGACAATGGGACATATTATGTTTGTGCTGATGAATTTATGACGACGGGGGGCGATGGTTATGATCCTAAATTCTTTCCCAAAAGCCAGGAAGTAAAAGTTTCTTTGCCTGAAACAACAGATGCTTTTATCACCTATCTTAAGCAACAGAAATCAATTCATTGAATTATCATCTAGATTATGAGTCTATTCTCGCTTCCGCCTAAACAGCCGCAGGCGGATTTGGATTTGGAATTCTTTCTGAAGAACGGCCTTGTTGCACAGGACAATAAACGCTTCAAGCGTATGTTAGCTCCCGAATGGTTTCCACAAAGTGCGGTACAACTCACATGGCCGCATGCAGGTACCGATTGGCTTGATATGTTACCTGAAGTCATTGCTTGCTACAAGCGTATGGCTTACGAGATTGCTATTCGTGAACCTTTGCTTATCGTAGCTCCTAATACGGCAGAAGTTAAGGCTTTACTGGAAGAGCAGTTGCCGCAAAAAGCTCTGAATAATATCGTCTACAAAGATTGTCCAACCAATGATACTTGGGCGCGCGATCATGGTTTCCTCACTGTTGTTGGCTCAGGAAGTCCGGAACTTTTGGATTTTCAGTTCAACGGATGGGGAGGAAAGTTTGAAGCCGAGAAAGATAACGCTATCAATAAGCAGCTTTTCGATGATGGTTTGTTATATGGTACTTATGTTTCGCTTTTGGATTTTGAACTTGAAGGCGGAAGCATAGAGAGTGATGGCTGCGGTACGCTGCTCACTACGTCAGAATGTCTGCTCAATCCTAACAGAAATCATACTCACGATAAAACACAGCTAACAATGAAGCTGGAAGAATACTTTGGCGCAACTAATGTTTTGTGGCTCGATTATGGCTATCTGGCTGGTGACGATACCGATAGCCATATTGATACACTTGCCCGCCTTTGCCCCAATAATCGTATTGTTTATGTGCGTTGTGATGATTCTAGCGATGAACATTATGAAGCTTTGAGGCAGATGGAAGCTCAGTTGCGTACATTCACCAATGCTGAGAATAAGCCTTTTGAACTTATTCCGCTACCGATGGCTTCTGCTATCTATGAGGATGGAGAGCGTCTCCCTGCAACGTATGCTAATTATTTGGTGGTAAACCATGCTGTACTTTATCCTACTTATAATCAACCAGAGAATGATGAGAAAGCACGAAAAGCTTTACATCAGGCATTTCCTCATCACGACTTGGTGGGAATTGACTGTTGCGCGCTGATTCGTCAGCATGGTTCGCTCCATTGTTCTACTATGCAATTCCCTAAGGGAGTTGTCAAAATTTAAGATTATCTTTGATAAGATACGAGAAGCACCAAAGTCTTGCTCTCTCGTATCTTGTATTTTACCTCCTAAATAGTAATAAAGATGAAATCATTAAAGGTTGGGCTTATCCAGCAACGATGTGTTGCCGATGTTGATACGAATCGTCAAAAATTGGCAGCTAATATAGAAGATGTAGTCACGCATGGTGCAGAATTGGTGGTGCTGCAAGAACTTCATAATTCGCTTTACTTCTGCCAAGTAGAAAGTGTGAATAATTTCGATTTGGCAGAGCCTATTCCTGGACCTTCTACTGATTTTTATGGTGCCTTGGCTCGCAAGTTTGGTGTGGTTTTGGTTACGTCTCTCTTTGAACGTCGTGCCGCAGGTTTGTATCATAACACTGCTGTAGTCTTTGAAAAAGATGGTAGCATTGCAGGGAAATATCGAAAGATGCATATTCCTGATGATCCAGCCTATTATGAAAAGTTCTATTTTACTCCTGGTGACCTTGGTTTTCATCCCATTTATACCAGTGTTGGAACATTGGGCGTTCAAGTGTGCTGGGATCAATGGTATCCCGAAGGAGCACGTTTGATGGCACTTCAGGGAGCTGACCTTCTTATCTATCCAACTGCCATTGGGTATGAGAGTTCTGATCAGCCAGTAGAGCAGGAACGGCAGCGCGAAGCATGGACAACTGTACAACGTGGGCACGCTGTGGCCAATGGGATTCCCGTTATTGCTGTCAACCGCGTAGGCTTGGAAGAAGACCCCAGCGATCAGACCAATGGTATTCAGTTTTGGGGTTCTAGCTTTGTGGCTGGTCCACAAGGTGAGTTGTTAGCTCGTGCCTCTAACTCAGAAGAGGAAAACCTAGTTGTGACTGTCGATCTTGCGCACAGTGAACAAGTGCGCCGCTGGTGGCCTTTCTTGCGCGATCGTCGTATTGAAGAATTTGCTCCTCTTTCAAAGCGTTTCATCGACTAACTCTCTGAATATCTCCCATAGATCTGCGAATACTCCTTACCCTTAATCAATTAGCTGATGAAACGTTTTTGCTTTGTCTGTTTGTTGGCTTTTTTTGTAGCCAGCAGAGTTTCGTCCCAAACTTATACTTTTATGGACGAAGGTGGGCAACTTTCCACAAATCCTGCCAGCAATGTCCTTATTGAAGTATTGCCGCATACTGCAAAAACGAAAGTAGATGCTCGAGGCTATCTGTCGATAGGAGGGAAGGGACAAGAAAGATTTCAGCGTATCACACTGACAGATACGCTGAAGTCTCCAATTCAGGAACTCCAGGTAGTTTGCGACCGTTCTGCTGCAGCTGAAGTTTCGCTGCAAGTATTTCTCGATGGGCAGCAACTCAGTGAGCCGCAATCCGTGAAGTTTGGTTCCACGGCTTTGGTGTTCCAGTTTCCAACACAGATAACGGGGGTGTTGCAACTCATATTCTCTTTGGTGAATACGGAAATCTCTGAGAAAAAGAACTACCAGTTGGGAATCTCCAATTTTTCTTTTCATGCCACGACCACTGGTATTTCTTATTTCAAGAATAAGTCGTATAACAAAGTTTTCTCACTTCAAGGCATCCCTGCTTCTTCAGTCCATCTTGCGCCTGGTCTTTATATCATCAATGGTCGTAAAGTCTTGATTCGTTGAATGTAGAGAGGTAATGGACACTTATCTATAAATGAGTATATCACAGCTTGAGAACTAAGCAGTGATATACTTTTTGTTTATTCCAAGTTGTAAGATATCTATGAGGCATTTTACTTTTAGTCTTTTTGCAAATTAATGGAGGTCATCCGTCTCTTCGGAGCCTCCATTAACCAACACAAAAACTAAACTAGACTTAACTAAACACGTTACCTCACGGTAATTTGGTTATGTTTACTTCGCAAATGTAAGGTAAGGTTTTCAATTTTGCAAGAAAAAGTGTGAAAAAAAGTTTGTTTTTTTTATTTCTCTTCTATATGCGCGTCGTTTTGTTCTTGAGATAGGCATCTAAGAGGGTCATCGCCGCCATTGCTTCAACGATAGGGACAGCTCGTGGTAAGACACAAGCATCGTGTCGTCCGCGTGCTTTCACTATGGTTGGTTGGCCTTTCGTGTCCACTGTTTCTTGTTCGCGCAAGAGGGTAGCAACGGGCTTGAAGGCTACGCGGAAGTAGATGTCCTCACCGTTGGAGATACCGCCTTGTATTCCTCCACTATTGTTTGTCTGGGTACGAATTCTCCCTTCTTTATTTGTATAGAAAATATCGTTGAGTTCTGAACCTCGATATTTCGCGCAATCGAAACCTCCGCCGTATTCAAAGCCTTTGACAGCATTGATGCTCAGCATCGCAGCGCCGAGTGCAGCGTGAAGTTTCTCGAAGGCTGGTTCTCCCAATCCTATGGGGCAGCCCTTGATAATGCAAGTAATCACCCCACCAATGGTATCTCCTTCAGCTTTTACTGCTGCAATTTTCTGAGCCATCTCTTCTGCTTTCTGTGGATCAGGGCAGCGCACGGCATTTTTTTCTATCTCACTGAAATCATATTGCTGATAGTTTTTCTCTAATGCAATTCCGCCCACTTGCGAAGTGTAGGCAATGATGTCTACATTGAGTTGTTGCAACGCCATCTTTGCCAGTGCTCCTCCAACTACCCGAGAGATAGTTTCGCGTGCCGAAGAGCGGCCGCCACCACGATGGTCGCGAATACCATACTTACAGAAATAAGTGTAGTCAGCATGCGATGGACGGAATATATCTCTTAGGTTGTCATAGTCGGAAGAATGCTGATTCTCGTTACGGACGATAAAACCGATAGGACAACCAGTGGATTTTCCTTCGAAGACACCTGAAAGGAGTTCCACTGTATCGCTTTCTTTGCGAGGTGAGGTTAGCGAGCTCTGTCCAGGCTTTCGACGGTTGAGTTCTGCTTGTAGAAAATCCATGTCGATCACTATGCCAGCTGGCATTCCATCGACAACGCCGCCTACTGCTGGCCCGTGGCTCTCACCAAAGGTGGTTAAGCGAAAGATATTACCGAATGTGTTCATGGGTTGAAATATAAAAATTCTCGGATGAATCAAATAGGCCTAACTGTTTAGGCTTTTCTACATCATCCGAGAATAGAGAAATTCTTAATGTTCGCAGTTACAGCCGCCTCCGCAACCTTCGCAGCTGCCGCCACAACCTTCTTCACCGCCCATCATCGCGAGCATTTCTTTCATCTCTGCTTCTGTTGCGGGGCGTGAAGTAACCACCTGACCTTTGAAGCGAAGCTCTTTGCCTGCCAGCTGGTCGTTGAGGTCGATTTTTACTTTTGTGTCGCTCACTTCGAGCACCAATCCTTGGAAGCGATTGCCGTCCTCATTCACAAGGGGGATAACATTGCCAGGGTAAACAGTATTGCTGTCGAAATGTCCATCGATGGTAAAAATATCTTTGTCTAACTCGATGACGTGTTCCTCTACGTAGGGACCATAGGCTTCTTCCACACCGAGGGTGAAATCGAATGTTTCGCCTTCATTGAGGTTGGCAACATTGTTTTCAAAAGCTTCGAGCGTTACTCCCATACCTGTGATAAATTGGAAGGGATGCTCTACGGGAGCTTTCTCAACGAGTTCGATTTTTCCTTCTTCGTCTTTTGTGAAAAGTTCGTAAGAAACGGTTACATACTTGTTTTCAATCTTTTCCATGTGGGATATGTTTTGTTTTATTGTTATGCTAAATCAAGTTTCAACTCTTCGCAAAGACTCTTGAACGCAAGGCTTTTCTCGCACATGGCCTCAAACTGTTCGCGGCGACTAATGGGCCGGTTTTGTTGGTTGGGCGGGAGGAGTCTCAGTTGGAGACGTACGTTGTCATTGCGTAAGTAGCTGCGGATATAATCTTCTATCTTCGGTTGCAAACGTTTGTAGTCCGCCATGACCATGTCATTCTCAACGGGAACGTCTATGATGCCGCCTTCCAAGAGTTTTGGGGCGAGCATTTTCATACGCCCTTGCTGCGCAATCTCTTCGATGGGCAAACGTTGAGCAAAAGCTACCCACGCTGAGAGCATATTGGATTCCGTGAATGCCTCGTTGCCATAGGAGCGCGGAGCAGAAGGTTTTGAAGTCTCTTGAGTGGGCGAAGACTGTGAGGCTGTCTGCGCGTGACGCAAAGAAACAGTGCGGCGCAACAGAGTCTTGGCCACAGGTCTTGCTTGTGGCGTAGCGGGTGTGGCTGGCTGTTGCAGCTTTGGTTGTTGTGGAGTTGTTGCTTGGGAAGCTGCTGCAGGGGCAGCAGAGGAGGCTTGCGTTTGTTGCTGAACAGACACAGCCTTAAAAATGGGTTTTAAAATCTTCGTAGGGCCAAGCCCAGACCCTGGCGCATCATCAGAGCTGAGTTGCGCCACCTCGATGAGAGTGATTTCCACGGTCAGTCGTTTGTTGCGGCTGGTGCGGTAGTTGATGTCGCAATCGTTGCAGAGTTTGAGCGCCTTATAGAGAAATTTAGTTTTACATTTCTGAGCTTGTTCGGCATATCGCTGGCGTACGCTATCGGCCACTTCCAGTAGTGGCAGCGTGGCTGCATCTTGGCTAACGAGCAGTTCGCGAAAATGACTGGCTAAACCACCCATGAAGATATTGGCATCGAAACCTTTTCTAAGAATATCATTGAAGGTGAGCATCACCTGCGTGATATTGTTGGCCAATAGTTCGTCTGTGATTTTGAAGTAATAATCATAGTCCAGCACGTTGAGGTCTTCAATCACCTTTTTGTAGGTGATGTCGCCTTCAGAAAAACTCGCCACTTGGTCGAAGATGCTCAAGGCATCGCGCATACCACCATCGGCTTTTTGTGCAATGATGTTTAGAGCTTCGTCCTCGGCTTGTACGCCTTCTTTGGCTGCCACATTTTTGAGATGTGCAACGATGTCGGCAATCTCCATGCGGTTGAAGTCGTAGATTTGGCAGCGACTCAGAATCGTTGGGAGAACCTTGTGTTTCTCCGTTGTTGCCAGAATGAAGATAACGTGTGCTGGCGGTTCTTCCAGAGTTTTCAAAAAAGCGTTGAAGGCCGCAGGAGAGAGCATATGCACCTCGTCGATGATGAAAACTTTGTATGTTCCCACTTGTGGAGGTGTATTGACCTGTTCTATAATTTGGCGAATGTCGTCAACAGAGTTGTTGGAGGCCGCGTCCAGCTCAAAGATATTCATCGAACGTCCTTCGTTGAACGCTTGGCAACTTTCACATTCGTTGCAGGCCTCTCCGCTGGCTTGCGGGCTGAGGCAGTTGATAGTCTTGGCAAAGATGCGCGCACAAGTGGTCTTCCCCACACCGCGAGGGCCGCAGAAAAGGTAGGCGTGAGCCAGCTTACCATTGCTGATGGCATTCTTTAGGGTTGTGGTAAGTGCCTTTTGTCCGACAACGCTGTCGAACGTTTGTGGGCGGTACTTACGTGCCGAAACAATATAATTGTCCATGCTGAATTTTGGTTTGTCTGCGAAGTTACTTTTTTTTGAGAAAAAGGCAAAATGGAGATGTGCTTCTTTTGGCGAGAAATGGTTCTTAAAACATGACAGAGGTGTACGGAAGGTTCTTTTCTCTTTGGGAGCTTGCATTATAAACCCTTCTGTTGCTTTGTGAATGTCAAATAAATTCGCAGTCTACAACCTCGAGAGTGGCTCAAAAATCAATTTCTTTGCCTGCAATCGAAACTAAAGCTGTTTTGACGCATCACCAAAATAAGCTTATTTTGAATTTCTCAAGGAGAAATTTTATTTTCTATACTACAAATTTTATTTTCTCCTTGAGAAATTGAAAATACAATAAGGGAATTTTTGAATGCAATAAGGATGTCAGCTGATTCCCTTATTGTATTTTGGGACGGAATAAGGGAAAAAACGACTTTTTAGGAGAGAAAAGTGGGGGTCTTTGAGCTGTTGAGCCGGTTCTTAAAGAGAAAAATGATAGTGTGGCTTCATTTTTTTGACGTGAAGCATCTGCTTGCGAGCTGGAAGGTGAAAGTTGTTTGTCAAATAATAATACCGAAAATAAGAAGGCTATTACTTGTCTTTGCAACTGACGAATCTAATTGTGCAATACTTTTAGCAAAGAAAAGATGGGATGAGAGCTTGTCTTGACGAAAGGAAAGGGGAGGGACGTTAGGAAAAGGATACAAAGAAAGCTGCATCGATGATGTGATGAAACTCCGAGCTAAAATAAGGATTTGAGCGCCACTCCGTCTCTGTAATCCGACCCCGCCGAAACGTGTCGGCCCGCCATTGACGAAGGAAGCATTCTCGGTATTTCTAGTAATTATTGATGAGTATCCCGATCAAACCGATGCAGCCAAATATGTCTAAGTTGTGGGGCTTGGAGATGTTCCGTTGCTCCCTTAACTTGTTGCTGCAAATATATGCTTTTTCTTTTCTTATCTCCAAACAGAACAAGAGAAAATTTTAGCTTCTTGCAATTATTTTTGTTTTTCGTTTCGTTTGATAATACTTTTTGTATATTTGCCCTTTGGGGCATATTGATAAAGTATAGATGTGCTTCTGTAAGTGGTTGAACCATACAAAAAATGTGCTAATGTATCTGCTTTCGCTAAAACGAAATCCTACATTAGCACATTTCTGTTATTCAGTACCTGAGTCTCTTTCTTATACGCTTCCTATAATGTCGTGAATATCCTTTACTCCGTGAGCATCGAGCCAAGTGTTAATGCCGTCGATAACTTTCATAGTGACTGCGGGATCAAGGAAATTAGCTGTTCCAATTTGGATGGCTGTAGCGCCAGCCATGAGAAATTCCAGGGCGTCTGTGGCGTTGCTGATTCCTCCTAAACCAATAACTGGGATTTTTACAGCTTTTGCCACTTGCCACACCATGCGCAGAGCCACAGGTTTGATACATGGGCCGCTCAACCCACCCGTCCCGATACTTAGACGGGAGCAACGGCGCTCGATGTCAATGCTCATTCCCATTAGTGTATTGATGAGCGAAACACTATCCGCTCCCTCGGCTTCTACAGCCCGTGCAATCTCTGTGATATCGGTCACGTTAGGCGATAGTTTTACGATAAGTGTTTTGGGATATCTTTGACGCACTGCTTTCACAACACTGGCGGCTGCCGTGCAGGAAGTTCCGAACGACATTCCTCCATCTTTCACATTGGGGCAAGAGATGTTGAGTTCAATGCCTGGTATGTTGTCCAATTCGGCTATGCGCGCAGCACATTCAGCATAATCTTCGGGCGAAGAACCGCTCACATTGACCAGTACGTTTGTTTTCAGATTCTTTACCGCGTTATAGATATACGTGCAAAAGTAGTCTGCACCCTTGTTTTGTAGTCCAACACAGTTGAGCATTCCTTGTGCTGTCTCAGCCATGCGCGGATAGTCGTTGCCCTCTCGAGGATTCAGGGTGGTTCCTTTAACAATAATTCCCCCTAAGCGGTCTAAATCGACAAGATCTGCAAATTCAAAGCCATAGCCAAAGGTCCCGCTGGCCGTCATGACAGAGTTTTGGAGTTGGAGCTTTCCTATCTTTACTTGTAGTTGTGCCATAATTTTACCAGTCTAAGTTGTTAATATCAAACACAGGACCTTCTGTGCAAACGCAGCGGTTGCCTTGCACGGTTTTTTCAACGCAGCAAAGACACGCACCTAAGCCGCAAGCCATCATGTTTTCAAGTGATGCTTCGCAATAGATATTGTGTTGTTTAGCAAAGGCTGCCACTGCCTTCATCATCGGTTTTGGGCCACAAGTGTAAATGGAATGAAAATCTTCTTGTAGTACACTGTGATTCGTGACAAAGCCTTTTGTGTCGAGGCTTCCGTCTTCCGTTGTGCAGCAAAGGCGGCCGTATTTTTCAAAATGCTCGCGTTGTAAAATATCGCCTTCTGTCTTTCCTCCCAGCAAGAACACCGGCTCGTGGCCGGCTTCACGCAAGAGTTTGCCAAAATAGAGAAGTGGAGCTGTTCCTACGCCACCTCCAATAAGAAGTAGGCGTTGCTGCGGTTCGGAAGGCATGGAGAAGCCTCGGCCTAAGGGATAAAGACAATTCAACTTATCGCCCGAACGCATTTTTGTGAGAATTTCTGTGCCTTTGCCCACGGCGTGAACCAATAGCCATAGCTCGTTGGTGTCGCGGTCTACAAAATTGATAGAGATGGGGCGGCGAAGAAATGTTTCTGGTGAGCCGTCGACGCGAATCTCCACAAATTGTCCGGGTTGCATTTCTGGAAAAACTTCTTCGTCAGTCAGACGGAGTACTGCGTAGCCAGGGCGAAGAAGTTCAACGGCACGCACCTGTAAGTCTTTTAGATGTTTCATCGGTGATGATTAATACAATAAAGAGAGTGTGCTGCAAAATTACATGTTTTTATTGTAAAAGCTATATAAATAAGGAAGAGGCGCGTGTTTTGGCCTTTGAGAACGATAAAATATGTACTTTTGCCCTATGGCACAATTAGAAATATGTACAGGAAGTTATGAAAGCGCATTGGCAGCTCTTCGTGGAGGGGCTGACCGAGTAGAACTCTGTTCAGGACTTGAGGAGGGAGGCATCACTCCATCATTAGGACTTGTTCGCGCTGTTTGCAAATTACAGGGGATTCGTAAGCACGTGCTTATTCGTCCTCGAGGAGGTGACTTTCTTTATACGCCTGCTGAGCAGGAAATTATGATAGACGACATTTTTGCTGCACGTGAAGCTGGAGTTGATGGTGTTGTTATTGGTGGACTTACTGCTGCGGGCGATATAGATATGGCTTTCTGTCGGAAACTGATGGATGCTGCTGGTCCTTTAAGTGTTACTTTTCATCGGGCTTTCGATGTTTGCCGAGATGCGTCTCTTGCTCTTGAACAGATTATAGATTTAGGGTGTACGCGCCTTCTTACTTCAGGGCAAGCTGCAACGGCTGAAGCCGGAATTCCTGTTCTTCTCCAATTGGTGCAGCAGGCCGCGGGGCGTATCACAATTATGCCAGGTAGCGGAGTTGTGTCCCAAAATGCAGCAATAATTCTTCAACAAACTGGAGCTACAGAGATTCATGCTTCTGCGCGTTCGGATTTTCATAGTAAAATGGAGTATCGACACGGTGGAGTAGGTATGGGGCGAAAAGATGCAGATGAATATATCTGGAAAGAGACCGCTGAAGAGGTTGTAAGGGCCATTAAACAGGAAATTTTGTAAGGAAAAGAAAAAAAATGCGCAAAAGTTTGGTGGTTATAATAATTTCCTCTACTTTTGCACTCGCAATTCAGAAATGAGGGCGCTTAGCTCAGCTGGTTTAGAGCGTCTGCCTTACAAGCAGAGGGTCGGCGGTTCGAATCCGTCAGCG